>WNGN01010120.1_pt1 | contig 11224 bp, 10 predicted proteins | sample 5400561 | NCBI WGS metagenome assembly WNGN01 (sample SAMN13153379, study PRJNA577476) | soil metagenome | isolation source: 115 cm soil or saprolite under Garry oak tree replicate 2 | place: USA:California | collected 2016-06-15 | reverse complement strand
CACACCGCCCGCTCGTCTGCACCTGGTGACATGATCCTTACCAGCACCCCTATTCAAGGTCGGAGGGAAGATGTTCGCCCGTGCCGCCTCGACGCCGAGCCGCTGCAGCTGAGCGTCAAGTGCGAGCCCGACTTCGCCGCTCACCTGCGAGCGACCTATCCGGCAATCCGGCCCGGCTACCACCTGAACAAGCGGCATTGGAACACCATCACCATCGACGGCTCGCTGCCCGGCCGCATGGTGACCGACCTGCTCCGCGACTCCTACGACATCGTTTTCGCGTCATTGCCCCGAGTACGCAGGCCGACCTGACCGCCCGCCGCCGTGCCGGATCGCCGAGTATTAATGTCTACTGATTCGGTAGGACTTCTTGATGCAAGATCCATATCATCAGTTCGGGTGTGGGCTAGCGACTATCGCGTGTGAAGCGGGTGGCGATGGGACGGCTCCTTCGGGTCGTGACCGACATTCAACCCCCGCTAGGAATCTTGCGAGGAGAGAAGCGGTTCAGCCGACAACAACCGCCTGCTCTGGCCGCACGGACGCGCCGGTCGAGCAGCCAGCCGCTCTGTCGACGGCGGCCGGTCCAATCACGATGTCGACGATAGCGCCCGCCTGTTCGGCACGCACGCGAACCGGCGTGCCATCGGACTGGCAGGAGATGTCCCAAGGCAGCACGTCGCTGGCAGCCTTCACGCTGACGGACACTCCAGACGGCGGCGCGGACAACGGTACATCGGGGGATCGCATGGCCTCGACGGCGAGGCTAGCGGCGTCCGCCGCGCTTTGCACCGTCTTGGCCCGTTTGGCGGCGCGGCGCTTGGTGGCGAAGCTGGCCGCCGCCTGGCACTGCGCCCACAGTCCGTTGGTGATGAGGCCGCCAGCCACGGCATCGGCGAGTGAGATCACAGCCTGGGCCTCGGCCGGGCCGAGTACCTCTTTCCCGCGGTCGGCCTGAGCGAGGATCTTCAGTTCCTCGATTGCGTCCGCGTCTGGCAGGTCGCCGTCTGTGGCGTCGAAGAATACGACGTAGTGCTCGCCCGGTACCAATTCGAGCACCGTGGGCAGGGTTGAGGCCAAAGTCCTCCTTTGTGACGCAGGTCACATGATGTCATTTGGGTAACAGTCCGAGGAGGTCGAGGGCGCGCAGGCCGCCGGTGCGGTCCCAGCCCAGGTCACGCCGGGCGGCGGCGTTGTTTGCGTGTCCGGCGCGGGCCAGGACGCTGATGACCAGGTTGCTGGTGGCGGCGAGGAGGCGGGGCGCCGCGCCGGCGCGGACGGTGCTGGCGTCTTCTAGCCGTATGTTGTGTCGCGGCGGTGGTGCAGGCCGTTTTCGGTGCCCCGGTGGCCGCGGTTGAAGGTGAGCAGGTCCGCCGGGCCGGCCCGGCGGGCGGGCAGGCTGATGATGCCGGTGACGGCCTCGCACGAGACCCGGGCGCCGAGCTGCCGGGCGCAGGCGAACACGGCCTGCCCGGCGTTCAAGCTCATCCAGTCAGCCCAGGACCACTGGCGCATGGTCAACGCACCCCACCTGGGTCGCGCTGGTCTGCGCCGGAGCCAGGAGCGGCGTGGAACTGACTCTCGCCCGCGAGGTTGGCTGCGAACGGGTAGGTGCCGAAGTAGTGGTCGAAGGACACGTTCTCGTCGAAGATCACGACGAGATGCTTGATCGGCGTCGCGGTGGCCGACGGGCCGCGGACGGCGGCCGCGTGCCCGCCAGCGATGGCGTGGAATCTGCGCAATTGCATCCGTGCTCCTCATGAGTTGGGCATGCGGACGCCATAACGGCGCCCAACCGAACGTAGGCCGGGGGACTGCCCGCAGTTGCGGCACATTGGCCGTTCGCGAAGGGCAACCTGAACAGTTGATGGCGCGGCAGGCCACCGGCGTCAGGAGTCGAAGCCGAGACCGATGCTGTCCATGGCGCGGAGCCAGGCGTTCCTGCGCCCATCGCGGCGGTCGGCCCGCGCCAGCGACCAGCGGGTCAGCCCGATTCCGGCGGCGCGGACCGGCTCGGGCGGGAACGGCAGCGGCTTGGTGCGCGCCATCTGGAGCTCAGTCCGCTCGGTCGGCTCGCCGGACAGCAGGTCGAGCACGACGTTCGCGCCGAACCTGGACGCCCCGACCCCGAGGCCGGTGTAGCCCGCCACGTAGGCCAGGCGGCCCGACTTCGCCGTGCCGAAGAACGCGCAGAACCGGGAGCAGGTGTCGATGACGCCGCCCCAGGAGTGCGTGAACTCGATGCCGTCGAGCTGCGGGAACGTCGCGTTGAAGTGCGCGGCGAGCGCGCCGAACGTGGCAGGCCGCTGGTCCAGGCTGGCCGCGATCTTGCCGCCGTAGTAGTAGACCGCGTCGTAGCCGCCCCACAGGATCCGGTTGTCGGCGGTGAGCCGGTAGTAGTGGAACTGGTTGCCGGCATCACCGACGCCCTGCCGGTTCCGCCAGCCGATGCTGGCGAGCTGGGCGGCACTCAGCGGCCTGGTCACCAGCACGTAGTCGTAGACCGGGACCAGGTAGTACCTGAGCCTGCGCAGCAGCGGCGCGTAGGCGCCGGCGGCCAGCGCGACCCTGTCGGCCTGCACCTGCCCGCGCGGCGTGCTCAGCGTCAGCCTTCCGGCCGCGCCGCTTCGGCCGCTCGCGCGGACCGCGCGGCTCGAACCGATCGAACCGATCGCCGTGGCCGGCGTGTGCTCGTAGATCCTGACCCCGGCCGCCAGGCAGGCCCGGCGCAGCCCCCAGGCCAGCCTGGCCGGGTCGATGGTCGCGCAGCCGTCCGGATCCCACAGGCCGCCGAGGTACGTCGGCGAGTTCAGCTCGGCGCGGACCTGCTCGGCGTCGAGCAGCCGGGTCCCGACGCCGAGCCGGTCTGCGGCCAGCGCGGCCTGCGCCAGGCCGTCGAGCTGCCACGGCTCGGTGGCGACGGCCAGCTCGCCGGTCCTGGCGAAGTCGCAGTCGATCGCGTACCGCGCGACGGCCCGCCCGATCTGGTCCAGATTCTCCCGGCCGAGCCGCTCGAGGGCGTCGATCTCGCCGGGAAATCGGTCCAGGCCGTTGCCGAGACCGTGGGTGATGCTGGCCGAGCAGAACCCGCCGTTGCGGCCGGTGCCGCCCCACGCGATCCTGCGCCCCTCGACCAGCACGACGTTCCTGCCCGGGTCACGCTCCTTGGCCAGCAGGGCGGTCCACAGGCCGCTGAACCCGCCGCCGATCACGGCCAGCTCCGCCTGCTCGGTGCCGTGCAGCGGCGGGAGCGGATCGGGCGCGGCAGGCTGGTCGAGCCAGTACGGTTTCGAGCCAGTGTTCGCCAGCGCCCGCGGCAACGGCCTCAGGCTTGCCTTCTTGCGACCACGATGCTGGCGAGGGCGCAGATGATTCCGACCGAGAAGATCGCGGTGCCGAACACGAAGACCTGCGGCGGGATCCCGATCCTGGTCGCGTTGTACACATAGACGGGGAAGGGGATCGAGGCGCCGCTGACGAAGTTCGACGTCACGAAGTCGTCGATCGAGATCGCGAATGCCATCAGCGCCCCGGCCAGGATGCCCGGCCTGATCAGCGGAAGCGTGATCTTGCGGAACGTGGCCCATCCGTTCGCGTAGAGGTCAAGCGCGGCCTCCTCGAGCGACCTGTCAAAGCCTGACATCCGCGCGCGGACGGTGATGGCGACGTAGGCGATGCTGAACGCCACGTGCGCGAGCAGCAGGGTCACGAAGCCCCTGGCCAGGTTGACCGTGACGAAGAGCCCGAGCAGGGATGCGCCGAGCACGATCTCCGGCGCCGCGATATTCAGGAACAGCACCTGCTCGATCGCCGTCTTGCCGCGGAATCGCGGCGGCCGGTACCGCACGAGGGCCAGCGCGAGCAGGGTGCCGAGCACCGTCGCGAACAACGTGGTCGCGACGGCGAGCCTGACCGACAACCAGAACGACGTCGTCAGCTGGGGGACCCCGTTCCACTGCCGGTACCACTGCAGCGTGGCGCCGTTCCACCCGAAGCTCACCTGGGGCAGGCCGGTGGTGACTCGGTTGAAGCTGTAGGCGATCATGATCGCGATCGGGAAGACAAGGTAGGCGATAATCAGCCACGAGTAGCCGGGCAGGATGAACCGCGTCCACCGGCGGCGGCGCGCGGGCCTGGCCGGACGCTGGCCGCCGACGTCCTGGCCGACCGTCGTGGCGGTCAGCGCGCTCACAGGTACTCCTCGATGGTGCGCGAGCCGAGCACGCGCGCATAGGCGAAGATGCCGATCAGCGCGATCGCCAGCAACATCGCCGACAACGTCGAGCCGGCCGCGTAGTCCAGGTTCTGGAAGGCGTTCTGGATCACGGTACCGATCATCGTGTTGCTTGTGCCGCCGAGCACCTGCTGGTTCACGTAGTCGCCGAGGGCCGGGATGAAGGTCAGCAGGAATGCGGCGAACAGCCCGGGCACCGTGAGGGGGAGGATAACCCTTGTGAACGCCTCCCGCCTCGTGGCGTACAGGTCGTACGCCGCGTCAAGCACCGTCTTGTCGATCCGCTCGATCGCCACGTACAGCGGCAGCGCCGTGAACGGCAGGTAGTTATACGCCAGCCCGGCGACCACCGCGTAGCCGGTCGACAGCACGTGGAAGCCCTGCGGCAGCAGGTGGGCGTGCTTGAGACTGCCGAGAATGACGCCCTGGTCGGAGAGGATGAAATTCCACACCACGGTGCGGATCACGAAGGAGACGAAGAACGGAACGAGCAGCATGAGCAGGAAGAAGTTCTTCTTGCTGCCGCCGTAGAAGGCGATCCAGTAGGCAATGGGGTACGAGATGACGAGGTCGATCAGCGCCGCCGCGCCCGCGTAGTAGAAGCTATTCAGGAACTGCCCGTGGTACAGGCTGAGCTGCTGGCCGAACTCGGTCCAATGCCAGGTCATTACGCAGGCCCCGGTCCCGAAATTGCAGGTCTGCAGGGACAGCGAGAGCATGATCACCAGCGGTATCAGGAACAAGGCAATCAGCCACAGCCCGGCGGGCAGGCTCAGCAGGTACGGCGCGAGTACCTTGGCGAGCCTGGCCCGCGGGCGGCGGGAGGTCACGCCCCCTGGGTGATCGGCAGGAACAGGTTGTTCCACGCGGTCAGCTCTTCCTGGTTCTTGTACAGGTAGTAGGGGCGCGAGTTCTTGACGTAGGCCGGGGTCGGGAATACCGTCGGCGCGTCCGCGGTCTTGCTGGTCGGCAGGCCGATCTCGGGCTTCATCTCCTTGAGCGCCGTCGCCGCCCAGCCAGTTGGCTGCAGCAGGGCCTGCTTGGCCGTCGGCACCGGGCACACGTAGTCGTCGTAGTACTCGACCACGGCCTCGACGTCGGGCTGGTAGTAGAAGTCCATCAGCGTCATGGCGTCCCTAGGGTTCTGTGCGTACATCGGGATGCACATGTTGTCGGTCCAGAACATGCCGCCCTCGTCCGGGATCAGCAGGCTGAGGTCACGGTACTTGCTGTTCAGGTCGGCCTGGAAGATGTCGCCTGACCAGGCCTGCGTGACGACCGTGTCGCCGTTCTTCAGGTGGTCGATGTAGCTCTGGTCGTAGTAGGCGCGGACGATACCGTCGCTCTTCTGCTGATTGAGTTTCTTGGCCGCCTTCGCCCAGTCGGACTCGGTCGAAGTTGCCGGGTCGACGCCGATCGCGAGCAGGCCCACGCTGCCGAGTTCCTGCGGGTCGCTCATCATCCCGACCTTGCCCGCATACTTCTTGTCGAACAGGATGTCGACGCTGGCGCCGGGGTTCTTGACGATCGCCGAGTTGTAGCCGATCGCGGTCCAGCCGGACTGCCAGGCCATCGTGTACTTGTTGCCCGGGTCCCAGGACGGGTTCTTGACCAGCGGCCCGGCGTTCTTGTTGAAGTTGGGCCTCGCGCTCTGGTCGAGCGGCGTCAGCCAGCCGAACTCGATCAGGTAGCCGAGCGCCGGGCTGTTGTTCGTCATCACGATGATGTCGTAGCCCGTGGACTGCTTCGCTGACAGCGACGCCCTGATCTTGGCGTAGAACGGCATGTTGTTGCCGATCGGCTCGGTGTAGTTCACCGCGATGCCGGTCGTCGCGGTGAAGCGCTCAAGCGACAGGTGCTTGCCCTTGACGACGTCGATGTAGTAGGGCCAGTTGGCGAAGTTGACGGTCTTGGTGGACTTCTGCTTCTTCCACCACGCTGCCGTGCCGACTCCGCCGGCCGGCTGTTTTCCGCCTTGTGATGTCGCGCCCTTCACACCGCAGGCAGCCAGGACGGCGGACATGCCCAGCATGCCCGCGCCGGTGCCGGCCGAGGTGAGCAGCTGCCTGCGTGACATCCTGCTCTGGGTCATCCCGCGCCACACGGACGGGTCGATTGCTGACTCTTGCGGATCTGAGCCATTCCGCTCGGTCATGGTTCCTCCTCTTTGGGCCGGTCCGCCAGGTGGCCGGCCGATGCCGAGTTCTGCTGGAACACGACGATGTCAGCGCCTGTCGTGGTCGAGACGGCGAAGTTCGTCGACGTGCCGAGGTAGACCACCTCGGTGACGGTGCCGCGCACGGCGCAGCCGTCACCGACCGGCCGCTCGGCGGTGAGCTCGATCTTCTCCGGCCGCACGGTGATCTCGAGGCTGTCGCCCTGGCCGGCCCGGACGCTGCGCAGCGGGACCACGATCCGCTCGTCCGAGCCAACTTCGACGACGGCCTCGGTGTCCGTCACCCGGCTCGCGGTGCCGGTCAGCAGGTTCGACGTCCCGATGAAGCCGGCCACGAACCTGGTGGCCGGGTGCTCGTAGATCTCCCAGGGCGAGGCGAGTTGCTCGATATGGCCGTCGTTCATGACAGCGATCCGGTCCGACATGGTGAGCGCCTCGTTCTGGTCGTGCGTCACGTAAACGAACGTGATCCCGACCTCGCGCTGGATCCGCTTGAGCTCGACCTGCATGGCCTGCCTGAGCTTCAGGTCGAGCGCGCCGAGCGGCTCGTCGAGCAGCAGAGCCCGCGGATGGTTGACCAGCGCCCTGGCCAGGGCCACCCGCTGCTGCTGGCCGCCGGACAGTTCCCGCGGCCTGCGGTGACCGCGCCCGCTCAGGTTGACGATCTCGAGCATGTCGTTGGCCTGCCGAGCGATCTGGTCCTTGGGCACGTTCCTGCGCCGCAGGCCGAACGCCACGTTCTCGAAGACGTTCATGTGCGGGAAGAGCGCGTAGGACTGGAACACCATGTTCACGTCGCGCTTGTTCGGCGGTATCCCGGTGACGTCCCGGCCGTGCAGCCGCACCGTCCCGGTGGTGGGATCCTCGAAGCCGGCGATCATGCGCATGGTCGTCGTCTTGCCGCACCCCGACGGTCCGAGCAAGGAGAAGAACTCGCCCTCGACGATCTGCAGGTCCATCGTCCGGACGGCCGCCACGACGTCGCCTGCGGTGCGGAACTCCTTCGACACGCCGGCCAGCTCGATGGCCGGCACCGCAGTGGTCTCGGCTGAGTCGGCGCGCTGGTCGGCGGCCGCGAGGCCGTGCGCGTGCGTGTCAGTCATCTCAGGCATTCTCCCCGTTCTATCCCTGCTCTCGGTGGCGACCGGACTGTGCCGGCCTGGGCTGCTCAACCGGGCACTACGTCGGATGTTCATGTGATGTTTGCACTGTAGTGTCTCTGGATCAACTGATTCAGTAACGATCTCAGCACGAAGCAACTAATTCCGTATCGATGGCCGCGCAGAACGCGCGAGTTCCAGTGGTTCGACCAAGGATGCACCTGCTGATAGTTACGTCGTACTTGTCGCTTACAAACCTATATAGCTCATGACGTGCTTGATCCGGGTGTAGTCCTCGAAGCCGTAAACCGACAGGTCCTTGCCGTGGCCGGAGTGCTTGAAGCCGCCGTGCGGCATCTCGGACACGAACGGAATGTGGGTGTTGATCCACACGGCTCCGAAGTCCAGGCGTCGCGCCGCCCGCATCGCCCGGCCGTGGTCCCGGGTCCAGACGCTGGCCGCCAGGCCGTACCTGACCCCATTCGCCCAGCCTATCGCTTCGTCCTCCGAGCCGAACCGCTGAACCGTGACCACCGGCCCGAATACCTCCTCCTGGATCATCTCGTCGTCCTGGCGCAGCCCGGCCACGACCGTCGGCGCGTAGAAGAAACCCCGGTCTCCGACGCGCTGGCCGCCCGCCCTGATCTCGGCGTGACCTGGCGCGCGGTCGACGAACCCGGCGACCCTGGCGAGCTGGGCCGGGTTGTTCAGCGGCCCGTAGTACGCGTCGGGCTGGTCGGGCCCGGCCGTCTTCACCGCCGTGGCCAGCCCGGCAACGGCGTCGGTCAGCTCGGCCGCGATCCGAGGGCCGGCCAGCACCCTGGTGGCCGCCGTGCAGTCCTGGCCGGCGTTGTAGTAGCCGGCCTCGACGATCTGCTGCGCGGCCCGGCCGATGTCGGCGTCGTCGAACACCACCACGGGCGCCTTGCCGCCGAGCTCGAGGTGCACCCGCTTGAGCTTGCCCGCCGCGGCCGTGGCCACCTCGATCCCGGCCCGCACCGACCCCGTGATCGAGACCATCTGCGGGATGTCGTGACCGACCAGGGCGCGGCCGGTGTCCCGGTCACCGCAGATCACGTTGAACACGCCGGGCGGGAAGATGTCGGCCGCGATCTCGGCCAGCAGCAGCGTGGAGACCGGCGTGGTGTCCGACGGCTTGAGCACGACGGTGTTGCCGGCCGCCAGCGCCGGCGCGAACTTCCAGACCGCCATCATCATCGGGTAGTTCCACGGCGTCACCTGGGCGCAGACGCCGACCGGCTCGCGCCTGACCATCGAGGTGTGGTCGGCCAGGTACTCGCCGGCCGACCTGCCTTCGAGTACCCGCGCCGCGCCGGCGAAGAACCGCAGCTCGTCGGCGAGCGGCGGCACCTCGTCGGTCCTGGTCATCGCGACAGGCTTGCCGGTGTTCCTGCTCTCCGCCTCAACCAGGTCGTCGGCCCTGGCCTCGATCGCGTCCGCGAACCTCAGCAGCGCCAGGCTCCGCTCGGCCGGGGTGCTGTCCCGCCAGGTCTCGAAGGCCGCATCGGCCGCGCGCAGCGCAGCATCCACGTCGGCGCCGCCCGAGACCGGGGCGGTCGCATAGGTCTCGCCCGTGCTCGGGTCGACGACGGCGCTGGTCGCGCCGCTGGTGGCGTCGGTGAACTGCCCGTTCACGAAGTTCCGCAGGGCTGTCAAGGTCGTCCTCCTCCGGTCGCGCCGGCAGTTCCCGGTCGGAGCTACGACTTTGGCATGTATAGGCTTGCCATACAAGCGATTCAGCAGCTATTTGGGCTAATCGCGACTAAATCAGTTGACAGGCCGCGCCAACCTGGCAGCATGGGCAGGGCAAGGAGGACATACCGATGGCACACCTGCAGGCCGCAGGGCCTGGTCACGAGCCAGCCGCCGAACGCTCTGGCGGGCGGGACAAGCACCAGGCTCCGATCGTCCTTGACGCCATTTCCCGGCACATCATCGACCAATTGCAGCAGGACGGCCGGCGGTCATACGCGTCGATCGGCAAGGCGGTCGGGCTCAGCGAGGCCGCCGTCCGCCAGCGCGTTCAGCGGCTGATCGACGTCGGGGCCATGCAGATCGTCGCGGTGACTGACCCGATGTCGCTGGGCTTCCGCAGGCAGACGATGATCGGGATCCGCTGCAACGGCGACCTCCAGCGGGTAGCCGACACGCTCGCGGGTATGGACGCCATCGACTATGTGGTCATCACGGCAGGCTCGTTCGACCTGCTGATCGAGGTCGTGTGCGAGGACGACGACCAGTTGCTCGAGATACTCGGCGAGGTGCGGTCGCTGCCGGGTGTGACGACGACGGAGACATTCGTGTACCTGAAGCTGCGCAAGCAGACCTATCACTGGGGGACCAGATGAACGCCAGGCCGGCCACCGACTACGCCGCACTGCAAGAGGCAGCGAAGCGGAACTTGTGGCTGCACTTCACCCGGCACTCGCCGTACGCCGAGGCCGACATCCCGATGATCGTCCGCGGCGAGGGCCAGTACGTCTACGACCAGCACGGCAAGCGCTACCTCGACGGGTTGTCCGGCCTGTTCGTCAGCCAGATCGGGCATGGCCGCGCCGACGTTGCCGAGGCGGGAGCCCGGCAGGCCGCCGAGCTGGCCTACTTCCCGCTGTGGTCCTACGCCCATCCCCGCGCCGTCGAGTTGGCCGAGCGGCTGGCGGGCTACGCGCCTGGCGACCTGAACCGGGTATTCTTCACGACGAGTGGTTCTGAGGCGGTCGAGTCCGCGTGGAAGCTCGCCAAGCAGTACTTCAGGCTGACCGGCGAGCCGACCAGGTACAAGGTGCTCAGCCGGTACATCGCCTACCACGGCACCAGCCACGGCGCGCTGGCCATCACCGGCCTGCCGGACATCAAGATGCCGTTCGAGCCGCTGCCGCCGGGCGGTGTGCGGGTGCCGAACACGAATTTCTACCGCGCGCCCGCGTTCGTCGCCGGTGACCTGACCGCGTTCGGGGTGTGGGCCGCCGACGAGATCGAGCGGGCCATCCTGCGCGAGGGCCCAGAGTCGGTCGCCGCGGTCTACCTCGAGCCGGTGCAGAACTCAGGCGGCTGCTTCCCGCCGCCGCCCGGATACTTCCAGCGCGTCCGCGAGATCTGCGACAAGTACGGCGTGCTGATGGTCTCCGACGAGGTGATCTGCGCGTTCGGCCGGCTCGGCTACATCTTCGGCTCCGAGCGGTACGGCTACACGCCCGACATAATCACCTTCGCCAAGGGCGTCACCTCCGGGTACTCCCCCCTCGGCGGCATGATGGTCAGCGACCGCCTGATGGAGCCGTACCAGCAGGACGAGAACACCTTCCTGCACGGCGTCACGTTCGCCGGCCATCCGGTTTCCTGCGCGGTCGCCCTGGCCAATCTCGACGTCTTCGAGAAGGAGGACCTGCTCGGCAACGTCAGGTCCAGCGAGTCGGCCTTCCGCGCCGCCCTGGACAAGCTCAACGACCTGCCCATCGTCGGCGATGTCCGCGGCGACGGCTACTTCTACGGCATCGAGCTGGTCAAGGACAAGGCCACCCGCGAGACGTTCAGTGACGACGAGTCCGAGCGGCTGCTCCGCGGCTTCCTGTCGCACGCGCTCTTCGACGCCGGGCTGATTTGCCGCGCCGACGACCGAGGCGACCCCGTGATCCAGCTCTCGCCGCCGCTGACCTGCACCCAGGAGCACTTCGACGAGATCGAGCAGATCCT
>WNGN01003075.1_pt1 | contig 11225 bp, 13 predicted proteins | sample 5400561 | NCBI WGS metagenome assembly WNGN01 (sample SAMN13153379, study PRJNA577476) | soil metagenome | isolation source: 115 cm soil or saprolite under Garry oak tree replicate 2 | place: USA:California | collected 2016-06-15 | reverse complement strand
CCGCAGCCGCTGATTTTCGTTTCATTGGTGGAGTGGGCGGACAAGATAATCACGGAATAGCCGTCAATCCTCACGGCGCCCCGAGCAGACGCGAGCGCACATCTTCTTCGGTCATGCCGTCGATACGAATCACTTTGGCGCGGGACCTCTGACCGTGTTCCAGAATGATCGCGCGCTGAGAGATATTCAATTGGTCGGCCAGAAAACAACACAGAGCTGCGTTAGCTTTCCCTTCCACAGCCTGTGCGCGCAATTTAATCTTAATCGCGCCGCCATGTGCGCCCGCGACCTTGTCGATCTTCGCGTTTGGAACAATGTGAAAACGCAATGTCGCCATCGACGAATTGTAGCGCAATTCGCTTCTCGCGCGGTGGCCTTTCGCACACGGATGATCGCGGCACTTTTGCTCGACAAACATCCAAACGTGCCGACAAATCGCATGCATGAAACCTCGGCATCTCTACGTGGTGTTCTGTCTGCTCGGGCTCGTTCTGCCCTATTCGCAATTCATTCCCTGGATCATCGAGCATCACGCGTTGAACATGTCGATGTTCATGCGCGATCTTTTTGCGAATCGCATCGCCGCTTTCTTCGCTTTGGACGTGATCGTCTCGGCAATCGTGCTCCTCTCGTTCATTCAGAGTGAAGGACGGCGGTTGCGGATGCGATTCCTTTGGATGCCGATGTTGGGTACAGTGCTCGTCGGAGTTTCGCTCGGTCTGCCGCTTTTTCTTTATTTGCGGCAACTCGAGCTCGATCGGAAAGCCATTCAAATTTGAAACAATGACAGCAGATGATTTTCGGAAGCTCGCGTTAAGTTTTCCCGAAGCAGTGGAGTCGGCGCACATGCATCATCCCGATTTTCGCGTCTGCGGAAAGATATTCGCTACCCTTGGATATCCCGACGAGAATTCCGCCGTCGTGAAATTAACTCCAGACGAACAAAGAGACTTGGTCCGCGGCGACCCGAATGTTTTCCAAGCAGTGAAAGGCGCCTGGGGTCGTCGCGGCAGTACTAGCATCCATCTGCCGGCGGCAAAGACCGAGATCGTTCGCGAAGCTCTTGGCGCTGCCTGGCGTAACACCGTGCCGAAACGACTGACGCAGACTCGTTAGCGCAAGCCCACTGCGGCGCGGACACGGGTCATCACGTCGTCGGCAACTTCGTTGGCGCGTTTGGCGCCACGGACGAGGACATTGTCGATGTATAATTTGTCCGCCAGGATTTCCTCGCGGCGTTTGCGCATCGGAGAAAAATATTCCCAGAGCTTTTCGAAAAGTTCTTTTTTGAAATCGCCGTATCCGGTGCCGCCTTTTTTGAATCGCTCACGCATGCTTGCGATCTCATCTTTGGAAGCGAAGAGCGAGTAAAGCTGAAAAATGGTCGACTTTGCCGGGTCTTTCGGCGCTTCCACCGGAGTCGAATCGGTCACGATGCTCATGACGCGTTTCCTTGTTTCCTTTTCATCGCCAAAAATATCGATGTTGTTGCCGTAGCTCTTGCTCATCTTCTGTCCGTCGAGACCGGGAACAACTTCCGTTTCAGAATTGATCCGAGCTTCCGGCAACTTGAAGATCTGTCCGAACTGCTCATTCATTTTTCCCGCCAGATCGCGCGTCATCTCGATGTGCTGTTTTTGGTCCTTGCCCACCGGCACGATGTCGCTGTCGTAAATCAAAATGTCCGCCGCCATCAGAACTGGATAGCTGAAAAGTCCTACCATTGGTGCGAGTCCGCGCGCGAGTTTGTCTTTGTAGGAGTGCGCCCGCTCGAGCAGTCCTTTCGGTGCGACCGTCGACAAAATCCATGTCAACTCCGTCACCTGCGGAACATCGCTCTGTTTGAAGAGCGCAGCGCGTTCGGGATCGAGACCGGCCGCAAGAAAATCGACTGCAACACGCCAGACGTTTTCACGGAGAACGTCCGGATCGCGCACACTCGTGAGCGCATGATAGTCGGCGATGAAATATAGCGCTTCGCCCTCATCTTGAAGCGCGATCGCAGGCTTCATCATGCCAAAATAATTGCCGACGTGCAGAACGCCGCTGGGCTGAATGCCGGAGAGGATGCGCATGCGTTTGCAACGTTCAACGCTCAACGTGCAACTTTCAACGTTCAAGTCTCTATCAGATGCATCAGTCATTTGGGCTTTGTCATTCCCTGTGACTTTCCTTCTGGCAAAATTGCGCGGCACCGATTAGAAGAATTGCGCAATGGCCGCGAAAAGTTCCCAGCCTGTTTCCGTCGTCACTGGCGGGGCGGGTTTTCTCGGCTCACATTTGGTGGATCGACTTTTGGCGGAAGGTCACCGCGTTATTGCCGTTGACAATTTAATCACCGGTAACACCGCGAACATTGGCCATCTCGCGGGCAACGAGAATTTCCGTTTCATCAAACATAACGTCTCGAATTTCATTTTTCTGCCGGAAGAAAAAATTGATTACGTTTTTCATTTCGCGTCACCAGCCAGCCCGATTGATTATCTCGAGCTCCCGATCCCCACGCTTAAAGTGGGCGCGCTCGGCACGCATAACACGCTCGGCCTAGCCAAGGACAAAAAGGCCTCGTTCATTCTTGCGTCTACATCGGAGGTTTACGGTGATCCGCTCGAGCATCCGCAAAAAGAAGATTACTGGGGGAACGTCAACCCGATCGGGCCGCGCGGCGTGTATGATGAGGCGAAACGGTTCGCCGAAGCGATCACAATGGCATATCACCGGTATCACAGAGTGGACACGAAAATCGTCCGCATCTTTAACACGTATGGTCCACGAATGCGGCTGCGCGATGGGCGCGTGGTTCCAGCGTTTATCGGACAGGCCCTAAGTGGTCAACCACTCACCGTTTTCGGCGACGGCTCGCAGACGCGCTCATTCTGTTACGTCTCCGATTTGATTGATGGAATTTTCAAACTCGCGATGAGCGGTTTTCACGAGCCGGTCAACCTGGGGAATCCGCGCGAAATGACGATCAAACAGTTCGCCGAGGAAATCATCCACATTACGGCAACAAAGTCGGCGATCGAATACAAACCATTACCGGTGGATGACCCCAAGGTCCGCCAACCGAATATCTCGCGTGCAAAAGAAGTTCTCGGCTGGGAGCCGCGCGTGGCGTTCGAGGAGGGAATCAAAAAGACGCTCGAGTATTTTAGAGAGTCGTTGAAGCGTTGAACGGTTAAAGAGTTGAAGCGTTTAAAATCGTGGGCTCAGTTCAAAATTTTACTGGCGTTTGCGCCGATTTGATTGTGAATTGCTGCATGATCAGGCGTGCGCTTGCCGTCGCCACGGGTTTACTCGCTCTTTGCTTTCCGGTCGCAGCGCAGCAAGCGAATCGGCCAGGAGCAACAAAAAACCGAGCAGCCGCATCCGAACAATTGCACGCTGCCGGCGCGTTGGCTCCGGCTTTCGCAATGAGCCTTTATCAGCCGAAAACCTTCAGCGCGAACGCGAGTTCACTTCTGTTTCACAAAGGTCCTGTGCGGGCGTGGTCGGACGGTGGCCAGCTCGCGAGCGAGACCGCACTGGTTGAAATTGGAATGGGGCCGCTCGACCTGCCTCCGCTGACGTACTTTAGCCCGGATACTTTCGGGCCTGGGCCAACAAGCAAAGGAAGGGCTGCTTCCGACTCGCGACCAGAGAATTTTGGAAAGGACGGCAAGGATTGGCCCGGCGAGCTCATGGTGCCGCCGACGAATCAGATTTATTACGGCGGTGAAATAGGTTTTCTTTACGGCCACTCGATGGGCAAGGGCGGCGGCGACCTAATGGAAAGTTATATTATGGGCCAGGTCGGTAATGACCACTTCCAGATCACAACTGGCGCCGCGTTTGACCAGTGGAGTGGACAAGGAGTGCGGTTCCGCTCATTCAATCATTGAAGGTAAGGCTCGGCTGGAACCGGCGAGACGATCTCGAAGAAGGAATCGCAGAGGCACCGAACATTTTCGGGAATCGTTGAATCCTGAAGTTTTCGAGGCGCGATCCCCCCGAAGTTTTTCGATTGAAATTGCCGATCGATCCTTCCTACTATGGGCCGTAACCAGGACGGGAGCTTCCTAATTGAGGCCGCTGGCCGAAGTCGCTTCAACGGATTGAATATCAATGTCGGCTCGAAAACTCGTCGCGGACAAGTTGTTGTGGGAACCGCTGGGGCGCTGGAAACGTTCAAGCCCTGAATTGGATCGCGTTCAATTCCTGAAGACCGTGCCGTTCTTTGACCAACTCTCGAATCGGCAGCTCAAGCGTGTCTCTGATATCATGTTTGAACGGACCTATGAGACGGAAGAATTAATTTTTGAGGAGGGACAACCGGGAGCGGCGCTCTTTTTAATTTTGGACGGCAAAATTGCGATAGAAATTTACCGCGAGACTTCCACGATGCGCCTGGCTGTTTTGGAAAGAGGCGCCTTTTTCGGCGAGATGGCGTTGCTGGATGAAACGCCGCGTTCTGCCACCGCGCGGGCGTTGGAACGTACCCGGACGCTGGCGCTTTATCGGAACGACCTCAACGGATTGGTTTATCGGCATCCAAGAACTGCCTGCCGAATTTACCGCTCCCTTGCGGGGATGATCGGGGATCGGCTTCGTTCGACCAACGAGTTAGTGCAGATGAAAACGCCTGGCGACACCTCCGGATTAGGATGAGCAACGGTCAGGACTTTGACGAGAAAGAGCGAGAGCGCAAAGTTCGGCGCAAAGTCTTTTATCTCACATTTGCTGCGCTGGTCTTGATTTCCGCAGGATTCCTGGTCTGGAAGCTACGCAGTCTGATTCTGCCGATCATAGTCGGCGCCTTATTGGCCTTCTTGTTCCGTCCAGTGAAAGACCGCTTTAAGGTCCGATGGCTACCTCACGAACTTCAGGTTCTGTGTTCATTCGCCGCCATTGGTCTTGTCCTGTTCTTCGCCTTCAATACTCTGCGCAAACACATTCCCGACGAAGAGCAGAAGCTCGAATTCAAAGTTCGCCTGCAATACAAACTGAACGAAAAATACCGCCAGTTCGTGGCGAAGTCCGCCGAGGGAAAATCAAACCCGGTCACGTCGTTAGTTGATAAAGAACTTGGTCCGGTGATGGATAAGATCAATCAGGCGCTCAAACTTACGCCGGAAGAACGCGATTTGTTTCTGAAATATTGCGCGGGATACAACGGGAAACCTCCCGTTGAGAATAAATTCTTCGATTACTTTCGGGCGAACCAGGCCACCACGAAATATGCGATTCCCGAAAAGACTCCCCCCGGCGCACTGTCGCCCACGACGCCGGTTGCCGCCGCTCAGGTTCAGCCTCCTGCTGCAGAGGAGGGGACGAGCTTGGAAAGTAAATTGTCCGCATGGATGTTGGCGCCGTTGATTTTTGTCTTTCTCGGTTTCGATAACGGGCAAATACGCCGGTTTTTCATTGGTCTCGTCCCCAATCGCTACTTTGAATTATCGCTCACGGTGCTTGACAGACTCGATGACGCCATCGGCAGGTATTTACGCGGAACGTTGATGGAGTGTTTTCTGGTGGGCCTGAGCCTTACTCTGGGATTCATTCTTCTTGGGATTCCCGCGGGGGGCGCCGTAGCCATTGGTGTAGCAGCGGGACTTCTCAATGCCATTCCGTTTTTGGGCACGGCGATCGCTTTGGTGATTGGTGTTGGTTATGGGTTGATCGCGGAAAACGTAAAGCCGCTAATTCCCGGGCTGAACCCGAATGATCTGGCGCTGTATGTGCTAATTCTGGTCGTGCTCGTGCATGTAATAGACGATGTTGTGTTTCAGCCTTTTGTTCTTGGCAGCGCCGTGAACGTTCATCCGCTCGTGGTTGTTATCGCGATCATCGCCGGCGCGCTCCTCATGGGTTTGTGGGGCATGTTATTCGCCATTCCGGCAGTGGTAGTAATCAAGACTGCGGTTGCGACGTTCTTCAGGGAACTAAAGGCTTATCGAATTATTTGATGGAGCTTTCCGACCTCGACGGTTCAGACGACGTGCGCCTGGCTTTGAGTTTTAGGTGATGAAATTTGGTTTGGGATTTGGAAATTTCCGATTTAGACCTTTAGGCCATGGCCGCACCGGCGCGTCTCATTACTCTCAACATCGGGTCCCAAACCATCGGTCTGGCGGAATTTCGAGTAATCCACGGTCGCCTGGCGTTGCTGAATTATCGTTTCCGCGAAACGCCGCTTGACCCTGCAACTGGCGAACGCCGTGACGCCCATGCTGCGTTGCACGAAACCGCTGGTGTGTTGCGCGAAATAATGCACGAAATGCACATTCACCGGGCCGACGTGAATTATGCGGTCCCTGCGCAATCGGTTTTTGCGCGCTTTGTCAAACTGCCGGCGCTCGATGCGGAAAAGATCGATAAGATCATCGCATTTGAGGCGCAACAGAATGTTCCGTTCCCCATGGACCAGGTGGTCTGGGATTACCAGCTGGTCGGAGGCGGTATGGGCGAACAAATCCAGGTCGTCATTGTCGCGATCAAGCGCGATCTGCTCGAAGAGATCAACAAGGCCGTGGAAGAGACCGGGCTGCGGACCAGGATTATCGGTGTGGCGTCCATGGCGCTCTACAATGCATTTTGTTACAACTACTCCGATCTAAACGGTTGCTCGTTGCTGGTGGATATCGGCGCACGCACGACCAATGTTCTCTTCGTCGAATCCGGAAGAATTTTCTCGCGCAGTCTTCCAATCGGCAGCAGCGCGATTACAGCGGCGATTGCGAAGGAATTTGGTGAATCTTTTGCCGCGGCGGAAACTCGAAAGAACAGAGACGCCTTTGTCGCTTTAGGCGGCGCCGCCGAACCTGCCGACCCGAACATTGACCGCCTCTCAAAGATAGTGCGCAGCACCATGACACGGCTGCACGCGGAATTGATGCGCTCCGTCACTTACTACCGCGCGCAACAGCAGGGAGATCAGCCCGCTCGCATCTTTCTTTGCGGCGGCGGCGCAGGCATGCCAAATATGCGCGAGTTCTTCCAGGAGAAGTTTGAATTGCCGGTCGAGTTTTTTAATCCGCTCCAAAACGTGAGCGTCTCGGGATCGGTGCCTCAGGCGGCGCGTTCGGCGCATTTACTTGGGGAATTGGTTGGCCTGGCGCTGCGCAGCGTCGCCGTTTGTCCGATGAAGCTGAATTTGCTTCCGGCAAGCGTCGTTCGCAGGCAGGACTTGGAAAAGCGCCAGCCATTCTTCATTGCGGCTGCGGCATGCATTCTTCTCGCGCTCCTCGGCTGGTCGGCTTACTACACGCGCGCGGCGCAAGTAGCGCAGCAAACTGCGCAGACAATGCGCCAGAAGAACGACAGCATGCACGGCGCCGAAGCCCAGCTTGATAAGCTAAAAAAGGAAATCACCGCGTTAGATACTATTGCCACTCCGCTGATCGCGGCAGTGAGCGATCGCAATTTCTGGCCGCAAATTCTCGAAGATTTAAACACGCGTCTGCCGGAAGCAGACATCTGGATCACCGAGCTTGCCGCGACTTCCGGCGGAAAACTGCTGGGGGCACCTGAGAAACGCGCCGGGGAAACTACGCCGGTTCCAACACTCACTGTTGCTGGATCGCCAGCGAAGGGCGGGGCTGCTGCCGGCAAGGGTATCGATGGCATTCTGGTGCGCGGGCTTTACCTCTATAATCCCAAGCAGCAGGAAATCGTCGTTGATTACCTGCGCAACCTGGCGAAGTCGCCGTTTTTTGTTATCGATCCGAAAATACCGGAGCGCGTGATCAAATCCAGTTCCGTTCCAAACGATATGGAATGGGCGTTCCCGTATGAGCTTCAACTCACGTTGCGCAAGCCAGTGAAACTGCCATGAAGGATTTAACCACGAATGAACACGAAGGCCGAAAAGCTGCTGCTGAAGGATGAGGTTTTCCAGGTTGTGGGCTGTGCGATCGAGGTGCTTAATACGCTCGGTCACGGTCTCGTAGAGAAGCCTTATGAAAATGCGCCCGTCGTCGAGTTCTTGCTGCGGAAAATTCCTTTTCGTCAGTCCCGAAAGCTTTCGGGATTGAATTACCTCCGCGTTACTGCCCTGCGTGTTGGCGTCATCCGCAACTTTAAACATCCGAAACTAGAGTGGCAGAGGATCGCCTTATGAATTCGTGTTTATTCGCGTTCATTCGTGGTTAATCCCATGAAGTGGTTTCAGCAAAATCGAGCGCTCGGCATGCTTCTCGTTGGTTTTATAATTTGCGCGTTGCTTGTCGGGGCACTGTTTTACTGGAGATGGAGCGTTTGGGCGGATGCACGACAAACATTCGACCAGGTGGCAGCAGAGCGGGACCGGCTGGCGCATCTCGATCCGTTTCCGAACGACGTTAACTATCGGAAAATGCAGGGGTACCTCGAGAATTACGGCGTCGCGCTGGACAAATTCAAAGAACAACTGAAATCCGAGGTCGCTGCCGCGCCGCCGCTTGCGCCCAATGAATTTCAGTCCCGGTTGCGCCTGGTCGTTATCGCTACGCTCGACAGAGCGCGCGCGAACAATGTGAAACTGCCGGATAGATTTGAGCTCGGCTTCGATGAATTCGCCAGGACAATGCCTGACACTGCGGTGACGCGGCTGCTTGGCCAGGAGCTTTCTCAAATCCAGAAGCTGATAAATATTGTGCTCGACGCCAAGGTGGACAGCGTGACGTCTTTTCGCCGCGCACCTTTGACCGAAGAACATGGAGCTTCACCGACTCCTACGCCGTCTCCAGCTCCCGGCCAAATGGTGGCGACAGCGAAACCGGGCAGCACGCCTGCGCCAACGTTGATACAACGTAACATCGTCGACGTCAGCTTTAAGGCGGCGCCCGGTGTAGCGCGAAAAGTCTTAAACGAAATCGCCGCCTCCTCCGGACAGTTTTTCATCATTCGCACGCTGTATGTGCACAACGAAAAAGACAAAGGTCCACCGCGCGAGCGAGGCGCAAGCCCAATGCCTGCGCCGAGTGCGGAGGCGCCTCCAGGCCAGCCTGCCGCCGGGGCTTTGAATTTCATCGTGGGCAATGAGCACATCGAAGTCTCGGCGACGATCGAAATGCTGCGCTTTACCTTTTAACCACGAATGCTTTTTTAACCACGAATGAACACGAATGAACACAAATAAGAGCGAGGTGTTGCTGCTCAAGAACGAAGTCTTCCAAGTTGTCGGCTGCGCAATCGAGGTTCTGAATACTCTTGGCCACGGATTAGTCGAGAAGCCATATGAAAACGCATTGGTAGTAGAGTTTGGGCTGAGGAAAATTCCTTTTCGGCAGCAACCGTCGTTCGACGTCGTTTACAAAGCGCAGAAGGTTGGAGTGTTTATACCCGACCTGATTGCGTTTGATGCGGCCGTTTGTGGACACAAAAGTCATTGATCGAATCACCGATCACGAACGGGGACTGATGTTGAACTATCTGCAAATCACCGGTCTGCATGTTGGCGTAATCCTCAACTTCAAGCACGCGAAATTAGAATGGGAAAGGATTGCCTTATAAATTCGTGTCCATTCGTGTTCATTCGTGGTTAATCATTAATTGTGTCAAAGGTCTTGGAGTGGATTAAGACGAATTACGATCGCGCTGCGCTCATCGGCGCGGCGGTGTTCCTTTTCATTTCCGCCGTATCGATTTGGTGGAGCGCGATTCAGTTTGGCAACCGGCTCGTCACTCAGCAGCCGCCTCGGGCAAAAACTGCATCGCCACCCCCGGTTGCGGTCGAACTCGATCATGCGGCGGAGCAGCTTCAGAACCCGGCACAATGGAAAGCCAGCACGCGCTCCGGGCTGTTCGTTCCGGAAAAACATTTCATCGCAGCAGACGGCCTGCCGGCGACGCTGCAAAACACCCAGGTGCACGCTCCGGTTCCCAATGACTGGTTCGAAAAGTACGGTTTGCCCATCGAAGACGCCGACGCTCTCGATCAGGACCCCGACAAGGACGGCTTCACCAATCTCGATGAATGGCAGGGCGGCACCGATCCGACGCAAAAAGATTCGCACCCGGATTACACCACAAAATTGCATTTGGTGTCCGCGACCGAGGAACCTTTCCGCTACGTTTTTGCATCGCGGATAAAAGACAAATTCGGTATCAACACCATCGACCAGACCGAGCCGACGCAATTCCTGAAGGTCGGCGACGTCATCCGCGGCACCGACTTCAAGATCATGGAGTTCACGGAAAAACGCGCACGCAATCAGTACGGCATGAATGAGGATGTATCAGAGCTGCTTCTAGAACACCCGCAGAGTCATGCGCAGGTCACGCTGGTAAAAGGAAAGGTCGCCACCTCGCCGCAATCTGTGGCCACGTTCGTTTATACTTGGGGCGGACGCCGGGAATTTGAAGTGAGAAAAGATCAGGAATTTTCTCTAAAGCCCATGGGAGAAATCAAGTACAAGCTCGTGGAAGTGCAGCCGGCCAAGGCCGTAATCGTGAATATGGAAAAGCCAAACGCGCCGATCGAGATCGGCTTTGCCGCGCCGTGAGAATCTTTAACCACGAATGAACACCAATAGACACGAATTACAGCAAGAACCACGGAGTTGAAACTCGCTCTTTTCCCAACTCGCTCGCCGCTACCCTCGCGACTTTACCTTCTATCTCGCTAATCCCATCAGCTCGATTGTACGGATTTCAGGGATAGGCTGGTTATCCCGAAAGCTTTCTGGGATTCTCCACCGATCACTGATTGCCGATCACTGATCAGTTCGGACTATCTCATCCCGTGGTTTTCCGCAGAGCGTCTTCTACTTTCCGTGACCTCTGGGTACTCTCTGGTGAAAAATAGGATTGTTTCGCCGGAGGCGGCGAAACGTACACGCGAGGCGCCCGCACGCAGGCGGGCAGGCAGTGCGTTCCCCAATGCGTGTCATCCGTGGTTTTCTGTTCCTTCCTTTATTAAGTGTCCATTCGTGTCCATTCGTGGTTAGCCCCAAAAAATCGTAAGAATTTTGCTTGCAGCCGGTGGAGCAAATCAAATACAAGCTCGTGAATGTGCAGCCGGCCAAGGCCGTAATCGTGAATACGCGAAAGCTAAACGCGCCGATCGACATCGGTTTTGCCACTCCATAAAAGCCTATGAAAACAATACGTCAGAACTTTGGAAACATTGAACAGAAGGAAACGAAGTTAACGAAGGTTGGTTTGCTGGCGGGACAATCCCGAATCTTAGTTTCCTTCGTTGCCTTCTGTTTCACTCTTATCTGCTGCTCCTTCATTTCCGCGACGAGCTTTGCGCAAACGCCGGA
>WNGN01003074.1_pt1 | contig 11226 bp, 6 predicted proteins | sample 5400561 | NCBI WGS metagenome assembly WNGN01 (sample SAMN13153379, study PRJNA577476) | soil metagenome | isolation source: 115 cm soil or saprolite under Garry oak tree replicate 2 | place: USA:California | collected 2016-06-15 | reverse complement strand
ACGTCCCGGAGGGTTAACCTCCCTGAAGGGTCGTGGAAGACCACCACGTTGATAGGCCGGATGTGCAAGAGGAGTAATCCTTTCAGCTAACCGGTACTAATTGCCCGTGCGGCTTGACCCTATAACCTTGGGCATGCGCTCAAAGGTCACGCTTGGCAATCCCAACCCGCTTCTTTCGACGAACTGGTTTCATCGCCGCCATGCGGCGAGCGGTGAAACTCCGAGCTATGTCTGGTGCCCAAAGCGCTCTGGAACCACCCCTTCCCATCCCGAACAGGACCGTGAAACGGGGCAGCGCCGATGATAGTGCGAGGTATACCGCGCGAAAGTAGGTCAGTGCCAGACTCCCAAAAAGAAAAAGGCCTATCCAGTCGGATAGGCCTTTTTCGTTAGAGGTATTAACGGTGTAACGGCGTGTGACTCGCTAGAGCGAGGAGCCCATGCGATTCACAGCCGCGATGGACGATCCAGCGAGATCGTCGCCGCTACGAGTGGATGGGGCCCGGCCCCAGCCACCAAACCCTTGGCGAGAGCGAACCCGTTGCGCAAGTCCGCCACGCTGTTGCGCCAGCCGATGAAGCGGAAGATGGCATAGGCGAGAAATCCCGCGTTCGTCAGCGCGAACGCCAGGTGCGCGTAATGCCCGTGCATGACGTCGGTCGTCGCGCCCACCAGCCACCAGCCGAGCAGCCCGTATTCCGCCAGCACGTAAAGCGCCGGCGCGGCAGTCCGGCCGGACACCTTCGGCGTGCGCCCGAAAGGAGTCTTGCGACGCGTGAGGGCCTGCTCCAGGGATTTCAGCACGCCCCCGAGGTTGACGGGGATCAGCATCAGGTTGAGCGCGTAGACTCGCAGCAGGTCGGCGTACCGGTAGCCCGTACGGACGAGATCGCGCGCATAAAGAAAGAAGTACGGCGCGGCCGAGAGCGGCAGCCAGGGGTCGCGCAGGTTCTCCTCGAATGGGCAGGCGAGCATGATGAGCAGGCCCACGTTCACCGCGGCAATCGACACTAGGTAATGACAGCGGAAGAAGCCCTCCACGGCTTTGCGCGTCGAGGGCCCCTGCAGCAGGTAGCGCAACAGTTTTGGCAGGATGATGAGTCCGCCGTTGGCCCAGCGCCGGCGCTGGATAAGCAGTGAACCGAAATCGGGCGGCGTCGCGCTATAGGCGAGGCGCTCGGGGTAATTGTAGAGTTGCCAGCCGCGGCATACCAGGTCGATGCTTGACTCGGTGTCCTCGATCACGGTCCGGTCCAGGATGAAGCGTGTGATCGGAAAGCCGCGTTCCCGGTCCGTGTGGGCGATGTCCTCCAGCGCCTTCTTGCGCAGCAGAGCGTTAGCGCCGACCCAGTATGTGCCGCCGAAAGCGGTGAAACCCTGGTGGATGTTGTGCTGGATGTCGGTGGTCGCTCCGGCGATATTCTCAAGGGTGCCTGCGGCCGCCGGAATCGTGCTGTAAGGCGTCTGCGCCACCGCAACCGACTCGTTGCCTGAGACACTCATGTAGTGCACCAGCCGCTGCGCATAGTCGGGCGTGATGATGCTGTCGGCGTCCAGCGTGAGCAGGTAGTCGGCGTCGGGCACGCTCCAGGTTGCGACATTCTCCGCGCAATGCTCCAGGTGCAGACCGTCCGCGCGTCGCACTTCCCGCAGATGCTTCCCCATCAGGCCGATGAACGCGTTCAGGTTCATGGCCTTGTTGGGCTCATGGGCGAGGTTTACGTAACGCTTACGCTGGAAGCTGGTGAACTCGACGCGGAACAGGAAAGCGAGCCTGCGGTACTCGCGAAGCAGGTGCACCTCCTCGAGCGCGCCCGCCCGGGCGCGTGACGCCACATCTCGCGCCAGTGCCCGTTGCTTTCCTGCGAGCGGGAGAAACACCTTGCCGCGCAGGAGCTCGTCGCCCGGTTCGTCCCGGACCAAGTGAGAGGCCTGTTCCTCGAGCCATTGCGCAGCGTTCTCGTAGAGGTGGCTGATCCGTTGGGCTTCGACGGGGAAGTCGATCGCACCGCGCGCGTGCCTGCGTTCGTAGGCGGCGCACTCGCGCCCGAATCTCGTCGCCACTTCGGCAAAGAGCGCCTGCAACCGGACTGGGAGAGATTCGATGCGCTGGAGCGCCCGCTGATCATGGGCGTTGGCCGGATGAGCTGGATCGTCGATCAGCAGCACTACGCGCCGATTCGGGTAGTCCTGGAGCGCTGCGGAGAATAGCGTCCTTTGCACCACCTGCGGTTCTTCTTTGTAGGACGGAACGAGCACGGTAAGCGATGGTACCGTGGCGTCGCAAAATTCTTCCAGTACGCGAGCCGACGCAGGACGGTGGTCGAGCCGCCGCAGGAAGTACGCCAGGCGCGTCAACTGGTACACCAGGCTCCCCCAGATAAGCAGCGCGACGATCAGCATGAACAGGATCTGGCCGAGAGCGCCCGGAACGTCGCTCCGATCGGCCATTTTCCGGAGGATGCCCATAGACTCGACTGCGAGGAGTACGCACGCTACCGCCGTGACAGCAAGGGTGACGAGGGTTAGTGCAACCTCGAAGCCCGCGGGCTGATAGCTTCGCCCGTTGGCTGTCCGCGGTGAGACGGGGCGAACTGTGATATCAGAGCCACGCATATTTGGGCTTCAAATCGATTGCATCGATCCTGCCGGGCCAGCGGGGCCTGTGCGAGTCGAGCCGGGATCAGCCACCCAGCCTGGCCGATCATGGATTTTCGACGGGTTTGCCTTATTACTGTCTTGCCCATTGAACTCTACTTATGACGTTTGCATAACTCAAGTCGCGCAGACAAACAGGCAGGGATTAATGCACAAGAAATTGCGTGCGTGCCGATTGTTTACCTCAAATCTTTTTTCGCCCGAGCAGCAAATCGCTCGTTGATGTGTCTGCAATCAGCGACAGGCGCGGCAATCCAAGAATCACACTCGCCGTTTCGTTTACGCGACGAGCGCTCAAGGCTCGTAACGATAGATTACGGCGCTCGGAAAAGCGCGAATCCTGTGGAAGTTCGGGTTGGTTTCGAGAAACTTCTGGTCCGGCTTGAACGATGGATAAATGGAATGGGTTTCCTCGATACCGGCGGGGTGGTAATACACCAGAAACCCCGGCTGCTTCATGAGTTCGCGCCAAGCCTGATCGAATTCGCCCTGGATCGGTAGAAGCGAGACGGTCCTGCGCTCCGAGTAGAAGGCAAACACGGGAAAATTGTGCGCAGCGTAGATCGTGTCTGCTGGCGTGGATACCTCGTGCAGGTAGCGGCCAATCTGCACTTCCTCGCGCTCCGATCGGTCGAGCCAGGGCTCGCTGAGCTTCTGCAGCGATGGCGCATAGTCCAGCATCACCACGGCAATGCCCAGCAGGATGCCGATGATCCTTATCGGACATGCCTGCCGCGCGCACCAGCGGAGCAGTTCAGCAAGGCCCAGCGCGCTGATAGTCACTACCGGGATCGCCAAAGGCAGCAGGTACCGAACCTCCTTGTGTGGAATCGAGAGCATGTAGGCAAAGAACGCGCCTCCCCACATGAGAAGCACGAACTCCCGCCTAGTGCGGTCACTCAGCCCAGCGAGACCGGTCAGCCGCCCCCCATCCTCGCGGGCGCGACGCTGCATCGCCCCGTGCGCGACCGGCAGCAAGACTCCAGCTCCGAAAAACAGCCACATGCTGTAGGGGAAAACCTGCATCAGGGCTTCCCAGTAAAAACCGGCAGGGACCGGCGCCGTCCACTCGGTAACGATTCTCCGGGCCTGGACAAAGGGGTAGAAGAAGGATCCGTAGTTCCACCGGATCCAAACGAGATAGGGCGCAATAGCGACGGCAGCCCCGGCGAGCAGAAACGCCCTGCTCCGAATCTTCTTCGGGGAAAGAATGGCGTCCAGGGCGAAGTAGACGATGAGAAAAAGCGAAGTGAACCGTGTTTGTATCGCCAGGGCATAGAGGATGCCCGACAGGAAGGCATAACCAGCGCCGGGTTTATCGAACAGCCACATGGCGGCAAGCATGAGCGCGACCGCCGGCATATCGGTGAGCAACTCATGCGACGCTTCTACGAAGTACGGAGTAAACGCGAACAGGAAACCGCTGAAAAGGGCCGCAGCGAGGCCGAAGGCCCGCCTTGCGTACAGGAAGGCGAACACCACCGTCAGCGCAGTGACAACCCCTTGCACCAGATTGGCGACGTAGACGTTGTCCCATATCGCGAATCCCAGCGCGTAAAGGAAAGACAGAAAAGGCGGCCTGTGGTGGAATTCCTCATAGTTGGTGCGGCCGTCGATGATGACCTTGGCGTGCTGCAGGAACACCGTCTCATCCCAGAAATGGGAATAGGTCAGAGGAACGGTTCTGACCAGTACCGCCAGCAGCAGGACGAAGGCAAGCACAAAACTAAGCCCGCGGCGGCTCGACATGCAACGCGTGCCGAGCGACAGAAGTCTAGCTGTTAGTGCACGCGCCATGGATCGTTGATACGGATATTCTACTTCCAGGGCGGGTGAAAGAAGTGGTGGGCGGTACTGGGATCGAACCAGTGGCCCCTCCCGTGTGAGGGGAGTGCTCTACCGCTGAGCTAACCGCCCGAGGCTGCGAAGTGTAGCAAATCTTCTCCAGGCCCGGGCTGCGGCGCCCGCTGCAATTCCATCGCGTACAATGCGCCGATTCCAGGCGCGACGATGGTCCGAACCCGTTTTGCTCCGAGCCCGACCGGCTACCTCCATATCGGCGGGGCGCGGACCGCTCTCTTCTCCTGGGCGTACGCGAGAAAGCACGGCGGCAAGTTCATCCTGCGCATCGAGGATACCGACCTCGAGCGCTCGACCGAATCGTCGGTGCAGGCGATCCTCGACGCGATGCGCTGGCTGAGTCTGAACTGGGACGAAGGGCCTTTTTTCCAGATGAAACGCCTCGCGCGCTACAAGGAGGCCGCCGAGCGGTTGATCGCGCAGGGCAGGGCCTATCACTGCTGGGCGACGAAGGAAGAGCTCGACGCGATGCGCGAGCGCCAGCGATCGCGCGGCGAAAAGCCGCGCTACGACGGGCGCTGGCGCCCCGAGCGCGCCCAGGCGGTCGGACTCGTGCCGCCGCGAGATCGACCGCCCGTCGTGCGTTTCCGCAATCCGGACGAGGGCGACGTGGGCTTCCACGATCTCGTCAAAGGTTCGATCACCGTAGCGAACGCGGAACTCGACGACCTCGTGTTGCTGCGCGCGGACGGCGTGCCCACATACAACTTCGGGGTCGTGGTGGACGACCTCGACATGAATATCACGCACGTGATCCGCGGCGACGATCACGTGAACAACACGCCGCGCCAAGTCAACATTTTCCAGGCACTGGGCGCCGAGCTGCCGAGATTCGCCCACGTTCCGATGATCCTCGGCACCGACGGCGAGCGGCTGTCGAAGCGCCACGGCGCGGTGAGTGTCATGCAATATCCGGAAGACGGTTATTTGCCGGAGGCTCTTGTCAACTATCTGGCGAGGCTCGGCTGGTCGCACGGCGACGAGGAAATGTTCACGGTGGAGCAATTCCTCCAGTGGTTCGACCTCGCCCACATAAGCCGTTCCGCCGCGCAATTCAACCCCGAGAAGCTGCGCTGGCTCAACCATCAATATCTCAGGCTGCGCCCGGACGCGGATCTTGCCGAGCTCGTCGCTCCGCGTATCGAGCGCGCCGGCGGCAAGCTGGCTGGAGGGCCGGAGCTGCCTGCGGTCGTCGCGCTGCTGAAGGAGCGTTCCGAAACGCTCGAGGTGCTCGCCGGAGAGGCGATGATGTTCTACGGTGAACCCGGCGTGGTGCGTGGCTCGATGACCGATGAAGTGCGTCCCGCGTTGGCCGAGCTCACCGCAGCCTTCGCAGCTCTCGGAGACTGGCGGGCGGAATCGATCATGAGCGCTATCCAGGTCGTGATCGACAAGCACAAGCTCAAGTTGCCGAAGCTCGCAATGCCGCTGCGAATGATCGTGTTCGGCCGCGCGCAAACGCCCAATCTCGGGCCCATGCTCGCGCTAGCAGGCAGGAAACGCGTGCTCGAACGCCTTCAGGCGCATCTTTCTGCGTGATATAATTTGCGCCCTTGCGTGGGGGTATAGCTCAGCTGGGAGAGCGCTTGCATGGCATGCAAGAGGTCAGCGGTTCGATCCCGCTTACCTCCACCAGACCGGCCTGCGGCCGTCGTATGAGTCCTCAAGGTCCCCATCGTCTAGAGGCCTAGGACATCGCCCTTTCACGGCGGTAACACCGGTTCGAATCCGGTTGGGGACGCCATATAAATCACTAGGCTAGAGAAGAACAGCATGCCGTCGCTGCCGCTGTGTCGCGTTCGTGTCGCGCGCGCGTCACAACTGCCCGGGACTTGGTGTGTGCCAACGCGGGCGGCCTGGACCGGAGAGCGGACGCGCTCGCGTCGCCGAAGTCCTTTTGGCTGTGGCACGCGGCACAAAAAACGCTCGCAACGGAATCACAATCCGGGACTCTACCAGCTGAGCTACTGCCACCAATGCCTTATTTTATAACGGCGTCAGGTATTTGGTGTGGTGTGTCGGTTGACTGTCCGGGACTCTGTGTCGTTTTGTGTGCCGGTCTTCCTATCAAGCTCCAGCAGATCACGCTCGCGTGTGCGCAGTCCAAGCAGGTATTCGATCTCCTTTTTCGTGACGCCTTGACTCCAACGCTTGAAATGCGAGATAAAGAATTGCTGGCATGAATCGATTGCTAATTTACCGTTAACCCGCTCCGATCGCTCCCCTCCGGGGGGTGCGGAGGCGAGCGAAATTAACATAAGGTGCAGTGCGCGATTCGAGACGGGTTCAAGCACTCGATTACTGCGCGCCAGCGAGCCGCCTTGGCTTCAGCGACGAATTGACTTTCCTATCGTTCGCTCCTATCGTTTCTTTCCTATCGTTTACTATCGTTCCGTCAAAAACTGAGGGAGGGGAGTCATGAAAAGCAGTCTGAGCAAACGCAAGATAGCAGTAGCTGCACTCTCTCTGTGCGCGGCGTTTCTGAGCACAGAATTTACCGCAGCCTATGGGGCTATGAGGGGCGATGAAACGGCCACTCCGATCAAGCACTTGGTGGTGATCTTCCAAGAGAACACCACTTTCGACCATTACTTTGCTACGTATCCGCACGCCGCGAATCCTCCCGGAGACCCGGTGTTCAAGCCGCGCCCGGGCACGCCGTCCGTAAACGGCTTGACCGGAGCCCTGTTGACCGATAATCCAAATTCTTTTCAGCCCTTTCGCCTTGATCGTTCGCGGCAGCTCGTTTGCACGCAAAACCATGGGTACACTGCCGAGCAGCAGGCTTTTGACCGTGGGCTGATGGACAAGTTCGTCGAGTTTACCGGCAGGACCGTGCCTTTCTGTGAGTTTGGGCTAGGCAAGAACGTAGTCATGGGCTACTACGATGGCAATACCGTAACGGCACTGTGGAACTATGCCCAGCACTTTGCAATGAGCGACAACTTTTACCAAACCATCTTTGGGGAGTCGGCCCCCAGTCATATCAACCTGATCTCGGGCCAGACGCATGGCGTGACAGTGGTCAGAGACATGGGCGACACCAACAAGTTCATGGTGCAGGGAACTCTGATCGCCAACGCCTTCCCCGTCGATGACTGCTCCCCGGCGAGTGCAAGCCTGGTGATGATGACGGGCAGGAACGTGGGCGACCTGCTGAACGAAAAGAGCATCACTTGGGGGTGGTTCGCGGGCGGTTTCGCACCCACTTCCAGAAAGCCGGACGGTACCGCGAATTGCGGTGCACAGCATACAAGTGTTGGCGGACAGACCTCAAAGGATTACAACTTTTCGTTCCTTGAGCCCTTCCAGTTCTACCCGTCAACAGCCAACCCGCATCACCTGCCGGCGAGCTCCGTGTCGATGATAGGCCACACCGATGATGCCAACCACCAGTACGACCTGAGCGACTTTTGGGCTGCAGCGGAGGCGGATAACCTGCCGGCGGTTAGCTTCTTGAAGGCTCCGGCGTACCAGGACGGCCACCCTGGATTCTCGGACCCCCAGGACGAGCAGACGTTTCTGGTCGATACCATAAACCGCCTGCAGAAGCTCCCGGCGCGGAAGAGCATGGCCGTCATCATCACCTATGACGATTCCGACGGCTGGTACGACCACGTGATGCCTCCGATCGTCAACCAATCGAATACGATCGCCGATGCGCTCACAGGACCCGGCAGTTGCGGCGTCGCCGCGCCGGGCGCTTACCAGGGCCGTTGCGGTTACGGTCCGCGCCTGCCGCTGCTGGTCATTTCACCCTGGGCGAAGGTCAATTTCGTGGACCACCAAATCACTGACCAGACCTCGATCCTGCGCTTCATTGAGTTCAACTGGGACCTGGGAGGTATCGGCGATCAGTCATTCGACGACAAGGCCGGTTCGCTGCTCAACCTGTTCGACTTCCGCCGTCCTGGCGCCAGGAAGGTCTTTCTCGACCCCACCACAGGCGAGCAAGCTCCTGAACAGGAGGAGCAGGGGGAGAACGAATAGCACATAATTTCTCTTTGCCCGACAGATTCGGGTGGCTGCGCTTGATCGACGCGAGAAGCGCCGCTTGACTAAAGCCGTCCTGTGGTCACCACGCTTGCGGGCGCGATCTCGCGGATGGTGCTGTTGCCATTGTCGACCGTGGGTGTGGCGGGAGCTGGGGTAACCCCGGAAGGCCGGCGACGAATCGCGTCGAAAGCGAGAAGTGAATTCACTCCTTGCGAATCCAAGTCTGGGACCGGCCAAGGAGCGGTATGCCGATGAAGCCGCGAACTTCGAGTTTGCGTCCCTCATCGAGCAGCGCGATCCGGCATTTGTACACTTGTCCCTCGTCGGGGTCCAATATCCGCCCGGTCGAATAGCTGTCCCCCGATCGCCGCACGCCGCTGAGGATGATCATCCCGACAACCGGCTGGTCCTTCAGATCGCCTTCACACAGGTTACACAACGGATGCGGATCCGGCGCAGGCGGAGAAAACACGGCGACTACCGTGCCGATGTACTCGCCGTCGGCCTCCACGACGCGGACCAAGCCGCCCGGTTGCCCCGTGCGGTCGCTGACGGTCTGCCACAGCCCTGCAGGGGTCGATGCTTGGCCCCAGGCCGGTCCGCACCAGACCAGAATGAGGACGACGAGATGCCTCAGCAACGTCTTTCGGCTGCTATCGACCCAAAGCAGACATTTTATTAGGCGCTGCGAGGGCATGGGTGTACCTCCGTTACGCAGTCGATGACGTCTGCCGGCGCTCTACTCGCGCCAGCTCTTGTCAAGGTAGCGCTTGCCGGCAGTCTCGGTAACCTGGAGCGCAGCCTTATAGGCGCCGCTCATGACACGCAGCGTGCGCGTCTCGATCGCCACTTGTTCTTCGTCAGGGCCATTCACGAGCGCCTCCCTGAGTACACGGCCATCGAGTGCATTGGCCTTTGGATGGCCCAACAAGTGCAGGATCGTGGGTGTCACGTCTACATTCGCGCTCGGTGTCCGCACGCGTGCGCCGCGCTTGAAGTCCGGCCCCCAGGCTAGCATGGTGTTCTTCACCGTCCACGGGCTCATGCCGCCATGATTGGCGGCGGTGGTGTCGAGGGACCCGGTCGCGCCATTGACCAACATTATGTAATCCGTGCCTTGCACGCCATGGCGATTGCGCGCCGAGGACCACGGAAACGTGAACACGATGTCCGGACTGCGTTCGTTGCCGCCGAGATGTGCGAATTCCAGCGCGAAGGTACCCGCCAACGCGCCCTCATGTGCTGCTCCTGCACCCTTCGCCGTGAACACCACCCCGGCCCATGTCCGCTTCTGCAGAAATTCAACGAGCGCCCTAATCCTCACAGGGTCGCGACCCTTCACATGCAGCGCCACGCTCTGGCCCGACGAAGCGATCACCACGTCCTCGGCTTTAAAGCCAGCATCGAGCAACTCCTGCCTGACGTTCACGCCGTACACCGTCTGGCTGAAGCCGTGATCGGAGACGATCATGATGTTGGTGCGCTCGCGCAGACCCAACTTGTCGAGCGCTTCGAGTACAAGCCCGAGATGTCGATCGTTATTGCGGATCGAAGCGAGCGACTCTGGGGCGCCCGCGCCGAATGCGTGCTGAATGTGGTCGGGCTCGGTAACCCAGACGTACGCGACGCTGGGCTTCAGCTCGGGCAACACGTATTCTCGCAGGACCGTCATCGACCAGTCGACCGCCGTGTTGAAGTTGTCTCTAGCGCCGCCCGTCTTTGGCTGCGGCCCGAAGCGCTTGAGCACTTCCTTGCTCACCGTCTCTGGCCAGCCCACGATTGCGCCACCGTAGAAGTTTCCGTTGATTACCGCACCGCTTCCACGCGGCGCGCGTGGCGCCATGAGCAGCGCGCTGCCAGTCGAGCCCGAACTCACCGCAACGTAACGATGGCCTATCTCGGTTGTGAGTTCAGCGATCGACGGGGTGAGCACGATTCGTCCGTCGGTGAGTTCGCCGAGCTTCAACAATGCCAAAAAGTTGTCGTTGCTGAAGGCGTTGACCGGGTCAACCGCGGGAATATAGATCTGATTGCCCATGATGCCGTGATGCGCCGGCTGCACACCCGTTGAAAGCGAAGCCGAGTTCACCCGTGTAACCGTCGGGAATACAGAATGGCTGTTCTCGAAAATGACGCCCTCGTTTCCCAGGCGAAACAAGATCGGCGTCTCGCTCGCCGTAATGCCGTCCGGACGCAACCCGTCCATCACGAAAACCAGGTGGAGAGCGGCTTTCGCAGGCGCCTGCGCGAACGCAGAATGCAGAACGCAAAACGCGAGAACGAGTAGCAAGGCGGGCAGCGCGGCCGGACCTATTTGGCAGTTTTTTTTCATGCGCGGGGAGTGGATCAGTCGGGCTTCGCGCCCGTCTCGCGCACGACCTTTCCCCACTTCACGATCTCGGCCTTCACGTATTCGGCGGTTTGGTCCAGCGAGCCGCCGACGGGATCGAAGCCGTTCGCTTCCAGCCGCTCGCGCAAATCGGCGCTTTGCAGCGCCCGGTTGACCGACTCGTTGAGCTTGTGGACGACAGCGGAAGGAGTCCCGGCAGGGAAAAAAATTCCCACCCAGGTGTAGTCTTGCAGGCCGGGAAAACCCGCTTCGGCAAAAGTAGGCACGTCGGGAAGGGAAGGGACGCGTTTTGCGCTCGAGACAGCCAATGCGCGCAACCTTCCGCTCTTGATGTGCGGCAGCGGACCGGAAATCGCCATCGA
>WNGN01008358.1_pt1 | contig 11227 bp, 13 predicted proteins | sample 5400561 | NCBI WGS metagenome assembly WNGN01 (sample SAMN13153379, study PRJNA577476) | soil metagenome | isolation source: 115 cm soil or saprolite under Garry oak tree replicate 2 | place: USA:California | collected 2016-06-15 | reverse complement strand
GATCTGCCTATAACGAGTACGGGTGCGGCGTTGAGGAAGCTGCCTAGGAAGGAGAAAGCCAGGCTGGTGGTCGATGCGCTGGCCAGCCTTGTGGTCCTGCCGTTCAGCAGGATAAACTGGTCGAAGGTGACCGAGGATATGGACTCGCAGATCGGGGCGTTCCGGAAGAGATACCCGGTCTTGAGCAGGATACTGATCGACACGCGAGAAGAGTACATGATCAGCCGTTTGAAACATGTGATGGACTCGACGACCGGGCAGGTATTGGCGGTTGTCGGGTTTGGACACCGGGCTTCGCTGGCACGGGCGCTTGCAGGCTACATGGAGGGACCGGGGTTCGCAACAGGCTTCTCCTGGCAAGTGTCAACCGGAAGCTGAAGTCGAAAACGTACCAGGGGCACGAAGGAAGGACGGCCTAGTAGTGACGGCTGAACGTGAGAGTATCGGCGTTTCACGAAGGGCGCGGCGCGGGAAAAACGACCACCCCGGGGGGGTCGCATATTAGTTAGCAGAAAAGAATAGTTACAGAAAAAGAGAATCTTCAGGAATTGAAAAAGTTAGGATTCACGTGTTGTCTTGTCGGGCTTTTTCCTGACCTTTCCGGCGCGAATGGGCTGACTTGGACAGTTCACGGAGGAGATACGCTATGGCGTTGTCAAGCTTTGCCTGAGAATTAGGGTCCACACTGTAGACGTGGAGTTGGATAAGGCTCCGGATTCCGCCCTCGCGTCCCCGCGGATGGGATTTGAAATAGAGTCCCGGAAACGCCTTGCGGGCACGGTCTAGAGCAGGCGCGAGCGCTGACTCGATAATTCCCACCAGCCCAATTGACACCTCTTCCGGAGCCCGGCCCTTTGACCCTTTAAGCATCGGAATGACGGACCCGCTGAAGATCGCTTTCATCTCAGAAGGAACCCCTGGAAGCGAGACTAGCCTTGTAGCGCCAACCCTGATCATGACTCCTGGTGCGGTTCCGATAGGATTAGGCAGGGCCTGGGCACCTTCCGGGAGGGTAGCCATCTTTCTACGAAATCGGGTCAAACCTATGGAGCCTTCCAGCGCACTGTAACGGGCTTTGACCATGGCGAAGGCGTCCAGGTTCAGCACGAGGCGCTTGTCTAGGGCAAGGGCGACTCCCTTCAGAGTCATGTCATCATGGGTCGGCCCGAGACCCCCGAGTGTGATCAAAAGGTCCGGCCTTCTTCGAAGAGCACCTGTAACCCCATCCTTTATCGCGCCCAGAGAGTCTCGAACGACAGTGATCCTCTGAAGGATCCAACCGAACCTAGTGAAACGTTTCGCGATCCAGTAGGAGTTGGTATCCAGCGTGTGTCCGATCAGAAGTTCATTGCCAACAGAGATTATCTCTGCTGTCGTCGATTTCTTCACTCGCTAGGACCCTGAGACCCGGAATTAGTGTTTCTCCAATGATAGAACAGCGGCCAGTGCGCCGGAGAGAGCGCGGTTCGCGTCCTTCCCGAACCCGATGATGACGAGGTCGTTTTCGGAGGGACGGAAGAGTTCTCGAATTCGAGCGTCTTCGCGGGGAGAGAGTTCGACAACCTTCTTGTTGTCGGGTGGAATCGAGAGCTTCCCGTTGACAACTGCTATTGTTAGGGTCCCTTCGGCGCCCACTTTGATGGCTTCGTCCCTTTGTGAGAGTCCTGTAATTCCGGGCTTGTACCTTTTGGCCAGGTGGACTCCTACCGAGACTTTGCCGGGGACAAGTTCTGTCTCGTCTAGTGTCTTGATCTTGCGGACGCCTATCTGTTTGAGATACCTCTGCAAGGTTTCTCGTCCTTGCCTGGAAAGCTTGACTCCCGTTCCCTCGCTAACTTCAACCATGCCCTGTTCTGCGAGCCTCTCCAACAAACCCCGGGTTACGCCGTCATTGATCTGAAGAGCCTGGGCAAGAGCGCGGCGTCCGACGGGACCCTCTTGGTCGATGAGAACTAGAGCGTTTAGAAGCTGGACAGGAGTAAGCTGGGGAAGTGGACCTCTCGCTCCTCGACGCCACCTGTCAAGCATCTCCTCAAGCATGGAATCCGACAACCAGTGCGGTTATGCGAGTGGAAAGTTAACTCTTCCCAAGTAAGGAACAAACACTGCTACATGTTCTAGAGAGTCCCTTTCATCTCGCAGCCTAGCTTCTTGAAAAATTCATTCATGTAATCCGTTCTTTCGCGGGCAAGCTTCTTCCCAGTCTTTGTATGCATTCTCCCAGCCACGTGGCTGAGACTGAGTTCGTATTCTAGATTTGAGGAATGTTTTGAGAAATCGATGATCGTTCCATCCGGTCGGATGTTGTTTCGCTTGTAAGATTCGATGTCTTTCTCTTCTCTGTAGAATTCCTGTCCGTGGTCAAATGATACGAAAGCGCATCGGATTACTCCAATCGCGCCAATACAGTCGAGTTTGTCCGCGTCGAAAAGGCATTTCGCTTCGATTGTTTGGGGCTCGATACTTGTTCTCTTTCTGTGAGATTCTATGCAGTGGCACACGGCGTCTATTGTCTTGTCGGCCACCCCGAGTCGTTTCAGAATCTTCCTCGCTTCTTTTGCTCCTTCAATCTCGTGCCTGAATCCTTCGATGTTAGAATGCGTCTCTTTGTTTTCAAACACGTCGTGCAATATCGCAGCAAGTTCGATAACGTCTAGATCAGCACCTTCCTGGTTTCCAATCTTCAATGCAATTCCTACCACGCGCTCGATGTGACTCCGTCCATGAGCCCAGTCATGCTCAGGGTAGTATGAGCCTGCGACGGCCCAAACTCTTTCTCGCATCGAATCTGTCAGCATATTGCCCAACTCTCTAAGATTCAATTAGCACAACTAACCTTAAGCTCGTTTCGCTTTCCGGAAAGAACGAATCTAACCACGCTCTCACATAACCCCCGACTGAACCGCGAACGAGTCACCCGAAAAATCATAGAAGAGTCTCCAACAGCACTGGACAGAGGAACCCACCCTTGAACGATTTTCTGGTTAGGTCTATTCAGGAGTCGGATCGCAATTGGGTAGCATCCTTCGTGAAATCTCGGGGGGGTTCGGGTATAGTCGTCGCCAAGGGCCGAGTCTCTCACCCAGTGGAGCTTAACGGGTTTGCTGCTTTCAAGGGAAAAAGTCCCGTCGGCTTGCTGACCTACAGAATAGAGGGTTCTGACTGCGAGATCGTCACCATCGACAGCGCCTCTGAACGCGAAGGAGTCGGAACCGCGCTCATTGGCGCAGTCGAGGAAAGAGCAAAGGCGAAAGGTTGTCGGAGACTCTGGCTCATAACCACCAACCACAATCTAAACGCGCTCGGCTTCTATCAAAGAAGGGGTTTCCGTCTTACTGCGCTCTACCCCAATGCCCTCGAAGCTACCAGAAAGCTAAAGCCCGAGATTTCTATGAAGGCGGCGAATGGTATTCCGATCAGGGATGAGCTGCAACTTGAACTGGAGCTGTCGGGATAAGACTATACTCCGAAGACGGAATATTGCCCAGAAAGACGTTCTGAGAAAACTACGGTCAGGCTACTTTTTCTTGTCGCTGAGCCACCATTTCAGGTAGTCTTTGTGGCGTCGTTTCTTCTCTTCGTCCGCGGACTCCTCGGTGCGAAGCATCTTTTCTCGACCTTCGAGAAGGTTTTGCTGGGTGAAGGTCAGGCCGCAGCTCTTACAGGCGTACGACTTGATTGCAGGGTCATAACTTAGGTTTCCACCGCACTCCAAGCAATAGTTAGGCAATCTCCTCGCTCAACAAGAAATTTGGCTCCAGAACCAGATAAAGATTCGGTTACTCAAACGGGCCAAGACGAAAAAAACCAGTCTTTGCCGTTAGAAAGTCGTCTGTCGACGTATTCTCGCTAGACGAGTCGGACCATCCACTTAGCCAGTTAGTTCAAGGGATTTGAACAATCGCCTCGGGAGGCTTGGCATTCGGGAAGCTCGTCTCGTGTTCCAAGCGAACAAGGCTTAGAGCTTAATGGAGTCACGTTCGCGTGCTGTTCAATTGTTTAGGATTAAATCAGGACTTACTAGCCCCACCGGCTGAGAAAACATGGCACAGGAAACACATCAACCTACGCCAAAGCGAGGCAAAAAGAAGATAGTGCTGGCCATTGTACTAGTATTGGTGGTCGTTGGAGGAGTCGTAGGATTCCTCTTCTACGCGCCCTCGAATGTCCAGGTAAGCATCAGGGACCCTCCACAGCAGCCCTACGACCCGAGCATTACGGCGATATTCGTGACCTTCACCAGTATTGAGATACACTCCGCTAACGCCGGGGACTCTAGCGGATGGCACACGATAACCCTGGACAAGACGGTGAACCTGTTTACGGTGCTTAACGCGTCCAAGGTCCTCGACAAAGCCTCACTGCCCGCCGGAAAGTACACGGAACTGAGGTTCAACGTCAGCAAGGTCATCGTGACCAGAAGCGGGGTTAACGTGACCTACACGATATCCAGCGGATTTCTAAAAATACCGATAACCGGCGCAGGAGCCCAGGCCTACGGCGCCTTGACCGTGAACGTTGAACTGGACCTCTCCTTCAAGACCAGCGAAATACTAAACAATCCCACACTGACACTAAACCCAGTCGCCACGGCAAAAGTAACCTAACCCTAGACCATCGAGACGACGACCCAACAATTCTACCACACCCATTCGATTCCTCAACAGGACCCTGAAGGCTAACTCTCCCCCACCTTTTTTCCCATGCTGAACTACATCCTCCGAAATGGAAGTTTCGTCATCCAGTGTCCGTCCCTGCTTGCACCAAGTCTAGAGGAGATGGATCAAAACGATAGCAACAACTTAGTCCAAGTCCCTCCACTGCCTTCAAACTTCTAGAAAATTCTGCCTAACGGATTCCGTTCAACTCTCTCGTGAGAGATACGTCATTCTCCTACAAACATTGCCCGACTACAGCGGATAACGAAAAAACGAACGTTAGCTATTGCTGGAAAAAAGGGGTTGTGGGCTCGTTTCTCCGAGCCCGAGAATCGATGACGCTACTTGTTCAGTCTTGTGAAAGCCGCGGATATCGCGACTATGGCAGAAACCAGTACGAGCCCTGCACCGACAATCAATGCGAAGACTTGTGCGATTATCTGGTTTGTAGGCAGCAGTGCCCCGTTGCTTATGAGGAAGTAGCCTATCGCGTAGAGCACTGCTCCGACGATGAACAGTTTCGCGTGGTCGAGTATTCCTGGTAGGACTTGTGGTAGTGGGCTGTGTTCGGAGATGGTTGTGGTGGCAAGGTAAAGTGCTGCGATGAAAGCGTAGCCTGCGACGATGAGCACTGCCCATCCTTGAATGGCGGTAGTGGTGTCTGTGATCAGGTTGTTGGCTGCGGTTACCAGGTAGACGTTGAGAGCTAGGAGTACTGCGCCTATGGCAAGGTTCTGCCAGTGCTTGAACAGTTTTGTTATCGGTTCCGTTTGGATCAGTTTTGCGGACATTTTTCTTCGAAAGCGGCGCGAGCCTAAATCGGGGTGATAAACTCGTGGTTGTTCTAAACGTTGTACGGTGGAAAACGAACAATTACGGCGGCCGACAACGTTTTCCGTCGAACCGGTACTGAAACAAACTTTACCTTCGAGGCGACAGAAATTTGAGAGATTCCCTTCTAGCAAACTTGTTCCTGCACTTCCTCGTCTGGCTCCCGGAGGGTGTACGCAACGAAAACGGGGTCGCTTGCGGGGAACGGTTAATATGCCGAGTCCGTCAGTCGGAAAACGATTCGATTGCCTCGATATCACGGTAACCAGCACAAGAAGAAACCTACTGGAGGGGTCAAGCGTAACTGGCGTGGAAAACGCGCCTTCGAAGCCGGCGGAGAACCGGTCGAGACGACCCTTGGCAAGGTCAAACAGAGAAGAGTTGGAATCCGAGGCGGGGCAACCAAAATAAAACTAGCGTCAGCCGACTGGGCGGTTGTCACAGACAAGTCAACGGGTAAGTCGTCAAAGTCGAAACTTCTGCGGGTTGTTAAGAACCCGGCGAACGTGGACTATCAGAGGAGAGGAGTAATCACAAAAGGCGCGATCGTTGACACGGAACTCGGTCAGGCACGTGTGACCTCTCGTCCGGGACAAGACGGAGTCATAAACGCGGTCCTCGTATCCCAAGCCAGCAAGTCCTAGGATAGAAAGGTGGAGCCAGGGTGAAGAACCCGGGTCACGTTATCATCTGGCCCTTCCACATAGATAGCACCAAGACCAGAGGTCAGGGTAGAAAACTTCCGATAGCGAGAGCGATCAAGCAGCCGAATCTTAGAGAGATCGTACAGGCCGCCACCGCGCTGGGTTATGTTCCGGAACCGAAGGAAAAATCGGCAATGCCCAGCCTTCACTGGGAGAAGGCAGGATACATTACGGTGAAGAAGGCGGCCCCGAAGGTCGCGATGCTGAAATCGATCGCTGGAGAGATCGTGAAGATCCGGCAGAAAGAGGCCCAGGCTGCCGAGCCGAAGAAAGACCGGCGATAGACCCGAACTAGCCGTGTTTCTTGTTCGGGTACATGATGATCTTGCCTGAACGTCCCGATTTCATCAATGCAAAGGCTTTCGAGAACTCTTCAAGATCGAACCTGTGAGTAATCAGCTTCGACAAATCGACCTGGCCTGCTTTCAATACCTCTGCTGTCTTGTACCACGTTCCGAATAGCCGACGGCCAAAGACGCCTCGAACGTGAGCGTCTTTAAAGACAATCCAGTTGGCGACGTCCAGCTCGATTTTCTTCGAGGGCAGACCGAAGAGGATGGCTGTTCCGCCGGGTCGAAGAACCTTGAAGCCTTCCTCGAAAGAGGGTTGCGCACCTGACATCTCGAAAAACGCATCAACACCACGTCCATCCGTCTGGCGCATGATCTCTTTCACGGGATCCTGTTGAGACCCATTGATCAAGATGTCTCCACCCATATCCTTCGCCAGCTTCAAGCGGTAATCGACAATATCGACTCCGAAGATCTTTGTCGCGCCAAACGATTTGCAGAGCCCGATCAGGCAAGCGCCGATTGGGCCGCAGCCAAAGCCCGATCAGGCAAGCGCCGATTGGGCCGCAGCCAAAAACTGCGACGGTATTCCCCGAGATCTCTGCCGCGGAGGCAGCGTGAACAGCGTTACCCAGCGGCTCTTGAGCCGACGCCACCTCGATCGGAATCTTACGATCGTTGAGCCATGCGTGCTGCTCGTTGAGAACATGGTATTCTGCGAAACAGCCGTCTGTGTCGACGCCTCGGAGAAGCATCCGTTCGCAGATGTGAGCGTTACCAGTTCGACACTGGAAGCATTTGCCGCAGAAGATGTGGGTCTCGCCGGAGACAATGTCGCCTTCCCGTAGGTCGGAGACTTCCTTGCCTACTTCGATGATTTTTCCGGCGAACTCGTGTCCCATGACCATTGGAGGTTTGACCTTGTCTCTGATAGATTCGTGCCAGTCGTAGATGTGCATGTCCGTTCCGCAGATCGAGGTGGCTTCGATCCGGACGAGAATGTCTCGGAGACCGGGTTTGGGTGTTGGCCAGGGTTCGAAGGCTGCGCCGGGACCCGGCGACGTCTTCACAACGGCGTGCATCTTTTCTTTCAACAGATTTCCTCGAAACTGGGTGTTAGCCGCGCAGGGACCGCTGTAAAACGTTTTAGATTAGGGAACAGATTCTCGATCTTGAGAGTATGAGCCAAGAGTCCGGTTTGCAGAGCGCCCCCTTACTAGATGCGTTGCGAGAAGAGCTTAGAGGACTGGACCAGCAGGACTTATTGTGGCGCATCAGGACTCTTCAAAGTCCATCTGCACCGCACGCGAAAGTTGATGGCAAGAACGTCATAGTTCTCTGCTCAAACAACTATCTTGGACTGGCGAACCATCCTAAGCTCAAGCAAGCGGCTATTGCTGCAACTAGAAAATATGGAGCCGGGAGCGGATCGGTTCGAGTTATCGCGGGAACCATGGATCTTCACGTTAAACTGGAAAAGGAATTGGCCGCTTATCGGGGAACCGAGTCTTCGATCACCTTCCAATCAGGCTACGCTACGAACCTTGGAACAATCATGTGTCTTGTTGACGAACGTGATCTGATCATTAGTGACGAGCTGAACCACGGCAGCATAATCGATGGCTGTCGTCTGACGAAGGCGGAGAGACGGGTCTACAAGCACAAGGACATGGGTGATCTAGAGAAACAGCTGCAGGGGACGGAACGGTTCCGTAGGGTCCTCGTCATTACTGACGGAGTCTTCAGCATGGACGGAGACATAGCCCCACTGAAGGATATTGTCAAGCTAGCGCAGGACCACAATGCTGTGACCTATGTTGACGATGCTCACGGGGACGGTGTCCTAGGCGAGAACGGCCGAGGAATAACCAATCACTTCCACCTCGAAGGAAAGGTGGACGTTGACATGGGAACTTTCTCGAAGTCCTTCGGATGCGTCGGTGGATATGTGGTCGGCTCGAAAGACCTCTGCGTGTATCTTCAAAACAAGGTCCGAAGCTACCTCCTCTCCGGATCCCATCCACCCGCCGTCGCAGGCGCATGCATTGCAGCATTGCAGATCGTGCAGAAACAGCCATCGTTAGTGAAGAAGCTCTGGGACAACACACGGTACTTCAAGAAGGGACTGAAAGACATAGGCTTCGACACCGGGAACAGCGAGACTCCCATTACGCCGGTGATAGTCGGAGAGGCGGGTAAAGCTCGCGAACTAGCCGACAATCTCTTCAAGCTAGGAATATTCGTCCTCCCAATCGTCTACCCGATGGTGGCTAAAGACAAATCTCGGGTCAGAACAATTGTGACCAGTGCCCATACGAGAAAGGATCTATATGCTGCTTTGGCAGCTTTTGAAAAGGCTGGCAAGCAGTTATCACTGATCTAACCTCAAGAGTCCTTGCTCGGGGTCCGAGTTGGCAACCAAGAAAAAGAAACGAACGAAGAAGCCCCGGAGACCAGCGTTCACTGTTCGCAACGCCACCTTGAAGGATCTTCCGGTTTTGGTTCACCAGCGCAGGGCGATGTGGCGTGACCTTGGGGCGAGAGAACAGAGAGAATTGGAAAGAGCGGACAAGGTTTACGCGCGATGGGCAAGGTCGAGAATGAAGAGTGGGACTTTGATGGGTTGGGTGGCCGAGACTGGAGGTAAGATCCTTGGTGGAGGATGCGTGTGGCTGCAGCCTGTTCAACCGAGGCCGGGATACGATCTCATGATCCAGCCATACTTGCTATCAATGTACACTGAGCCTCGCTCCAGAGGACTTGGCGTGGCCTCAGGTGTTGTCGAGAAAGCGCTGGAGTGGTGCAGGAAGAACGGGTTTCTCCAGCTCCGTTTGCACGCTAGCGAAATGGGACGCAAGGTCTACCTCAAACACGGGTTCGAGCGCACTTGGGAAATGAGGCGCAGAATCAAGAAACTCAGAGAAGACAGCTAGGGTTTCACTCAACGAAAGAAGTTTAGCTACCCATCTCCAACCTCCGACCTAATCTTGTCCCGTCTAGTTCCGAGGTGCTCCTGCGGAGGAGAGCTAGTGATCGTGGGCGAGAATCGGAGCGCGGAAGGGTGGCGGACAGGCTTCAAGCTTCAATGCAAGAAATGCAACAAACGATGGACCTACACAGGCGGAACCTACCACGCAGACTCGACATCAGGTTGAGAATGAAATGTCCATCGAGGCAATGGAAGAAGAGATCTCGAACCAGGCACAGGACCTCCCGCGATTTGCTTCTCAACTTCGAGAAAAACACCGGCCAAAGCTCGAACCCTCCTCACTCGTCTTTGTCGGGTCAGGCGATTCGTACGCGGCAGCTGTCTTCGCGCAGGAACTCTCGCAGGGAGAGGCTCTCGCTTCGGACCCTTACGAGTTGCTTACGAACATCAGCCGAATTAGAGGAAAGAATCTCGTAATTATCTCAGTCAGTGGCAGAACAAAAACCAACATTGAGCTAGCCAGAAAGGCAAAAGGAATCTCAACAAGCACCTTAGCAATCACCACCAACCCCGAGAGCCCACTAGCTAGAGAATGTGACGAGACTCTTCAGCTACAGTATCGAACTACTGGAATACTCACCTCCGGGACAATCAGTTTTGCGACTAGCTTGTTGGCTTGCGCGTTACTTCTTAGGAGCCTGCCAAGGACTATCCATGTGAAGTACGCTCCAATTGACACTACATGGTTGGCAGCGAACTTGAAACAGGCTGGGAAAGGAGCGTTTGTTTTCATTGGATCAGGGATAAACTATGCGCTCTCCCTCTACGGAGCAGCAAAAGTCAACGAAGTCTCGGGTGCAAAAGCGGAAGCCGCATACCCTGAACAACTTGGGCACGCGAAACTGTTCACAATAGACAAGAAACGGGACTTTATCGTGTGCATCTCGTCGAGACGCGATAAAGCCTTGGAGACGTATCAATTGCTCCGTAAGGACGGCTTCCGAAGCTCAATTCTAGCGTTTCCAGATAGTCATGTGGTCAATCGAAGTTTGAGGATTGCAATTTGCCTTCAACGACTCGCACTCTCTCTCGCCAAAACAAGGAAAATCAAAGAGTGCGCATTCCTATCAGACAAGAATAGGTTGAATCTCAGCAATCGCATGATCTACTGAGGGTCCGGCGATGCTTAGGCCGCGTTTTGAAGATGCTTGTATACGTCGAGAAGGTCGTCAGTATCCATACTATGGGATGCGGCGGCTTTCACCTTGGGAAGCTTCGCGTTCAAAGCGACAGAATAACGTACAATCCTGAAGACGGGGACATCGTTGACCCAATCGCCTACATGAGCACATCTGGATGGAGGGATCCCCGTCCATGCGCAATATTTTCGCAAACCAAGTCGCTTGTCCGGCAACGTTTCTATTTCCCCCGTCACAATTCCATCTTTGATGCCAACCTTGGATCCAACGTAGCCCTCAAACCCGAACCTTTCAATCAAGTACGCGCATAGAAAATCTGGATTATCCGTCAATAGAACAACTCGAATTCTATGACCTTGCAGTTTCTCTACTGTTTCCCTGACGTTCTTGATGACCTCGACCTTGGAGACCTCTCGAAGAATATCTGCCAGCTTCATCCCTTGGAGAAGCTTGTACTGAGATGTCAGGCAGTCCCTCAAGGTAATTCTTCGATGTTGATGCATTTCGTCGAGAGAGTCCCATTTCTCCCCGATTCCTAGAGATCGGGCCGCTTGGGTGAGAGCTGCTTTGCGGAAAATGGTTCCATCGACGTCGAAGGATACCATCGAGAGGGAGG
>WNGN01005221.1_pt1 | contig 11228 bp, 6 predicted proteins | sample 5400561 | NCBI WGS metagenome assembly WNGN01 (sample SAMN13153379, study PRJNA577476) | soil metagenome | isolation source: 115 cm soil or saprolite under Garry oak tree replicate 2 | place: USA:California | collected 2016-06-15 | reverse complement strand
TCGGAGTCGCCGCCAAGACCTTGATTCTACCATCACGAAAAGCGTCCTCCACTATTCCACGATGAATTCCCGCCAATCCCGCATGGTGAAAACCCGCGCCCGCCGCGACCTGCATAGCAAGGGCTTCGCCTAGCCGAGTCTTCTCGCCAGTCGAGAGAATTCGCTCAGCAATAGTGCTCAACGCCCTCTCTTCGGGCTTCGACAGGCGACTCTTCACCGCTACCGAGGCCTTTCGCCCCATCTCGACGGCAGACCTTCGCGTCTCAGTGAAAATCAGTGCTTGTCCGCCAGTGCTCAAAACGTCGAGCGCGATGTCGAGGCTCGGCGTTTTGGTTCCGCTAATAATTGCTCGGCTTGCACCATCGCGGAACTGTACTTGGTTATCGTGATAGATTCCTTCTCTTAGCGGGACGGGCCGCCAGTCGGTTGTGACAGAGCCTGCTTTCAGCCAGGACCCTACCTCTTCCGCATTCCTCACTGTTGCACTTAGTGCTAAGACTTGGATGTTGGGATTGATCTCGGTCAGTCGAGTTAGAACAACTTCCAGAGTCGGACCCCTTTGCTGTTCTGTTAGGAGATGAACTTCGTCTGCAACGACCAGGGTAAGCTCGCTCATCCAGGGAGCCTTGTGCCTCAAAAGAGAGTCCGCTTTTTCGTTAGTACAAAGAATGATGTCGTATCTTCCTAGCCACGGGTCTGAGCTGTCATAGTCACCCGTGGATATTCCGGCTCTAACTGGATCCCCGTTAGGTTTCTTGATTGCTGAGTACCGCTGGAATTCCTTGAATTTCTCGCTAGCCAAAGCGCGTAGTGGGGCCAGGTAGATTGCTTTGCCACGGTGTTCGAGAACATGTTGTAGGATGCAGAGCTCGGCGACTAGGGTTTTGCCGCTGGCGGTAGGACTGGCGAGAACCAAGTTTTTCCCATCTAAGACCCCTGCTTCGATAGCGTGTTGTTGCGGTGGGTAGAGCTCGTCGAGACCTTCCTTTCCTAAAAGCTCGATTACTTGCTTGTCGATGGGGACGTCTCTAATCTTCACCTGTTATGATGGCTCCGAAGAATGGGTTCTAGCCTGACGTTCGCTTTAGTTTTCCTTCTTTTGGTGAGTAGATCATTCCTTCCTTAATCAACTGTCCGACGAACCGGCGCGCCTCGCCATCAGTTACCTTCTCTCGCTCAACTATCGCGGCGGTGAGTATTTGTTCGTCTACGGTCCCAGTTTCCCGTTCGAGTTCAGCTACGATCGCCATCACCCTTCCCAAGGAGTCTCGAACAGTCGCTGGCTTACCAGTCATTATTGTGTCGATGTCGATCTTGCCAGTCTTTACGTCCACTCCGACATCGTAGAGGGCGTAGCTCATGATCTTGACTGCGCTCTTCGCATCTTCGACGGTCACCTCTTCCCGGAGAAACGCGCGGGCCCTGGCCTCGGAAATCCGGACCAGCCCTTCGAGCTGTCGGGGGGTTATTGCGACAGCGGCCTCTTTGCCGGTGGTGTTCCGCATTTTCAGATAGAAATCCTGAAGCTCTTTTACAGCTTCTGCGGTTAGAACGGGAACTATTCTTTTCGCGTAGCTGATGTATTTTCGCAGAAAATCGGGCGGAAACGGGGCCTCCTCTGGGGTGTGTTTTGTCTTGTGGAGGGACAGGATGTGTTCCGACATTCGGGAATCGTTTTCGGGCTCAGGCAGATCCTTTACGAGGAAGATCAGGTCGAATCGGGAGAGTATTGTTACTGGAAGGTTGATGTTTTCGTTGATATTCCTGTGAGGCTCATACCTTCCCAAAGCCGGGTTGGCCGCCGCTAGAACAGCAGCCCTGGCGTTCAACGTAGCAACGATGCCCCCCTTGGCGACACTCACAGTCTGTTGCTCGAGAGCTTCGTGAATAGCAACACGGTCATCAGGCCGCATCTTGTCAAGCTCGTCGATACATGCAATCCCCTTGTCTGCAAGCACCAATGCGCCCGCTTCCAGGACCATTCCACCTGTCTTTTCGCGAAGAACCGCTGCTGTGAGCCCGGCGGCTGTTGTGCCCCTGCCTGAGGTGTAAAGGCCTCGAGGCGCGATCCTCGAAACGTATTGCAGAAGTTGGCTCTTGGCCGTCCCAGGATCCCCGATTAACAACGTATTGAGGTCCCCCCTAATGCTAACTCCGTCAGGGAGATGTTTTGAAACGCCGCCAAACAGCAAGTAGAGTATTCCTTCTTTGATCTCTCCGTACCCGTAGATGGATGGCGCGAGGCTCATGATGAGTTTGCGGTGAACGAAGGGGTCTTTCGACGCTTCTAGAATCTTCTTCTCGTCTTCGCGGGTGATCTCGACAACTTCTGTTTCTTTACCTACTACGTCGACGAAGTTTGCTTCGAGGTACAGGTTGAAGGTTCGGAGGCGGCCTTTTTCTCCGACGTATTGTTTTTCGGCTCTGACGATGGATGTGACAGCAACCCGGTCTCCGGGACGTGCCGAGTCTACAATGTCGTCTTCTAATCTGACATCGAGATAGCGAGGTAATTGTCCAGGCGGAAGGTCCTCGGGTCGTTCCTGAACTCGAGCTTCCTGAGTGTTCTTGAACTTGCATTGCTCCTCCAGCAGTTCCCAAGCGGTTTTCTGCTTGCAGCTTGGACATGTTGGACCCGGTCCTCTCATCAGGTCTCCGCTCTGTTCTTCTTGGACGATTTCGAGGCACTTTCTGCACCGGAAGACAGCCTTGAGGATCATGGGCCGAACCTGTGTGGTCCTAACGACGATCCCTTCTACGAGGGCGAGTTTTTTCATGTCCTCGGCCCCAATTTTTCGCAGTGCCCTCTTCTCGGGGAGGCGGCGGAAACGAGTGAATATGTGACCAGCGTGCTCTGCGTACTCAGGATCCTCTACGCGCATTTGGGCTGTGGCAGCCGAGCTTGCATAACCTATGTAATCGTCCGGTCGCTCTGTAACGCTCCGGGCTAGGGCTGGATCAAAGGTGATTAGATCGTCGAAGTCGATTACGAGAGAGATGCCGTTGTTGACCGCAACTTGAGCAAGGCGTTTTCGGTATTTGGACCCGACATGGTCGGCTTGGTATGATCGAAAGAAGTCTTGGAAAACGTCCTCTGGACGGGACGTTTGAGGGCTAACGAGTGTCAATTGGTGCTCTCACGGCCAAGAATGTCTTTCTTCCAGGACTCTACGTTCTCTCGCACTTTCTCGTAGAGCGCCTGCTCTTCTACCGTCAGATTGGCTGTAACCTCAGTGGTCTGCTCCCCAGACGCTCCAAGGGAGGCGATTTTCTTTACTCGAATGTTTACTATGTCCCGTGATAGGGCGAGAGCTTTGTCTAGGTCCCGAGCTTTAGTGCGGTCTTTCGCTTCGAGGCCCTTCAGCTCTTTGATAAGACGCCGGAGCTGAAAGTAGAATGACCGGGGAAGTTTAGGGATCTGCCTTGAGCCGGGCAGGGTTTCTTTGTAGTGGGTAGTCGATAATGTGTTGAGGGTGAGTTGTTCCTCATCTTTGAAGCGTGCATAACCCATCTGGACCAAGTGCTGAGCGGTCCAGAGCGAAAGCTCAACTTCCTGCCCCATTCGGTAGGGGCCAAGGGTCCTGTCTCCGATCCGGGTTTCGGGAAATTCGCGAAGAAGTGTTATTCTTGAAGGCGAGTTTTCAAATTCTGTGTCTACAATCTCTACGATAGATGGTTCTTTCTCCAGTTCACTCGCCCCGGGGAATCACCAAGACAAAAGTGAGCTCCATAAAACCATTCTAAACAGAAAATCAAATCGATTACACGATAATTGCTCAGAGAGGTGGATGAAACAGTTCTATAAGACCGACCCACCAACTAGATCTGGTAGGATCTGATTGGAAGCCGCTCTCTGGACTGAGAAGTACAGGCCGAAGAGACTCGATGACATCATGGATCAGGAAGAGATAGTTTCGCGGCTCAAGGATTTCGTCAAGAGAGGAACCATGCCCCACTGCTTGTTTGCAGGTCCCCCAGGAACGGGCAAGACAACTGCGGGGTTATGTCTCGCGCATGATCTATTCGGCGAGCGATTCCAAGACGCGTTCAAGGAGCTCAACGCGAGTGATGAACGAGGAATAGATGTTGTTCGGACAACCGTGAAAGAGTTTGCACGGATGGCGTCGCTAACCAGTGTTCCTTTCAAGATCCTTGTTTTGGACGAAGCTGACAACATGACAGGGGACGCTCAGAGCGCCCTGAGGCGAACAATGGAGAATTACACCAACACCTGCCGTTTCATTCTCTGCTGCAACTATTCCGGCAGAATAATCGAGCCAATCCAGTCAAGATGCGCTCTATTCCGGTTCACGCCGCTCCCCGAGGAAAAAGTTGTTGAATACCTCCATCGAATCGCGAAAAATGAGAATGTGAAGACCACTGAGGGGGGCTTGAAAACCATTGTCGAAGTGGCAGAGGGAGACCTTCGGAAAGCCATCAACATACTTCAAGCAGCCTCGTCCATGTCGAGAGGGATCTCTGAGGAGACAGTCTACCAGGTAGTTGGAAAGGCGAGGCCTACGGATGTCCACGAGATGCTGAATCATGCCTTGAAGGGCGACTTCCTCAAGGCGCGTGACGAGCTTCGAACCCTTCTCGTCAAGTATGGCCTATCCGGGTCTGACATTATCCGCCAGATTCACTCGGAAGTGTTCCGTCTCGCCGTTCCAGAGAAGACGAGGATTAGCCTGATTGAGGCGATCGGGGACACAGATTTCCGTTTGGTGCAAGGCGGAGATGAGGAAGTCCAGCTCAGCGCCCTGCTGGCCCACCTAGCTGCTCAATCATCGGTTCATGGAAGTGTTCGAGAAGAACATGTCACAGCCCTGGACCGTTAGATATAGACCGCAGACAACTCGCGAGATCGCAGGCAACAAGCCTGCCCTGGAGAAAATTCGTCTATGGCTTGATTCCTGGTCCAAAGAAAAACCGTCCAAAGCCGCAGTCCTTCTTTATGGCCCAGCTGGAGTGGGAAAGACAACTGTCGCCGAAGCGGTTGCTCGGGAGAGAGGCTGGGACCTAGTAGAGATCAATGCCTCTGACAAACGGAGCGGCGACATTCTTTCAAGAATCGCGGGACTTGCGTCAACACAATCATCACTGTTCAGCAAGGGAAGACTCATACTGCTGGACGAGGTAGACGGTATCAACCTTAGAGCAGACTCAGGCGCGATCATCGCGATCCTCCGGGTAATCAAGGAATCTCAGTTTCCAATCGTTCTAACCGCCAACGACCCTTGGGACCCAAAGGTCAGACCTCTACGAGACGCATGTCTCCTCATCGAGCTGAAAAGACTCGGACTGAGAGAAGGAATTCCCTTGATGAGGGGAATCCTCGCAAAAGAGGGCGTGAACGCTGAGGAGGAGGCGCTTAGGGCGATCATGGAACGGGACCGTGGCGATATGCGATCGGCAATAACTGACCTCCAGATTCTAACGGGACCCAAGAAGAGTCTGACTTTGGACGATACAACTTTGCTGTCAAGTCGAGATCGTACGGAGTCCATTTTCGAGGTTCTAGGGATCATCTTCAACAGCAGAACGGTTGCTCAGGCTCGACGCGCTCTGGACAAGTCAGATCTCGACCAGGAAATGCTCTTTCAGTGGATACTCGAAAATACGCCAAGCCAGATCCCGAAGCCTCGCGAACTCGAAGCGGCCATGTCCGCGCTCTCTGAGGCCGATCTGTACTTCGCGCGGATCAGGAAGACACAGTCGTGGCATCTACTGTCATATGCTCTCGATCTTATGACTGCGGGTGTTGCTGTCGCAAAGGAGACGAACCCGGGAGGTTGGGTGTCGATGAGGTTTCCTCAGCGCATCAGCTCTATGTCCCGCAGCCGAGGAACAAGAGAGCTTCGCAAAGGGGTTGGAGCGCTAATAGGGTCCAAGTCCCACATATCCAGTCGAAGAGGAACTAAACTTTACCTTCCCTTGATCAAGTTCATCCATGAGCACGATCCACAGAAGTATCGCGAGATTGCAGAATGGCTTGATGCGAAGGAGCCACTAGATGAGATTCTCTCGCTGGAAACTGAGCCAGCCGCTTAGCGGTTGCGCATTACCAGCGCGCCGCCGACGAAGGCGATGATGGTCGAGATGACCTCAGCAACCAGAAGTTGTTGAAGCGCCTGACTCGTAATCGCCGCGCCAGCTCCCATGGCTGTTGTGGCTGCAATCGCGCCCATGCTTCCTGTGAAAAGGAGGAGCATTCCGACCGTAAGAAAGGCTTCTTTCAAACGCTGCCGACTTCACTCGCTCTCGCGTTTGGAAGCGAAATAAAAGTTTACTCTATGATCGAACATGACCGTCGTATTCCTTCAAAGCCAAGTTGACCAGTTCACGGGTCACGCCGAGGTATGTCCGATAGTCGAGTGCTTCCTTGATCTCTTTTGGCTTTAGTCTCTTCGAGATGAACTTGTCTTCAAGCAGTAGTTGCCCAAATGGAATCTTGTTGTCGAGGGCTCTTATCGATATTTTTCTTATTCTCTCGTGAGCGTCTTGTCTTGGCACTCCAGTCTCCACAAGCGAGTTCACAATTCTCTCCGCGAGCAGAGAGCCCTGCGACAGCTCCAAGTTTCGTTCCATGCTCTCGGGCAGGACCTCCAAACCGTCCAGGACTCGTGTTACAAGCCGGATCATTTCGTCGGCAAGAATGAAAGACATTGGAAAGATGAAGCGCTCGCTAGCGGAGTTGGATATGTCCCGCTCGTGCCAGAGAGGAATATTCTCGAGAGCAGGTATTACTAGGCCTCGCATCAGCTTCGCCATGCTCGAAACTCTTTCGCTGAGCTCCGGATTCCTCTTCGACGGTAGAGCTGAGCTTCCGACTTGTTTTTCTCGCTCAAACGGCTCCATTACCTCTGCGATCTCGCTTCTCTGCAGGTTCCGGATCTCGGTCGCGAACTTGTCAAGGCTTGACCCTAGTAGCGAGAGATAGCAGACGGTTTCGGCGTGTAGATCCCGCTGAATAACCTGTGTGACAAGACCTGCTGGTTTGAGCCCCAGCTTGCCGAGCGCTCTTTCCTGGATCTTCAGGGCGTTTTTCCCAAGCCCAGCTCCATTTCCAACGATTCCCAGAATCTTGCCGACTAGGACTCGTTCTTTGATCTGTTTCAGTCTCTGCTGGTATCTTCGGACTTCCTCTAGCCAGACTGCGAGTTTGAGGCCGAGGGTGATGACTCCGGCGTGGCGTCCGTGAGTCCGGCCGACGATCAACAGCGCTCTGTGTTTACGTACTCTTGAAATAAGGACCTCTTCAAGCCCGTCGAGTCTTTTCTCGAGGACCGAGAAGGCTTCTTTGAACTGGAGCGCTGTCGCGGTATCTTCAATGTCGTAGCTTGTTAGTCCATAATGGACGTATTTGCGTCCCTCGCCTGTGCATGCTTCTGAGAGCGCTACGACCATCGACATCAGATCATGGTGGATCTCTTTCTCAATCCCTTTGACATGATCCAGAGTCACGATCTTTGTGTTGGCGTTTCGCCGGATTTCCTCCGCCGCCTCTTTTGGGATATCGCCGACGAAGGCTTGTGCTTCTGCAACCGCCGCCTCCATGTCTAGCCATCGTTGGAGCTTGTTTTCTTCCTCGAAGATTCTCCTCATCTCTGGGCTGCCATAGCGGCCTGTGTCGATTGGAAGAATGGGCAATCTGAACGACCCGAACAAAGAACCAACTATAGTATCATATTAAACAACTCTGAAGGAAAATACGGAAATAATGACGGGTATCTGCGGCCTCATAGGACGAGAAGCGGATGATCTCGAACCGAAAGGGAAGACCATCCTCTCTCTAATGCGGAACCGTGGATCGGAATCTCGAACTTTCTCACAAACCGTCCCTGGTGGAGAGAAAATCATTATTGGAGTCTGCGATCTCACTGGTGGGCAGTCGTTCGCTCATCAAGCGGTGCCGTTAGCTCTTGACGGTGTTTTCTTCGGTGACGATGCAAGACCCGACAAGCCCGGCCCCGCGGGTCCCAGCCGTCTCATACAGACACCGGGGGCCTTTGCCTTCTTGACCCTGCTTCAGGATCAACTGTTCGCGGGAAGGGACATCATTGGGCAGAAACCTCTCTATTTTGGGCAGGTGCGAGACGGAGCTGTCGCCTTTGCGAGCCTGCGATCTCCTCTCGCTACAATCGGTATTCGCGAACCTAAGCCTGTTCCTCCTGGCAAGGTGATTCGAGCCTCCGCTCAAAGGTACGAGATGGTGAGTGACTACTCGCTAAAGCAGCCAAAGGAAGAACCGACAAGTCAGTCGGACGCGACTCGGACTTTGGACAAGCTATTCAATGAAGCTGTCGGCAGAATTGTCCCGCGAGGTTCCGGAATCGCGTTCTCTGGGGGATTAGACAGCGCTCTCGTTGCCCACGTGGCGAAGAGCGCTGGCCTAGAGCCAGAGCTAATCTCTGTAGGGCTGAAAGGGCAGCAAGAACTAGACCATGCAGAGAGAACCGCGAAAAGTTTTGGACTCCGCGTCGAGATAAGGGAATTGTCGAGTTCAGAGATTCTCAACTCATTGCCAGATGTTATCGAGATCATCGAGACGACAGATCCAGTCATCGTCGGGATCTCGGTTCCAATCTACTTCGCTTGTCAGAAGGCTCACAAGATGGGCTTGAACTATATCGCAGCTGGTCAGCTCAGCGATGAGCTGTTCGGCGGTTATGGAAAGTTCGAAGACATCGCTCCTTGGATCGGAGATGTTCAACAGCGTTGTTGCCGCTTCCGTAAAGGACTTCGACCCTGGCGACAAGCTCGCGGTTGCAGCTGGCCTCGAACTTTGTTCCCCCTTCGCGTATCTTCCACTTGTCGAGTACGTCCTGAAGCTACCTGTCTCTCTCCGAGTCAATCTCGCCAATGGAAAGGTGATACGAAAATATATTCTGAGAAGAGTTGCTGCTCACCTGCGCCTCCCGGAAAATGTGGCAGACCGGCCCAAGAAAGCTGTCCAATATTCCAGCGGCGTCCAGAAGGTTTTGTTGAAAGAAGCAAAGCGACGGGGGACAAGCCTCGGCAGGATGCTGGAATCCTGCACGAGATAGTGTGTAGGACTTATCCGCGAGGCCCCCTTTGCAAGCGCGGATTAGACAATGGCAAAGGTAAACCCCGTGAGAGTTGCACACCCAAGGTCACTATTAGCGGGCGGTCTAGGCGTGTTCTCCAGCCTTCTCACAATCGGATGGGCCCTATTCGGCTACAACCTCCCGACTGCTGCTAATCTCGCGTCGAGCCAGCCGGACAACTTGATGCTTGCCCAGTTTGGCGTGGCATTCGTCGTATTGGTTGGAAGCGGTCTGATGCTGGCCATGTTTACCCGGTTGGGCGGAGCGATTAACATTCTAGGAGGATTGACAACCTTTAGCATCGGCCTGCTCTACGCTAGAAGCTTGGAACAAGCAGCAAGAGCTGCTAGTCTCCAAGGTCTCTCGCTCCATTTCTCTCAATTCTATGCTGCACCTCTAGTAATACCGGTTGACCGTCTAGTGGCAACTCTCCTCGTTGTGCCGGTCTTTCCAATAGCAACCCTCTTGGTTATCAGTGGACTGGGAGCCCTCGCAACCTATCGCATGCACAGGCCGCACTCGATCGCCCTATCGACACAACAACAAGTCTCGGTCCAGACAGCCAATAAATGAACGGATGGAAGAAGGAAAGCTATCCGATGGAACAGATAGTCGTGCAGACGATCAGTCCCGCTTCTCAGCGAATCCTTTCGTCAATTTATCCCTCTCAAAAGCTCCTCGTCTCAGAGATGGCTTCTCAGTTCGAACACTAGCGATATCCTAGCATAACACAGAAAAGCAGCCCGATTCGATTCCGAAGTTACGTCGTCTAGCTTGGTCAAGGGGATTGACCCCGCCCAGAGGATACCAGAGTCCAATCTTGGACGGTGACCCTGGGGCGCTGGCGACCCCGAGAAATCGGGGCCAGAGGTCGTGGGTTCAAATCCCACCGGCCCCACCATTAACCATCTCCCCTTGACGTTATCGTATCGTATGATAAAGCTGGAAGAGAGTTGCAGAATCATCAATCTGGTTGCCCTTTTATAACGAGACGCAATCGTCCGTTTTTCTAATCATACCGGATTGAGTAGTCTTGCATATGCCAAGGCCGAGGGTTAGAAGACGCGTGATCTCATCCCCGACCGGAAAAAGAGTCTCGCTTTTCACCAAAATATTCCTTGGAGGAATCGCTGTGCTAGCGATAGGTGTTCTAATAACCGAATTACTAACAGGCGCGCTGACTGCGGACTGCAATACGAATCCTCTGGACCCATTGTGTATTCCAGGGTATGCTGTTCGAACTCTTACACGGATGACTATTGCTTACGCTTTCGCTCTCACCTTTGCCCTAGCTTATGGAATCGCAACAGCAATGAGCCATCGCGCGTCCCACGTACTCTTACCATTGCTCGACATTTTCCAGTCAGTCCCCGTTCTTGGAGTAGTGCCTGTGGTGTTCCTGGTCATCTTGGGGACTGGGGCTAATCCCCCGGTGTTCAACCAGGAAATTGCGTCTATCATCCTGATCTTTACCGCAATGGCCTGGGCGCCAACTTTCGGGGTCATAGCAGGAATCAACGCCATCCCGACGGACATCAAAGAGGCGGCCCATGCTTACGGCATGCACGGTGCTCGGTATCTGCGACAGATCGTCCTTCCAGCGGTATTCCCGGAACTGGTCTGGAGCAGCATTCTTGCCTGGGGCGGAGGATGGTACCTTATACCCGTCGAGGAGCACCTCTCGTTCGGGTCTGCCCCCAACATTACGCAGGTGGACCTCCCCGGGATAGGCAGGTATATCGCGCTGGCAGCACTGCAGGCGGACCTAGGATTAGCGCTCTTTGGGCTCATAGTGCTCGTTGGAATCATACTCGCCATAGATCGCTTGATCTGGAAACCCCTGGGCGCACGGGCAGAGAGATACAAGTACGAAACGATAGCTGCTCCGAGGACGACTGCGACGCGGCAGAGTACTGTGGCTGCGGGGGTGAGAAGATACGAGGACCGTCTGGTTTCACCGGTTCTCACGTTCTTCAAATCTGAACGGTCCTACGCAGCACGAGTTCTCGAAATCACTCGTTTGAAACGAATACGCCACATAACAGAGAGGTTGAGGTTTCCGGAGCGAATCGGAAGAATCCCGTTATGGGGAAGGATCCTCAGCTACGCGATCTTCGTTGGACTCGTTATCTTGGGTCTCATCGTGACGATTATGTCGCG
>WNGN01009675.1_pt1 | contig 11231 bp, 8 predicted proteins | sample 5400561 | NCBI WGS metagenome assembly WNGN01 (sample SAMN13153379, study PRJNA577476) | soil metagenome | isolation source: 115 cm soil or saprolite under Garry oak tree replicate 2 | place: USA:California | collected 2016-06-15 | reverse complement strand
TGGCATGGTGCCGGTCGCCGCCTTGCTGCTGCCGCCGATGCTGGCGACCGCGTTGCCGGCCGCGGTGGTCGCGGTGATCGCGGCTGTCGCGGACGAGTCGCCGGTGCCTTACGTGCCGCTCTGACGCAGCCACTGCGTACGATTCGGGACGTGGCCACTCGCTACGACGTCTCTGCGGTGCCGCCGCAGGGCGGATATGTCGCGAAGCAGTGTCCGGTGCGGGCTCAGTGGGATGTCATCGAGCCGTGCGAGCCGCTGCGGCCCTCGGCCGCGCTCGAGAGCATGTTCGCGCGCGGGATCGGCTTCGAGGCCCGCGTACTGGCCAGGCTGCTCGACCTGCATCAGGACGCGTGCGCGGTGGCCGGCCGTGACCAGAGCGAGCGGGCGGAACGGGAGGCGGCCACGGTCGCTGCGATGACGGCTGCGGCGCCGATCGTCATCGCTGGCCGCCTGCCCGCCGACCGTTCGGCCCGGCGAGTCGGGGAGCCCGACCTGCTGCTCGCGGCGGCCGGGTCTGGTTACCGAGCCGTGGACATCAAGCATCACCGCGCACGCGACGCAGCACCGGGCCGGGGCCGGCCGGCACTCTGCTCGGCGCTCGATGCTCCCTGGCTGGAAGCCGCCGCTGCCGACCCGGCCAGCGTGCCGCGCAGGCACAGGGGCGATCTGCTCCAGCTTGCCCACTACCAGCGAATGCTGGAGGCGGCGGGCCTGGCCGCGCCGGGCGGCCGGCATGGCGGCATCATCGGCATCGAGGAAGGGGTCGTCTGGTACGACCTGGACGAGCCAGTGTGGCGGACTCGATCGTCCGGCGGGAAGCGCACGCTTCGTTCCACGATGGAGGTATACGACTTCGAGTTCGACTTCCGCCTCGACATTATTGCCGTCGCCGGGCGCTCCCTGGCCGATCCCGGCGTGGCGCCCCTCGTGGTGCCGGTCAGGATCGGCGAGTGCGCGCAGTGCCCCTGGTGGTCGGCGTGCGGCCCGAGGCTCGAGGCGGGCGCGGGGGACGTGAGCCTGGTTCCCGGGATCGGCTGGCGGGAGTGGCGCGTGCACCGCGAGCACGGCGTCACCGACCGGGCCTCGCTCGCCGCGCTCGACTACCGCACGGCGACGTTGGTCGCCTCGCGGGTCGACCTGCGTCCGATCATCCGCGCCGTTGGGGTCAGGCCAGACAACACGCCAGTGCCGGCCGTGCTCGGCGCGGGCAAGCGGGCACAGGCCCGTCGGCTGGCGGCGGCCGGCGTCACCGTGCTCGGCGACGCGCGCTCCCTGTGCCCGCGCACCGCCTCGTACTGCGACCAGCCGATGCGCGATCTGCCTCAGCAGATCGACCTGGCCAGGGCCGCGCTCGGCGACCAGCCTGCCTACCGGCGCAGGGGCGTCGGCCGGGTGCGGGTGCCGCGCGGCGACGTCGAGGTCGACATCGACATGGAGAACACGCAGGACGGCGTCTACCTGTGGGGCGCCCTGGTCACGCCGAGGTCCGGCTGGGCGGGCGCACCGGCCGGGTATCACAGTTTCCGCACCTGGAAGCCGATGACCGGCCAGGTCGAGTCCGACCTGTTCGCCGAGTTCTGGCGCTGGTTCGGCGAGTTGCGCTCCGCCACGGCGGCCGCGGGGCTGTGCTTGCGCGCCTACTGCTACAACGCGTCCGCGGAGAACTCCCAGCTGCGCAGGATCGCGTCCGGCCTGGGGCTGGCCGAGGAGGTCTCCGCCTTCACCGACTCCGATCAGTGGGTCGACCTGTACCGCGTATTCGACCGCCAGCTGGTCACCGGGAACGCAACCGGCCTGAAGCAGGTCGCGCCGCTTGCCGGGTTCGGCTGGGAGGTGGCCCATCCGGGCGGTGACGAGTCGCTGGTCCGCTACGACGCTGCGGCCGCCGGCGACGAGCAAGCCCGCGACTGGCTGCTCGCCTACAACAGGAACGACACGCAGGCCACGCTCGCGCTCCGTGACTGGCTCGACCACGTCGCCAGCGACTGCCCGCCGGTCGAGTCCGTTGAATCCGTGGAATCCGTGCCGAGGGGGAACTGACAGTCGTGCGCCAGACCGCAGACCTTGCCGAACCGGCAGCTCCGCCACAGCTGAGCCGGCGCCAGATTCTCGTCGTCATGACCGGGCTGCTCCTCGGGATGTTCCTCGCTGCCCTCGACCAGACCATCGTCGCGACGGCGCTGCCGACCATCGCCGGTGATCTGCACAGCCTGTCCCGGCTGTCCTGGGTGGTCACCGCCTACCTGCTGGCTTCGACGGTGTCCACGCCGCTGTGGGGCAAGCTCGGCGACCAGTACGGCCGCAAGATCTTCTTCCAGGCCGCGATCGTGATCTTCCTGATCGGCTCGGCGCTGGCCGGGCTGTCCCAGACCATGACCGAGCTGATCATCTTCCGCGCCATCCAAGGCATCGGCGGCGGCGGCCTCATGGTCGGCGCGCAGACCATCGTCGGTGACGTGGTGCCGCCCCGGGAACGGGGCCGCTACCAGGGCTTCTTCGGCGCGGTATTCGGGGTGACCAGCGTCATCGGGCCGCTGATCGGCGGCTTCTTCGTGGACACGCTGTCCTGGCGCTGGGTTTTCTACGTCAACCTGCCGGTCGGGGTCATCGCGCTGATCGTCGTGGCGGCCGTGCTTCCTGCCCGGCGGAGCCGGGAGCGGCACACCGTCGACTACCTCGGCACGATCATGATCGGCGGCGCCGCGTCGAGCCTGGTACTGCTGACCTCGCTCGGCGGCGTGACCTACCCATGGGGATCGGGTCCCATCTTCACGCTTGGCGTGCTCGCTGTCGGGTTCGCCGCCGGCTTCGTGGTCGCCGAGCGACGGGCCGCCGAGCCGGTGCTGCCGCTGCACCTGTTCAGGAAGCGAGTGTTCTCGGCGGCTGGCGCGATCGGCTTCGTGGTCGGGTTCGCGATGTTCGGCGCGCTCACCTACCTGCCTCAGTACTTTCAGATTGTCAAGGGAGTGAGCCCGACCGTATCTGGACTGCAGCTGCTGCCCCTGATGGCCGGGCTGCTGCTCACGTCGATCGGCACCGGCCAGACAATCTCCAGGTGGGGCCGGTACAAAGTGTTCCCGGTCGTCGGCACGGCAACGATGACCGTGGGGCTTTACCTGCTCTCGCATCTGAGCCCGTCGACCGGCACGCTGTTCGCCTCGGTCGGCATGTTCCTCCTCGGCGTCGGGATCGGCGCCACCATGCAGGTGCTCGTGATCGCGGTGCAGAACGCCGTCGACTACACGGACCTGGGCGCCGGCACCTCGGGCACGACGTTCTTCAGGTCGATCGGAGGCTCGTTCGGCACCGCCGTCTTCGGTGCGATATTCGATCACGTGCTTCCCGGCAACGTCGCGGACGCGCTGCACGGGCTCACGCTGCCTCCCGGGGTCGGCATCACCAGCGGCGCCAGCCCCGCCCAGCTGGCCAAGCTCCCGTCGGCCGTCCACGTCGGCCTCGTGGCCGGCTACTCGGCCTCGATCCGCACCGTATTCCTGGCGGCGGTCCCGGTCGGAGCGGTGGCGTTCGCGCTGACCTGGACCCTGAAGGAACTGCCGCTGCGCCGAACGGCGCGGGCCGTGGATCAGGCCGACCGGCTAGCACCGACGTCCAGGCCCACGGTCAGGACCTCGGACGAGGAGATGCGGCGGGCGCTCAGCGCCCTGTTCGTCCGGCAGCGCCGCCGCGAGGTCTACTCCGACCTCGTCGCCAGGTCGGGGATCGCCGTGTCGCCGCGGGCCGGGTGGCTGCTGCTCAGGCTCGGCGAGCACAGCGGCGAGTCGCGCGCGGCGCTGGCGCGCCGCCTGTCGATCAGCGTGGCCGACCTGCGCGACCGGATGGGCGAGCTGGTCCTGGCCGGCTACGTGGAGCCTTCATCGGACGGCGCGGACCTGGCCGACGAGTTGACCGAGTCGGGCCGGTCGGCGTACGCGCGGATCTTCGCCGCCAGGCAGGGCAGGATCGCCGCGCTGCTCGACGGCTGGCACCCCCACCAGCACCCCAGAATGCTTGAGCTGCTCAGCGACATCACCCACGAACTCGCCGCGAGCCACGAGCGGCCGGGACCCGACCTCGATCGTGTCGGCTAGGGCGGGCCGGCCTGGGACGGCTCTGAATAACTCGCGAGCCACCGCCTGGCGGCCCCTCGTCGATGGTCCGGGCGGCGGCGCGGGGCGCGGGAGCATCTTCCCGTTTGACCTCTGGTCTGAACGGTAGCTCCCGCGGTCATACGATCGACCGGGTCGGCCTGTTCGGCCGGGTAGACGTGGACCTGTCCAGGCTGCCGAGCAGGTTCCCCTTCGTGCTCATCACGCCCCAGTACGAGACCGAGCGGCTGCTCGCCGAGCGGGCCAGAAATGCGGGCGCGCAGATCATCGAGGGCATGGAGGTGACCGGCTTGCACCCGACCAACGGTGGCGCGCACCTGCAGGCGGGCGGAGCCTCGGGGGAGGTCCGCACGTTCGCGCCGTCGTTCGTGGTAGGCGCCGACGGTGTCCATAGCACCGTCCGCGACGTGATGAGCATCCCCTTCCCCGGCCGGTCGGTGATGCGGTCGGTGATGCTCGCCGATGTCCGGCTGGCCGAGCCGCCGCCGGACATCCTGACGGTCAACGCGACACGGGCCGGTTTCGCGTTCATTGCCCCGTTCGGCGACGGCTGGTTCCGGGTCATCGCCTGGAACAGGCACCGCCAGGTGCCCGACAGCGAATCCGCCGACCTGGACGAGATCCGCCATATCACCCGCCAGGCGCTCGGCTCTGACTTCGGCATGCACGATGCCAGGTGGATGTCCAGGTTCCACAACGACGAGCGGCAGGTACCTCACTACCGGTCAGGGCCGGTGTTCCTGGCCGGCGACGCGGCGAATGTGCACTCGCCGGCCGGCGGGCAGGGCATGAACACGGGCCTGCAGGACGCGGCCAACCTGAGCTGGAAGCTCGCCGCCGTGGCGCGGCACGGCGCGCACCTGAGCCTGCTGGATACCTACCACGACGAGCGGTATCCGGTCGGCAGGTTCGTGGTGCGCATGTCACACAACTTGCTGCGCCTCACGCTGGTCAAATCCGACCCGGTCAGGCAGGCGCTCAGCGCGGTTGCCGGGCCGGTCACCGGGATCGGCCCGGTCACCAGCTACGTCGCACGCGCCATCTCCGGCATCGGCATCGGCTACCGCGGCGGGCCAGGCGCGCATCCGCTGGCTGGCCGCCGGGCTCCCGATACCCCGCTGGCCGGCGAGGGCGCCACCCGCCTGTACGAGCTACTGCGCGAGGGCAAGTTCGTGCTGCTCACCCACGTGCGGATCGCGATGCAAATGCTGCGCTCGCAGGGTCCGAGCACGGACACCATGGCGAGCGGCGGCCGGCACTGCCGGGGTCGCACGACCGGCTGGCGGTCGCGGTTCCGCTTGCCGCGCAGGCCCGCCTCGCGCTGATCCGCCCCGACGGCTATTTCGCTTGGGTCAGTGACGAGGCCAACGACGCCCGCCGCGACAGCGCCCTGCGCCTGGCGCTCGACCAGTGGTGCGGCAAGCCCGCAGCAGCGAAGGCGCCGGCCAGGCCCGGCTAGGCTTAGTTCTCTAAGAATTAGACATCAATGCATTGTGCTAGCCTGCTCGCATGCGTCCCACGCAGCCCCCGGTCGGCCTGGCGCTGACCCGGGCCGCCCGCACGATCGGCCGGGCGTTCGACGAAACCCTGGCCGAGGCGGGCGGATCGCTGCCGGCCTGGCTCGTGCTGCTCGCGATGAAGACGCGCAGCGGCAGCCAGCGCCAGCTAGCCGAGGCGGTGGGAATCAGGGAGGCGACGCTGACCCACCACCTCAACGCGATGGAGGTCGCTGGCCTGATCACCCGGCAGCGCGATCCGGCGAACCGCCGCATCCACGTCGTGGAGCTCACTCAGGCCGGCGAGGAGATGTTCGGCAGGCTCCGCGACGCCGCGGCGGCCTTCGACCAGCGGCTGCGGCGTGGCGTCAGCGAGGAGGAGGTCGCCGGCCTGCGCGGCCTGCTCGCCAGGCTCGCCGAGAACGCCGGCGCGGAGGTGTCCGGCTGGCCGCCCTGGGCCGGGACCTCGATGCCAGACAACTGACCCGAGCATGTCCCTGGCGGCCATCGCCAGCAGGTGCGGCACCAGGTCGGTCGACCTGCGCAGCACCCAGGAGGTCCCCCTGGTGGCCAGCCAGCCGAGCACGGCTAGCCTCGCCGGGTGGCCCGGGGGGATCTCACCCCCGGGCTCCCACAGAACGGAGCGTGACAGTCTCCCATCACTCCGCTCGTCTCATCCCTGATCTGGTCAGAACTCGTTCATCCAGGCCCAGTGGGCGAACATGCCTGGCTGCCTTGCGGTCAGCTCGTGCCACCATCTCCGGGCTTTCTTGAATGGCCGCAGCCGCTTGTATTGATCCACGAGGCCAGGTCTTTCAGTTCCGTGGCGGTGCGCAGGTGGATGCGCCAGGAGCGGACTTCCTCGCTCATTCTCTTGAGGGCGTCCTTGCTGACCGCGGGCAGGAACCCGGTGAACATGCTGGTCCCGTCCCGGGTGGGTGCGTTCCTGGCGCGGAACGTGTACTCCAGGAAGGTGAACGACGTGTGCTCGCAGTCCGCATACCGCCGTCTCCCGTCCTTGCAGAACACGATCCTGGTCTTGCCCGGGTGCAGTTGCAGCCCGACCTCGGCCATCCTCTTTCCCAGCGCGGCAAGGACATCACTGGCCTGCCGCTCCGTCGCGCAGTGCACCACGGCGTCGTCGGCGTAACGCTCGAACCTCACGGCCGGGAACTCACGTTCCAGCCACGTGTCGAACGCGTAATGCAGGAACAGGTTCGCCAGCACGGGGCTGACCGCAGACCCCTGGGGGGTCCCTTTGTCCCGTGCCTGCGTCCTGCCATCGGGCATCACGATCGGCGCTGCCAGCCACCGCCGCACATACAGCACGATCCACCGCTGCTCGTGCGTGGTGTTGGCCTGCACCGCCTTGACCATCAGGTCCCACGGCACCGAATCGAAGAACTTCCGGACGTCAAGATCAACGACCCAGTCCTTCTGCCAGCACCGCTGGCGGCACTTCGCCACCGCATCCAGCGCGCCCCGCTCCGGCCGGTAGCCGTAGGAGTCATCATGGAAGATGGCCTCCGTCCTGGGCTCCAGCGCCAGCGCGGCCACTGTCTGCGCCACCCTGTCGGCGACCGTTGGCACGCGTGCTTCATACTGCTGTCCTTTCCAGGCGTTGTGCGGCTTGGGTTCTGATTGCTTCGGGGAGCTTGTATGAGCTGGCGATCCGCTGGAGGCATTCGTGCTCGACTTCGGGGGTGAAGTGGATCCACAGCCGCCCGGCGGGGCCGCGGCGGGCGGGCAGGTGGCCCCATTGTGCCCATGCGTAGATGACGTCGGGCTTGACTCCGAGCCGGCGGGCGGCCTCGGCGATGCTGAGCTCGCCGTCGGCCTGCGGGGCGGGGTCGGTGTCGCGGTGCTGATGGGCGGAGCCGGCGGCGCGGTCGCGGCAGGCGGCCTCGACCTCGGGCGGGAAGGGAATGGCCCACCGGCCCGCGGGGCCGCGGCGGGCGTGCAGGTAGCCGGCGTTGATCCAGTAGTGGATGGTGCCGGTGGACACGCCGGCGCGCTGGGCGACCTGGCGGGGGCTGAGCTCGCCGGCTTCGAGCAGGCCGGGGTAGGGGATGTGGTGGTAGTTGCGCAGGTTGCCGGCGGCGACGCCGTCGAAGGGCTGCCCGGTGCCGGTGCGGTGCCCGGCATCGTTGAGCGCGGCGGCCAGGGCATGGTTGTCGCAGCCGGGGCCGATGCGGCAGGCGAGCTCGATCGCGGCCGGATCGGTGCTGCGCAGCTGGATGGCGTTCTTGCGGCGGGTGAGGCGGATTTGCTGGCTGGCCCCGGATTTCCAGCGCAGCCCGGCCGCGAGCTGCGCGGGGTCGCTGGCCGAGGGGGTGAGGGTGACGTCGCCGAGCAGGGTGCGCAGCAGGCGCTTGCGGTCCTTGTCGCTGGTGGTCGGCGCTGACCACAGGGCGGGCAGGTCGGCGACGGTCGCGGCCAGCTGCTCAGGGGCGGGCAGGTCAGGCTGGGCGGACAGCTGGGTGGCAAGCGCGGCCTGGGCTGCGGCGAGGTCGGTGAGCCTGGTTTCCCAGCGGGCTTCCAGGCTGCGGGCGACCAGGCGGTTCTCCGGCTCGCAGGCCAGGAACGCGCGTTCGGCCCGGTCGGCGTCGTAGCGGGCCCGCTCGGCGGCCAGTTCAGCGGCGCGGTCTGAGCGGCGCCGGCGGGCGGTGACTTCCCCGGCGGCGGCGAGCGCCAGGGCGAGCTGGCCGGGCTCGACCGCGGCCAGCAGCGCGGCGGTGACGGCCTGGTCGACGGTGTCGGCGCGGACCGACCCGCACAGCGGGGTGGCGACGTGGTCGGCGCGGGAGTGGGAGCATTCATAGCGGGGGTAGCGGTCCTGGTAGCGGACCTGCATGGAGCGGCCGCAGGCGCCGCAGAACACGATGCCCTGGCACAGCGCGGTGCCCTCGCGGGGCGGCCGGGCCCCGGCGTTGGTCCGGTTGGCGGCCAGCTTCGCCTCGTTCGCCAGGTAGGTCTCGAAGGTGATGAATCCCTGGTGGTGGTCTTTGATCAGCACTTCCCACTGGTCGCGGGGCAGCTCGATGGTGGATGAGCGCACCGACCCGTCGGGGTGGACGACCTGGCGGGTGCGGCGCCGCCCGAACACGTACGCCCCGGCGTAGACCGGGTTGCGCAGGATCCCGGCGGCGCGGGCGTGGCTGAGCCGGCCCCACCGCACCTGCCCGGCCCACGCCCCGCCGTAAGCACGGCGTGGGAAACGCCGGCCGGCGAACGCGCCGGCCACCCCGTAGGCCGACCCGGTGGCGGTGAACGCGGCGAACACGTCAGCGACCGCCGCGGCGACTTCCTGGTCGGGGTCGATGGCCACGGCGCCGTCGTCGTCGTGGACGAACCCGACGGGCAGCGGGACGCGCAGCTCGCCGCGGCGGGCCGCGGCCCGCTTGGACTCGTTCAGGCGGCTGGTCAGCCAGTGGAGCTCTGCCTCGGACATCTGGCTCTTGAGACCCAGGAGCAGGCGGTCGTTAATGTCGGACAGCTCATAGACGCCGTCGCTGTCGATGACCAGGGTGCCGGTGAGGCGGGCCAGCTCCAGCAGGCGGGCCAGGTCCGCGTTGGAACGGGCAAGACGGGACACCTCCAGCCCGAACACCGCCCCGACCTCGCCCATGCACACCCGGGCGACCAGCTCCTTGAACCCTTCCCGGTAGGTGGCGCTGCGACCCGACAGCCCCAGATCGCAGTCGATCACCTCGATGCCGGCCGCGGGCCAGCCCAGCCGGGCGGCCAGCGCGGCCAGGCCGTACTGGCGGGCGGTGGACTCGGTGTGCTCGCGGACCTGCGCCAGGCTGGACTGGCGGATGTAGCAGATCGCGGTGCGCTGGAGATGGGCGCTGGTCACCTTCGGCTCGCCACGCATCACCGCTGGCCTCCGCCGGGGCGGGCGGCCCGGCCGCAAGCGCGGCCTCGGCCATGTTGGCCAGCGACGCGACCATCTCCGCCCACTCCTGCTCGCTCACCGGCGACGGCGACGGCGCGGACGGGCAGGCGGCGGGCACCGGCTACTCCAGCTCGCGGCGGGCCAGCAGCTCCAGGTTGATCTGAGAGATCTCCGCCAGCACCTCGCGGAGCCGGCGGGAGATCTCCACCCGCGAGCGGACCGCTTCGGCCAGCGCCGCGGGCACGTACATCAGATGGCCGGCGACCTGCAGATACACATACGGCCCGTGCGGCTGTCCTCGGGTGCACCTGCATCCCTCCTTCCCGCAGTTGCGGTGCTGCTCGACCAGCGCGCCGGGAAGCAGCGCGTCTGCCCGCGGCAGCGCGGCGACCAGGTGGTCGCGGCGTTCGCGCAGCTCGGTGGTGCTGAGCCGGGCAAGCTCCGCGTTCTTGTGCGTACTCATCACACAAGACAATGGCAGGGATGATAGCGGAGGTCAACGACATCACCGCCCGTGTCGCGACCGGACAGCCGAAACCGCCTCAGCCAGATCCGCGAGTACCTCATAGCTCAGCGGCGCCGCCGCCGGCTCAGTCCCGCGGTCGGTCCAGGCCAGCGGCAGCATCAGCGAGCCGAGCGGGCCGCCCTCACAGCTGACCGCAAGCCCGCCGGGCAGCTTCCGCTCGAACAGCACCCGCAGCCGCTGACCCGCCAGCGGATGAAACGGATGGGTGACCGTGACGAAAGATTCCGAAACCTCACCAGACGAGCGCAACCGCGCAGTATGCGGTGACCGTCGGCACGCCCAGCATTCTCGTGCCCCCGGACGCCTTGGGTATCTCCACTGCCCTCACCGGCGGCGGGAAGTACGTGCCCGACGACATCCGGTTCCAGATCTTGTAGAGGCTGTCTCCCAGATCCTTCCCGAAGTCCTCAATGGTCACGCCGTCCGCCCCGGCGGCACCGCCGTTCGCCTTCACGCGCTTCCACGCCTGCCACACCAGGCGCTTGGGTATGTCAAACGGCTTTCCTTCCGGACCCGACATGCTCACTCGTCTCCTCCCGGGCCACGCCCGGTTGCCCGCGCAAACAAGCCACAGATGAGCCGGCCCCTTCGCTCCGCCCCCATTACAGGGACCTCAGCGCTACTACGGGCCGGTCCGCCAGCGCGCGCCGCGACGGTACTCAGCGCCTTGCGGTTTCTGCCGCTTGGCGCGCTCCCTCTCGCCCCCGCCACCTCGCGGGGCACAGTGTCAGCACGCGCCTTCCCCACGTTCCGCACGCAAGCCGCAGACCTCCCTCTCGCCCCCGCCACCTCGCGGGGCACAGTGTCAGCACGCGCCTTCCCCACGTTCCGCACGCAAGCCGCAGACCGGGCTCGCGCCACCTGCACGCCGGGCACCACCTGGCCAGTAAACGGGTATCCGCCAGGCTCATCCCGCGGCCGGCATTAAGGCCCCGGTTCTGATGCCGTTTCACTCTCTCGACGCTTCAGCGGTGGTTCACTCGCGTTCGCCTTCCCGGTCCCCGCCTGACGACTCACAGGCCGCCTTTTCCGCATCGCTCACCACGACAGTCTTCAGCTAACGCAGCATGCGGTGGCTTGACGCCTCCCCCCGCAGGGCGGCGCCGAAGGGCCACGAAACCTTCATCTCGCGTGCAGCAAGCACATCCAGTCAGCCGTCTCCTACATGACGACTCCTTTCCGCGCACGGGGCGCAAAATGCCGGG
>WNGN01003073.1_pt1 | contig 11231 bp, 6 predicted proteins | sample 5400561 | NCBI WGS metagenome assembly WNGN01 (sample SAMN13153379, study PRJNA577476) | soil metagenome | isolation source: 115 cm soil or saprolite under Garry oak tree replicate 2 | place: USA:California | collected 2016-06-15 | reverse complement strand
GACCAGCGACCACATGTGGGCAGAAAGCTATGATCGAGAGCTGAGAGACGTGTTCGCTGTCCAGAGCGACATAGCGAAGACTGTCGCTGAAGCGCTCAAGGTCCAACTCCTGTCGAGCGAGAGGGCGATAATGGAGAAGAAGCAGACAGTTGACCCGGAGGCTTATGCTCTCTATCTCAAGGGTCGCTACTTGTGGAACGAGAGGACCCGCGAGAGTGTGAACAAGGCAATCAAGTACTTCGAACATGCCGCAAAAATAGATCCAAGATTTGCACCTGCGTACTCGGGCCTTGCAGACTGCTACAATGTTCTATTGGACTACTCATGGATGGACCCCGCCCTCGCTGGAGACCTTGCCAGAGACTTCTCAGAGAAGGCAATAGCGATGGACGATAGCCTTGCCGAAGCGCACGCGTCTCTCTCCCTCACGTTGACGAACCGTTTCTGGGATTTCACTCGTGCTGAAACAGAGATGAAGCGTGCAATCGAGCTAAGACCCAATTATGCTCCAGCCTACCACTGGTACGGAGTATTGCTCTTCCAGCTCGGTCGGCCAATCGCGGAGGCTTACTCAATGGTGCAGCGAGCACTAGATCTAGACCCGTATTCGCGAGTCCTCAACATGGTGGCAGCAAACAGCTTGGCCATGCTGGGCGAGAAACAGGCTGCAATGGCTCGCTACAAGGAACTCGTCGACCTGTATCCAGACTTTGCAGCTCTGCGCTTCTGGATATCACAAGTTCACGCATGGGCGTCAGCATATGAGGCGGCAATCGACGAAGCAAGGAAGGCGTTCGAGATTGACAAGACACCCCTAAACAAGCTGAACCTGGCATGGGTCTACGCGGTCGCAGGTAAGAGAGAAGAGGCGAGAAAGACTCTAGACGACGTTCTCAGCCATCCCGGGACAGAGTACGTGTCCCCAGTCGCGGTTGGAGAGGTCGAACTTGCAATGGGGAGCCCTGATGAAGGATACAGATGGTTGGAGAAGGGCTTAGAGCAAAGAGACCCGAATCTGCTCTACTTTGCCGCCATTCCCTGGTTCAAGAAGTATCAATCCGACCCGAGATGGAACCAGATCGACGAGAAAATCCGCCGAATCCTCAGCCCAAGACAAAACTGAAACGGCTCTCGACAGATCCATAGATTAGCGTGACTAATTTCGTTCGTTCAACACTTTCCTCGCAAAGAGTCGTATTTGTGACAGGAGATTCGTTGGAGACCAGAGCCCGCCTTTGGGCGTAAAGGTCAGCATGAATTCTTTGCAACCCGCTTTCGCATAGCCTTCCAGCTGTTCGATACAATCATCTGCTGTTCCATGGATGACCGTGTTGTAGGCGTCTGATTCCGGAATGTCCGCCGCGATCTTGCGGATTGCTTCTCTCTGCTCCTTTGGACTCGACAGCTTCTCCCAGATCCGGCCGGGATGGTTGGCTAAGGGATCGATCTTCTTCAGGGCCTCGGGTATCAATGCCAGGAAATATTTCGCGGGACCGAGCACGTTCTGGTCCGCTTGTGCGCGATTCTTTGAGATGGAGGAGAGCGTATAGTAGGCAGAGCGGAACGCCCCGAAATCTCGACCCGCATTATGCGCCGACCCGATGATAGTATCAAGATCCATCTTGTAGGTTGCAGGTGTGTGACAGTGCGGAATCCATCCGTCGGCCACCGCCCCAGCGAGCCTTAGCATTCTGGGACCGAAGGCTGCCAGATAGATTGGCGGGACTGGCTGTTTCTCCTGGCCCGCTTGTAGGTAAGCGTTGTTCAGTGTGAAGAATCGGCCTTTGAAGCTCTGAGGCTTGTCGATGCTGGAGTTCCAGAGCTGCCGGATAATCTTCAGACCTTCTTCTAGTCTGCTGACGCGGTGTTTCGCAGAGAATCCGAAGGGTGTCTGGTTCATCGGATCGCCCGCGCCCAGTCCGAGGAAGAGCCGTCTGGGATACTGGTTAGAGAGTGTTGCGAGGGTCTGGGCTATGATGGACGGGTGCCTACGGACGAGGTCTGTTACTGCGATTCCGACTCTGATCCTCCGGGTCCCGGCTGCTATTGCGCCGAGGGTTGTGAACGGTTCTTGTGCGGCTGCGGCTTCGGTCCCGTAGAGCAGATGGTCGTCTATGAGGACAGAGTCAAAGCCGTATTTCTCGCAGAATTGGGCTCTCTTGATGATCTGCTGGAACGGCTCGTTGGCCGCTAGAAAGATCCGGCATCCGAACCGGACTTGACTCTTCATACCACGAGCCAATTCTCATCGACTTGAGAAGGAAGCCCTCACTATCCACGTGTTAAATACAACTTCTAGGGCGGAGAGAATTAAGATGACCCGTCTCCAAAATACTACCCGCATCCGCATCGCGATAATAACCGTCGCCGCCCTGATGCTCGTCTTTTCAGCCGCTCCCCATGCTCAAGCCGCGCGCCTGCCGAACTGCAATTTGTCCGGGACGACGCCCTGCTTCGAGAAGGTCTGGGTGGACGGAGTCCAGTTCAAGATGACGTTCATCGACCTCAGCCCCCAGCCACACAGCGCGTCAGATGTCAACTTCTACGTGCTGGCGCCACAGACCGGCACGCCCCAGGGCGGCCCTGTACCCTTCTTCCACGACCACGTCACAGCCGAAACGCAACCCCAGAAAGCAAACCATGGCGACTTCAACCTTCACTATCACGGCTTCTTCGTCTTCTGCACTGCTCAGGGTATCACCAGCGGTGCGTGCGTGCCTACGATGACCTCGTTCCCGGGGGACGGAGTCGTACCCTTTGCCACGACTGTAAACGGGCATGAGCTGACATCGTCCGACCGAATAGAGTCAGCCGTAAACTCCGGGCTCGTCACGCTGGTCGACACGGGGGCAGTGTTCATCGCCAGCCTCCACCCCGGCGCCTAGACAAATCCTTCTTTCAAACCATCTATCCTTTTTTTCACTAACACGCTGCCTCCCAACTCACTCGCGCGATATACGGATCCCGTAGCGCAGATGGCTCATCTATGAGTACCGAGTCAAACCCGTGTTCCTTGCAGAATTGTGCTCTCTGGACGACCCCGCTGGAACGGTTCGCTCGTAGATTGGTTCGCTAGTTCTGCGGGACAGAGACCACGATTCTCAGGGACAGAAAATCAGACCCTAGACACGGCCCGTTTGTTGGACACGCGGTTAGACCTGCGAAGGCTGTGTAGGGTCCGGAGAGTTTTGCCTGGGAAAGTGGATCATCTGTAAACCAGTTTGCAATCGAGACGGTCATGGACTGCCCAGCCGGAATCAAACAGCTTGTAGGGTTGAAGCAGAAGTTGAACCCGGCTTCGCGGAGAACAAGCGAGTCCAGCCGGTCCATGATGACAGCGCTGGTGCTAATTGTTGACAATTGGACTATGGTCTCCCCAGTGTTTGTCAGGGTTCCGACGAAACGGACAGTCTCGCCGAACGAATAATGGATCTTTGAAGTGCAGATGGTTAGAGTTAGATTTCCGGCGATTGTAGGCGGGTTGATACAGTTTGCAACGCCGGATGAATCCGGAAACATGAGTCCTGTCGCATGCGCGTTGAACGATGTCAGCCATGCTCCAAGCAACGCCAGAGTGAGCAATAGTATTGATCGACGAACGATGTTTAGCAAAACGTCTCAGTTTCGACGACCTGTAGCCTTATCCGAATGATAAGCATTCCCGAAATCTGAAAAGTGAACAGTCAGGGTCTTACTCGAGAGAAGGCGAGGATCATTGAATACCCGATTCCCGTGTAGAATAGAATGTCGACGCTAAGAGGAAGCCAGTCAATGTTGACCCCAACAATCTTACTCACATCGCAGAGAAGGCAGCGACTCAATGGGCCCACAGGGCACACTATCAGGGGACACATCTGATACACGAACCTTGCCCAAGGAGCAGGAAACCCTCCCAACCCATATGAGATGTAGAGATAGCCAGTCGTCCACGTAACCAGAACTGCGAGAAGAGGAATGATCACGGCGACCAAGACCCAGAATCTGAAGGGGTCCCAGACGAGCGGATTCTTCACAAACTAGTAATCTATCCCTTCAGACTATTAGAGCCAGGGTTTAGATCAGCCTGTTCTGAGGACCAGACAGAATCTGGTGAGATGAACGAGTCCATTGCTTAGAGCCTGATTCTTCACGCTTCAGCCAGCACGGGTCTACGCTCAGCCATCTCAACAATAACCTTCTCCACCTTCATGTGGTGTATGCGCCGGTGGACTGTTAGGAGCGCGAGACACTCCATGCAGACTCTCGCAGTGTGATGGTCGGCTTGCAGTTCAACAACCTCATCTTCGGGTCTAACTTCGAACCTAAAATTGCAGGTTACAGCCACGGGAGACTCATCCTACCCTTGCTAAGAGTCATACGGTCTCCCTTAAGCGTTGACGATCTTCCATTGAGAACACTCTTTGCTCCTCAATGATTCCTGAGCCTGAGACAATCCAGTATCTCGAGCAATGTGCAGGAACGCGGATATCAAAGCGGATGGATTAGTGGACCAGGGCGAGTTCGTTGTCGTACCGTTTGCCTGGCTGGTTCTCGTAGCTGATACGTATTTTGGTGATCTCTCCTCCCCTTCCCCTTTCGCCCGGGAATATGCGTGACTCTACAAGACCGGCTTTGACAAGGTCGTCTAGTTGGCGGCCGTAGGCGCGATTGTAACGTCTTGGGCCGTATAGGTGGCTTCTCGGGATCTTCAGAGCTTCTACTATGCTCATCAGGGTGCGCCACCCGCAGTGGCTGGGTGCGAGGTTCTTGACGTCCCGGTCTTCACTGTAGGATTCTGCCAGATGTGTTAGGATGGGTGAGCCGACGAGAATTCTTGGCTGTAGATTGCATTTTGAAATGTCTCCCTTGTCGTCTAGGAAGAGGATCTCAGGTCTTATCGTGATGGGTCCTTGGGTCTTTAGAAGGAGAACGAACTTCAGGGTCTCTGTCTTCAGGGGGTCGATCTTCAACAGGTTTAGGGAGAGCGATCGACCCTCGGCTCTGCAGACTGGTGGTGCCTCCAACAGCTGTGTTTCTTCTGGAATAGCGTCTGCTAGCTTGAAGAGTCTGATGGGGCGTCTCCCTATGTTCATCAGCTCGATCATCACCTGAACCGACTTGCCTACGGGGCCTTGGTCTAGGTGGCTGCTGTATCGAATCTCGAGTCCAGAACGATCGAACCGCTCGGTGCCTACCGCCCTCTCTTCACCCCTCCAAATTGAGGGGAAGGTGAAAGTCGTGGAGAGGTTCGAGGATGCGTTGAGAATGCTGGCTAGATGTGAAGCCAGTTCCCGTTCGGTGTCCACTTTCTCTAGGAGGTCGAGCACCTGCTTTCTTGTTGCGGGCTGGCCGGCTTGCTCAAACGCTTCGGCTGCCTCGTTGAGGAGTGTTCCGGCTGCCTTGTAGAGCGTCGACCTGATTTCTTGGTTGGCTTCTCTGTCAGCTCTTCCGATCTGAACGTTGGCGTCCAGTAAGAGTCTGTATCCTCTAGCATGCGCGGAGGCTGCTTTGAACCCTGAGCTTGTATAGTGAGTGGTGGCGATTGCGAGCTCGTCGATCGCGGTGTTGTAGTGCGCCGCGTCTAGAGTGTCTATGAAGCGCTTGGTGGATAGCACGGCTTGATAGAAGTGGCCGTGCGCGGAGGCAAGGAGTTTACCGTTCTCGTCTGAGGCTTTTTCTCTGGCGGCCTCAAAGAGGCGGAAAGCTCTCTCGGCGTGACGATCGTCACGGCTGTCGAAAGATTTGCTGACTTGCTGCCATGCTCTGGCTAGCAACGAGATGAATTCGATCTCTCGCCTCTCACCATCATGGATGAAGGTGCCTGACACCTCTGCTAGTTTGTCTGACGCGAGTCCAAATTTCTCGGAACCGGTTCGATGCTCTCCGTTGCTCTCGGCTATCTTGGCTTCTTCGATGATCATTCTAGCAATGCAGTAGGTGTCTCTCGGGGCAACTGCGAGGCTCCGAGCGAGCATCTTCTCTTCTGGTTCTTGTAGTGTCGCGAGCTGGTTTCGAACTGAGAGCTTTGAAGCTCGAAACAGATCGGCCGCTTCCGCGAAGGAGTCTCTCGCTTCGGCTGTCAGACCTCTTTTGCTGAAGCTTTCAGCTTGCTCGATCTTTGCCCATGCAGAATAGTACGGAGTTAGAAACTTCCACTTTCCCGTGGATTCATGAAGCGTTGCTGCGTCTTCGAAGTATCTCGTTGCCTCCTCGTATTCTAAGTTCTGGTGACAGAGCCGCGCAAGTTCGATCTTACTCCACGCCCCAAGGTATCTCGAATATTCGCTGTAGATTTCGCTCATCTGCGGCATCTCTTGAGCCGCGGCGACATAGGCGCTAGAAGCTAGGGCGAAATATTCGGATGCGGTTTTGTTTGCTTGTAGCTCGTCGTATGTCTGGGCTGCCTTCCAGTAACATTCTGCGATTCGGCTCTGTACGGTAGGGTTCTGATACCACTGGAAGCCGTCCGTGTACGCTTTTGACGCTTTACGGAGAGTATCGTTGTTCTTGTCGGTCTTGAACAGCCTGGTTAGCAGGTCGCCATACTCGTAGTAGGTCCTACCAATGTCCATGCGATAGGACGGGAGTCCTCCTCGGTCCTTAGCGACACCGAAGGCAACGCACAGCTCCAGGGCTTCGGCCTTTCTTCTAGCCGCTCGGTTGAGGAGTCTTCTCTTGACGCGCTGGTCTTCTTCCAGTTCTGCTAGGTCGGAGAGAATCTCGGCGAGATACCGTAATACGATCCCTCGGTTCCAGAGTTGGTTCGGCTGGACTTGTTCGATGATCTTGACGCTCCGCTCCCTGTGTTGCAAGGCGGTGTGCAAGAGTCTCTTTCTTAGCGGAGGGCTGGGCTCGATCCTAGCAAGACCCACGTACGCTTTAGCGGCAACGTGGTGGCCGTAGCTCACGATCTGTGGGTATCCGCTCCGTGTCGCCCGGTTTACCAGTTCTCGGGAACCGTGCACGCTCTTTTCCATCAAGAGGCGCTTCTTCTCGGGGCTTGTCTCTAGCCATGCTAGTTCCTGAAAGTACTCTGCGTACGGAGAATGGATCCACGTTACCCCGTCGTTTGGGCATGTGAAATGTATGCGCTCAAGTCTCTCGGCCGCATCCTCAGAGTATCCTATGGACTCGCGAACAAGGTTTGCACGCAGGACGGGATCTTGGGTTGAACGAGCCTTGTAAAATGTGCAGCGGGCGAGTTGGTCAAGGAGCCAGCCGGCCCTCAGATTGTCATCTAACAATTGGGGACGGGCGAGTGCTTCACGGCAGAGACTTGTCGATTCGTCGAGGTTGACGGTCTCACAGAAAGATGGAATCGGGAATGAAATCTCTTCAACCGCTACGGTCCTGTCCAGTTCAATTGCCCTGTTCCAATAGCTGGTTGCTTCTTGGGTATTCTCCTGCTGGTTCTCATTTGCCCATCCTTGGGTGATGGCAAGATCCAGAAAGAGAGCAGTTCTAACGTAGGCCCTCACCAGTTCTGTTCTTTCCGGTAGGCCGGACAATGTTCCGATTACGGCTCTTCCATGTTCAATGGCCTCGCGTAGTCGCTGGACTCGAGTTTCGAAGGTTGATTCGTAAAAGAGGAGAATTCCCACGGCATCGGAGGTTTGATTATAGGTCCGAGCGTACTGGAAAGGCTCCGAGGCACTCTCGAAGCCTTTCAGCGACCTTTTCGCTAGCTCCCAGGATCGTCTGAGAAGTTGTTTCTTCGGGGCCGGGTCTGTGGCCCTCCAATAGGCAACGTAGGCTGTCATTGCGCGGCAGCGAAGGATTCTTGGATTCTGGTTAGTCTCTAGGCCTATGTATCGGCTCTCTGCCTCGCGATACGACTCGCCGGATTTTCTAAGTTGTTTCCAAAACTCGGAGGGATTCTTCGAACGCATTGCGGCCCAGAAATGATTCCGACCTTCTTCTTCGAGAGTCTCTGCCCCGTCGATGCGAGGGTCGTGAACTGAGACTGGAGGTTCCTGACGAGCTTCTATTGATCGCGGGCTGTCAAGCCCTGTTTCTTGTATCTCCGGTCGTTTTAGTGTCGCCAGGAAGATCCCTTCCAGCATTTCATTGTTGCCGGTAGGCGAGAAGAGCGGATCGACCTTTCTTGCTCTAAAGACTATCGGGAGCTTTCGATCGGGCGCCTTCCGCGCCTTTTGGGCTGTGAAAAAAACTCAGATATTTTTCACACCTATTCGGACACTCCAAGTGTTGACTGTTTGATTCAACGTAGGATTCTTGCTTTGATGGCCGTTATGTTGTCTCTATCTGGCCTATACATCATTCCGATTACTCCTCGAGACCTGTCACTTAGTTCGGCCAACGTCCCCGCGTCTAGCAACCCTCTCGCTGAAAGTCCGAATGGGCATCCTCAATCTGCTAGCTCCTCAATGTACACTCTCGGCCGGGCCTATCTCGTCTCGACCATGGATGTCAGAACCATTCAGAAGCACACTGAGGTGGCGCAGGTTCCTATCCCTGTCCGGTTCGGTTCTTACAAGGGATTGCCGTCACGACCTCTTACTGCTGGACCCATGGCCACCACAGCACCCTCCTCGGTCACGATACTGCGGCAGTTTGATGGATCAAACCAGCAGAATAGCTGTGGTTGTGTGCCCCCGGACGTCCAGGTCGCGGCGGGACCGAACTACGTCATGGAGCTGGTGAATGATCTTGCCTCGATCTATACCAAGAACGGGACCCTTGTCAGCACTCTACCTCTTACAACTCTGTTCAATTCTGGTGGCGCGTTTAGCGATCCGAAGGTGCTCTACGACGCGTCGAGCAACCGGTGGTTCATCTCCGTGATTGACGGTCTTATCAAAGGCGTGGATTTTGGAATATCAGTCAATAGCGATCCCCTGGTCTGGAACAATTATCAGATTCATGATCCGGTCGGGTTTTCGGATCAGCCGATCATCGGAGTGTCCGACGACAAGCTTGTGATCAGCGTCAACGATTTTTCCGGCAATACCCTCTTGGGTGCCCACTACTGGGTCTTCAACAAGGCGGAGATGGTTGCCGGGCTTGCTGCGATCGACTTTGCCTCTTTTGGACCCTTTGCTAATCTCGAGTCTATACACCCGGTTCAGTCCCTCAGTTCAACCACGACGGAGTATATGGTCAGCACCCTCGGTGAAGAGCTGACAGCGATTACGCCCACGGAATGGTTGTTCGCCATTTCAGGAGTGCCACCAGGCTCTCTGAGTGTTGTTAACGCAACGCTCCCAGTCTCCCAGATACTGCATCCAATCGCCGGTGTTCAGAAGGCATCCGCTGGTCAAGTCAACACGGACGATCAGAGGGTAGAAGACGCCCTCTGGTACAATGGCAAAATCTGGTCGGCTTCGAACGACCAGTGCATTCCCTCTGGAGACACCGCATACAGGTCATGCTTCCGGCTGACGGAGATCGACACTTCAACAACTACTCTCTTGCAAGATTTTGACGTGGGTGCCGCTGGCAAATACTACTTCTATCCGGCGCTTCGAGTCGACAGCACCGGGGACCTCGCTGTCATTTACGGATATTCCAGCTCGAACGATTATCCGAGCCTGGCACTTACCGGCCAAGCTGTGCAGGATTCCCCGACGAATCTCTCACCCTCGGTGATTCTCAAACAGGGTTTGGCTCCCGAGTCGTCAGGCCTGTTTCGTTACGGGGACTATTTCGGTGCGGGCGTTGACCCGTCGAATCCGAGCCAGGTATGGGTTGCTGGAGAGTATGTTTCCACGACTGGAGGTGTCTGGTCTACGTACATTGCTAGCATGAAGGTCATCGCATTCAGTGTCTCCGCGAGCCCAGCGTATGTGGACATTGCAGCTGGTAATTCTGCTACTGCTACGATTGGAGTTTCGAGCATCGGCGGATTCTCTGGCACAGCTTCATTGGCGGCGACAGCATCTCCTTCTGGCCTTACGTTGTCGCTGAATCCGAACAGCGTGGCGATCCCATCTGGAGGAACAGTGTCGTCAACACTGACCATCAGCAGCTCAGGGACTACTGCTCCGGGCCCGTACAATGTGACCGTGACCGTTACTAGCGGCACGCTATCCTATCGTCGGTCGGTTCAGGTTAGGGTTGGAGCAGACTTCAGCATAGCCTCCAGTCTATCATCCATCTCAATCCAAGTCAGAACTACGAGTACCGCAACGATCACTGTCACCAGTCTCAACGGTTTTGCTGGCACCGTGAGCTTCTCCGAGACTACATTGCCGCAAGGACCGGGCATGTCTATGAGTCCAGGGAGCGTCGCATTGTCCGCAGGCGGAACCGCAACTGCTACCCTGTCCATAACCGCGCCTGCGCAGGCGGCCACCTATGTGATCACGGTCCTGGCAACAACCGGCTCGGTAAGCCACTCGGTCCCGATAACACTGAACTCGAAAGATTTCGCAATATCAGCTGTCAGCACGATTCCTCTTCAAGCAGGCGCGACAAAAACCTCCACGATAACTCTGGTCAGCCTCAACGGATACGGCGCTAACGTCACTGTCACTGGCCTCGTCTCGCCGAGCGGACCCTCAGTGTCAGAAAACCCGTCCGTAGTATCCTTGGCTCCGTTTGGATTTTCGGCCTCTACAATGACAGTATCGACCACCAGCGGGGTGTCTGCCGGTAACTACACGATATTTCTCACCGCGTCTGCTAGCGGGCTATCACGTCGCGTCAATGTACAGCTACGGGTCATGGCGTTTGCCGTGAATGGAAACCCTACGCTGGCGATACCTGGAGGATCGTCGACATCGGAGACGGTTACAGTTACGAGCCTCAACGGCTTCTCGGGCAACGTTACGCTGACCCCGAGCCTGTCTCCACAGGTCTCCGCGGTCACATTCGCATTGAATCCTACTCTGATCATTCTCACAGCCAGTGGATCAGCTACCTCCACCCTTACCGTCACAACCACCTCGTCCGCGCCGCGAGGATTGTACGTGCTGAGCGTGGTAGGGACCAGCGGACCGACTCAAAGAACTAATCCCATAACCCTGGCGGTGACGCCGGTCGTCATCAACATCAACAGCCAGAGCGTCTTCACCGGCGTACAAGTCACGACAAGCGGGTCTCTATCGATTGACTCACCGCTGAATACCTTCACCGCTTCAGGGACAGCGTCTGTCATGGCGAAGAACGCTACGACCGGTACGATTCTCTTCTCCAAGACCTACAGTATCTCGAAACTGCCGTTCCATGACATGACGCCTGGAACCGTGAACTGGGCGTTTCTACTCAATATCGCGCTAACCCCTCGTCTC
>WNGN01009166.1_pt1 | contig 11235 bp, 11 predicted proteins | sample 5400561 | NCBI WGS metagenome assembly WNGN01 (sample SAMN13153379, study PRJNA577476) | soil metagenome | isolation source: 115 cm soil or saprolite under Garry oak tree replicate 2 | place: USA:California | collected 2016-06-15 | reverse complement strand
CCCCCTGGTTCGCCGAGCCCGACCTGACCGCGATCTGGCTCAGCCCGACCACGCCGTAGCAGCCGCGCCAACGGGCCGAGGGGCCGCCGCGTGCGGCCCCTCGGCGGTCGCGGTCCTGGCGCCGCGACGGCGCTTCGACCACACTTGCTAAGACCACACTTGCCCGAGAGGCGGTGATGGCATGCGACGCAGGGACTTCCTCGCCGGGACCGGGCTCGCCGCCGGGGCCGGCGCGCTCGCCGGGCTCGCCGGCTGCGAGCCGCACCGGTCCGTCCGTCCGGCGACCCCGGCGGCCACCGCGCCGGGACCGGCGAGCCTCGACGACTGGGGCGCCGTCCGCGACCAGTTCGACCTCGACCCCGGCTACCTGCACTTCGCCGCGTTCGTCCTGGCCTCGCACCCGCGGCCGGTGCGCGAGGCGATCGACGCCCACCGCCGGGGCCTCGACGCCGACGCGGCCGGCTACCTCCGGGCCAACGAGCTCCGGCTCGAGGGCGACGTGCTGGCCGCGGCGGCCGCCTACCTCGGCGCCCGGCCCGAGGAGCTCGCCCTGACGGACTCGACGACGATGGGCCTCGGCCTCCTCTACGGCGGCCTACGGCTGCGGGCGGGCCAGGAGGTCGTCGCCACCACCCACGACTTCTACTCCACGCACGAGTCGCTGCGGCTGGCCGCCGAGCGGGCCGGCGCGCCGTTCCGCAAGGTGCCGCTCTACCACGACCTCGGCTCGGCCTCCGCCGACGAGGTCGCGGGCAGGGCGAGGCGCGCCGTCGGCCCGCGCACCCGCGTGCTCGCGGTCACCTGGGTGCACTCGAGCACCGGGCTCAAGCTGCCGGTCCGCGCCATCGCCGACGCCCTTGACGGGCTCAACCGGGACCGGGACGCCGCCGACCGCGTGCTGCTGTGCGTCGACGCGGTCCACGCGCTCGGGGTCGAGCCGGACGCCCTGCCGGGGCTCGGCTGCGACTTCCTCGTCGCCGGCTGCCACAAGTGGCTGTTCGGCCCGCGGGGCACGGGGATCGTCTGGGGCGCGCCGGCCGCCTGGCCCGCGGTGGCGGCGACCATCCCCACGTTCGACCGGCGCGGGATCGGGGCCTGGATCGCGGGGGACGCGCCCGGGGACCTCCCGCCCGGCGCTGCGATGACCCCGGGCGGGTACCACTCGTTCGAACATCGCTGGGCGCTCGCGGACGCGTTCCGCTTCCACGCGCGGATCGGCAAGGAGCGCGTCGCCCAGCGCACCCAGGCGCTCGCCCGCCAGCTCAAGGAGGGGCTCCGGGCGATGGCGCACGTCCGGCTCGCGACCCCGCTCGCCGAGGAGCTCTCGGCCGGGATCGTCTGCTTCGACGTCGACGGCCGCAACGCGGCCGAGGTGCGCGACCACCTCCTCGCCGACAAGGTCGTGGCGAGCCTCACGCCCTACGCCGTCGAGCACGTCCGCCTCGGCCCCAGCATGGTGACCTCGCCGGGCGACGTCGACCGCGCGCTCGGCTCGATCCGGGCGCTCGCCTGAGCACCGGGCCCTCCCTGCGCCGCGGCGGATCGGGGACGGCGGATCGGGGATCAGGACAGCAGGCCGGGATAGAGGAGGGCGAGCTCCCGGGGGTAGGCCGCGAGCAGGCGCAGCTCGTCGTCGGTGAGCGGACGGCCCGTCGCCGCGTTGGTCAGCTGCACGAGCTTGAAGACGAGCGCCTCGTCGTCGGCCGCGACCTCGACCCCGAGGGTGCCGAGCACGTGCCTGAACCCGGCCCGCCCGCCGTACTCGCCGGTCAGCACGACCCGGCCCTCGCGCCGGGCGTGGTCGTGCGGGAACGGCCCGAGCGTCTCGTCGTCGTACAGCTCGTAGTTGTGGCGGTCCTTGAGCGCGCCGTCGGCGTGGATGCCGGACTCGTGGGCGAAGGCGTTGCGGCCGACGCCCGGCTGGCCGAGTGGCAGCGGCTGGCCGAACGCGTCGCTCGCCCAGAGGCCGAGGCGTCGCGCCCAGGACAGGTCGAGGTCGTCGCCGAGCTCGACCCGGCCGGCCACGCCGAAGCCGTGCTCGAACGCGAGGATGCAGGCGAGCAGGTCGGCGTTGCCCGCCCGCTCGCCGATGCCGTTGACGCAGGTGTTCACCCAGGCGTCCTGGCCGGCGTCGAGGTCGCCGAGCGCGCCGGCGACCGAGTTGGCGACCGCCATGCCGAGGTCGTTGTGGCAGTGCGTCTCGATCGGGATGCCGGCGTCCGCGGCCGCGGACACGGTCGGCCCCGGCCTCCCTGGCCGCGTGGGCGAACTCGGCCAGGTAGCCGTCGTCGGTGCGGGAGCCGTCCTCGGCGTTGACGCCGACGGTCTCGACCCCGGCCGCCTTGGCCGCCGTGGTCGCCTTCACCATCTCGCGGAGGACGGCGGCCCGGTCCAGGCGGCCGTTGAACTTGTTGGCGATCATCTGGTCGGAGGTCGAGATCGAGAGGTTCATGTGCGCGAGGCCGAGCGGGGCGGCCTGCTCGACGTCGCCGGGCACGGCCCGGGCCCATCCCGACAGCCGCAGGTCACCGAACGCCCCGGCCCGGGCCAGCGCCAGGTTCGCCCTGATGTACGGCACCTCGTGGAACAGCGCCGGGAACCCGACCTCGGACTGCCGGACGCCGAGCTTGCCGAGGTAGAAGTTGACCATCGTCTTGCCGAACTTCGAGAGGTTGACACGGGCCGTCTGGACGCCGTCGCGGTTGGTGACGTCGAGGAAGTGGATGCGAGGCATGGCGCAGCTCCGGGAAGTGGGTCGCTCTGGACCCGATGGTGGCACCCCTGCTACGCTTCGTCAACGTTGATCATGTAATCAATGTAAGCGAGTGTGGGAGCGGGGCGGCCGCCATGGACGGGACGGCGGGAGGCGAGCGACTGACCAGCGCGGAGGCGTCGGCGCGGCTGGGGGTCAAGCCCGAGACGCTCTACGCCTACGTCAGCCGGGGGCTCTTGCGCAGCGAGCGGGCTGCCAACGGGCGCACCAGCTCGTTCGACCGGGACGAGGTCGAGCGGCTCGCCCGCCGGGGCCGCCGCCGCGAGCCCCGCGGCGCGCCAGAGCTGGTGATCGAGTCGGCGCTGACCGCCATCCAGCACGGCAGGCTCTGGTACCGCGGCCTCGACGCGACGGAGCTGGCGCGCACGCGGACCTTCGAGGAGGTCGCCTCCTGGCTGTGGACGGGCCGGCTCGGCGGCGGGGCCTCCGAGCCCAGGGGCTGGCGGGCCGACCCCGCCGCGGTCGCGGTGGCGGCTGCCTGCCAGGCGGCGCTGCCCGCCGGCACCCTGCCGCTGGACCGCCTGCGGGTCGTCGCCGCCGCGCTCGCCGCAGCCGACGAGCTGCGCTTCGAGCTCCACCCGGCGGCCACCGTGGCGACCGGCCAGGCGCTCGTCGCCGGGCTCGTCGACGCCCTCCCGCCGGCCCCAGGCACGCCGCCGGGCGGCGGCAGCGGCACGCCATGGGGCGCCGGCGGCCCGCCTGCGAGCGTCGCGGCACGGCTGTGGCGGCGGCTCTGCCCGTCCGACCCGGCGCCAGGCATGGTGGCCGTGCTCGACGCCGCGCTGGTGCTCATGGCCGACCACGAGCTCGCCGCCTCGACGCTCGCGGCCAGGGTCGCCGCGTCGGTGCGGGCCGACCCTTACGCCGTCGCGCTCGCCGGCCTGGGAGTCCTGAGCGGCGCCGAGCACGGCGGCGCGTCCCTCGCCGTCGAGACGCTGCTCGCCGGGATCGACCGCCCGGAGGGAGCGGCCCACGCGGTCGGGGACCGCCTGCGGCGCGGCGAGCGGGTGCCCGGGCTCGGGCACCCGCTGTACCCGGACGGGGACCCGCGGGCGGCCCTGCTGCTCGAGCGGCTCCGCGAGGTGGCCGCGGGACCCGGCCAGCGCGGAGGCGGCGGCTGGCTGGCCCACGCGATCGAGGAGTACGGGAGGCGGGCGCCGATCCGCCCCCGGGCCGCCTACACCGGGCCGGACCTCGGCCGGCACGGCTGACCTGCCCCGGTCTCGTGGCCCGGCAAGGGGCCCGGCCCTACAGGACGGAGTCGACGTCCGGGCCCACCTGGCCCTGGGTCCTCGCCCAGCGGACGAACTCCTCGGCACCCTCGCCGACGTCTCTCGCGATGAACGCGCTGGCGAGGTCGTCGATGCGGTGGTCGTCGAACCCCTCGGCACCGAGCACGGGCCTGACCTCGTTGGCCAGGAGCCGCGCGCTCTCGACCTCCGGCGCCTTCGGCTCGGGCGCGTCGTCGGGTGTCACGGTGTCCTGCTTGTCGACGTCATGGGCCCGCACTGGCGGGTCGGGGTCGCGGGGCACGTCGTCCTCCGGGTACCGGGTCGGCACTGGCCTCACCTCCGCGCCCGACCCTACCCACCCCCGACCGGGATCTACCAACCGGCGGGCACCTCCGTGCCGTCCCGTCCAGCGGCGCGACGGCGCGGCCGGACCCTCGGGGCCCGGACCCTCGGCGGTCCCGGCGCGGGCGCGGCTCAGGCGCCGCCGCCGGGAGCGGGCGCCTCGAGCCACGGGCCCATGGCGCTGCGCACCTCGGTCGACGCGGGAGCCGGCGGCGCGGGCCGCCCGGGCCGGTTGGCGAGCAGCCCACCCGACCGGCGGACCGGCAGCGGGGTGGCGAGCTTGGCCTCGGCCTCGGAGAGCACCTCGAGGATCTCCTCGCCGACGAGCTCCTCCCGCTCGATCAGGGCGTCCCTGAGCGCCTCGACGAGCACCCGGTTGCGGTCGAGCTGCTCCTTCACCCCGGCCTTGGCCTCGTGGAGGAGCTTGTCCACCTTTGCCTTGCCCTCCGGGTCCGACAGCACGCGCGCGACCATGTTGCGCTCGTTCAGCCCCTCCTCCATCGCCATGTAGGAGACGAGCGAGTCGGTCATCCCCAGGGCGCCGACCATCTGCGCGGCGATGCTGGTGGCGCCGACGAGGTCGCCGCCGGGGCCGGTGGTCGACTCCCCGAACCACAGCTCCTCGGCGGCCATGCCAGCGCACGAGATGCGCAGGAACGCCTGCAGCTCGGTCTTGGTCCGGGTCCAGCGCTCCTCGGTGTCGTTGTGGGCAAGCAGGCCGAGGGCGTCCTTGCGCTTGATGATCGAGAGGACCTCGAGCTTGCGGCCGACGCCGGACAGGTGGGCGGCGACCGCATGGCCGGCCTCGTGGGTCGCCACCATCTCCTTCTCGAGCGGGGTGTAGGTGACCGGCTGCTTCAGCCCGATCTCCTCGGAGAGCTTGGCCTGGTTGACGTCGGTCCAGCGCATCGCGTCGCGACCCGACCGCAGCGCCCACATGAGCGCCTCGTCCAGCAGGTGCTCGATCATCACCGGGGTGTATCCGAAGGTGATGTGGGCGAGCTCCTCGCGCCGGCCGGCGCCGGCCAGCTCGGGGTGGTGGGCCTTCCTGGCGAGGAAGTAGTCGATCAGCTCGCGGCGGCCGTCCTTGTTGGGCAGGTCGAAGTACAGCTTGCGGTCGAACCGGCCCGGGCGCAGCAGCGCCGGGTCCAGCGCGTCGGCGCGGTTGGTGGCCGCGATCACCAGGATGTTGTTGTACTTGAGAGAGCGCTTGTGGAGCTGGCGGGCCAAGGGCAGGTAGCCGTTCACCCAGTCGATGACCTTGCCCCACGCCCGCTCGCCGAGCGGCGGCGTGTCGAAGCTCTGGAGCTGGACCAGGAGCTCGTTGACCACGCCGCCGGTCCCCGACGAGACCGACGGCTCGACCCGGCGGCCACCGGGGCCGGCGACCGGCGACCATGCGGTGGCCGGGGTCACGGCCATGCCGTCCAGGCCGCCCCTGGCCGCACCGATGGCGTCGATCTCCTCGATGAACCCGATCGCGCCGCCCTCCGCGCGGGCGACCTTGCGCAGCGTCTTGAAATAGGCACGGATCTTGCGCGCGGTCATCCCGTACCACATGGACTGGAAACTCGTCGCCGAGACGAACAGGAACGGCACCCCCGCGTGCCTGGCCATCGCCTTGGCCATATGCGTCTTGCCGGTGCCGGGAAGGCCCTCGAACAGGATGCCGCGGCGCGGGTTGCCGCCGAGCCGATCCCGGAAGGTCGCGTAGCCGAGGAACAGGTTGAGCGTCTTGACGATCTCGTCGCGCAGCCCGTCGAGCCCCTTGACGTCGTCCAGGGTGACCTGGATCTGCTCGGGCCGGTAGAGGAGGTGGGGGGAGCGGCCCTGTCCCATCATGGGCAGGAGCATCACGGCCCCGACCAGCACCACGAGCAGCACCAGGGGCAGCCAGAGCGCGGCGTCGGGACCGAGCTGGAGCCCGGAGAACGGGTTGACCGGCCGGTGGCTCAGCACCCGGTACCAGGCGAACGCGCAGGCGGTCCAGAGCACCACGGCGACGCGCGCGAGCCGCCGCTGCCTGCGGCGCTCCCGCGCGTGCCCGACGTCGACGTCGGCGGCGCGGAGGACCACGTCCCCCCCGAGCAAGCTGTTGACGGTTCGCGGCGCGGCCACCGGCTCGTCCTGCCCGCCAGTCCGCGTGGCGGGGTCTCGTCTGGCCACGTCGCCTCCCGGGTCTCGGGTGGCCCGGACGGAAATTCGAGGACGTCGTCACGCCTCGATCCCTACCCGAACGCTGGAACCTAGTAAGCCACGGATCGTGGAACTTCGCCACTGACTGTGAGCACGTTCAAGCGCTTTTACGATATGCCTCGGCGTTTCGTGGTACGCAGCAGGCGCTACGCAGAAATGTGAAGCACAGGGCGCACGACCAGCACCAGCCCGAGCAGGACCGGTCAGCCGCGCCGGATGCTACGGCAACGGCTTGACCGAGAGCACCTGGAGGGGCCGTCCCTGCTGGCAGGTGCTCGCCTGGCCGGTGGCGCGGACGCCGACGACCTCGACGCGGGCGCCGGGCCGGAGCCTGCCCTCGTCCCTGGCGCCCGCGAGGAGCAGCCAGCGCAGCCCCTGGCCGGTGTCGAGCAGCCGGCAGCCCGGCTCGACGCCGTTCGTGACGGTCCCCTTCACGAGCACCTTCACCTGGTCGCGGGGCAGCTCCGGCCAGGAGGTGGAGGGTGCCGGCACGCCGGTCGTCACGGGCGCGGTGGCGCGGGAGGCGGTGCTCGAGGCCGGCGCCGCCTGGCCGCCCGACCCCGCGGGGCCGGCACCGGGGTCCGCGCAGGCCGCGAGCAGCGCGGCGAGGGCCAGGGCGAGCAGCGCGCCGCGGCGCGGGTTCTTGTCCATACCGGCTTGGACGCTCCGTTCGCGTCGGTGGTTCCCCCTCCCCGCCAACCTACCCGAGACCGCCGTCGTGGCGGACAATCGAGGACCCGAGCGCTTCAGGCAGGAGGGCGATCCGGGATCCCACCCGAGGAGGAGCCATGCCGCTGCTGGACGACGCCGCCATCGAAGAGGGGCTGGGCGAGCTCCCCGGCTGGGAGCGGCGCGGCGACGAGATCGCCAAGACCTTCGCGCACGCCGACTTCGCGGCCGCGGTGGCGTTCGTCGACAGGGTGGCCGCCGCGGCCGCGGCGGCCGACCACCATCCGGACATCGACATCCGCTGGAACAAGGTGACCCTGGTCCTGTCGACCCACTCCGCCGGCGGCCTCACCGAGAAGGACCTCCGCCTCGCCGGGCGCATCGAGTCCCTGGCCCCGCCTGCCTGAAGCGCGCCAGGCCCGGCGTGCTCTCAGCCGGCGGGGCGGGTGGCCGGGACCGGGACGGGCGCCTCGAGATCGTCGGCCTGTCCTGGGTCGGGCAGCTCGACGGTGAAGCGGGCGCCGCCGCCCGGGTTGTCGGCGACCTCGACCCGGCCGCCCATACCGGCCACGAGGCGCTCGACCAGGAACAGCCCCAGGCCGATCCCGCCCACCCGCCGGGTCGAGCCGGCGTCGAGCTGCGTGAAGGGATCGAAGATGCGGTCGCGGTCGGCCGGCGCCACCCCGGCCCCCCGGTCGGCAACGGCGATGCGCGTCCACCCCGGAGGCTGCTCCACGGTGACGCGGACCTGGCTGCCCGGCGGTGCGGCCGCGGCCGCGTTGTCGAGCAGCGCCTCCAGCACCGCGCGGAGGCCGGTGGGATCGGCGGCGGCCGGCCGGGGCGTCTCGGGAAGGTCGAGGGCGACCAGGAGCGGCGGCGTGTCGGCGCGGTGGGCGTCGGCGCACTCGATGACCAGCTCGGCGACGTCGACGGCTTCGGTGACGAGCGCTGGGCTGCGGCCGGCGGCGTAGGCGCTCGCCGCCAGCAGCTGCTCGACGCGAGCGGCCAGGCGCCGGCCGTGGGCGGCCAGACGGTCGAGCAGCTCCCGTCCCTGCGGACCGGAGGCGACCTCGGGACGGGCCGCGAGCGTCTCCGCCATGCCCATTACGACCGTGACCGGCGTCCGCAGCTCGTGGCCGACCAGGGCGAGGAACTCGTCCTTGGCCCGGTCGACCGCCTTCAGGCGCGCGACCGCCGCGGCCAGCTCGGCGTTCTCGGCGTGGAGCGCCTCCGTGCGGGTGAGCGCGGCCTGGTAGAGGGCGCGCAGGTCGTCGAGGGCCGGACCGGCCACCTCGGCCGAGAGGCGGGCGCCACCCCGGCGGGCCGCGGCCAGGGCCTCGAGGATCGCCGCCGGGCTGTCCCCCTTCAGCACGTACCCCCGCGCCCCGGCGGCCACCATCTCGCGGACGTACGCCTCGTCGGCATAGGCGGTGTGCGCGACCACCGCCACGGCCGGGAACCGGTCGGTGATCGCGCGGGTCGCGGCCACCCCGCCTCCGCCCGGCATCCTGCAGTCCATCACCACCACGTCGGGAGCGGTGGCGGCGACCAGGTCGACCGCGGCCTCGCCGGTGGCCGCCTCGCCGACCACCTGCCAGTCCCCGACCTCCTCGAGCAGCGAGCGCAGCACCTCCCGCATCGCCGAGTGGTCGTCGACGAGCAGGACCCGGCCGGGGCCCCGCGAGGTTCGCTGCGCTGCTGGCTGCACGCCCCCTCCGATCTCCGATGCTGCCGGTCGTCCGCCGCCTCGGCGGCCATGTCGGGACCCGTCCGCCCCGCCTGCTGTCGGCCAGCCGGCGTTATTCCGTGGAACAGTCGGGGGAAATGCCGGTCTCACGCCGGTGGCCGTCGTGCGGGCTGTAGAATCGCGCTTTCCCGCGCCGGTCTCAACCATTCGGCGCGTCCGTCCCGGGAGCTCGTCCAGATGAAGGATGTTGGCATCGTCGGCCTGCCCCTGTCGGGGAAGACGACGCTGTTCAACGCTCTGACCCGGGCGGGCGTCCCCGCGGGCGGGGCGGCCGGCAAGGCCAACCTCGCCGCCGTCTCCGTGCCCGAGCCGCGGGTGGACGTCCTCGCCGACCTCGAGCGCTCCCGCAAGCGGGTGTACGTCCAGGTGCGCTTCGTGGACGTGGCCGGGTTGCCGGCCGGCCCCAAGGGCTCCGGGCTGTCGGCGCAGGGGCTCGGCGCCCTGCGCGAGGTGGACGCCCTCGCGTTGGTGCTCGCCGCGTTCGAGGGGAGCGGCGACCCGGTCGACGCAGCGGCCGACCTCGAGCTCGAGCTCACGGTCGCCGACCTCTCGAGCATCGCGGGCGGCGCCGAGAAGGCGGCGAAGAAGGCCCGCGCCGGGGTGAAGGAGGGCGCCCTGGAGGCGGCCACCCTGGCCCGCGCGCGCGACCTGCTCGACGCCGGGACGCCGCTCCGCCAGGCGCCCTGGGAGCCGGAAGAGCTCAAGGTCCTGCGCAACTTCTCCCCCCTCACGCTCAAGCCGGCGCTCGCGGTCGTGAACCTCGGCGAGGACCAGGCAGCAACGGCGGCCACGCGGGCCGCCGAGGTCGAGGAGGCGCTCAGCGTCCCGACGGTGGCCCTGCCGGCGGCGCTCGAGGCCGAGGCGGCCGACCTGCCGCCCGAGGACGCGGCCGCATTCCTCGAGGAGTACGGGGTCAAGCGGGGCGGCCTGGACCAGGTGGTCGGCGCCGCCTGGCGGCTGCTCGACCTCCAGACCTTCTTCACCACCGGCGAGGACGAGACGCGGGCCTGGGAGGTGCGCCGCGGGGCGACCGCGCCCGAGGCGGCCGGGCGGATCCACTCCGACCTCGAGCGGGGCTTCATCCGCGCCGAGGTGGTCGCCTACGACGACCTGGTGGCGGCCGGCGGCTGGGACGCCGCCCGCGCCAAGGGCCTGCTGCGCGGCGAGGGGCGGGCCTACGTCGTGCGCGAAGGCGACTGCCTGAACATCCGCTTCAACGTCTGATCAGGTCTTCTGGCAGCAGGTCCATCAGCAGGCCGTCGTGCCAGCTGCCGTCAGCGCCTCGTTCGTAGCGGCGCATGACGCCCACCGGCCGGAATCCCACCCGCTGGTAGGAGCGGATCGCCCGCTGGTTGTGGGCCGCGGGATCGATCGTGAGGCGGTGATGGCCGCGCTGCCCGAACAGGTGGCGAGCCACCGTCCCCTCGGTCAGAGTCCGCAGACCGTCCTCCTGCTTGTTGCGCGCGGCCGGCGCCGAGCGCGGATGTCAGCGCTGGATGTAGGAGGCCAGGCCGCGGATGATGACGTCGAGCCCCAGCTCGAATCGTTCCTCCGGTCCGCCGCTGAAGAGCTCGTCCAGTGTCGCGTGCACGTTGGGGAACCGGTCCGCCGGTAGCGACTCGTAGTAGCCGCGGAACATCGCCAGGATCTCGTCGGGTGGGAGGTCCTCGCCGGTCGGCGACGGCAGGGCCAACCCCTCTTCGTACGCGGAGGCGCCCAGGTACAGCCCCCCGAGGTCGCCGGCGTAGGCCGCGATGCGGTCGGGGATCCCCGCGCCCCGCAGCAGGGCCAGGAGCCACTCGGTCCACCGGACAAGGTTGGGACCGACGGGGATGCGACCCAGGGTGAGCCCCGCGACGCCCGGGTAGCGCTGGAAGACCCGCCGGGCCTGGACCATCCACTCCTTGAGCTGCTCCTCCCACCGTGCGGGGTCCGGTGAGGGGACCTGGATCTCGCTGACCACCCGGTCCACCAGCAGGTTGATCAGCTCGTCCTTGCTGGCGACGTGCCAGTAGAGCGAGGCCGGGCCGGTCCCGAGCTCCTCGGCGACCCGACGCATGCTGAGCCCGTCGGCCCCCTCGCGCTCCAGGACCCGGAGCGCCGCGTCCACGATGGCCTCCCGGGTGAGGGGCGCCCGGGTCGGACGCTCACGCGGCGCGGCCTTCCAGGGCGGCTCAGGGATCGGTCGGTCCGGGCTGGTCTCCATGGCGAACATCGTATCAGAGACGAACGTTGATCTGGATCTCGAACGCCGTTTGACAACCGGGGTGGCCTGC
>WNGN01004909.1_pt1 | contig 11238 bp, 7 predicted proteins | sample 5400561 | NCBI WGS metagenome assembly WNGN01 (sample SAMN13153379, study PRJNA577476) | soil metagenome | isolation source: 115 cm soil or saprolite under Garry oak tree replicate 2 | place: USA:California | collected 2016-06-15 | reverse complement strand
GGAATCCAATAGAGCTGCGAAGAGCAAAAGACAAAAAACTAACCCTTCGCTAGGACGAGCGTTGAATCGTGCCGAACTCGCCTTGCTGCTGAATCAGTTTCGCGACGAGGCCGGTCCAGCCGGTTTGATGCGACGCGCCCAGGCCGGCGCCGATGTCGCCGTGAAAATATTCGTGAAATAAGTAATGATGTGAGCCGTTGAGCGCGGGTTGCGACGCCCGCGCGAATGCACGTTCGCCGTTTTCATTGCGCAGCCAGATCTTGATCAGCCGATTGGATAGTTCGTTCGCGACTTCTTTGAGGTGCATGAACCGCCCGGAGCCGGTCGGACACTCCACTTTGAAATCGTCGCCATAGTAATGATGAAATTGCTGGAGCGATTCGATTAAGAGGTAGTTAATTGGAAGCCAAATCGGCCCGCGCCAATTGGAATTGCCGCCGAAAATTCCCGTTTGCGATTCCGCCGGCTCGTAACTGACGATTTTTTCCTCGCCGCGCACCGTGATCGAGTATGGATGCGTCTGATGAAATTTGCTGAGCGAACGAACCCCGTAGTCGCTCAGAAATTCTTCCGGATCGAGCATGCGCCGGAGCAAACATTTCATCCGGTGTCCGCGGGTAAGCGCGACCAGACGCAGTTCTTTCATGCCCGGCTCCTGCCAGCGCGAAACCAAACTCGCCAGGTCGGGCCGATATTCGAGATACCACTCGAGTCGCGATTTGAATCCCGGCAGGGCTTCGATCAGTTGCCATTGAACCGTTTCGACCGCGAGCAGCGGCATTAGACCGACCAGCGATCGGACGCGCAACGGAAGATTTCGTCCGCCGGGCGTGTGGAGAACGTCGTAGTAGAATTCGTCCTCCTCGTCCCACAAACCGACGCCTTTGCCGCAGAGTTTGTTCATTGCCGCAGCGATCATGAGAAAATGCTCAAAGAACTTGGTCGCGATATTTTCGTAAACGTCATTTTCTCGCGCGAGCTCGATCGCAATTCGCATCAAGTTCAGCGAGAACATTCCCATCCAACTAGTGCCGTCGCTTTGCTCGAGATGTGTGCCATCGGAAAACTGCGCGTTGCGATCGAAGACGCCGATGTTGTCGAGTCCGAGAAAACCGCCCTGGAAAATATTTTTGCCTTCGAAGTCTTTGCTATTCACCCACCAGGTGAAGGCGATCAGCATTTTGTGGAAGATCGTTTCCAGAAACGCCCGGTCACCTTTTCCGGTTTTTTTGCGCTCGATCTGATAAACGCGCCACGCCGCCCACGCCAGCACCGGCGGATTAACGTCGTCGAAATTCCATTCGTAAGCTGGAACTTTCCCGTTGGGATGCTGATACCATTCGCGGACGATGAGATCGAGCTGCGCTTTGGCGAATTGCACATCGACCAGGGCGAGCGGAATGCAGTGAAATGCAAGGTCCCAGGATGCGTACCACGGAAATTCCCATTTGTCCGGCATCGACACGACGCGCTCGTTGTAAAGATGACGCCAGGCGGAATTGCGGCCGTGCTTGCGTTCGTCCGGCGGCGGCGGCTGGTCTGGATCGCCGTCGAGCCATTGATCGACGATGTAATGATAGAATTGTTTGGTCCAAAGCAGGCCCGCGAACGCTTGCCGCTGAACGGCGCGCTGCTCTTCAGTTAATGACGACGGCGCGATCTCGCCGTAGAATTCGTCGGCTTCGGCCCGTCGTTTCGTAAAGATTTCTTCGAAATCTGCGAATGGCTCATTGCTCCTTTTTTTATTCGCTGACGCCCGAGTTAATCGCAGCCGGATCGAGATAGCCTCGTTTGCCGGGATAGTGAACTTGTAATGCGCGGCCGCTTTCGTCCCGAATCCCGCCGAATTAACGTGATCGATCTTGCCGCTGACGATGCGATCATTGATTGAATCTTTGACGAACGGCGTTGAATTCGGGATTCCCCAGAGCCGCTCCGAATTGCTTTCATTTTCGGTGAAGAAAAGATCGTCCGGCGAGTCGCAGAATAAGTTGTAATTCCCGAGTAGTGGATGACTCGCTGTGATCACAGCTGCGTGCCCCTCCTCAGCGGTTTTGCGAAGCGTTGGTTTGGTTTGGGTCCGATCCCAACTCCAGGTGTTACGAAACCAAATTGTTGGCAGCAAATGGAGTGGCGCCGATTCAGGACCGCAGTTTTTCGCGCTCACACGAATTAAAATGTCGTGCGGATCCGCTTTGGCGTACTCGATCTCAATGTCGAAGGAGCGGTTCTGCGCGAACGCATTCGTGTTCCAAATCTCAAACTCACCCTCCATCTTCGAGCGCGCGCCGCTTTGGGCGACCAGTTCTTCGTAGGGAAAACGCGCCTGCGGATAGCGATAGACCATCCGCATGAAACTGTGCGATGGCGTGCTATCGACGTACCAATAAAGTTCCTTCACGTCCTCGCCGTGATTTCCTTCCGGGCCGCTCACGCCGAAAATCCGCTCCTTCAAGAACGGATCGCGTTCATTCCAAAATGCGAACGCAAGACAGAGCCGGCCTTTGTAATCCGAAATGCCGCCGATGCCGTCCTCGTTCCAGCGATACGCGCGTGATCGCGCGTGATCGTGCGGAAAATAATTCCAGGCGTCGCCGTTGGCGCTGTAATCCTCGCGCACCGTGCCCCAGGCGCGCTCGGCCAGATACGGCCCCCAGAAATGCCACGGTTCGGGGTGCGGCTTGTTTTCCGCGAGACGCAGCTGTTCGGCGTTCATCACCGCCGATTAGCAATTAAAAATCCGCAATTCGCAAGAAGTTTACCCGCTGCGGCGGGAAATCCGCCAATCGATTATTCCCACTCGATCGTGCTCGGTGGCTTGCTTGAAATATCGAAGCAGACGCGGTTGACACCTTTAACCTCGTTGCTGATGCGGGATGAAATGCGGGCGAGCAATTCGTAAGGGAGCCGGACCCAGTCGGCGGTCATGCCGTCCTGACTCTCGACGATGCGCAGCACAATGGTGTTTTCATAAGTGCGCTGGTCGCCCATGACGCCGACGGAGCGGACCGGCAGGAGCACGGCGAACGATTGCCAGACGCGATAATACCAATCGCTCGCTTTCATTTCGCTCTGCACGATCGTGTCCGCTTCGCGCAAAATCGAGAGTCGCTCGGGCGTGACTTCGCCCAGGATGCGAACTGCCAGTCCTGGACCGGGGAACGGTTGCCGGTAAACAATCTCTTTCGGCAAACCGAGCTGCAATCCAACCTGACGAACTTCATCCTTAAACAATTGCCGGACCGGTTCGACCAGTTCGAAATGCATTTTCTCCGGGAGGCCGCCGACGTTGTGATGGCTCTTGATCACGGCCGCCGGATTGCCGCCGATTGAGACACTTTCAATCACGTCCGGGTAAAGGGTTCCCTGCGCGAGAAATTTGTAATGGCCGTGTCCGCCACCGGACGGACTCGCCGTGGCGAGTTTGCGCGCATTGTTTTGCCGATCTTGTGCGAGCAATTCCTCGGTTGCGTGTTGAAACACCGCGATAAATTCATTCCCAATAACTTTTCTTTTCTGCTCGGGATCAGTCACCCCTTTGAGCGCGGTCAGGAAACGCTCGGTCGCATCGACGTATTTCAAACGAACATGGAAATTTTCACCGAACACGCGTTGAACAATTTCTTCCTCACGCGCGCGCAAGAGGCCATTGTTCACAAAAATGCATGTGAGCTGGTCGCCGATCGCTTTGTGAAGCAGTGCGGCCGTGACGGACGAATCGACGCCACCACTTAAACCAAGCACGACCTTTTCGTCGCCAACCTGGCGTCGGACGCGCTCGCACGCTTCTTCGATAAACGAGCCCATCGTCCAATCCATCGCGCAATGGCAGATGTGATAGACAAAATTTTGCAGGATTTCTTTGCCGCGCGGCGTGTGCGCGACTTCGGGATGAAATTGCAATCCGTAAAGTTTCCGTTGTCGATCTTCGACCGCAGCAAAATCGGAACTCTCTGTCCGCCCGGCCGCGAGAAAACCTTTCGGCAAGGCCGTTACTTCATCGCCGTGACTGTTCCAGACATCGAGTTGATTGCCGAGTCCATCGAATAACTCCGAACCGTTGGTGATGTGCAACATTCCCGCGCCGTACTCGCGCCGTCCGGTGAAGACGACCTGGCCCCCGAGATGATGCGCCATCTGCATCAATCCATAACAAATTCCGAGCACTGGAATGCCTAATGAGAAGATTTCCGGATCAATCTGGGGCGCGCCTTTGTCGTAAACGCTGGCCGGACCACCGGAAAGAATGATTCCATTTGGATGAAGATTTTTGATCTCAGCCGCGGGAAGATCGAAAGAAACTACTTCGGAATAGACTTGGAGCTCACGAATGCGGCGTGCAATGACCTGGGTGTATTGCGATCCGAAATCGAGAATAACAATCTTTGAATGTTTTGGGGGCGCGGCTGTTTTCATTTGCTAGGGATGCGTTTGGGGAACGCCGTGTTCGCCGGCTGGATCGCCCGGGTCGCGTTGCTCAGGAACAAGTTGTCCCTGGCCGGTAACGCCGCGTTGCAATTGTGACTGCACTTCTTGGCCGCTTCGTTGTTCGAGCGGATCGGCGCAACCACCGGCAAGTCCTCCGCAAGCGATCGCGAGCAGGATCGATAAGGGCCTCATCCGCTCATTTTAGGAATGAAGTGATCAAAAGCAAATCGACAGGATTAACAAGATTTAACAGATTGGGTTCGGCAACGAAGCTAGTTGATTCGGTTTTCGAATCCTGTTCATCCTGTAAATCGTGTCTAGCATTCTGCTTCAGATGATCGATTCGGAGCTCTTGCTGCAAGGTTATCGACTGGGCGTTTTCCCGATGGCGATGGAAGACGATTCGATCGCCTGGTTTTCGCCCGATCCCCGCGCGATTATTCCGCTCGACGATTTTCATGTGCCGCACGCACTGCGGCGCGTCGCCCGGAAGAATATCTTCGAGATCAAGATCGACAATTGCTTCGGCGAAGTGATTCGCGCCTGCGCCAAACGAAAAGACACCTGGATCAATCGGGAAATCATCGAAAGCTACGAGCGGTTGAACGAACTCGGCTGTGCGCACTCAGTCGAAGCCTGGAACAAGAACAAACTTGTCGGCGGACTGTATGGCGTCGCTGTTGGCGGCGCGTTTTTTGGCGAATCAATGTTTCACCGTGTGACCGACGCGTCGAAGATTGCGCTGGTCGCTTTGGTCGAACGTTTGCGCGCGCGCAAATTCATATTGCTCGACACGCAATGGGTCACGCCGCATCTGGAGCAATTCGGCGCGATCGAGATTTCACGAGACCATTATTTAAAATTGTTGCGGCGCGCAGTGGAATTATCTCGCAAATTCTAGGCCCGTTTGAGCGTTCTCTCCTTTAGGGACGGTTCGCACCGGCCGGGTGCCAGAGCAACGGACTGAAAATCCACGGGTCGGCGGTTCGATTTCCACCGCTCGCCATTTTGCCCGAATCGGCCAAGAATTACCGGATGCCGCAGCCAGCCCGCCTTCCGCGCAAACCGAATCTGGTTTTCTTTCTGCCTGACCAACAGCGGGCGGACACGCTGGCGTGCTGCGGAAATCCGAGGGTCCACGCGCCGAACCTGAACCGTCTCGCCGCGGAATCGATGGTTTTCAGCCATGCATACGTGACACAGCCGGTCTGTGCGCCGTCGCGCGCTTCATTGCTGACTGGCGTGTGGCCGCACACGAGCGGTTGCACAAATAATGGGTTCGCACCCGATTCGCGCATTCGTTTTTTGCCACAGTTGCTGGGCGATTCCGATTATCGAACAGCCTACATCGGCAAGTGGCATCTCGGGAAGCCCGGGCCGAAGGCACGCGGTTTCGAGGAATTCGTATCGGTCGAGCGGGTGAGCGATTACAGTAATTTCCTGATCGAGAACGGGCTGAAGCCCGACCACGAGAGCGGCGGTTTCTCGGCGCTGACAATCAGCAACCTAGCGATCGAATTGTCGCAGCCGAAATTTGTGGAGAGGCATGCATGCGATTTCATTCAGCGCAATGCCCGCTCGCCGTTTCTGCTGGTGGTCTCATTTGTCGAGCCGCACTCGCCTTACAACAGCCCCTTCAACGATGAGCACGCGCTCGAGCAGATAGACGTCGATCCCAGCGCGACGGTCCCGCTCAGTGAAGATGTGCCATTGCGTTATCGGTTGACGCGCGAATGGCAGCAGGACCGAGCAGCTCGAGATGGGACCGGAAAAATCCGCCGCTTTAATTTCGGGCTGACGCTCGAGGAGTATCGCGACATCAGGCAAAGGTATTTCGGCCTCATCACTTTCGTAGATCAAAGCGTCGGCGCGATCCTGGCGAACGTCGAAAACGCGGGACTGCGCGAGCACACTATCATCGTTCACACCAGTGATCATGGGGATCTGCTCGGTGCGCACCAACTGTTCGGCAAAGGTGTTATGTTTGAGGAAGCGGTGCGCGTCCCCTGCATGGTGCGTGCTTCGGGACAGCCGCGCGCCCGAGTCATCTCGCAGCCGTTGAGTCATATTGATTTTGTTCCGACACTGCTGGAATTGCTCGGTTCGCCGCCGGCGGCGCAATGCGCAGGAAAAAGCCGGGCGGCGCTGGTCCGAGGCGAAACCATGCCGCTGGAAAACGTCTTCATAGAATGGTCGCCCTACCGCAAAGTTGATAAGCGGATCAAGATGGACAGCTCACTGGCGCCGCGTGAGAAAGTGGACCGCGCCGCCAAAGAATCAACGCGCGCAGTGATTACTCCCGATGGATGGAAGCTTTGCCTGCGGGACAAGGACTTGAACGAGCTCTACAACTTAAGGGACGATCCAGTCGAAATTCGCAACCTTTATAATAGCGCGCCTCATTCAGTGATAGCAGGCTGCGCAGACCAGATCTGGCGCTGGCAAGAATCAACGTCTGATAAGCTCGACCTTTCGACCAACAAGTAGCTCATTTCTGGAGAAATCAGTAGGTTCGTAATTGGTACAACTATTTTAGGTAAAGTTGCTATGTTGCCGAACGGCTTCTACAAGAGTCTTGAAGGAGTGGATGAGGTTGAGATTGAGTTCATCTGCTATGGTGTTCCGCGGTCCGGCAGCACGCTGGTATATCAGCTAATCAGCGGCATATACCCTCAAGGAGTAGTCAAAACCCACCGGTATTGTTCGCAGCGGGTCAAGACAACCGCATCGTATCGCGATTTCCGGGACGTGGTGGTGTCCCTTTGGAGAAGGAGCCAGGGTGGGAAGGCACATCGGCACATGAGCGACGCCGAGGTCGAAAAATATGCGACGTTGTGCCAAGCGAGAGTAAGAGAGTTAGACCGGTACTTGGAACGCGGCGGCATTTGTCTGCTTCGCTATGAAGATTTCGTGGATGACCCGGCGTTCATTTTCAAAGCGGTCGAGAAGACTTTCGGAATTATGGTCGGTCCGCAAAAAGTTGAAGAGCTTGTGCGAGAGCATTCGCTGGAAAAGAACAGAGAAGTCGCGCGTCGTCTTCGCGGATTTAAGGAAGTCGATTCAGAAACCCAGATTCATGGCGACCACATCTACCAGGCCGAGGTGGGAGGCTGGCGCAAATTCGTCAGGGATCGCACGGCGGAACGGCTTGACCTTCTCTTACGGGCGCCACTGACTCGATACGGCTACCTAGACTGAGTTGTAATCGATTGCCCCTCCAACTTGCCGAGTGTGACGTATTTGTCGTTAGGCTTTTGAAACCATTTCGGGAGCTCGATCTTCGTTCTTTTGATACTCTCGTAACAGTTCCGGTTGATGGTGCCCTTGTGGGTGCTCTCGCCGAAAATGGCGAAGTTTTCCCTGGTAACGAACAATCGATGCTCGGGCAGCTTCGGCACTTGGTCCTTGAGTGCGTCCATTAACTTGGCTGAGGCGATGCGCTCCGGCATCTGCCCAAACAAAAAGCGCAGCACCTTCACTCTGAGGAATTGATGGATCCAAATCTGGTGCCAGCCTTTGCGCTCCAGATAAACGTCGCCGAAAGAATTAATCTTTGGTTCCGGGTCCAATGTCGCCTCCGGTCGGCGCAGGAGCGCTTTGCAGCGGCAAAAGAGTAGGCCGCTTACTTCAGCTGAGTGCGCGATATCCGACACAAGATCGACAATCTTATCTACTACCAGCTCGATCGGATATTTATCGTCCGGGCACCAGTAAATCCACTCCTCGTCGTCCAGACCAGCGAGAGTTTGGAAGACTGTGGCGCGAATTTCCGCCGGCGTTTGCACGTACTCCGCTCGATTGCCCGGCGTCCCCGTGAGATTCTGATATGGAACGCGAAAGACAAACGGATGATCCGGCCAGAGCTTTTCGTACTGCAGGATCATATGCTCGGTTACCGCCCGGTAGCGGTCGCAAGTCAAAACAATCGCCTTCATCAACGCGCGCCAAATTTTGCAGTCTAGGTCGGCGCCGTGTGCTGTCCACGCTTCATTGTGCATCGCCATGGCGACACTTGCTCGGCAGTCGGAATCCGGCATAGTGAACGCCCCGACTCCTGCGCGGATGATGTCCGATCTTCCGCATGCGGCTGGGTAGCTCAGTTGGCAGAGCAGTGGACTGAAAATCCACGTGTCGGCGGTTCGATTCCGCCCCCAGCCACCTCTCTATTCCGTTCGCAGCGCAGTAATCGGATTCACGTAGGTGGCGCGACGCGCGGGGAAAAAGCAAGCGAGCAATGCAGCGGCCGCGAGCATGAGACTTGAAGTGATCAGCGCGAACGGATCGGTCGGGCTGACTCCGTAGAGGATCTGGGAAAGCACTCGGCCGGCGGCCAACGAAAGGAGAAGCCCGACGAAGACGGCGAGCGCGGTTTGCATAGCGCCCTGGCGCATAATCAGCGCGAAAACATCTTTGCGATGTGCGCCCAGCGCCATTCGAATACCGATCTCGCGCGTGCGGCAGGCGACGGCATAGGCCTTGACGCCGTAAACACCAACGACTGCCAGCAGCAGCGCGATACAACCAAAGGCGCCGAACAAAATCGCGCCGAGTTTGACGATCCAAAGATTCGGCGATTTTTCCATCAAATCCGTGTACGGCGCCATCAGGTCTGGGTAGGGCGTCATCTGCAACAGCGGCAAATCGGGATCGAGATCGCGCAGCGTTTGACGCAACGTCGGCATCATCGCTACGACCGCACGTCGATCCTGGCTGTTGAGGCGAACGTGGAGGTAAACGCCGCCGTTATAGCCTTGCGCTAACGGCACGAATAATCGGCAGATAATTGTGTCGTTCTGGACATCGTGCCGATGTTTGCTGACGACGCCGACGATCTCCAGGTCGTTAGGCCCGCCGCTTTTGGGCGGCTGCGTGTAACGAACATGCTGACCGATCGCATCCTGATTAGGAAAAAGTTTTGCCGCCATTTCTTCGTCGATTATGGCAACGCGCCGTCCATCCTTGTCCTCGCATTCGGTCTGAGTGAAATCGCGCCCGCGCAACAGTTTCACGCCGAGCGCTTCGAAATAATTCGGCGTGATTGCGGTGTAGAGTGCATTCACGCTCGGGTCCGGTGCTTTCGGATCGCTTGGCATGGTGTCTTTGGCGGAAATGATCCGGCGCGTGTTGGTAAAATCGGCATAGGGCAGCATTGTGCCGATGGCAGTGGCTTTGACGCCTGGCAACTCGCTAATTCGTTGAGTCATAGCAAACATCAAGCGCCGCGATTCAGCCGGCTGCTTTTTAACGAGGGTAAAATCGAATTCGGTTATCAAATCGCCCGCCGCCTTGAAACCGGGATCGAGCCCGGCGGCTTTGAGCGCGCCGCGGAAAAATAATCCGGCCGCGAAGAGCAGCATGAGTGAGAGCGCGATTTGCACCATGACCGAGACGTGACGCGGCGCGAAGAAGCGGCTGAAGCGTCCGATACGCGCCGGCTCGCCGACTTGTTGTTTCAAGTCGTTGACCAAATCGGCTTTCGTGGCTTTCAGCGCCGGCCCGAGGCTGAAGAGCATCGTTGCGAGTAAACAAAACAGAAATGTCGCCGCAAGAACGGTGATGTCTGGGCGCAACTTGACGACGAACGAGAAATTGACGGAAGCGAGCAAGCTGTGGAGCTGCTGGAGCAAGACGTCGTTGCCCCAGGCACTGAGAACGAGGCCGATCGCTCCGCCGCAACCGGCAAGCAAAAAACCTTCGCACAGTAATTGCCGCACGATCCGCCATCGTGACGCGCCAACCGCGAGGCGGACTGCGATTTCCTTGGATCGGGCGGTGCCGCGCGCGAGCAGCATATTCGCCAGATTCAGGCAGGCGATGAGCAACACAGCGCCCGCCATGAACATGAGCAACGTCGCGATCAGCGTGATCGGGCCATCATCTTCCGGCTGGGTGCTCAAACTGAATCGCGACGGCGTTTGAATCTGCAATTCACGCGCGCCTTCGCTGCCCGCCGGTTGGATGGCGCTCAGTCGCTGGGCCAGCACCGGCAGCCTCGATTTTGCTGTTTCAATTGTCAGACCTGGACGCAGGCGGCCAGTAAGATTGAAGGCGTAATTCTTCGGATTGTTCAGATCATGCATCGTTTCGGAATCGCCAAAGGCGGAACCGAGCTGTGAGCGAATGCCAATCGGCACCCAGATGTCCGGCGCGATGAGTACGTTTGCGCCGCTGAATCCTTCCGGGGCGATGCCAATTACGGTGTAAGGCTGGCCGTTGATCTGAAGGGTGCTGCCGACAAAATCATTGCGGCTGCCCTGGCGTTTCCAAAATCCGTAGCTCGCGATCACGACCGCGATGTTGGCGTTCGGTTTGCATTCTTCGGCGCTATAGAACCTGCCGCGATAGGGCTGGACGCCCATCATTGAGAAATAATTTTCGGAAGTAAGGAAAGCAAAACTGCGACGCATCTCGTGATCGCGCCCGATGCCAGCCACGGCGAATTCAAGCGCGGCAATGTCGGCAAACACCTCTCCGCCGTTCTCGCGCAGCTCGCGAAACTCGTGGTAGGAAAACTGGCGATAATCGTGGCTCGCGTTCTGTCGGGCGGTGAAAACGTTGACCACTTCGCTTGGTCGCAGCGGCACCACCGGGTGCAGTACGACGCCGTTAATGAGAGCAAAGATTGCTGAATTAACGCCGATCGCCAATGCCAGCGTCAACACTGCCACCGTCGTGAACCCCGGCGCCTTGAAAAGCTGCCGGACCGCAAACTTGAAATCGTGGATCATGAAAACCTCGGTTCGTTTTCACTGAGATGCAGGCTGCCTCCGATTTGGATTCAACTATCTTGGACAGTCGAAAATATTTCTC
>WNGN01004372.1_pt1 | contig 11238 bp, 10 predicted proteins | sample 5400561 | NCBI WGS metagenome assembly WNGN01 (sample SAMN13153379, study PRJNA577476) | soil metagenome | isolation source: 115 cm soil or saprolite under Garry oak tree replicate 2 | place: USA:California | collected 2016-06-15 | reverse complement strand
CAATCAGCAGGCGCTTTACGATGCGGCCCGCAGGACCCGTCTGAATCGTGACCAGGTTCATACCAAGCATGCGCGAGGCAATCTCCGCCGCCTCGTCAGGCGAATGGGCAAGCTTTACGCCGCCCGCCTTACCCCGGCCGCCTGCATGAATCTGCGCCTTAACCACCACCACATTGGATTTTAGCCTCTGCGCGCCTTCGCGCGCTTCTTCCTTGGTGAAGGCAACTTCGCCGCGAGGAGTGGTTACACCGTAACGAGCGAGGATAGCCTTAGCTTGGTATTCGTGAATCTTCATCAATCATCCGTTCGTGTTCGCCTTAGGAACAGCAGCCAGTGTTAGAATTTTGCGTTCGCAAAACATAGCAGTTTACTCGGAACGAGACAGCGGAGCAAGAAACGCAAGAAATGTTGAAGATTCGAGAACGGCTCATCAATTGGCGCAGGGCTTCCACCCTGTGGGCGGAAACCGCATGACACACCCGTTGCTGGAGCATGCCGCCTCTGGTCATGTGCTTCTGGGAGCGGAAGCCGAAGAGATCATGGAGGAGTTGCTGCTCGGGCGTCTTGAAACGCCCGAAATCGTGCAGTTCCTGACCGCACTGAACGCCCGTCCTTATCGCACGGCGGAACTGGCGGGATTTGCGCAAGCGATGCGGCGGCATGCAACGCGCGTCTTCGCGAACGGTGAAGCTCTTCCGGAGCGAATGGTGGATACCTGCGGGACCGGCGGCGATGATTCCGGTGCATTCAACATTTCGACGGCCGCAGCTATCGTCGCGGCGGCGGCGGGCGCGCGCGTGGCAAAGCACGGAAACCGCGCTGCAAGTTCGAAGTGTGGAAGCGCGGATGTGTTAGAAGCGCTCGGAGTTCGAATCGATTTGCCGTTCGAACAGATCGGACGAGGGATACGCGAAATTGGAATTGGATTTCTGTTTGCGCAGGCGGCGCACATTGCGGCGCGGTATGCCATGCCTGCCCGAAAACAAATGGGCGTTCGCACCATATTTAATCTGCTGGGCCCGCTAACGAATCCTGCGAAGGCGCAAGCACAAGTGCTGGGAGTATTTTCTGCAGAAGTTGTCGACCTCGTTGCTGAAACACTCGCGGAACTAAGCATTGAGCATGCGTTTGTCGTCCACGGAGCGGGCAATCTGGATGAGATCTCTCTGGCCGGCCCGACGATCGTGGCTGAAGTCCGCCGCGGGAAGTTTCGGAAATATGAAGTGACGCCGGAAACGTTTGGCAAGACGCCAGCCCCTCTGCAAGCCATTCTTGGGGGCTTGCCGGAGGACAATGCCGCAATCATCCGAAGCGTGCTCGGCGGAATTATTGGAAACGAAGAAGACCAGGTGCGCCGCGACATCGTGGTGATAAACGCGTCTGCGGCTCTGGTTGCCGCCGAAGTGGCGGAGGATTTTCGAGAGGGTGTTGTGAAGGTGGAAGCAGCGATTAATGCGGGCTTGGCAGCTGAGAAACTGCAAGCGTTGGCACGATTTGGGCGCGAATAGACGAAGTTCACGCGAGTCGCTGTCAACAACCTTCCAAAAGATGCACGATTCCGCATCATGCGGACCTGAGCTTTTGCCCGCGTTTTTGGGAGGGTATATAGTCTAATGGCGAAGCCCGCAGCCCCAGCCGCGTAGCTTTTTCATTGCAACCGCAACCCAGGCTCCGCAAAGGCAAACCGCAGGAATGACGGACGTCAACAAGCAACTGGAACGCGCGAAGAAATTCCTCGAAAAGAACCGCATCGAGGATGCCATCGATGCGTACCTCGCTGTTCTGGAAGAAGCGCCGGCCCACCCCGAGGCCACGCAGGCGCTCGGCGATCTCTACGCCCGTCAGGAACAGCCTGAGCGCGCGGCGGTTTATTACGGAATGTTCTTTGACCTGCTGATCGATCCGAAAGACGAATCGAAAGCACTCGCCATCTACAACCGGTTTCTTAAGAATTTGTCGGCGAACCAGCCTCCGGAGCGCATCGCGCGTTACGCGTTTTTGCAGCAAAAACAAAACAGGCCCGAGGAGGCGAGCGAGCAGTACGGCAAGGCCGCAGAGCTCTTTACGCTGGCCGGGCGCGAAGAAGATGCGCTGTTTTGTCTGGAGCGCATGGCACAACTCGAGCCGGAAAATCTTTCGCGGCAAGTGAAGCTGGCCGAAGTAGCCGAGAGAAACAAGCGGAACACGTTGGCGGCGCGGGCACTGTTAAGGGCCGGTCAGCTGGCCACGGCGAGCGGAGCAACCGATGAATCGTTGAAGTATCTCGCTCGTGCGCATGCGCTTGCTCCACAGGAGCGGAGCGTCGCGCTTTTGTACGGCGCTGCGAAATTGCGAAAGGGCGATGCGGCTGACGCGGCGAAATTGCTGGAGCCATTTGCGGTAACGGAAGCCGATCCGGTTTTTCTGGAAACTTTTTCCGAGGCGCTGGTGCGTTCAGGACAACTCGATCGCGCCCGTGACGTGCTCGAAAAGCTGCTGCGAGAAAAGAATGCCGGGCTCAGCAGGCTATTCCTTCTCGCAGACCAGTACGCCACAGCGGGCGCGGGCAACAAAGCAGTGGAAGTGCTCGCGGTTTTGAAACGCAAAATGTTTGCCGACAAACGCCACAACGAGTTTGCGGCGCAGCTGGATGATGTAGCCGGGCGGCACACCGACTCCAGCGAAATTCTGGAATTCTGGGCCGGGTTGTACAACGAACTCAATCGGGAATCGAAGTACTTCGAAATTATGATCCGCTTGTTCGATGCTTATCTGGCGGGCGGCAACGTTCGAAAGGCTTGCGATTGCCTCGAGCGCCTGGTGGATATCGATTCGTATGATTACCGCAATCAGGAACGTCTGGAGCGCTTGAGAGGTAAAGCGGACGAAGGGTTCGTGCAACGAGTAGCCAGGAGGCTGACGAGGTCCGGCACCACGATTTCAACGTCGGAAACAGAACCGCAAGCGGGACCGCAAAGCGTACGGGAATCGGGAGCTCCAGTCACCGAAGAGGGCAGGCGAATGCAGGCGCTCGAAGATCTCATTGTGCAGACCGAGATCTTTCTGCAATATTCGCTGCAAAATAAAGCTCTGGACCGGCTTCAGAAGATCGCCGAAATGTTTCCCGGCGAAGAGCTGAAGAATGAACGGCTGCAGAATTTGTACCAGATGGCGAACTGGTGGCCGCAAGGCGCACCGGTTAAAAAGGTTGAACCACCAGCGCGCTCTGTAAGTCCAGCTCCCGCCGAGGTCGCGAAAACGAGTCCCGCAAAGACGGGCACGTATGCCGCGGACACTCTGCGCGATCTTTCAAAAATATCGGAGATCAATCAGAAAATTTTCCCGAAACAGACGCCTCGCGCGATGCTGAACACGGCGGTGAACGAGATTGGCGAATATTTGCGCGTGAGTCGCGCTCTCGCGGTGATCGGGTCGCCGGGTAGGCCGCCGGATTTGGCCGCGGAATATTGCGGTCCGAACATGAAGCCCGCTCCCGGTGCTCAGGTGGTTTTTTTGCTGGCGCAAGTCGAAAAGGCGGACGGTGACGAAGTAGGAGGCTTGGTTGTCGACCATGCGCCTGGATCCGTCTTGGGAGATTTGGCGTTGCGCACCGTGCTCGGCGTGAAGATTACCGACCGCGAAACGCAACAGCCGGCCGGCATGCTGATCGTGGGACATGCCGAGCCACGCAAATGGAAGGCGAACGAGACCTATTTTCTGCAGGCCATCGGCGATCAGATGCTCATGAGCGTGAGCCATACGCGGCTGAGATCGCTGGTGCGGCGCATGGGCGTTTCCGACGAACGCAGTGGCCTGCTAAGCCGCAGCTCGTACCAGAGTTGCTTGTTGACCGAAGCAGATCGCGCCCGAACGCAGGGAACTCCACTCGCCCTGACGATTTTGCAGATTGATCGAGGCGGAGAATTATTGCGGCAGCAAGGCGAGTCGCCCATGGAGCGGTTCCTGGAGCAGCTTGCGCGGTCTTTGCAGCCGATCGTGCGCCAGAACGATGTAGCCGTGAAATATACCTCATGGTCGCTGGCGTTCATCCTACCGGATACCACAATTGATGGCGCGCAGAACCTCGCGGACAAATTGCGTCGCGCGGCTTCGGGAATTCGCCCACCGTGGGATAGCACAGCGATCACGCTCAGTGCCGGCATCGTGGAAGCAGTGGCGAAATCGGACTTCGATAGCGAAGATATCGTTACGGACCTGATGAATCGTGCGGAAACTTCCGTCGAAGAGGCAAGAAAGCGCGGCGGCGATACTGTGGTCACGCTGGAAGCGCCGAAAGTGTAGGCAGCAAAAACCGCAGAACTGGCAATCTGAAGACTTCGACCGGATCCATCCAAATCGAGGACAGACATGTTTCCAACAGATGTAGTGATTGTGGCAGGCGCGCGCACGCCGATGTCGCGGTACTCGGGCGCGTTCTCTGACGTATCGGCGATTGACCTCGCCGCGGCGGCTTCGAAAGAAGCAATTCTGCGCTCGAAGGCAGATCCAGCCGACTTCGACCACGCAATTTTCGGTAACGTGATGCAGACCAGCGCCGATGCGCTCTATGGAGCAAGGCACGTCGCGCTAAAGGCAGGACTCAAAACCGAAACGCCGGCGGTGACCGTGAATCGTCTCTGCGGCTCGGGTATCGAGTCGATTGCACAGGCGGCCCAACGGTTGCTCCTTGGCGAAAGCGAACTCATCCTGGCAGGTGGCATGGAGAATATGACGCAAGCGCCATTTGTCATTCGCAGATTGCGCAGCGGCCTGAAACTGGGTGGCGGGGCGCTGGAAGATTCGCTGATGGCCGGATTGACGGACACGTATTGCGGGCTGCCCATGGCTCTGACCGCTGAAAAGTTGGCGGAGCAGTACGGAATCACGCGCCAGGATGCAGATGCCTACGCTCTGCGCAGCCAGCAAGCGGCAGACGCAGCGTACAAGGCATGCCGCATGAAAGAAGAATTGGTACCGGTTGCAGTGAAGCAGGGTAAGAAAACAATTGTAGTCAGCGAAGACGATCACCGCCGCCCGGACACGACCATGGAGATTCTGGAAAAGTTGCAGCCGTCATTTAAAAAGGACGGGATCGTTACGGCTGGGAACGCGAGCGGAATCGTGGATGGCGCTGCCGCCGTAGTCGTCACGCGAGAAAAAACGGCGAAAGAACGCGGCCTGAAGCCGATTGGGCGAATCATCTCCTGGGCCACGACAGGCGTAGATCCCAGCATCATGGGCATTGGGCCGGTGCCAAGCTCGCAGAAAGCGCTGAAAGCTGCGGGCCTGACTATCGAACAAATGGACAGGGTCGAAGTTAACGAGGCCTTTGCCGCGCAATACCTGGCGGTCGAAAAAGCGCTCGGCTTGAACCGTGATAAAACAAACGTGAACGGCGGCGCGATTGCCCTCGGCCATCCGCTCGGCGCTTCGGGAACACGCCTTACGATCACGCTGTTGAACGAACTGAGGCGCAATGGCCTGCGCTATGGACTTGCGACGGCATGCATCGGCGGCGGGCAGGGAATTGCCATGATTCTTGAAAGCATCTCGTAGCTATTTCAGCCCGCAAGATCAAGCCAGGCTGCGAACTTGCGGATTTTGGTACACTCTCTGTTCCGGCCTTAGGTGTTCTGGGGTGTCGCAGAGTGTGTTGGTTACGAGGATTCCCTGCACGGTTTCAAAACGAGGAAATGTATGGTGATCGAAAAAGTGGGAGTCGTGGGGTGTGGGCTGATGGGCGCTGGAATCGCTCAGGTCAGCGCTGCCGCCGGTTTTTCAACAATCGTGCGCGAAGTAAGCCCTGAGTTATTGGACAAAGGCATCCAGGGAATCGAAAAGAACTTAGCGCGACTCGTAGAAAAAGGCACAATCACTGACGTCGCGAAAGGCGAAATACGCGGCCGCCTGAAGGGAACGACGGTCATCGAGGATCTGAAAGATTGTGACCTGGTCATCGAAGCGATCATCGAACAGCTTCCGGCAAAGCGCGATTTATTCGCAACGCTCGACAAGATCTGCCCGGAGAAAACAATTTTCGCGAGCAACACCTCATCGCTGACGATCACCGAAATTGCCACAGCGACGAAACGCCCGCAGCGTTTTGTGGGCCTGCACTTCTTCAATCCCGTTCCGGTGATGAAACTGGTTGAAGTGGTACGTACGATCGCAACCGATGCCGTAGTGTATGACGAAATGGTTGCGTTCGGCACGAAGCTCGGCAAAACGGCTGTGCGTGCCAACGATTCAACGGGATTTATCGTGAACCGCTTGCTTGTGCCCTATCTACTCGACGCGATTCGCGCGCTCGAAGAAGGCGTCGGCTCTATCGAGGACATCGACAATTCCATGAAGCTTGGTTGCGGATACCCAATGGGGCCACTGACGCTGTTGGACTTCGTAGGACTGGACACGACATATTACATTTCGCAGATTATGTTCGAAGAATTCAAGGAACGTCGGTTTGCCGCGCCACCGCTGTTGAAGCGTATGGTGTTGGCGGGCTGGAACGGGCGCAAGGCGGGACGCGGCTTTTATGACTACAGCGACCCGCAAAAACCGGTCGCGCAGAAACTCTAATTGTTTGAACCACGAAAGCCTGGAAAGCAGAGTGAGAAGAGCGCAATGAGCTACGAAAATGTTCTGTTTGAGAAAAAAGACGGCATCGCGAAAATCACGTTCAATCGTCCGAAAGTATTGAATGCGTTGAATCGCAAAACAGTGGAAGAATTGCAGAGTGCTTTGCTGGATGCGCGTGACGATGCCAGCGTGCGTGTGCTGATCTTGACCGGAGCAGGTGAGAAGGCGTTTGTTGCTGGCGCGGACATTGGAGAGCTCTCGCAGCAAACACCGGTAAACGGAAAGGATTTTTCGCTGTTTGGCCAGAGCGTGTTCCATCTTCTCGAAACTATCGGCAAGCCTTCGATCTGCGCGATCAACGGTTTTGCGCTCGGCGGCGGCTGCGAACTGGCTCTGAGTTGCTCGATGCGAATCGCCAGCAAAACCGCGAAGCTCGGCCAGCCCGAAGTAAAGCTAGGTATTCTGCCGGGCTATGGCGGCTCGCAACGCCTCACCCGGCTCTGCGGCAAAGGAATGGCGCACGAGCTGTGCCTGACAGGAGAAATGATTACTGCCGACGAAGCGCTTCGCATCGGCTTGGTGAATCATATCTACGAGTCAGCCGAATTGTTGCCTGCAGCGGAAGCAATGGCCAGAAAAATCATCGCTAACGGTCCGCTGGCCGTGAAGTTCACCATGGAGGCCATCGAGCGTGGAATCGAGATGCCACTCGAAGAAGGTCTGTTTCTCGAAGCTACGCTGTTCGGCGTAGCGTGCGCGACAGAAGATATGCGCGAAGGAACGAAAGCATTTTTGGAAAAACGGCCGGCGGCGTTTACCGGGAAGTGAAAAGCAGTCTGCTCAATCGCAAGAACATGGACTTAGGCAGAAAATACTCATGGCGGAAAAACTACAGCCCGGCAAAATTCACGGAGAACTTACCGCGCGCGGATTACGGTTCGGAATCGCCGTGAGCCGTTTCAACAGCTTTATTACGGACCGTTTGCTCAGCGCAGCCGTTGACGCGCTCGAACGCTCTGGCGCTCAGAGCAACGATGTGGACGTGGTCCCCGTCCCGGGTGCATTTGAACTTCCGCTGACTGCAAAAAAAATGGCGCAGACAGGGAAGTACGACGCGCTGATCGCAATCGGCTGCGTGCTGCGCGGCGAGACCGCTCATTACGATTATGTTTGCGCGGAAACTTCACGTGGCTTGCAGCTCGCCCAGATGGATACTGGAGTGCCCGTGATTTTTTGTGTGCTCACGTGCGACACGTTGGAGCAGGCAATCGACCGCGCGGGACTAAAGGGCGGAAACAAAGGCCTCGAAGCTGGGCTCGCCGCGATCGAGATGGCGCAACTCTCACGCAAACTGCGGCCGACAGGCGCCGTAAACAATTCCAGTAAAAAAGTGCGGCGCAAATGAGCGTTTCACTCCGCACCAAGTCGCGCGAGTTCGCAATGCAAATGCTCTTCCAATGGGAGATGAGCCCGCAGGATCCACGCAAGCTCGAAGTAAAATTCTGGAAAGGTGCAACTGCCTCCGAAGACACGGAAAAGTTTGCGAATCAGCTTTTCGAGGGTGCTGTGCGAACCGTTAAAGACTTGGACGTAGTGATCGAGAAGCACTGCGAGAACTGGCGGTTCGATCGCATCGCTGCGATTGACCGCGCAATTTTGCGGCTGGCGATGCACGAGCTGGCCGTCGGAAAAACGCCGGCCAGGGCGGTCATCAACGAAGCCATCGAGCTTGCCAAGAAATTTTCGAGCGAAGATTCCGGAGGCTTCGTCAACGGTATTCTGGACGCTGTTAGCAAGGCTTATCCTAAGCATTCGCGCCCTGCGCTTCACAAACCGAAATCTACATAGAATCTCAGCGTCGTTAAATCGTTCCTTCGAAAACGCGAACCGCCGCTCCACTTACCCGCGGAATCAGTTTTTTCCCAGATTGTGTAACTGCCACTTCGATCTGACTTGGCCGCCCCATTTCGACGCCCTGCTGAATACTCAGCGTGTGACCGGCGCCGAGTTTGCCTTGCTTGACCAGAAACGCCCCAAGTGAACCCGCCGCGGAACCGGTTGCCGCGTCTTCGTACAGCTCCCACGGAAGCATCCCGCGCGTGAATGCTTTTCCATTCCCGTTTAGCGCAAAGCAATAAGCCATCGTCGCATTCTTTCCGATCAACCGCCGTAATTCCGACATGTTCATCTCTATTTTCCCAAGCGCCGTGCGATTTCGCAGCGGCACCATCAGGTTGAACACGCCCGTCGAAACGCAAGTTGCTTCCATCGATGGATCGAAATCCTTTGGCGAAAGACCAAGAGCCTTTGCCAGCGCAGCCGGTCTCACTTTTAGCGGCTTGAATTGCGCTTCCTTCTGCGTCATCGTCACGCGTTGCGGCCTGCCGTCCTTAAAACGAATTTCCACGGGAAGCACACCAGCGCCGGTTTGTTGAAGAACATGAACGCCGCCTTCTTGCGCCGGCACCACTCCAAGTTCCGCGAGCAAAAACCACGTGCCGATCACGGGATGTCCCGCAAGTTTCAATTCTTCCCGTGTCGTGAAGATGCGCAGGCGAGCCAGCGCATTGTCCTCTGTAGGCTTTTGCACAAAAACGGTTTCCGAAAGATTCATCTCACGCGCGATGGCTTGCATGGCATTGTCAGACAGTCCATCGCCATCTGTGAAGACCGCCAGCGGATTTCCTTCGAAGCGTGTGGTAGTAAAAACATCGAGCGTATAGAAACGGTGGCTCATGTCGTGGGCAGCAAAACCGGATTACAGCGTTTCCAGTTGAGCAAGCGTCCTTTCATTGGTGACATTTCCCGTATTCAATGTGGATTTTGGTTCGAACAGAAGAACCTGCGTCTCCTCGTCCGAAACTGGCAGGTGCTCGACTCCGCGTGGCACGATAATGAATTCACCGGGCCGTATCAGTTCTTCGTGGTCTCTAAATTTCATTCGCAACAGGCCCTTCACCACAAACTGCGAAAATTTTTGCGCGATATTTACGGTGTGCATCACGAACCTCCAGTTCAGAACGTGTGAATTCGATCAGCGACCGCGCTCAAAACATTGCGTGTCACCTGACGCTGCGATGTTTCCGCATACACGCGCAAAAGATTTTCTGTTCCCGACGCGCGAACCATCACCCAGCCAATCTCTCCGAGGTACAGCTTGACTCCATCGATCGTCTCATTTCGAACGACGGGCCATTCGAGGATCTTGTTCGCGTCGCCGTTGGAAAACCAGGCGATGGCTTTCTCCTTTTGTTTCGGCGTAACATCCAGGTCGACGCGCCCGTAATGATGTTCACCGAATTCTGCGTGAAGACCAGCAAGCAGTTCTCCAAGCTCTTTGCCGTGCCATGCCATCAGTTCCGCGAGAAACAGCGCGGACACTGTGGCGTCGCGCTCCGGCAGGTACAGGCTGGTGCCGATCCCGCCGCTTTCCTCGCCGCCGATCAGAATATTTTGCTCGAGCATAAGCTCACAGATGTATTTGAACCCGATCGGAACTTCGTGCACCTTTCGTCCGAGTTTCGCTGCAAGCTTGTCGATCAACTTGGTGACGGAAAAAGTTTTTGCGATGTCTCCGGGCAAATCGCGCATGCCTGCAAGATGCCACACAAGTAACGAAAAAATCTGGTGCGGATTTACGAACGTGCCCGCACGATCTACTGCCCCGATGCGGTCGCCATCGCCGTCGGCAGCGAACCCTGCGTCGTATTTTCCAGCGGTCACGGCCTGCTGCAATGGCGCAATGTGCGGCTCGATCGGTTCGGGGTGCGCGCCGCCAAAGCGCGGATCGCGCGTGCTACGGATTTCGTCGCACTTAATTCCATTGCGCTGAAAAAGTTCCGGCAGCAGTCCGGCGGCGGATCCGTGCATCGCGTCAAACACAAAACGGAATTTCGATTTACGGATGCGCTCCCAATCCACCAGTTTTTCAAGAGCATCCAGATATGGTTTGCGCGGATCGAGCGAATGAATCAGCTCAGCACGTGGCTGTAAAGGTGCAAGGTCTGCGGATTCGACGAACTGAAGTTCGTTCTCAATCTGCGCAACAATTGACGGAAGCGCGCTGCTCCCATAGCTGGCCTTGTACTTGATTCCGTTCCAGCAGTAAGGATTGTGGCTCGCCGTGACCACCACGCCACCTGCCGCGCCGCGCTCGCGTACAAGATAGGACACTGCGGGGGTCGGGCAAGGCCGGTCCGTGAGCCAGACCGGCGTGCCCGTCGAAGAAAAAACCTCCGCGACTCGCCGCGCCACCGTATCGGACGCGTAGCGATGGTCGTAGCCGACGATTACGCCCTTTCGCGCATCTTCTCCGCGAACCACGTAGCGCGCTATCGCTTCCGCTACGATACAAGCGTTTGCGAACGTAAAATCTTCGGCGATAATGCCGCGCCAACCGTCGGTTCCAAACTTGATCCCCGCCATGCCAGCGATTATACGCGACGAACGCAGGCAGGAAACAGCCGGATTGGCCTGGCGAATGTGGCGATTCGTTGTCTTTGGTGTTTCGCGCGATTACAGCAAATTCTTCAATTTCTGCTCTTCCAGCCATTTCACAAGCGTGCCGACGTCCTGCGCGCGGTCGCGCGGACAGATGAGCAGAGCATCCCCGGTCTCTACCACCACAAGATCATTCACGCCAATCGCCGCGACAAACTTTCCTGGACTCGAAATAAAATT
>WNGN01003927.1_pt1 | contig 11245 bp, 10 predicted proteins | sample 5400561 | NCBI WGS metagenome assembly WNGN01 (sample SAMN13153379, study PRJNA577476) | soil metagenome | isolation source: 115 cm soil or saprolite under Garry oak tree replicate 2 | place: USA:California | collected 2016-06-15 | reverse complement strand
GACCTGCTCAGCGGACTGCTGGGCATGGTGGTCGGACTCGTCATCGCCGTCCTCATCGGTTTCTTCGTCCGCGACGTGCCGCTCGGTTACTGGCTGTCTTCGACCCTCGCACTGCTTCTCGCCGCGCTCGGCGCATCGGTCGGCGTCAGCCGGCGCGCGGAGCTCGCGGCTCTGTTCTTCGGCGGCCCGGCGCAGCAGCCGGCGCACCGCCTCCCCGCAGTGCTTCTCGACACCTCGGTCATCATCGACGGGCGCATCCTGGACATCGCCAAGACCGGCTTCGTCGACATGCCGCTCGTCGTGCTCAGCTCGGTGCTGCGCGAGCTGCAGCTCGTCGCCGACTCGGCCGACGCGATGCGACGCCGACGCGGGCGGCGAGGTCTTGACGTGCTCACCGAGATGCAGAAGATCTCGACCCTCTCGCTCGAGGTCGTGGACGACGACGTGACGCCGAGCACCGAGATCGACTCGCACCTCGTGCGCACGGCCAAGCGGCGTGGATGGGGCATCATGACCAACGACTTCAACCTGAACCGCATCGCGCGCCTCGAAGGTGTGGCGGTGCTCAATCTGAACGAGCTCGCTCAGGCGATGCGCCCTGTGGCGATTCCGGGCGAGGAGATCATGGTCACCGTGGCGCGCGAGGGCAAGGAGCCCGGCCAGGGTGTGGGCAGCCTCGACGACGGCACCATGGTCGTCGTGCAGAACGGACGCCGGCTCATCAACCAGACCATCACCGCGGTCGTCACGTCGGTGATCCAGACCTCGGCCGGCCGCATGATCTTCGCCGAGCCGCTCGGCCAGGACGGGCGCCGCGGCTCGAGAAACCGCGGCCACGAGGAGGCGAGCAAGTGAAACCGTCGGTGGGCGTGATCGTCGCCGCCGCGGGATCGGGCTCGCGACTCGGCCGCGGCAGCAAGGCGCTCGTGCGCCTGCACGGCCGAACCACTCTGGCGCGCGTGGTGGAGATCTTCCTCGGCATGGACGAGATCGACCGGATCGTGGTCGTCGGGCCGCCGAGCCGCCTCGAGAACGCGGAACACGAGGTGGCCTCGCTCCACCCGACCAAGCCGGTGACCGTGCGTCCCGGCGGTGAGAGCCGGCAGGCCTCGGTGCGCGCGGGCATCGCCGCGCTGGGTGAGTGCGACTACGTGCTGGTGCACGACGCCGCCCGGCCGCTCGCGTCCCCGTCCCTCGTGCGGCGCGTGCTCGCGGCGGCGATGGAATCGGACGCGGCCTTCCCCGCGATCGCGCCGCGCGACGCGGTCAAGCGGATCGAGGGCAACCTGCTGGTGGAGAGCCTCGATCGTTCGCGGTTCGTCCTGGCCCAGACGCCGCAGGGCTTCTCTTACAGCCTCCTGGCGCGCGCTCATCGCGAGGCGGCCGATGCGGGGCTGGTCGGCGACGACGACGCGCAGCTCGTGGCGGCGACCGGACACGCGGTGACGGTGGTCGAGGGCGAGCCATCGAACGTCAAGCTCACGACGCCCGAGGACTTCGGCGTCGTCGAGGCGCTGATCAAAGAGCAGGAAACAGCCACTCCGTGAGGGTCGGCGTGGGCTATGACGTGCACCCGCTCCGCGAGGGCCGGGCGCTGATCATCGGTGGGGTGCGCATCGAGCACCCGACCGGGCTCGACGGCCACTCCGACGCCGACGTGCTAACTCATGCAGTCATCGATTCGGTGCTCGGGGCCGCCGGCCTGGGCGACATCGGCGCGCACTTTCCACCGGACGACGCGCGCTACCGCGGCGCCTCGAGCCTCGCCCTGCTTGCGGAGGCGGCGCGTGTCGTGGCAACGGCCGGATACCGCGTCGTGAACGTCGACAGCACAGTCGTCGCGCAGGCGCCGAGGCTGGGTGCGCACCTGGGCGAGATGGGGCGCAACATCGCGCGCGGCCTCGGGCTCGACATCGGCGCGGTCAGCGTCAAGGCCACGTCGCCAGAAGGCATCGGCGCCCTCGGGGCCGGGGAAGGCATCGCCGCGCACGCGGTCGCGCTCATCGACGAAACGTGACGCTGCGCCTTCACAACACGCTCACCGGGACGAAAGACGTCTTCGAACCGCTCGACGATTCGCATGTGCGCATGTACACGTGCGGCCCGACCGTGTGGAACTTCGCGCACATCGGCAACCTCCGTGCATTCCTTTTCTACGACCTGCTGCGCCGGCACCTGCAGGTCGCGGGCTTTCGCGTCACGCACGTCATGAACATCACCGACATCGACGACCGCATCCTCGACCAGGCCATGCACGCGGGCACCACGATCGCCGAGTACACGAAGCCGTACGCCGAGGCTTTCTTCGCGGACATGAAGACGCTGCGCGCGCAGCCGGCCGAGCAGTACCCGCGCGCGACCGAGCACATCGGAGAGATGATCCGGATGATTTCGACGCTCCTGGAGCGCGGGAACGCATACGTCGCGGACGGCGACGTCTACTTCCGCATCGCCAGCTTTCCGCGGTACGGGGAGCTGTCGCACCTCGATCGGGGAGGGCTGCGGGCCGGCGTGCGTGTGGCCAGGGGGGGGCGCGGGCAGAAGGGCTCCGCCCGGCCCGCGCACGGGGGGGAGGCCCCCCCGATCAGACAAGACAGATATGACAAGGAGTCGGTGAGCGACTTCGCGTTGTGGAAGAAGTCGCAGCCTGTCGACGAGGAGATCGGGGCGGCGTGGGACGCGCCGTTCGGGAAGGGCCGGCCGGGCTGGCACATCGAGTGCTCGGCGATGAGCAAGCGCTACCTCGGCGACACGCTCGACATCCACGCGGGCGGCGTCGACCTGATGTTTCCTCATCACGAGAACGAGATCGCTCAGTCGGAGGCCGCGAACCAGCGCCAGTTCTCGCGGTTCTGGCTCCACTCCGAGCACCTGGCCGACGCAACGGGGGAGAAGATGTCGAAGAGCGCCGGCGGCTTCACGACCCTGCGCGACCTGCTCGCGGCGGGCCATGACCCGATCGCCATCCGGTTCTTCCTCATCGCCAACGCGCATTACCGATCGCGCGTGAGGCTCAGCGATGAAGCGCTGCACGCGGCCGGCGAGCAGGTCCGACGGCTCCAGGACTTCGCTCGACGGCTGAAGCAGCCGGTGGCGCCGAAGGACGGCGGCCGGCTGGCCGAGCGTGTGGCCGAGGTGCGTCACGCGTATCGCGAAGCGCTCGACGACGACCTGAATCTGCCGCAGGGGATGGGTCACGTGTTCGATCTGCTCCGCGAGGCGAACGCGGCGCTGGACTCGGGCGGGGTCGGCGAGGCGGCCGCGCGCGAGCTCCTGCTGCTCATGGCCGACGTCGATGCCCACGTCGACGTTGTGACGGCACGGGACACGACACTGGCGGGCGAGGTCGAGCAGCTCATCGCGCAGCGCGAAGCTGCACGCAAGGCCCGCGACTTCGCGACCGCGGACCGCATCCGCGACGAGCTGCGCGATCGCGGCATCGCGCTCGAGGACTCGAAGGAGGGTGTTCGTTGGCGCCGCGTCGCAAAGGTCTAGGCGCGCAGCCGGCCCTGATCCACGGCCGCAACGCGGTGCTGGAGGCGGCGCGGGCCGGGCGAGTCCTGAGGGTCATACAGGCCACCGGCCTCGGACACGATCCGCGGCTCGACGAGCTGGCGCGCATCGCGCCCGTCGAGCACGTGCCGCCTGATCGCCTGGACGCGATCGCGCCCGGCGTGCACCAGGGAGTGGCCGCCGAGCTGAAGCCGCGGCGTGAATGGACCTTGAGGGACCTGCTCGCAACCGAGCCGAGCCTGCTCGTCGCGCTCGACTCGATCATGGACCCGCAGAATCTCGGCGCCATCATCCGGAGCGCCGAGGTCGCGGGCGCGGATGGCGCGATCATCCCCGAGCACCGCAGCGCGCCTCTTTCACCCGCGGCCGTCAAAGCCAGCTCCGGCGCGAGCGAGCTCATGCCGATCGCGCTGGTGTCGGGCATGCCCTCGGCCATCGCCGAGGTCAAGCGTTCGGGCATCTGGTGCGCGGCACTCGACGTGCGCGGCGACACCTGGCCGTGGGACTTCGACCTCACGCAGCGCGTCTGCGTCGTCGTGGGGGCCGAGGGCCAGGGGGTCCACCGGCTCGTGTTGGAGCGATGCGATGTGCGCCTGCGTCTTCCCGTCAAAGGACGAATCGGAAGCTTCAACGCATCGGCGGCAGCCGCGGCGCTGCTTTACGAGGTCACACGGCAGCGCTCCCTACACTGAGTCGGATGCCCAACGCCACCGTCGCGCTCGATCGAGCATCCGCGGACATATCGCTGTCGCGGGCCGCGCGCGAGGATCTCGAACGCGCCGCCAATGAAGCCGCACGCCGCGACGCCGACGAGTCGAACCCCGTCGACGTCCTGCGCGCGGTGCTGGCCAACCGTGGCTCGCTCGCCGTGAACACGCTGCGCACCCTGGGCGCCGACCCATCCGCGGTGACGGCCGCCCTTCCGGCCGACGGCGTGGCGACGCCCCTTCCGCTCAGGCAGCTGCTCGTCAACGCGAACCGCGAGGCGCAGGTGCTCGGCCACTACTCGGTCGACTCGATCCACCTGCTGCTGGCGCTGCTGTACTCGGATTCACCCGCGACGGCGGCGGTGCTGCAGAAGGCGGGGCTCTCGATGTACGACCTCCGCAGGCACCTGCAGGCCGGCGTGACATCGGATGCGCTTGCGAGCGGCCCGAAGCCGGCCGGCGCTCGTCCACCCGACCGGGCGCTGCGCCGGCGCCCGCTGCCTCGACTGCGCGGCGTGCTGAGCGTCAGCCCGGTATTCCTCGGGTTGCTTGCCGTGGTGGTGGTGATCGGCGCGCTGCTGTGGTTCGGATTCTTCCCGCAGGGCGTCGGCGTGCTGACGCTGGCATTCGTGGTAACCGGATGGATCGCGACCGTGTGCGTGCACGAGTTCTGCCACGCGATGGTCGCCTACATCGCCGGCGACCGCGCGGTCGCAAGCTCCGGCTACCTGACATTTGATCCGCTGCGCTACACGAACTTCCTGATGAGCATCGTTTTCCCTGCCGCGTTCCTGCTGATCGGGGGCATCGCGCTGCCTGGCGGAGCTGTTTACATTGATCGCGGCGCGCTGCGGAACAAGTGGTGGGATTCCCTTGTCTCGCTGGCTGGTCCCCTCGGGACGCTGCTGTGCGGCCTTCTGTTCGCTGCTGTGATCGTGGTGTCGTACCGGCTTGGATTGATACGCAGCGACAACGTGGCGTTCTTCGAGGCGCTCGCGGTGCTCGGGTTCGTCGAGATGTATGCGTTCGTGCTGAACTTCGTGCCGGTTCCACCGCTGGACGGGTTCGGGATCATCCGGCCGTGGCTGCCGTACTCGATCCAGTCCGCCGCGGCGAAGCTCGGGACCTTCGCGCTGATCATCGTCTTCGCCGCCATCTGGTACGTGCCCGCGATCAACCTCTTCTTCGTCCACTCGGCCTCGACACTCGCGACGATGTTTGGCATCGACCCGTACCTCATCTACTTCGGCCAGCAGCACTTCCGACTGCAGTAGCCATTGATGGATCGCCTGATCGTCGACGGCTACAACGTCGTGCACGCGTGGCCAGAGCTCAAGGAGCTGATGGGCTTTTCGCTCGAGGCTGCGCGCGACCGGCTCATCGAGCGTCTCGCGACTTACGCGCAGGTGCGCGGCGCTGACGTGACGGTGGTCTTCGACGCGCATCGCACGTCGGCCGCCAGCAACAGCCGGCAGGAGGTCGGCGGCGTGCACGTCGTGTTCACGCGCAAGGGTCACTCCGCCGACCACGCGATCGAGCGGCTGGCGTATTCACTTGCAGGCGACGGCAACCCGATCACCGTCGCCACGTCAGACCGTTTTCAGCGCGACATGGTGCGGGGCATGGGCGGCGCGGTCATCAGCGCGCTCGAGCTGGAGCGCCAGGTGATCGAAGCGGAGAAAGAGCTGGGACGGTCCGTCGACCGCTACGCGCGTTGATCCGCCGCACGCGCATCGTCTGCACAATCGGGCCGTCGAGCTCGTCGCCGGCCGTGCTGAGGAACCTCATCCAGTCGGGCATGGACGTGGCCCGCCTCAACTTCTCGCATGGCGACCACGACACGCACCGGCGCGCGGCGGCCGACGTGCGTGCCGCGGCGCAGGCGGTCGGCCGGCCGGTCGCGATCATCGGCGACCTGCAGGGCCCGAAGATCCGCACGGGCGCGCTCGACTCGTCATTCCTGCGATTGGTGAGGGGCCGCCAGGTCGTTCTCACTGCTTCGCACCGACAGGACCCAAACGAGATCGAGGTCAGCCACGGCGAGCTTATCGAGTCGCTGCGGAAGGGCGATCGTGTGCTGCTCGACGACGGCCGCATCGAGCTCACGGTCAGGTCCATCTCCGGCGGCCGCGCCGTGTGCTCCGTCGTGCGCGGCGGGCTGCTCGGCGAGCGCAAGGGCGTGTCGGTGCCGGGCCGCACCCCGCCGCTACCGGCGCTGACAGACAAGGACATCGCCGACCTGAAGCTTGCGGTCGAGATCGGCGTCGACTACGTGGCGCTGTCGTTCGTCCGCCGGCCGGACGACGTGCTCATGTGCCAGCAGCACCTCGCCGGGTTCAACTGCACCGCGCCCGTCATCGCCAAGCTCGAGAAGCTCGAGGCAATCCGCGAGCTGAGCGACATCCTCGATGTCGCGGGCGCGGTCATGGTTGCGCGGGGCGACCTGGGGGTCGAGCTGCGCCTCGGCGAGCTGCCGGCCGTGCAGAAGGAGGTCATCGACCGCGCCAACCGTGCCGGCGTGCCGGTGATCACCGCCACCGAGATGCTCGAGTCGATGGTCACCTCCAACCGGCCCACGCGCGCCGAGGCCTCGGACGTCGCCAACGCGATCTGGGACGGAACCGATGCGGTGATGCTGTCGCAGGAGACGTCGGTCGGTGCCCATCCGGTCGAGGCGGTGCGCGCCATGGCCCGCATCTGCCTGTCGGCTCAGCGCCACGCGACCTTCCAGCGCCAGCGGCAGATCTGGCGCGAGCCCGGCCAGGTGGGCAGCGCGATCGCGCACGCGGCCGCCGCCAGCGCCAATGAGCTGGGGGCCCGCGTCATCATCGCCTTCACCGAGTCGGGAACCACCGCCTTGCGGTGCAGCAAGGCCCGGCCGCACGTCCCGATCATCGCCGCCAGTCCTCACGAGGAGGTGCTGCGCCGGACCTCGCTCTACGCCGGGGTGGTGCCGCTGCTGGTGGCCCCGGGCCGGGACACTGACGAGATGTTCGCCAACGCCACCGAAGCGGCCGTTCGCGGCGGCTTCGTGCGGGAGGGCGACCGGGTCGTGATCGTGGCGGGAGTTCCCGTCGGCCAGCCCGGCCAGACGAACTTGCTGAAAGTAGAGACCGTCTAGGAGCGAAGCGCCTCTTTGGCGCCAAACGGTTGCATCCACGCCGGGGCAAAGGCCCGGTTGGCGCCAAACGGGTGGAATGGGGCGACTTTGGCGCCGGTCCGTCTACAGTTTTCGAGTCTTGTCCCAGGCAGCCGCCACACAACCGCCCGGCCCATCGGCGACGGCGCCTGCCGGCGCCGGCGAGCGCTACGGGCCCAACACCGCCGAGGTGACCGCCTTCATCGAGTCGGTTGGCCGACTCTCGCCTTCGAAGTGGAAGAAGGTGATCGCGGCGCGCGAGGCGGCGACCAGGGTGACCAGGGACGGCTCAGGCCAGCCGGCCGAGATCGTGCGCGCGCTGCTCGGCGGGGCTCCCAACGGCGCCGGCACGCTGCCCGAGCCGATGTCGAACGTCGCCACCGACATGGCCGCGATCCTGGCCAAACGTTCCGACGCGGAGGCTGTGGCCGCGTGGCAGGCCGCGTCTGCGCTGGTGCGCCGGCGCCAGCTTTCGGCGCTGACCTTCGCTGCGCATTACACACCGTTTGCGTCCGTCATCCCGCCCGCGCAGGCCGTGGAACTGCCGCCCATCGTCGACCGCTTCGCCAACGCTCTGAAGTGGCTGAACGCGCGGCAGTGGGAGTCGCTGGCGCGGCCGTGGTCGCTCGACCGCGACTCATCGGCATCCTTGCTGCAGGCCGCGCTGAAGAGCCGGGCGCGTGACTCAGAGGAGGCGGTGGCGATCGCCGCGATCGCGGTCGCTCCCAGGCACGTCTCGGGCGACGCGGGATGGGCGGCGGTGAAGACGGCGGTGCACGGCGGCCGCGTGCTCTGCTCGATGGGCGAGCTGACGCCGGAGCAGCTGCATGCCCTGTGGGCTCCGCTGGAGGAGGCGGTCGCGCTGCGCTCGCTGACCGACGCGCCGGTTTCCGACAAGCCTTCGCGGGCTCGGCCAAGGAAATCACCGCCGCCCGCTGACGAGATCAAGGTCGAGAAGAAGCGAATCGCCAGGCCGCGCGCCGCGGCTCTGTATGGGCCCAACAGCGCCGAGGTGGCCGCTTTCGTCAAAGCGATCCCCGAGCTCTCAGCGATTCAGTGGCTGCGCGTTCTCGACCGCAGGCAGCTGGTCGCCAGCGTGACGCGCGAGGGCGAGGACGAGTCGGCGGTGGTGGTGCGATCCATCCTGGCGGCTGTAAAGGCGTCGGCCGGGCTCGAGCTCGAGGCGCGGAACTCAGTGTTCTCGGCGGTGGAGCGCGCAGCGTTTGCCCTGGCCGCTCGCGCTCGCCTCAGCGACGACGAGTTCCAGCAGCACTATGGCTCGATGGCGGACATCGTCCCGGCCCGCGAGGCCGACACCGCGTCATTCGCCTCGCGCGTCGCCGCGCTGAACCCCGAGGAATGGATGCGGCTCGCGGGCGTCGGAGCGCCGGCGGACGTTTCCGCGGTGACGCCCCTGGTCAACGCGGCCGGCGCGCTGGCCGCGCACCTTGACCCGCGCACAGACGCCGAGGTTGTGGTGGCGTGGCACGCGCTCACGGCGCTGGTCCGGCGTCACCGGCTTTCAGCCATCAAGTTCGCCGTCACCTACGCCCCGTTTGCGTCGGCGGTGGTCGTGACCAAGGCGAGCTCGATCGCGCCCGTCGTGCAGCGGTACCTGACGGCGGTGGGAAGGCTGAGCGCGCACCAGTGCTCGGTCCTGGCCGAGCCGTGGCTGCTCGCGGACGACGTTTCGAACGCTCTCGCCCGTGCGACCGCGGGTTCCGCAACGCGCGCCGCCGAAGAAGCGGCCGCGCTGGTGGCGCTCGTCACGGTGCCGATGCGCGTCACCGGCGACGCAGGCTGGGCCGCGTGCAAGACCGCGACGTTCGGCGGTCGGGTCATCGCCGCGCGGTCGAATCTCAGCGACGAGGAGCTGCTCGCCCTGTGGAAGCCGCTCGAGCGCGCGATTCCACTCGCGTCGCTTGCTGCCTCGACCAAGTCGCGCTGACAACGCTGCTTAAATTGACCTGATGGCCAAGAAGAAAACGCAGCGCAAGGCCGCCCCTCGCGCAACAAGCCGCAGCAACTCACACGATCCGAAGTTCGCGCGTGTGCTTGGAGTCTTCGCCCACCCCGACGACCCGGAGTTCGGCGCCGGCGGGTCCATGGCGAAGCTGGCGAAGGACGGCGCCAATGTGACCTACGTGATCGTGACCGACGGATCGCAGGGCGGCGAAGACCCCAACCAGAGGGACTCGGAGCTGGTGTCGATTCGCAAGCGCGAGCAGCGAGCCGCGGCCAAGGTGCTGGGCATCAAGAAGGTCGAGTTCCTCGGCTACAAGGACGGCCACCTGGCGCCTGACCTGAAGCTGCGGCGCGACATCGTGCGCATGATCCGCAAGCACAAGCCGGAGCTCGTCATCACGCACATCCCTGGACGCGTGCTCGACGCGCCCATGGGCGGCTCGCACCCCGATCACATCGCGGTCGGCGAGGCGACGATGGCCGCGGTGTATCCGGACTCACGCAACCCGCGCGCGTTTCGCGGCCTGCTCAAACAGGGCTACCAGCCGCACGTCGTCAATGAGGTGTGGATCCCTTACTGGACGCTCGGTGATTACTTCGTCGACATCAGCAAGACTCTCGACCTGAAGCTCGCGGCGCTGAAGAAGCACAAGAGCCAGGTCGCGAAGCCGGGGCAGGAATGGGACGTCGACAAGTGGGTGCGCAAGCGCCACCGCGACATCGGCAAGAAGGGCCACGCTGCGTACTGGGCGTCGCCGGGATGCAGCTCGTCAGCCGCGGTCCAGCCGGTTGAGCCCATCGCGCGCGTGCTGACCTCGGTGAGGTCGGCCCACGTGAAGCGTCGCGCTTCGGCTTCTTGCTGCGCGACCGCGTTGAACTTTTCGGTGACGCTGCGCAGTCGGGCCGGGTCACCGTAGTCGCGCGCCGCAGGGGCGACCGACCAGTTGGGTATGGAGATGGCGGCGACGCGACCCGCAGGCAGCTGCGTCGCGGCGATCGCGTCGTAGATCTCGACCAGCGACTCGCGGTACTGCTGCGCGCTGCGGCCCTGGACCAGGTCGTTGACACCGATGAGCACGCTGACCAGGTCGGGCTTCAGGTCGGTTATGTAGCCGAGCTCCTTCGCGAGCAGGTCGATGGTGGTGAACCCGTTCACGGCGGGATTGACGACCTCGACCTCGCGCCTGCTCGCCTCCTGCAGGCTCGCCGCCAGCAGCGACGGAAAGTTGCGCGACTCGTGCGACGCGCCGGTGCCGATGGTGTACGAGTCGCCCAGCGCGAGGTAGACGATGTGGTTGCGATCGGTCACCGGTCGATGTCGGCGAGCGCGCTCCAGATGTCGATCTTCGTGCGCACGCGGCGGATCACCTCGTCGGTGAACTCCGTCGTCGACGCGTGTCCGCCGAGGTCCGCAGTGCGCACGCCGTCGGACACCGCCTCGAGCGCCGACTCGTAGATTGCGCGCGACGCCACGTGAGCCGCGTCACCCTGCATGTACCCAAGGAGCGATGCCACCGCGAGGATCATCGCCATCGGGTTCGCCACGTTCTTGCCCTCGAGCGCGGGCGCCGTGCCATGCGGCGCCTCGGTCATCGCGACCGCCACCGCGCCGTCGTCCTTGAACGCGAGCAGCGTCGACTCGGCGCCGGCGATGGTGCCGAACATCTGCATGACGAGGTCCGAAAGCGTGTCGCCGTCACGGTTGAGCGCGGGAATGACGAGGGCCTCGCCGCTGGTGGTCAGCAGCATCGCGTAGGTCGCGTCGATGAGCTGCGGCTCGTAGCTCACGTCGGCATGCCGCCTGGCCGCGGCGTCGAGCTCCTCCTTGAACATGCCCTCGTAGACGGGGCTGACGGTGAACTTCGGACCGCCGAACACCTTGGCCCCGAAGCGACGCGCATGCGTGAACGCGTACTCGGCC
>WNGN01003063.1_pt1 | contig 11247 bp, 10 predicted proteins | sample 5400561 | NCBI WGS metagenome assembly WNGN01 (sample SAMN13153379, study PRJNA577476) | soil metagenome | isolation source: 115 cm soil or saprolite under Garry oak tree replicate 2 | place: USA:California | collected 2016-06-15 | reverse complement strand
GCGGCCTCCGTGGTGAGGAGAAGACCGGCCACGCTGGCGGCGTTCTGGAGCGCGGTGCGGACCACCTTGGCGGGGTCGATGACGCCCGCCTTCAGGAGCGGCTCGAAGCGCTCGCCCACCGCGTCGAAGCCGAAGTCGTCCTTGCCCGCGCGCACGCGCGCCAGCACGACCGCGGGCTCGTGCCCGGCGTTGGCGGCGATCTGCCGGAGCGGCTCCTCCATGGCGGCGCGCACCACCGCCACGCCCTGGGCGCGTTCGCCCTCGAACCCGAGGCCCTCCAGCGCGGTCTGCGCACGCAGCAGGGCCACGCCGCCGCCCGGGACGATACCCTCCTCGACCGCCGCGCGCGTGGCGTGCATGGCGTCCTCGACGCGCGCCTTCTTCTCCTTCATCGCCACCTCGGTGGCGGCGCCCACCTTGATGACCGCGACGCCGCCCGCGAGCTTCGCGAGCCGCTCCTGGAGCTTCTCGCGATCGTAGTCGGACGTCGTCTCCTCGATCTGCGTCTTGAGCTGCTTGATGCGGCCCTGGATGTCCGGCTTCCTCCCCGCGCCGCCGACGATCGTGGTGTTGTCCTTGTCCATGACGACGCGGGTCGCGCGTCCCAGGTCCTTGAGCGTGATGTTCTCGAGCTTGGCCCCGATCTCCTCGGCGATCAGCCGCCCGCCGGTCAGGACCGCCATGTCCTCCAGCATCGCCTTCCGCCGGTCGCCGAAGCCGGGGGCCTTGGCGGCCGCGCAGCGGAGCGTGCCGCGCAGCTTGTTCACGACCAGCGTCGCGAGCGCCTCGCCCTCGACCTCCTCGGCGATGATCGCGATCGGCTTGCCGGCCTGCGCCACGCGCTCGAGCAGCGGCAGGAGGTCGCGCATGCTCGAGATCTTCTTCTCGAAGAAGAGGAGCAGGGGCTCCTCGAGCTCGACCGTCAACTTGTCGGGGTTGGTGACGAAGTAGGGGGAGAGGTAGCCACGGTCGAAACGCATGCCCTCGACCACCTCGAGGGTGGTGTCGAGTCCCTTCGCCTCCTCGACCGTGATCACGCCGTCCTGACCCACCTTGTCCATCGCTTCGGCGAACAGCTCCCCGATGGCGGCGTCGCCGTTGGCGGAGACGGTGCCGACCTGGGCGATGCGCTCCCGCTCCTTGACCGGCTTCGCCTGCGCCTTCAGCGCCTCGACTGCCTTCTGGACCGCCGCGTCGATGCCGCGCTTGAGCTCCATGGCATCGAAGCCCGCGGCGAGCAGGCGGAGGCCCTCGCGGAAAATGGCGCGGGCGAGGATGGTTGCGGTGGTGGTCCCGTCCCCGGCGACGTCGGAGGTCTTCTGCGCCACCTCGCGCACCATCCGGGCGCCGATATTCTCGAACTTGGCCTCGAGCTCGATCTCCTTGACCACGGTGACCCCGTCCTTGGTGACCGTGGGGGCGCCCCAGCTCCGCTGGATCATGACGTTGCGCCCGCGGGGCCCGAGCGTCACCTGGGCCGCGTCGGCGAGCAGGTTCACCCCCGCCAGGATGCCCTCGCGGGCCTTCTCATGAAGCAGCACGAGCTTGGCTGGCATCGCTCCTCCTCCTCGGTCCCGAGACGTGCGCGGATACCCCTCCTTTTAGCACCGGGGGGCCGGCGGCCAAGGGTTCCGCCATGAGGCAGGACGGGCCGCCTCCCCGGCCGACGATCGAATACGAGTCGGGCTATTGCAGATCACGAGGTTAGTACGCTGGACCTCATGTTTTAGGTAGGCTAGATCACTCGCCCTGTCGCGTGCCGTCCGGGAGCGAAACTGTCGTTGACGGGGAGGGGTCGACCCCCTAGAATGGGTTGGCTGTACGAGGGTCGGAGGCTCCTGAATGGTGGGTACGTTCAAGATTGGCGAGAAGGTCGTCTACCCGGCGCATGGCGTCGGTGTCATCGAGGGGGTCCAGACCAAGGTCATCTCCGGCAGCGAGCGCAAATTCTACATGCTGCGTATCATCGACAGCGACATGACCATCATGATCCCGACCGAGAACGTCCAGTCGGTCGGGCTGCGCCGCATCATCGGCAAGGACATGGTGGCGAAGGTCTATCGGATCCTCCGTGACAAGAAGGTCGAGATCGACCAGCAGACCTGGAACCGGCGCTACCGGGAGTACACCGAGAAGATCAAGACCGGCAGCGTGCTCGAGATCGCCAAGGTGCTGCGCGATCTCTTCGTGCTGAAGGGGGACAAAGAGCTCTCCTTCGGCGAGCGCAAGATGCTCGACACGGCCCGCAACCTCCTCGTGAAGGAGCTCGCGATCGCGAAGTCGCACAGCGAGGAGAAGATCATGGAGGAGCTCCGGGGCATCTTCGCCAACTGACTCAGGTCCGTCCCGCGTGCCTAGCGGATGCGAGGGGCCGGGGGGTCGATCCCCCCGGCCCCTCGTGTATCAGGCACCCCGAGCGGCATGGCACCCCGCGCGGCCTGCTGGCCGCTCGGGGACCCCGCCTACGACGCCGGCGCGTCACGGCGCGCTTATGACCGCAGGGATTCGTTTAGGCTGCCGCTGCGGAAGCCCTGAAGATCCAGGGCGACGTAGGTGAAGCCGAGGCGCTTCAGCTCGCGCACGACCTCTTCGCGCGTCGCGGGCTCTAGGAGGCGGGGCATTTCGGCGACCGGGACCTCGAGGCGGGCGACCTGGTCGTGGAAGCGGACGCGTAGCTCGCGGAAGCCGCGGGCACGCAGAAAACGCTCGGCGGCCTGTACGCGTTCGAGGCACTCGAGCGTGATGCGCGTGCCGTACGGGAAGCGCGAGGAGAGGCACGGACTCGCCGGCCGGTCCCAGGTGGGGAGGCCGAGCGCCCGGCTCGCCGCCCGGATGTCGGCCTTGCCCAGCTCGGCCTCGACCAGCACGTGCCGAACGCCGCGCTCGGCCGCGGCCTGGAGGCCGGGCCGGTGGTCGCCCAGGTCGTCCAGGTTCGCGCCGTCGAGCACGACCGCGAGCCCGCGCCGTCCCGCCTCGGTCACGCAGATGGTGAACAGGTGGTCCTTGCAGAAGTAGCAGCGGTTGGCCGGGTTCTCCGCGTAGCCGGGGATGGCGAGCTCGTTGGCGTCGATCAGGAGATGCGCCACGCCGAGCCGCGCCGCCAGCTCCTTCGCCGCCGCGAGGTCCTCCGAAGGCATGGTCGGCGAGACGGTGGTGAGGGCCAGGCAGCGCTCGCCGAGCACGTCGTGGGCGACGCGCAGGAGGAAGCTCGAGTCGACGCCGCCCGAGAAGGCGACCAGCGCGGAGGGCAGGTCGGCGAGGAGCCCGCGCAGCCGGTCGAGCTTGGCGGCGAGCTCCATCAGATACCCTCGGCGTGAAAGAGGTCGGTGGTGAGATAGCGCTCGCCGGTGTCGGGGAAGACGGTGAGCACTACGGCGCCGCGCCCGAGCTGGCGCGCGACCCGGATCGCCGCCGCGCAGGCCGCGCCGGAGGAGATGCCGACCAGCAGCCCCTCGTAGCGGGCGAGCGCGCGCGTGTGCTTGACGGCGTCCTCGTCCGAGACCGCGATCACCTCGTCGTAGACGGCGGTGTCGAGGATCTCGGGCACGAAGCCCGCGCCGATCCCCTGAATGTGGTGAAAGCCCGGCTCGCCGCCCGAGAGCACGGGCGACGCGGCCGGCTCGACGGCGTAGATGCGCACGTCCGGACGCTCGCTGCGCAGCACCTGGCCGACGCCGGTGATGGTGCCGCCCGTGCCGACCCCGGCCACGAAGGCGTCGACCTGCGGGAGCTGGGCCAGGATCTCGGGCGCGGTCGTGCGGCGGTGGATCTCCGGGTTGGCGGGATTCGTGAACTGTTGCGGCATGTACCAGTCGGGGCGCTCGGGGAGCATCTCCTCGGCCTTGCGGATGGCGCCGTGCATGCCTTTCGTGTCGGGCGTGAGCACGAGCGTGGCGCCGTAGGCGCGCAGGAGGGCGCGGCGCTCCTCGCTCATCGTGTCCGGCATGGTGAGCACGAGGCGGTAGCCCTTGACCGACGCCACCAGCGCGAGGCCGATGCCGGTGTTGCCGCTGGTCGGCTCGATCAGCGTGCAGCCCGGCCGGATGAAGCCCTCGCGCTCGGCCGCCTCGACCATGGCAAGGCAGATGCGGTCCTTCACGCTCCCGCCCGGGTTGAAGTTCTCGAGCTTCGCCCACACCTGGGCGGCGACCCCGTCGAGCTGGGGCAGGCGCGTCAGGCGCACGACCGGCGTCGATCCGATCAGGTCGAGCGGCGAGCGGGCGACGTAGGAGGGGAGCGGCATGCGCGCGCGTTGCGGACGCGGGAACGCGGGATCATATAGACGGCGTGCGCGGGGAGTCAATTGAACGCGTCGTCCTCGTCTTCCCGGGAGCGCTCGGGGATCTGCTGCTCGCGCTGCCGGCGCTGCGCGCGCTGCGTGCGCGCCACGCCGGCGCGCGCGTGACCGCGGTCGTGAACCAGCCTTTGCGTGCGCTGGTCGAGCTCGCGGGCGTCGCCGACGAGACCGCCGCGCTCGAGGGCGCCGACGCGGCGCTGCTCTTCGGCGGCGAGCGGCTGCCGCGCTGGCTCGGGGGCCGCCCCTTCGTCTACAGCTGGCTCGGCGGCGGGGACGACGAGGTGCGCGCGCGGGTCGCCGCGGCCGCGCGCGGCGCCCGCTTCTTCGGCGTCGAGCGCGGCGGGTCGGCGACGCACGCGGCGGTCGCCTACGCCCGCGCCGTGGGCGCGCCGACGGATGCCGATGCGCTCGCGGCGGCCGCGCGGCTCGTCCCTCCGCCGTCGAGCGCGGCCGACGCCCGCTGGGCGGGGCTCACCGCTCCGGTCCTCGCCGTGCATCCCGGTGCGGGCGGGCGCGCCAAGCGCTGGGACATCGCCGGCTTCGTGCAGGTGGCGCACTGGTGGCGGTCGCGCGGCGGGTCGGTGGTCGCGATCGCCGGGCCGGCCGAAGCCGGCGAGCCTCCGGCCCTCGGCGCGCCCGAGGTGCGCGATTGGCCGCTCGTGGACCTCGCCGCCGTGCTCGCGCGCGCGGCGCTCTACCTCGGCAACGACAGCGGCGTCAGCCACCTGGCCGGCGCGGTCGGCGCGGCGGGGGTGGTCCTCTTCGGCCCGACCGACGCGCGGCGCTGGCGGCCGCTGGCCGGGCGCCTGGTGGCGCTCGGCGCCCGCGGCGGCGGCCCCGACGGTATCCCGCTCGCCGCCCTGCCGGCGGCGCGGGTGATCGCGGCGTGCGCGCGGCGGTTCGCCTTGACAAGGGGGGACCCCGACACTAACGTCGCCGGGTACGACCTCTCCGGACGCTCCTGACGGACCTCAAATAAACCGCCGTCACCCCCGTCCAATGAAGGCGTAACCGCATGTCGAATGCTCTCAAGACGACGCTGTTGCTCGGCCTGCTGACCGGGCTCCTGATGTGGGTCGGCCAGCTCGTCGGCGGCATGCAGGGGCTCGTGCTCGGTCTCGTCCTGGCCGCGGTGATGAACCTCGGCAGCTACTGGTTCTCGGACCGGATCGTGCTCGCGGCCTACGGCGCCCGCGAGCTCGGCGAGCAGGACGCGCCCGACCTCTTCCGCATCGTGCGCGAGCTGGCGGCGGGCGCGCACATGCCGATGCCGCGCGTCTACCTCATCGCGAGCGACTCGCCGAACGCCTTCGCCACCGGCCGCAGCCCCGAGCATGCCGCGGTCGCGGTGACCGAGGGCATCTTGCGCCTCCTCACCCCGGACGAGCTGCGTGGCGTGCTCGCCCACGAGCTTTCGCACGTGCACAACCGCGACACGCTGATCAGCGCCATCGCCGCCACGCTGGCGGGCGTGGTGCTGATGGTGGCGCGCATGGCGCAGTGGGCCGCGCTCTTCGGTGGGTTCCGCCGCGACGAGCGGGAGGAAGGCGGGGGGGTGCTCGGATTCCTCGCCCTGGTCATCGTCGCGCCCCTCGCGGCGACGCTCATCCAGCTCGCCATCTCGCGCGCGCGCGAGTATCAGGCGGACGCGAGCGGCGCCCAGCTCTCCCACGCGCCGGGCTCGCTGGCGTCGGCGCTCGAGAAGATCGGGGCCGCGTCCAGCCGCATCCCGCTCTCCGCGGGGCCCGCCACGGCGCACCTCTGGATCGTGAACCCGCTGCGCGGCAACTGGCTCGCCAGCTTGTTCAGCACCCATCCCCCCATCGAGGAGCGCATCCGGCGGCTGCGCGCGATGGCGTACTGACCCGCTCCGGCGGCCGGGGACATCTTCATGGCCGATGACAAGGAGGAGCGACGTGGGTTCCAGGTGAGGGACCGCCGGCGCTTCTCCGACAGCGGAGAGGCGCGCCCCGACGTCGCCGAGGAGACAGCGGAGCCGCCGCCCCGGCCGGCGGCCGCCGAGAGCGCGGCGCCGGGGGCGGCGCCTGCCGACGAGCCGGTCACGTTCTCGACCTTCGTCCTCGGGCTCAGCACGCAGGCGCTCCTCCATCTGGGGGAGATCCCGAACCCGATGACACGCGCCCTCGAGCCCGACCTCGGGGCGGCCAAGCACGTGATCGACATCCTCGGCATTCTCCAGGAGAAGACCCGAAGCAACCTCGAGCCGGGCGAAGCATCGCTTCTCGACTCGGTGCTCTACGATCTGCGCATGCGCTACGTGGAGCTGGTGCGAGGCGGCATGAAGGAGGAGAGATGACTCCGCGTACGGGCCGCCTCGCGATGGTGGCAGTGGCGCTGATCGGCTTCGCGGTCGGCGTCGTCCTGAGCGCAGGCCTCGATCTGTTCCCGCGCAGCGAGGCGATCAGCATCTTCGGTGGCGCCGAGAAGCCGAGCGGGGGCAGCGCAGCGACCCCCGCCCCGTCGATCAACCTGCCGGACTTCTCCGGGCTGGCCGAGCACGTGGCCCCCTCGGTGGTGAACATCTCGAGCACCCAGGAGGTGAAGGGTGGACCCTTCGCGCCGGGCGAGCCCGGCAGCCCCGGCGGCGGGGGCGAGGACGACCCCTTTCACGACTTCTTCGGCCCCTTCGAGCGCTTCTTCGGGCCGCCGCGCCACACGCCCTACAAGGCGAAGAGCCTCGGGTCCGGCTTCGTCATCGACCCGGCGGGCTACATCCTCACCAACAACCACGTGGTGGAGAACGCCGAGGAGATCGTCGTCAAGCTGCCCACCGGCAAGGAGTTCAAGGCCAAGGTCGTGGGCCGCGACTCGAAGACCGACATCGCGCTGATCGAGATCCACGGCGCGAGCGACCTCGTGCCGGTCGTGCTCGGCGAGTCGGACGACCTCAAAGTGGGCCAGTGGGTGGTCGCGATCGGCAACCCCTTCGGTCTCGAGAACACGGTCACCGCGGGCATCGTGAGCGCCATGGGCCGCCACATCAACCAGGGGCCGTACGACAACTTCATCCAGACCGACGCCGCGATCAACCCGGGGAACTCGGGCGGCCCGCTGCTCAACACCCGGGGCGACGTGGTCGGCATCAACACCGCCATCTTCAGTCGCGGCGGGGGCAACATCGGCATCGGCTTCGCCATCCCGATCAGCCTCGCCAAGGAGATCGTGCCGCAGCTGAAGACGAAGGGGCACGTCACGCGGGGCTGGCTCGGTGTGATGATCCAGAAGGTGACGCCCGACATCGCCGAGTCGCTCGGGCTCTCCGAGCCCAAGGGCGCGCTGGTGGCCGACGTGGTGAAGGACGGCCCCGCCGCGGTCGCCGGCATCAAGCAGGGTGACGTGATCGTCGAGTACGACGGCAAGCCGGTGAGCGACTCGGCCGAGCTGCCGCTGCTGGTGGCGCGCACGCCGGTCGGCAAGACGGTCAAGCTGAAGGCGATCCGCGGCAAGGGGACGGAGACCTTCAGCATCAAGATCCAGGAGCTCAAGGAAGAGGAGACCGCGGAGCGCGGCACCGGCACGGCCGAGGACCTGGGCCTCGCCGTGCAGACGCTCACCCCCGACCTGGCCGAGAACCTGGGCGTCGACCGGAGCCTGAAGGGCGTGGTCGTCACGCAGGTCGAGCCGGGCGGGCCGGCGGCAGATGCGGGCCTCAGGCGCGGCGACGTGATCCTCGAGGTGAACCGCCAAGCGGTGAAGGACGCGGACGCCTACAAGAAGGCGCTCAAGGCCGGCGGCAAGGGCAAGAGCGTCCTCTTCCTGGTGCGGCGCGGCGACAACACGATCTTCCTCGCGCTGAAGCCGTCGTCCTAGGCGTGGTCGTCCTCGGGATCGAGAGCTCGTGCGATGACTCGGCCGCGGCGGTGCTGCGTGACGGCCACCTCGCGGCCTCGGTCGTGTCCTCGCAGGACGCCGTGCACGGGCCCTACGGCGGCGTCGTCCCCGAGCTCGCCTCGCGCCAGCACATCCGCAACCTCCTGCCGGTGATCGACGCCGCGCTCGCGCGCGCGGGGGCGGACCTCGGGGCGATCGAGGGCATCGCGGTCACCTGCGGCCCGGGGCTGGTCGGCTCGCTGCTCGTGGGCCTCACGGTCGCCAAGGGCATCGCGCAGCGCCGCCGCCTGCCGCTCGTCGGCGTGAACCATCTCGAGGGCCATCTGCTCGCCGTCAACCTCGAGCGCCCGGCCGCCGATCCGCTCCCGTTCCCGTTCCTCGGGCTCATCGTGTCGGGCGGGCACACGGGTCTCTACCTGGCACGCGGCGCGGGCGACTACGCCTGCCTCGGGCGGACGCGCGACGACGCGGTGGGGGAGGCGTTCGACAAGGCGGCGAGGCTGCTCGGCCTGGGCTACCCGGGCGGGCCGGCGATCGACCGCCTCGCGCGCGAGGGCGATCCCAAGGCGATCCGCTTCCCGCGCGCCACGCTCAAGCGCGGCCGCTTCGACTTCAGCTTCAGCGGCTTCAAGACCGCGCTGCGCGAGTATCTGCGCGACCACCCCGCGGCGGCCGAGGCGCTGCCCGACGTGGCCGCGAGCCTGCAGGAGGCGCTGGTCGACATGCTGGTCGATACGACGGCGGACGCGCTCGCCGCGACCGGTGTGGAGCGCCTCGTGGTCGCGGGCGGCGTGGCGGCGAACCACCGGCTCCGTGCGCGCATGAGCGAGGCGGCGGCCGCCCTGGGTGTCGAGGCCGTCTTCCCCCGGCCCGCGCTCTGCACCGACAACGCCGCCATGATCGCGCTCGCCGGCGCGCCGCGGCTCGCGGCCGGCGCGTCCGACGGGCTCGACCTGAACGCCGAGGCCGACCTCGCCTTCGGCAGCCGCCCGAGCGCGTGAGCGCGAGCGAAGGATATCGCTGATGGGGGCGCGCCGGGAGGCGCGCGAAGCGCTGGCCGCCGCCGGGCTCCGCCCGCGCAAGCGCTGGGGCCAGCACTTCCTGTGCGACCCCTCGGTCGCGCGGCGGATCGTGGACACCGCGGAGCTCGGGCCCCGCTCGGTCGTGCTCGAGATCGGACCCGGGCTGGGCGCGCTCACCGAGGCGCTGGCCGCGCGCGCCGGGCGCCTCTACCTGGTGGAGATCGACCCCGGGCTGGCGACGCGCCTGGCGGAGCTGCACGCGGGCAACCCGCGCGTGCGTGTGGTCGAAGGCGACGTCCTCGCGCTGCCGCTGGCGGAGTTGGTTTGCGAGCCGTCGGTCACGGTGGTCGCGAATCTGCCCTACAACGTTGCGACGCCCGTCCTCTTCCGCCTCCTCGACCTCCGTGCCCGCTTCCCGCGCGCCGTGCTCATGCTGCAGCGCGAGGTGGCGGCGCGGCTCGCCGCCCGCGCGGGGAGCGCCGAATACGGCGTCACTTCGGTCCTGGTGCAGGCCTTCGCGGAGGTACGCGTCGCCTTCGGGGTGTCGCGCCGGAGCTTCCTGCCGAGGCCGGATGTCGACTCGGCGGTCGTCGACATCCGCTGGAGCGTTCGCCCGCGCGCGGAGGTGGGCGACGTGGAGCTCTTCCGCGACGTCGTGCGCGCCGCCTTCGGGCAGCGGCGGAAGATGCTGCGCAACGCGCTCGCCGCGCTGGCCGCGCGCCGGGGCCTGGCGGCGGAGGCGGTGTTCGCGCGCGCCGCCATCGCCCCCACCGCGCGCGCCGAGACGCTCGACCTGGGGGCCTTCGCGCGCCTCGCGCGCGCCTTCGCCTAGGAGTCTGCCGGGGTAATCATGGTGAGCGAGGCGAACGAGCCGGGGAGCGAGAGCGGCAAGCGCAGCGACGACCGACGAGGCGTGGCTGAAGGCACGCCGCAGGAGGGAGGAGCGAGCACGCCGCTCGCAGCCCCCGGATCGTTCGCCGCAGCCGCCATGATTGCTCCAACAGCCTCCTAGAGCCGTGCCCGAGCTGCCCGAGGTCGAGACCGTCGTCCGCTGCCTCGCCCCCGAGCTGACGGGGCGGCGCGTGGTGGGGGTCTCGGTGCGCGAGACGCGGCTGCGCGGCGGGGTGGCGCCCGACTTCGCCGAGCGCCTGAGCGGACGCCGCATCGAGGGCCTCGCCCGGCGCGGCAAGTACCTCCTCGCCGCGCTCGACGACGGCCGCCTCTGGCTCGTGCACCTCGGCATGACCGGCCGCCTCACGCTGGCCCCGCCGGGGCGCGCGGACGAGCGGCACGATCACGTCGTCGTCCGCCTCGACGACGGGCGCGTGCTGACCTTCAACGATGCGCGCCGCTTCGGCCGCGTCGCGGTGGTCGAGCGCGCCGCGCTCGCGGCCGAGACGGGCGCCGCGATCGACCAGCTCGATCCCGGCTTCACGGCCGGCGTGCTCTTCGCGCTGACGCGCGGCCGGCGCACCTCGATCAAGGCGCTGCTCATGGACCAGCGGCGGGTCGCCGGCCTCGGCAACATCTACGTGAACGAGCTCCTCTTCCGCGCCGGCATCCGCCCGGGCCGGCGGGCGTCACGCCTGCGGCGTCGGGACTGCACGCGCCTCGTCCGCGCGACCCGCGCCGTGCTCGCCGACGCGATCCGGCGCGGGGGCTCGTCCGTCTCCGACTACCGCGACGGTCTCGGCCGCCCGGGCTGGTTCCAGCTCCACCATCGCGTCTACGACCGCGCCGGCGAGCCGTGTCGGCGCTGCGCAGAGCCGATCCGCGCGCGCGTGATCGTCGGGCGGTCGAGCTTCTACTGCCCGCGCTGCCAGGTCTAGGCGGCCGTCCGGGTCATCATGGCGGCTGCGGCGAACGATCCGGGGGCTGCGAGCGGCGTGCTCGCTCCTCCCTCCTGCGGCGTGCCTTCGGGCACGCCTCGTCGGTCGTCGCTGCGCTTGCCGCTCTCGCTCCCCGGCTCGTTCGCCTCGCTCGCCACGATGACCCGGACGGACGCCTAGGGTGCGGCGTTCACTTCCGCAGCGTCGGGGCGGAGGCTCGGGGGTCGCGTCGGTGATCGACCTGCTC
>WNGN01003062.1_pt1 | contig 11247 bp, 7 predicted proteins | sample 5400561 | NCBI WGS metagenome assembly WNGN01 (sample SAMN13153379, study PRJNA577476) | soil metagenome | isolation source: 115 cm soil or saprolite under Garry oak tree replicate 2 | place: USA:California | collected 2016-06-15 | reverse complement strand
GGCGAAGAAGGCGCTCGTGCTGATCGCGAAGGACGCGGGCCTCGTGGCAGGGGATCCGACGCAGACCGGCGGAAGCCTCCGCGTGTCGGCCTCCGCCGGCGACGGCTTCGACACCAGCTACCCGCTGCCGGCGTCCCGGTGGAAGCCGATCGGGAAGGGGAAGGGCTACCGCTTCAAGGACCCGGCCGGTCCGATCAAGTCCGTGGTCGTCAAGCCGGGGAAGGTGGCGAAGGCGATCGGCAAGGGCGGCGGGCTCGGGCACACGCTCGCCGCCAATCCCGATCCGGTCACCGTCCTCCTCGCGGTGGGTGCGCAGCGCGACTGCATGAGCTTCGCCGGCGGGAAGTTCGTCGCCGGCAAGAAGTACCTCGCGACCAACGATCCGCCGCCCGCCGCCTGCCCGTGAGCGTGCGCGCGCGTGTGCGACGCGCGCCGTGCGATCGTGCAAAAGTGCGAGGTGATTTGCAACGGCGCGACGGGTATAGTAGCCGCTTCGTCTCCGCATGGCTGCCCCGACGCACACGATGCCTCTCGACGACGCCGCGCTCGCGTGGCTCGCGCTCGCGCTGGTGCCCGAGCTGCTGCCGCGCCGCGCCTTCGCGCTCGTCGAGCGCTTCGGGACGCCGCGCGCCGTGCTCGATGCGCCCGCCGGCGCGCTCGCCGCGGCCGACGTGCCGCCGGCCGTGGTCGCCTCGCTCGGCACGGCCGCCGGGCGCGCGCGCGCCGAGACGCTGAAGCTCGCCAGGGCGGGCGCCACGCTGGTGGCCTGGAGCGACGGTGCGTATCCGCCCGCGCTGCGCCACATCGCCCAGCCCCCGCTCGTGCTGGCGGTGCGCGGCAGCCTGGGGGAGCCCGACGAGCCGGCGATCGCGATCGTCGGCGCGCGCCGGGCGAGCGAGTACGGCCGGCACATGGCCGCGGAGCTGGCGCGCCAGCTCGCGCAGGCCGGCGTCACGGTGGTGAGCGGGCTCGCCGCCGGCGTCGACGCCGCGGCCCACCATGCCGCCCTCGCGGCTGGCGGCCGCACGGTCGCGGTCCTCGGCACGGGCATCGACCGCGTCTATCCCAAGTGGCATCGCGAGCTGGCCCGGGCCGTCGCGGGCCAGGGCGCGCTGGTGAGTGAGTTCCCCTGCGGGTCGCCGCCGCTCCAGTTCCACTTCCCGCGCCGCAACCGCATCATCAGCGGGCTCACGCGCGGCACCATCGTGGTCGAGGCCGCCGACGACAGCGGCTCGCTCATCACCGCGCGTCACGCCCTGGAGCAGGACCGGCAGGTGTTCGCCGTGCCGGGGCCGGTGGGTGTGCCGGCGCACCACGGGCCGAACCGCCTGATCCAGCAGGGGGCGAAGCTCGTGCTGAGCGCAAGGGACGTCATCGAGGAGCTCTGGCCGGAGCTGCTGCCGCGGCTCGCCGCGCGGCGGGCCGCCGCCGCGGAGGCCGCGCTCAGCGCGCCCGAGCGGCAGATCCTCGCCGCGATCGGTCCGGAGGGGCGGCACGTCGACGACGTGATCCGCCAGGCCGCGGTACCGCCGGGCGCGGCGCTCGAGACGCTCCTGGCGCTCGAGCTGCGCGGTCTCGTCTGCCAGCTCCCCGGCAAGCGCTTCTGCCGGCGCGCCGCGTGAAGCACATGGCCAAGAACCTCGTCATCGTCGAGTCGCCGGCCAAGGCCAAGACGCTCGGCAAGTACCTCGGGCGGAACTACCAGGTGAAGGCCTCCATCGGCCACGTGATGGACCTGCCCAAGTCGAAGCTCGGGGTCGACCTCGAGCACGACTTCGCGCCCGAGTACCACGTCATCCAGGGCAAGGCGAAGGTGCTCGAGGACATCAAGAAGGCCGCCAAGGACAAGGAGAACATCTACCTGGCGCCCGACCCCGACCGCGAGGGCGAAGCCATCGCCTGGCACATCGCGCAGAAGCTCGGCGCGCGGCGGAAGAACATCCACCGCGTGATGTTCAACGAGATCACGAAGAAGGCGGTCCTCGAAGCGCTCAAGAAGCCCGGCAAGCTCGACCAGAACCGCTTCGACGCGCAGCAGGCGCGCCGCATCCTCGACCGGCTGGTCGGCTACAAGCTCTCGCCGCTGCTCTGGGACAAGGTGCGCCGCGGGCTCTCGGCGGGCCGCGTGCAGTCGGTCGCCGTGCGCATCATCTGCGAGCGCGAGCGCGAGATCCGCGGCTTCACGCCCGAGGAGTACTGGACGGTCGAGGCGCGGCTCGAGGCGGGCGAGCCGCCGCCCTTCGCGGCGCGGCTCGCCGAGGTCGGGGGGCAGAGGCTCGACCACAAGAGCTTCCGCCTCGACGCGAAGGCGCGCGTGGAGGAGGTGCTCGCCGGGCTCGCCGGCGCCGACTGGACGGTCACAAAGGTAGAACGAAAAGAACGCCGCCGCCATCCGACGCCGCCCTTCATCACCTCGCGCCTCCAGCAGGAGGCGTCGCGCAAGCTCGGCTTCCAGCCCTCGCGTACCATGCGGGTCGCGCAGCGCCTCTACGAAGGCGTCGAGCTCGGCGCGGAGGGCTCGGTCGGCCTCATCACCTACATGCGCACCGACTCGACGCGCATCGCGGGCGAGGCGCTCGCCGCCGCGCGCGACTACATCCAGGGCCGCTACGGCGCGCCCTACCTGCCCGAGTCGCCGCAGGTGTACCGCTCGAAGAAGGACGCGCAGGACGCGCACGAGGCGATCCGGCCGACCGCGATGGAGTACGAGCCCGAGCGCGTCGCGTCTCACCTCGACAAGGACGAGCTCGCGCTCTACACGCTCATCTGGAACCGCTTCGTGGCGAGCCAGATGGAATCGGCCGTCTACGACGCGACCGCGGTGGACGTCGAGGCGGGTGCCTGCCGCTTCCGGGCCACCGGCCAGATCCTCAAGTTCGACGGCTTCATCCGCGTCTACACCGAGGGCCGCGACGACGAGCAGCGCGATCCCGAGGAGGAGGGCGAGGGCCAGCTCCCGCCGCTCGCCGAGGGCGACCGGCTGCGCCTCCTCGAGCTGGTCCCCGAGCAGCACTTCACGCAGCCGCCGCCCCGCTTCACGCAGGCCACGCTCATCAAGGAGCTCGAGGAGAAGGGCATCGGGCGCCCGTCCACCTATGCCAGCATCGTGGGCACCATCCTCAACAAGGAGTACGTGATCGAGGACGACGGGCGGCGCCTCAAACCGACCGACCTGGGCTTCCTGGTGACCGACCTCCTGGTCGAGTCGTTCCCCGACGTGCTGAACGTCGAGTTCACGGCCGGCATGGAGGACCAGCTCGACCGCATCGAGGAAGGCGAGGAGCACTACGTGGACGCGCTCCGCCGCTTCTGGGGGCCGTTCGCCAAGGACCTCGAGCAGGCCGAGGTCCAGATGCGCGACGTGAAGCGCGAGGAGCGCCCGACCGACCTCGTGTGCGAGAAGTGCGGGCAGCCGATGGTCATCAAGTGGGGCCGGCGGGGCGAGTTCCTCGCCTGCCGCGGCTACCCCGAGTGCAAGAACACGAAGAACTTCCGGCGCGCCGACGACGGGACCATCCGGCCGGTCGAGCCCGAGACCACCGGCGAGATGTGCGAGCTGTGCGGCCGCCCCATGCAGGTGCGCTTCGGCCGCTACGGGAAGTTCCTCGGCTGCTCGGGCTATCCCGAGTGCAAGAACATGCAGCCCCTCCACAAGCCCGTGCCGACGGGCGTGCGGTGCCTGCTCGGCTGCGGCGAGGGCGAGCTCATGGAGCGCCGCTCGCGGCGCGGCAAGCTCTTCTACAGCTGCAGCCGCTATCCCGCGTGCCAGTTCGTGGCCTGGGACCGGCCGCTGCCCGAGGCCTGTCCGCGCTGCGGGACGGGGTTCGTGACCGAGAAGCTGACCAAGCGCTACGGCACCGTGCGCCGCTGCGTGAAGGAGGGCTGCGGCTGGCAGGAGCAGATCGACACCGGCGACGGCGGCGACTACGCGCCGCTGCCCGAGCGGCGCGCGGCGGCGCAGGTGCGCGGCCGCGGGCGGGCCGGCGGCCGCGAGGCGGCCGCCGCGCGGCGGCACTCGCCGCGGCGGGCCACCTCCTCCTGAGCCGATGACGACCGAGCGGGTGACCATCATCGGCGGCGGGCTCGCGGGCTGCGAGGCGGCCTGGCAGCTCGCCCGGCGCGGCATCGGCGTCGACCTCCACGAGATGCGGCCCCGGCGCGGCACCGAGGCGCACACGACCGACCGCCTGGCCGAGCTCGTGTGCTCGAACTCCTTTCGCAACGCGACGCTCGAGACGGCGGTGGGGCTGCTCAAGGAGGAGATGCGGCGCCTCGGCTCGCTCGTCATGCGCGTCGCGGACGCGACCCGCGTGCCCGCGGGTGCCTGTCTCGCCGTCGACCGGATGCACTTCGCGGACGGCGTCACGCAGGCGGTGGAGGCGCTGCCCGCGGTGCGGATCGTCCGGGAAGAGATGACCGAGATCCCCGCCGCGCTCACCATCGTCGCCACCGGCCCGCTCACCTCGCCGGCGCTCTCCGAGGCCCTCCAGCGCGTGCTCGGCACGCGCCACCTCTACTTCTACGACGCGATCGCGCCCATCGTGACGACCGAGTCGATCGACATGGGCGTGGCGTGGAAGGCGTCGCGCTACGACAAGGGGGGCGAGGACTACATCAACTGCCCGCTCGACCGGGAGCAGTACCACGCCTTCGTCGAGGCGGTGGTGCACGCCGACAAGGTCCCGACGCGCGACTTCGAGCGCTGCCTCTACTTCGAGGGCTGCATGCCGATCGAGGAGATGGCGCGCCGCGGGCGCGACACGCTCGCCTTCGGCCCGATGCGTCCGGTCGGCCTGGTCGACCCGCGCAGCGGCAAGCGCGCGCACGCCTGCGTCCAGCTCCGCCAGGACGATGCCGAGGGGCGGCTCTTCAACATGGTGGGCTTCCAGACCAAGATGACCTATCCCGAGCAGCGGCGCGTCTTCCGCATGATCCCCGGGCTCACGTCGGCGGAGTTCGTGCGGCTCGGGAGCCTCCACCGCAACACCTTCGTCGATGCGCCGGCGCTCCTCCTGCCTTCGCTCCAGGTGATGGGGCGCAAGCGGCTTCTCCTGGCGGGGCAGCTGGTCGGCGTCGAGGGCTACGTCGAGTCGGCGGCGACGGGCCTGCTCGCGGGCCTGAACGCCGGGCGGCTCCTCGCCGGCCAGGCGCCGCTCGCGCCGCCGCGCACGACCGCGCTCGGCTCGCTCCTTACCTACGTCACGCAGCGCGGCAAGAAGGCCTTCCAGCCCATGAACGCGAACTACGGCCTCTTCCCGCCGCTCGCGCGCGCGCTGCGGGGCCGCGACAAGAAGCTCGCCATGGCCGAGCGGGCGCTCGCCGAGCTCATGCGCTGGCGGGAGAGCGCGCACCTGGGCGAGGAGCCGGCGGGCTGCCAGTCGGTGGCGTGAGCCCAGTGTCACTGGCCGCCGCCGTCGCGGCCGTGATCGACATCGGCAGCAACTCGGTGCTGCTGCTGACCGTGGCGGTGGACCGCGGCCGGGCGCGTGTGCTGGACCAGGCGCTCGCCGTCACGCGACTCGGGACCGGGCTCCGCCCCGGGGGCCGGCTCGACGCGGATGCGCTCGCCCAAACCCGCGACGCCGTCGTCGCCTTCGCGGCGCGCGCGCGCGCCCGGGGCGCGCCGCGGGTGTGGGCGTTCGCGACCGCCGCCTTGCGCGAGGCCGCGGACGGGTCCGCCGCCGCGGACGCGATCGCCGCGGCGGCCGGCGTGCCGGTCGAGGTGCTCTCCGGGGAGCGGGAGGCGGCGCTCGCCTACGCGGCCGTGGCGGCCGGGGAGACGCCGCTCCTGGTCGCCGACGTGGGTGGGCGCACGACGGAGCTCACGCTCGGCGTGGGCGAACGGGTGCTCGGCGCGGCGAGCCTGCCGCTCGGCGCGCTCGCCCTGACGGAGGCGCACGGCGCGGACCTGGACGGGGCGCATGCGGCCGTGGGCGCCGTCCTCGCGGCGAGCGAGCTGCCGGCGCGGGCGCGCGCCGCCGGCGCCCGGCTCGCCGCCTCGGGCGGCACGGCGACCGCGCTCGCCGCGCTCGACCTCGGCCTCGGCGCGTACGTGCCGCGCCGCGTGCACGGACATGTGCTCGCCCGCACCGCGCTCGCGGGGCTCACCGCCCGCCTCGCGCGCATGACCGCCGCCGAGCGCGCGGCGCTCCCGGGGCTCGATCCCGGGCGCGGGGCGATCCTGCCCGCCGGCGCGCTCGTGCTGGAGCGGGTCGCCGACGCACTCGGCGCCGACCGGATCGTCGTGAGCGATCACGGCGTCCGCCATGCCTACCTGCGCGCGGCCCTCGCGCGCGACGGCCTGCCGGCCGACTTCGGGGAGCTCTGGCCATGACCGCCGACGAGCTCGCGCGGGCGATCGCCGCGAGCGGGGTGCGGGACACGGCGCGGGTCGCGGAGGCGGCGCGCGCGGTCGCGGACTGGCTCGCGCGCGCGCCCGCGGACGAGGTGGCGGAGGGGCTCGCCGCGGCCGCGGATCCCGCGGCGGCGCTCGATCAGCTGGCGCGGCTCCTGCCGGCGGCGGCGGCGCCGCCGGCGCCCGGACGCGTCGCTCCGCTGCTCCGGCTGCTCGGCGGCAGCCCGGCGCTCGCGGGCGCCCTGGTGGCCGAGGGCGCCGCATGGCCGGCGCTCGTCGCCGCCGTGCACGAGGTGCCCGCGCGGGGACCGGACGCGCAGCGCGCGGCGCTCGCCGCGGCCGGCGCGGCGGGACCGCTCTCGCGCGCCGACCTCCAGGCGGCGCTGCGCCGCCACCGGCGGCGGGAGCTGGTGCGCATCGGGGGCCGCGACCTCCTCGGCCTCGCCAGCGTGGAGGACACGGTGCGCGAGCTGTCCGCGCTCGCCGAAGGCGTGCTCGACGCCGCGGTGGCGAGCGTGCGCGCCCGCCTCGCCGCGGAGTGGGGCGAGGCCCTGGTGCCGGGCGAGGGCCGTCCCGCCGCCTTCGTCGTCCTCGGTATGGGCAAGCTCGGCGGCGAGGAGCTCAACTACAGCTCCGACGTCGACCTGGTCTACGTCTACGAGCGCGACGGCGAGCAGGCCGCGGGCCGCACGCTCGGGCAGTTCTTCTCGCGCCTCGCCGAGGAGGTGACGCGCGCGCTCGGCGAGGTCACGGGCGACGGCCTCGTCTTCCGCGTGGATCTCCGGCTCCGCCCGGGCGGCGGCGAGGGGCCGGTCGCCGTCTCGCTGCCGGCGGCGCTCTCCTACTACGAGGCCTGGGGGCAGACGTGGGAGCGCGCCGCGTGGCTGAAGGCCCGTGCGGTGGGCGGGGACCGCGCCCTCGGCGAGCGGCTCATCGCCGAGCTCATGCCCTTCGTCTACCGCCGCTACCTCGACTTCGGGACGCTCGAGGACCTGGAGGCGATGAAGCGACGGGTGGACGCCTCGCTGCGCGGACCCCAGGCGGCGCGCGACGTGAAGCTCGGCCGGGGCGGCATCCGCGAGGTCGAGTTCTTCGTGCAGGCGCAACAGCTCGTGCACGGCGGCAAGGACCCGCGTCTGCAGGTGCGGAGCACGCTCGGCGCCCTCGCCGCGCTCGCCGCCACGGGCTACGTCGAGCCGGCGCTCGCCGTGTCGCTCGCCGCCGCCTACCGCTTCCTGCGCGACGTCGAGCACAAGCTGCAGATCGTCCAGGAGCGGCGCACCCAGAGCGTGCCGAGCGACCCGGACGCGCTCCTCGCGCTGGCGCGCCGGCTCGGCTTTCGCGGCGCCGAGGCGGCGGCCGAATTCGAGGCGGCCCGCGCGCGCCACGGCGCGGTCGTGCGCGGCGCGTTCGCCGCGCTCTTCCACGGCGCCGAGGAGGAGCGCCGGCGCGAGGCCGAGCCCGAGCTCGCCCTCCTGATCGACGAGCTCGACCAAGCGGAGCGCGCCCTCTGGCGCCTCGGACGGCTCGGGTTCCGCGACCTCGAGTCCGCCTACCGCGAGCTCCGCCTGCTGCGCGACGGGCCGCCGCACGCGCCCGCCTCGGCGCGGCGCCGGGCGGCGCTCGTACGGCTCGCGCCGGCGCTGCTGACCGAGATCTCACGCTCCGCCGCGCCCGAGCGCGCCCTCCATCACCTCGCGACCTTCGTCTCCACCATCGGCGCCCGCACGAGCTACCTCCACCTGCTGCTCGAGAACCCGGGCGTGATGCGGCTCCTCGTCCGTCTGTTCGCGACCAGCGAGTTCCTCTCGGCGTTCTTCCTCCGCCATCCCGAGGTGCTCGACAGCCTGGTGCGCGCCGATCTGATGCGCATCGTGCGCGCGCGCGAGGACGTGGCGGCCGAGCTCGCGGCGCGCCTCGCCGCGGCGCCCGACCTCGAATCCCGGCTCGACACGCTGCGCCGCTTCCGCCACGAGGAGTTCCTGCGCGTCGGCGTGCACGACATCGAGGGCACGCTCGAGCCGGCGGAGGTGGAGCGCCAGCTGACGCACCTCGCCGAGACGTGCCTCGCGGCCGCGCTCGCCATCGCGCGCCGCGAGGTGCTCGCGCGCGCCGGGGTGCCCGACGTGCCGGAGAGCGAGGGCCTCGCCGTGCTCGGGCTCGGGACGCTCGGCGGCGGCGAGCTCGGCTACGCCTCGGACCTGGACCTGATCTTCGTCTACGACCCGGGCGATCCGGCGTGGTGGAGCGGGCGCGCCGTGCCGCACGAGTTCTTCACCCGCATCGCGGAGCGCACGATCAGCGCGCTCGCGACGCCGACGCGCGAGGGGATCGCGTACCGGATCGACACGCGCCTTAGGCCCTCGGGCAACCAGGGACCGCTCGTCTCCTCGCTCGAGGCGTTCGCCGCCTACCACCGCACCGGCGCCCGGCTGTGGGAGCGGCAGGCGCTCATCAAGGCGCGCGTGGTGGCGGGCGCGCCTGCGCTCGGCGCGCGCCTGGAGGCCATCGTCGCGGAGTTCGTCTACGGGCATGGGCTCTCCCCCGCGGAGGTGGCGGAGATCGCCGGCGTGCGCGCGCGCATCGAGCGCGAGCGCGGCGCGGCGGACGAGCAGGCCGTCAACATCAAGACCGGACGCGGCGGCCTCGTCGACGTGGAGTTCCTGGTGCAGATGCTGCAGCTCCGCCACGGGCAGGCCCACCCGGCCGTGCGCGTGCGCGACACGCCCGGGGCGATCACCGCGCTCGCCGCGGCGGGGCTCCTCCCGCCCGCCGACGCGCGCGCGCTGGCCGAGGGCTACGCCTTCCTGCGGGCGCTCGAGAGCCGGCTCCGGCTCGAGCACAACCAGCCGCTCGAGGTGACGGCCGCCGATCCGGCGGCGCTGCTCTCCCTGGCGCGCCGCCTGGGCTACGACGGCACGGACGCCGCGGCGGTGGCCGCGCTGCGCGCCGACCACGCGCGTCACGGCGAAGCGATCCGCGCCGTCTACGATCGTCACTTCGCCAGCGGCGCGCGGTAGCCCGCATTGGTTTGCCTTCGCCTCCGGCTTCGGGTTACCTGTTCCCGATGGAGAAGACCGAGCGCATCTGGCTCGACGGCAAGCTCGTGCCCTGGGAGGCCGCCCAGGTCCACGTGCTCACCCACACGCTGCACTACGGGCTCGGGGTCTTCGAGGGCATCCGCTGCTACCAGTGCCACGACGGCCGCTCGGCGGTCTTCCGCCTGCGCGAGCACATCGACCGTCTCTACGGCTCGGCGCACGTCCTCGAGCTGGCGATGCCGTACCCGCGCGAGCGGCTGGTGGAGGCCTGCCTCGAGACGGTGCGCGCCAACCGGCTGCGCGAGTGCTACCTCCGCCCGATCGTCTTCATGGGCGACGGCGAGATGGGGCTCGCGGCGCGCCCCCCGACGCGCGTCGCCATCGCCGCCTGGCCGTGGGGCGCCTACCTGGGTGACGAGGGGATGAAGAACGGCATCCGGGTCAAGACGAGCTCCTTCGCGCGCTTCCATCCGAACACGCTGCTCACCAAGGCGAAGGCGACCGGCCACTACGTGAACTCGATCCTGGCTTCGCGCGAGGTGCGCACCGCGGGCTACGACGAGGCGCTCCTCCTCGACGTCGACGGCTACGTCTCCGAGGCGAGCGGCGAGAACGTCTTCGTCGTGAGCGAGGGGACGGTGAAGACGACGCCGCTCCCGACCGTGCTCGGCGGCATCACCCGCCACGCGGTCCTCCGCCTGCTCGCCGACCTGGGCCTCCCGACGCGCGAGGAGCGCTTCACGCGCGACGAGGTCTACCTGGCGGACGAGGCGTTCTTCACCGGCACGGCGGCCGAGGTGACGCCGATCCGCGAGCTCGACGACCGGTGCATCGGCGACGGCACGCCGGGACCGATCACGCGCCGCCTGCAGGACCTCTTCTTCGCCGTGGTTCGCGGGCGTGAGGAGCGCTACCGCTCCTGGCTCGCGTACCTCTAGGCGCGTCCAGAGACGCGCCCGTCGTCCCCGCCGGCGCGGCTGTTCCCGCCGCCGGCGGCTTGCCTTGCCCCCGGGGTGTCAGGTAGCTATGCGGGGTTTTCCCGGCGGCCTGGAGCACCGGGAGAGGAGGGGATTGATGCGATCCACCCTGCTGCGTGCCGGGCTCGCCGCGAGCCTGGTGACCTTCGCCGCATGCGGCGGCGGCCCCGAGAAGGCGGCTGCTCCCGCGGCGACGCCCACCACCGGCAAGCCGATGGCCGCCGTGACGACCACCACGGTGGAGGAGGAGTACGAGCTGGACGTGATCGCCGAAGCGGAGCCCGACGAAGGCGCGCCGCCGCTCAAGGTGCAGTTCACCGCGTCGGTGGAGGAGGAGAGCGGGGGTCCCTTCTCCTTCAGCTGGGACTTCGGTGACGGCTCGAAGAGCACGGAGCAGAACCCGGTCCACACCTACGCCAAGGTGGGCGAGTACACCGCCACGCTCACGGTGACCAACCAGAAGGGCAACAAGGGCTCCGACGAGATCGACATCTTCGTGGAGACGGACGAGGAGGGGAGCGGGGGCGGGGACTGAGCGAGCGTGCGCGGCGGGCGCGGGGGCGGCCTCGGCGCTCCCGCTCGGGCGCCGACGGCTGCCGTCGCTCCCACTGACCGCTGCGCTCCGGCGCCCTCGAAGGTCGCGGCGAGGCCGCCCCCGCGCCCGCCGCGACGACCGTCGCACCCCGCCGCCCCTTCAGCGGCAGTTGATGTCGACCTCGTGTTCGAGGGTCTCGAGGGTCTCGAGGGCGGACGTCAGGGTGGCGCTCTCTGCACGGCAGCGGTAGCGGACGGCGTCGAGGCAGCGGCCGAGCGCCGCCAGCCGCTCGCTCGCCTCTCCGGCGGCGGCGCGCCAGCGTTCCCGCGTGCGCTCGCA
>WNGN01006942.1_pt1 | contig 11248 bp, 9 predicted proteins | sample 5400561 | NCBI WGS metagenome assembly WNGN01 (sample SAMN13153379, study PRJNA577476) | soil metagenome | isolation source: 115 cm soil or saprolite under Garry oak tree replicate 2 | place: USA:California | collected 2016-06-15 | reverse complement strand
CAGGCGGCGGATTTCAAGAAAAAGCGGCGGGAAGAATTGTTTCGCAATGCGCTCGCACCTTTTCGGGCGATCGCTTTTCCACTAGTATCGTTGTTTTACAAAATTGCCGGACAAAACGAAAAATGTGCGGCGTATCAGAAATCGGCGCGATATTGGCTCTATTATATTTTCAACGCGCCGCGCCGGCGTCGCCTCCATCGCCAGCGCAATCAGGAAATTAGTAGAATGAAATTTAATCTTTACGCATCGCCGCTGGCGTAGTGCGTCATAACTCACTGTATGCATAAAAGTCCGATAAGATCCCCGCGTTTCTGCCCGCCTCTCCCCTTGCCGCGAGGGGAGAGGATTGCCTGCCGCGCCTTAGCACAGCGAAGGCGGGAGGTGAGGGGTTCCAAACAGAAGACAAGTCAAAGCCGCCAACCCTCATCCTGCCCTCTCCCTTGGGAAGGGAGAGGCGAATTAACGGCCACTAAAGCAAAATAATGAAGCCGTTAGACGCAACGGCACTAGGTTCATGAGAGTATTGCATCTCAACACTCATCCCTCCGGCGGCAGCTATGAATATGCGGCACTTCTTTGCACCGCGTTAGTGGAGCAGGGGATTGAAAGCCGTGTGCTCTGTAAAAATTCGCCGTCAGCACAAACGGGCAGGGTCTTGTTAGATCGTGTTATTCGCCGATCGTATGTTTCCTTTTCCACCGAGCCGTGGCATGGGACCAGGAGACTGCTGTTGCCGCCTGGTCCTGAACAATTGGCAGACGTTGATGTTGTACATCTGCATACTGTAGCGGATTGGTTTGATGTTCCAACATGGTTGGAAAGCCTGCCAAGACACATAGGTGTTGTTATTAGTTTGCACGACATGTGGCACGTCTCCGGCGGCTGTTTCCTTTATCGTGGCTGCGATCGCTACGCCAACCAGAGACATGCTTGCGATTCCTGTCCGATCTTGAGATGGCCTGCAGACCGATTCATGGCAAAGGCTGCGCATTCGCGAAAGTTGCGAGCATATCGCAACTGTGGAGCACGCATGGTCGCTAACAGCCATTGGCTCGCGGAAATCGCCGGGCGAAGCCAAATTGCCAAAGCTTGCAGCGGTCTGCGAGTAATTCCGCCCGGAATCGACACAACTGTTTTTACAGCGCAGGATAAGAGCCTGTGCCGAAAGCACCTCGACTTACCCACAGATGCCTTTGTCATCGTTACGGGTGGCGCGTCGTTGACGGATGCAAATAAGAATGTGCCATGGTTATTCGAGCAACTGTCCGATCTGCCAGATCTTGAGGGCGTAATTGTTTTGGCATTCGGCGAAGGCGCGGTGTCGGTTCCGCGCCGTTTGGACGTGAGGTTTACCGGTGGCATTCGCGAACGACGTGAGCTGGCGCGACTCTTTGCAGCGGCGGATGTTTTCGTCAGCGCTTCGCTGATGGAAACTTACGGCCTGACGCTGGTGGAAGCGATGGCTTGCGGAACACCAGTGGTGGCCTTTCGAGTAGGCGGAATTCCAGAAGCTGCGCCTGAGGGGGAGGGAGCCATGCTATGTGCACCCCAAGATGAGACAGCACTGATCGAGGCAATCATGAAATTGCGGAATTCAGCGCAACTGGGCGAGATGCTTGGAGCGGCTGGTCGCGAGACAGTACGCGTTCGCAACCAACTGAGTTCTTTCTCTGCTCTGTTCGAAGGAATCTATCGAGAGTGCGTTTTGTCTCGTGAGAACGCAGAGCGCAAAGAATCAGCTCTTGTATTGTGAAGGTACACGCGCCGTTCGGTTTTGTAACCGGCTGCCATGCGGGAGACAAGTTCATGGTTCAGGCCACGCTGGCCAGCATGAGGTATTACTGTCCCGCGGTTCCAATTTGCCTGGTTGTAGACGGCGGGTTCGATGTTTCAGATTTAGTGAAGGAATATGACATCCTCCCGCTTCGTGTGGCCGACCTCTCCTCGCCGGAGATACGGAATCTGGTCAGTGGAAATTACCGGGCCAAACTGGCCGCGATGTGGGAGGGACCATTTGAGCATTACGTGTGGCTGGATTCGGACGCGATTGTTTGGGGCGACTTCACTCCGCAGGTCTACGCCGACGTCGATTTTCAAATTTTTTGGAGCGAGATTTCCATTCCACCTGATGCCACTGAGATTCCCTCATGGCTGCCACATTTTTATTTTGACCCGGAAAGGCTCCGACGCTTTGACGCCGAGTTTGATTGGCGAGGCAAAGCTTATTTTAGTTCCGGCGCGTTTGCCTGCAGGCGGAGTGCAATACCGTTTCAGTTCTGGGACAGAACTGAGTCTTGGGGCCGTCAGTCGCCGGGCTTGTTTGCCTGGGGTGAAATGGGAATGTTGAACTACGTTGTTTACGCGATGGCTCAGCGCGGCGAACTCAACGTTGCCATGGCAGATCTGCAACATATAAGCAGTCATCATGGCATCGACGAGCTGAAGGAGGATTGTGCGAACAGCAATTGGCATTTTCCAAAAGCAATCCGGCGGCCGCGGGTGGCGCACTTTTGCGGCCGCAAGCCGTTCCTGTTTGACTGGCAGGCTTACTCGCGGCCTTTCACTATAGCCCGCCTGGAGCATCATCGTCGTCGGCGCTCAAATCTCGGAGCTTGGCTGGCTATTATGAATGAAGAGGCACGAGTTCTCCTGGCCAAAGTGAAAGGCCGCTTCGCGCGCTACTTTGATCAAATGGGAAAATAAGAGTTATCATGAATTTCGCTGCGCTCGTCCTCAGAATATCCAAAGCTACCGAACGATTCCCTCGTCTTCATAAGCTTGCCAGAAGGTCCTACTGTGTCTTTCGCCCGGGTATCCGTTTTCAAACGGAAGCTGCTTTCAAAGATTACCAAGACATTTTTGTCCTGAAAATTGGCGCGAACGACGGCATAACAAATGACCCCTTTGCTACTCTACTGCTTACTGACCCGCGATATCGTGGGCTTTTGGTGGAGCCTGTTCCGGTTTACGCGGCAATGCTTAGAGCAAATTATGAAAAGTGCGGCCGTTTTGCGATTGAGCAGGCTGCCGTAGCTGCGTCTTCGGGTACGGCAAACATGTATTATGTGGACGAAAGCGCTTTAAAAAGAATCGGAATTGGCAATCCGGATTGGGTGCGAGGCGTTGCCAGCTTCGACCGACTTCACGTAATCAAACATCTTAGTCCCGAGATGCATTCGGCCGTGAAGGAGGCTTCGGTGGAGTGTTTAGCCGTGAATGCGTTACTGTCCCGCAATAACATCCAAAAGATCGATCTGCTGCACATTGATTGTGAAGGATTTGACTACGTGATTTTACGCCAATTCGATTTCACCACTCTTCGCCCGCGTATCGTGCTGTTTGAACAGAAGCATTTAACTGCCCAAGATCGGCAGGCTGCGAAAATCATGATGGAACTTGCCGGTTATAAAGTGGAGGAAATGGAAACGGACGTTTTTTGTTTAGCAGCTCAATCATTTCATGGCCGTTTCCCCAAATGATCATAACACGCAATCGGGCGAGTAACTTCTAGCTAATTGCCCTTCTGCCAGAAAATGCCGGTCCAGTCTATGTCGCGTATCTCGTCTGTGATGTTATTGGCCGAACGGTAGTCATGAACTGCCTGGCGGCATGCAGGGATACAGCCGTAGTCATCAACGATAACGTAGCCCCCCTGCGACACCTTTGGATAGAGGCTGACCAGCGCGTCCATGGTCGATTGGTACATGTCGCCGTCCAATCGCAGCACGGCGAGGCGCTCTATCGGTGCGGCGGGCAAGGTATCGCAAAACCAGCCCTTGAGGAAACGCACCTGGCCGTCCAGCAGGCCGTATCTCTCGAAGTTGGCCTGCACCTGTTCGAGTGAAACGGCAAGCTCTCTTGATTCGTGCAAGCGGCTATCTGCGTCATGTGGGTATTTACCCGTGTTGGGTGGAGGCAGACCCTCGAAGGAGTCAGCGACCCATACGCAGCGGTCAGTCACGCCATAGGCCTTGAGCATGGCGCGCATGAAGATGGCAGCCCCTCCGCGCCACACGCCGGTCTCGATAAGGTCTCCGCGCACCCCATTGGTGATTGCCTCGTCGACGCAGAATTGCAAATTATCAAGGCGCTTAAGACCGATCATTGTATGGGCAACGATAGGCCAGATGCGGCCTTCCATTCGTCCTAAATGATCACCCGATTTGGTAGCCGAGATATCGCCGCCACATCCCTCTTCACCGCTCAGCAGCGCGCGGGCCAATCTACCGCGGAAGCCGGAGTGGGTCTCAAGTGATGGTACCTCCTCAGACTGGGGATAAATCATGTTCAAAAGGCAGCGCTTCATCAGATCCAAGTAAAGGCCGCGCGGATAGTCTAGGGTTTGCATGCTCTCAGTATGTCGTTGTGAAAATGTAAAACGTAAAGCGTAACGCGTCCTAATGGTCTTGGCGATTCCGTTTCTTTCCGTTTCACTTCTCACGCAGTGCTCTGCGAGTAGCTTCCAGATATGCCCGGCCCCACCGTATGTCAGGCTCAAGGTAACTGCCTTCTCCCCACTCGTTCCAAGCGTTGATGAACACCAGGTTCTCTTCAGGGCCGTATGGCTCGAACCTGGCAATAGTTGCCTCCAACCAGCGTTGGTAAAGCTTCGGCGTGGACCCCCGCAGGATAATGGCTCCGAACTTGCGTCGTGGACTATTGTCCCAGCCGGGGGTAACGCCGGGAAACCTCTTGTAAGGCGGCGCGTCTCTGCGGCACATCAGCTCTGCTACGCGCTTGTAGCTATAGACGTCGTTCTGCTGGTAAGCGTCGCTCGAAAAACCCCACCGGGTGAAAACCCGCCACACGTTGCCCCGGCGCAGTGGCATAGTTAAGGCTGGGAAGGATGACCAGTCGGGTTGAAATTCCACTGAGGCATCGAAGCCCAGGCAGGCCGGGGGCTGGCGTTCCTCGCCGAAGCTCTCCACGCGGCACAAGTATAATTCCCTAAAACCCAGCTTCCGGGCTTCCTCCCGCCAGATAGAGGTAGTCCTCATGGGGTCAGGGATGCTTCTCGCCCGGTAAACGAGGAACAGCGGTCTGTCCCCAACCTTGATGTATCTCTTATCCCAAAAGGCGTTGGCAAGCCAGCGTATGTGTTGCCTGTCGTCCTCCTCAGAGTAGCTTTGCTCGATAAGGATATTCTTATCCAATCCATCCCAGACCCGCGTCCAATTCTCGTTAGCCCAGCAGAGGCAGAACGGGAAATCGGGCTCTCCAGAGGAGAGCACCTCATCGAAGGGACGACTGAGAAGGCGCTTGCCGTTGAACCAATAGCTGTAGTAGCAAAAGCCATGAATGCCATACTCCTTTGCCAGATCCGCCTGGGCCTTACGGGCTTCTGGTCGGCTTAAGTCATAAAAACCAAGGTCGGCAGGGACCTTTGGCTGGTAATGCCTGGAGAAGCGCGGCCTAGCGCTGGATACGTTGGTCCACTCGGTGAATCCTTCTCCCCACCAACTGTCGTTTTCGGCGGTACGATGGAACTGCGGGAGATAAAAAGCTATCGGTCGGACGTTCACTTGTCGGTTATTACGCTCAGACCGGCGACGCTGTCTCCTAGCCGATAGTTGCCTCCTCATAGCTGATAACTTACTCAGGGCACGGCGCGCGATACCTCCTAAGCCTTCACGCGACCAGATGTAAAAGAAGCGCATAGGCAGGGAAGATCGAAGGCTGTGTTGGAAGCTGCCGATGACGTTCGACTGCTCCTGGAGCCTGGCAGTCAACTCGTCACGCTCGCGGGTTAACTCCAGCCGCAGCTCGTCCCGCTCCCGAGCTAACTCCAACCGCAGGCCCAACTCGCAAAAGAAGTTGCGCACCTCCCTTGATTTCCCGTCAGCGGAGTTACACAGGGATCTTAGCAGATCAGGTTGTTGGTTACCCACAGCGAGAACGCCGAGCCCCTGACCCCAGGTGGCGTCGAAATGAGGATAGCGCGGCTTGATTTCTTCCCACAATTTCCATACCCCGAAATCGGATTCGCGAACGTTAATGTCGTGGAAGAGCACCACGCCCCGCTCGCTCATCTTGGGCAGCCAAATTTCAAAATCGTGCCTAACTGCCTCGTACGCATGAAACCCGTCTATATGCAACAAATCGATCGAGCTATCCTCGAACTGGCACACCGCCTCATCGAAAGTGGACTGGATGAGGCGGGAAAAACGGCCATAAAGAGGATCGTGGTGGCTCTTGAGCTCACTCAGTACCTCAGGGCCGTAGTAGCCGTTATGTGGGTCCCCCTCCCACGTATCAACCGCGTAGCAGCGTGTGTCGACGCCCAGTTCCTTCACGGCTTGGCAGAAGGCACAGAACGACACGCCTGAGAAGGTACCCAACTCTACGAGCACTTTGGGCCGCAGCACGTCCACAAGAAACATCCCAAAAGGAATGTGATCCATCCAGAAACGCGCGCTGCTTGTGGAAGCTACTCGCAGAGGATAGGAGAAACAGATTGGGTGATTGAGCGGGTTGAAAAGATCCATCTTTTATGCACCAAGCATTACCCAGCGGAATGTAAGACACCTTCTGGCGTTGGCAATGCCCTTACGCCATGAGTTAATAGTTCGTTGATCAAATCGAGTTTATGGGCGAGGCATTGCTGATAAACTCAATTGTTCCGGAACAGCACTTTCATTACGTGAACGCAGCTCGTGAGCGACAAGATTATTCGCTCTGAAGAGGCTGGATTTTTCACATGATTCGCTCGATTTGATAACCATGGAAGCGTTGACGAAGGCACACCGTGCGCCTCACATTGTTTTCAAAGAAGCGCAGAAGGCGAGCGCTATCCAGACAGACAGGGGAGTAGGCGATACGGAAGTGGGGAGAGCTTGAATACGGAGGCGGAATACAGCTGTAGAATTGTGTCGCAGCAGTTCAAAGCCGATTCATGGGATGATTTTCGGCTCGATGCTATCTGCTATTCGCCGCGCGTGCCGCTTGCGAAGGCCGATGCTTTACTTGTGCTGTACGACCCAAGTGACGAACTGCTCAGGTTCGACGGACCGAAGCTTTGGTTCACGGTTGAACCTTCCTGGCATGCCCATTTCCACTCGCATCCTGTTGGGAAGCGGCTTGTTCGAGAGCTCGACGCTTCGGAACGCGCTTTTTACGCGCATCCGGATGCGACTTACCGCATTCCGCATCCGACATATAGTGGAAGCTTGTCGCGGCCACGAGCACCTTTGGCAAGACATGCCGCAGTTGCTACGGTCAACAATTTCGGCGGACGCCTTTGGTTCCTTAAGTCTCACTTCCGGACCCGGAATCAAATGATATTAGACCGGCGCGTCGAGTTGTTCGGCCAGCCTGACGCATGGCTGAACTTCCGCCATTTTCCGAAGGTCTGGATTCGCAAGGTGCCAAATAACTATGCGGGGCGAGCGTCTCCCCGCGACGAGATGTACGGCGAGAGGACCATCCGGTTTTTGTCCGGGTACAAGGTTGCCGTATGTCTGGAGAATTGCACCGAACCCTACTACTTTACTGAAAAATTCGTCAACGCCGTGCGAGCAGGATGCATCCCCGTATATCATGCCCACGCCACCGTAAGAAAGAGGTTTCTTTCTGGTGCCAGATGGATCGAAGAGACCAAAATGCCCATTAACCTCAGGTATCAAATCGGACGCTTGTTTCGAAACTGCGGCTATAGACTCGCGCGCGACTACCGTTGGCCAGAGGTCCATGGGAATCTTCTCGCCTTAGGATTCGCTCTTTTACGGGCAAAGCGAAAGGGAACAATTCATGTCTTCCAAATTGGGGCATTTGACGGACACGCTTGTGATCCACTTGTCGACATTCTTCAAAACGAAAGCGTTTCGGCCATCTTGGTGGAACCGCAAAAAATTCCGTACGAGCGCTTGGTAGCACTTTATGCAACTACTCCCAGCGTTTGCCCAATCAATGCCGCGGTGGCAGAGCACAATGGTGTGGTAAAACTCTATGTGCCCGATTCGGCTGCCTCGCCGAAGGCTAGCCTTATCGTTCAACATTACCGTCGATTTGGATCCGATGCGAAGGACGTTCGCGAGATCGAAGTACCCTCTGTCTCCGTCGGTTCCCTGGTGAAGAGGTTGCATGGTGAAGGCCTCCATCTCCTTCAAGTGGACACAGAGGGCATGGATTTTCAGATACTGCAGTGGTTTTTTGACGCCGGTGTTGAGCCTGACGTGCTCAACTTCGAGAACCTTCATTTAGGAAGGCGTGAACGATTGGCATACCGTGAACTGTTGCGGGGGAAAGGTTACTGGTGGATTGAGACCAACCAGGATACGTTCGCATTCAAGCAGTCTTTGGCCCGGCCATAACCGGGCAATGAAGCGGTGTCTTTACCGCGAGCTGTTTCATGATGGTGTCCGTGATTATTACAACGCACAATCGCGCTGCCGACGTCCGGCGGACGTGCGCCATGGTTCTGCGGCTGCGGCCTGCTCCAATTGAAGTGCTTGTGACAGCCGATGGCTGTACGGACGGAACAGTGGACTTGATAGCCAACAAATTTCCCGAGGTAACGCTGATCGCGAACCAGGCCGGACGTGGCTCTGTCGCTTCGCGTAATGCCATGATGCGAGCCGCACGGGGAGATCTCGTGCTTGCGCTGGATGACGACAGTTATCCGGAGCAGTTAGATTGCATAGAGCGCATCGTCCCGTTCTTTGAACAGCAGCCTAAACTGGCAGTGCTACATTTCCCCCAGCGAACCGATGAATATCCCGAAACGCTTTCGCAAACGGAATTTGGCTCGGAACATTTGACACGTTCGTTTGCCAATTCCGGCGCGGTCCTGCGCAGATCCACTTATCTCCAACTGCCCGGCTTTGAGCCGCGATTCTTCCACATGTATGAAGAGCCAGACTATGCTCTTCAATGTGTGGCCGCGGGTTATGACGTGCTTTTTTCTCCGATGATCACCATCCGGCACCATTACTCCGGCCAGGCACGCAATGAGATCCGCATTCATCATCGTCATGCCCGTAACGAGTTCTGGAGCACGCTGATGCGGTGTCCTTTCCCGTTTGCACTTGGCATGATTGCCTGGCGCGTTCTCTCGCAGTTTCGTTATGCGTGCAAACGAGGCTGGTCGTGGGTAATTCGCGAACCCGCCTGGTGGTGGCAGGCGTTGGCTGGGGTTCCGTATTGTCTTCGAAAGCGCGGGCCTGTTTCATGGGCAGGTTACAAACGCTGGCTTGCATTGCCCTGAACGCTCACAGAAATGTCATTCTGAGCGAAGCGAAGAATCTCAGATCAAAACTTTTAGAGCGATGCAGGAAGCAAACAGACCGGGATGTTTCACGGAGCCTGTCCTGAGCAAAACCGAAGGGATCAATTCGCCACAGGACGAATCCGCCGTGGCTACAGTGCGAGCGGATTTATGAGACGGCTTCTAACAGCATGAAGTGGATTTGCTGCCAGCTTGGCGCGCGGGAATGTTATGCCATTCCGCGGGCGTTATCCCGCGTGCACATGCTCGGCTGTCTGCTAACCGATGCCTGGGTCCCGCCTTCGTCTTTGCTTGCGAAAATCTGCGGTCGCAGGTCAAAGCTCAAGAACAGATTCCACAACGAGCTGCGCGATGCGCGAGTGAGAGCGTTTAATTCGTCGTTGATCCTATTTGAGATGCTTGCGCGCGCGCACGGCCTGAATGGATGGGCAAAAATTATTGCACGCAACCGCTGGTTCCAACACAAGGTCGTTTCATTTATCAGCTCTCAACCCTCAACTCTCAACTCTCAACTCATCCTATTGAGCTATAGCTACACTGCCCTTGAGCCGTTTCGGTACGCAAAAACACACGGATGGAAGACGCTGCTGGTCCAGATCGATCCTGGCCCCGAGGAAGAAGCGATTGTAGCAGAAGAGGCCACGCGTGTGCCTGAACTGGCGGGCGCCCGGCAACCGGCGCCACCTGAATATTGGAATGACTGGCGTGAGGAGTGCAAGCTCGCCGACCGGATTGTTGTTAACTCCGAATGGTCGCGCGAAGGATTGATTCGCGGCGGAGTTCCAAGAGAAAAGTTATCGGTCATTCCACTGGCATACCAGGGAGAAGGACTACGGGACTACGGGAGAACGAGGCCACTGAAGCGAACTTATCCACCACGTTTCACGCAGGAGCGGCCTCTGCGCGTTCTATTTCTAGGGCAAATCAATCTCCGCAAGGGCGTCGCCAGATTGTTGGAGACCGCTAGAATCTTGCGTGATGAGCCGGTTGAATTTTGGATGGCTGGACCTGTGGAAATCGCAATGCTCGGTGCAAACAGGGATGCCGGACGCATAAAATGGTTAGGCCCTGTGACGCGTAAGCAGGCAGCCGAATTCTATCGAGGCGCAGACGTATTCATTCTCCCTACGCTCTCGGATGGATTTGCCATTACACAGCTCGAAGCGCAGGCGCACAGCTTGCCCATTATCGCATCCAAGTTTTGCGGCGAAGTCGTAGAAGACGGCCTCAACGGAATCGTTCTCGGGGAACCGACAGCCACGTGCATTGCAGGGGCGGTTCGGGATTGCATCGCCCATCCTAACCGGCTGCAAAAGCTTGCTGCCGCGTCACGGTTGGATGATGAATTCACAATCGAGGCGCTTGCTCACCGGCTACAAGAAGTGGGTACCCTCCTGTAGGCACGCTTGGCAGGGCGTGCAGTCCTCTGCGCGCCGCTCACGCTTGGTAGGGCGTACAGTTCTCTGCACGCCGCTCCCCACCATTTCACAGCTTCCTTCAGCCAAATTGTGGGGCGTCTGTGTCAGACGCCGATCGCCGTCCAGCCGTACCCGCACGCTCGTTGAGCCCGATTTTTAGCGAGATTCGCGCTATTTCATAAAAACTTTTAAGATTTTTGCGAACTTCGTCCCGGATTTCCCGGAGAAGGATAGTGAAGGGCGACTTCATGTTCCCCGACCCACGAAAAAATTAACAGCTAAAACCAAGAAACCAAAGAATGAAAAGAAAAACAACAATCAGTCTAACAATTGCAGCATTACTGTCGCTCTCAGGGATGGTTTACGCCGCCAATCATGTGCTCTTTAGCTTCATCGTCGGGACCTTCAACGCCGGGCCCATAGGCGTGGCCGGTTCATCGGATACCCTGTTCGCGACCCAATTCTGCAACCCGCAGCTCCTATCGATCGACTGCATTACGGGGCTTCCCTCGCCAGTGGCGACGATTCCGGGCTTCCCCTCTGGGCAGTGCCTGGAAAGATATATGGCTGTGGCTCCAGCAGTGTCTGCGAATGCCGGCTTCACCCC
>WNGN01005669.1_pt1 | contig 11248 bp, 13 predicted proteins | sample 5400561 | NCBI WGS metagenome assembly WNGN01 (sample SAMN13153379, study PRJNA577476) | soil metagenome | isolation source: 115 cm soil or saprolite under Garry oak tree replicate 2 | place: USA:California | collected 2016-06-15 | reverse complement strand
CACTTTGCGAACAGCCCCTAGATAGATAGGAGCTAAGATCAGTTTTGAATTCAGCGATCACACCCGAATCGAAAACCAACCCCCCGCCGCCGGCTGCAAGGAGAGACGCGCTGAACACGCCGGTCGAGCCCTGGAACGGAGCGATCGACTGCGGTCTCGCGGTCAACCCAGGCAATGTTGAAAATCAGATCAGCGGCCAGCTGGTACAGACCGTCAGCCGCATGCTGAAGGAAGAGGTGACCTTCAACAAGACGAACGTGACAAGCCTCGACTGGAACAGCTACCCCATTCTCCGATTCGAAGAATGTCCGGAAGTCGTACCTATTGTCGTGCAGCGTTAACGAAAAATCGACTGGTGCCGGTGAGGAAGTCATGGCGGCCACGGCCGCCGCCTTCGCCAACGCGTTCTTTGACGCCACCGGCGTGCGCTTGCGGGGATACCCGTTCACCCGGAAACGCGTGCTGGCCGCGCTCACTTCACGGCGAGCTGGGATATGAAATTCGCGTTGTCCATGAAGAACCAGACCTCTTTGATTTTGTCGTCCCGGAGGCGATCAATTTCAATGTAGGGCGCAGAAACTTTCTTGCCGGTTTTCTTCAATTTCACTGCGGGCAGGTCTCCATCGTTTGTTCCATCAGAGGTGCCGGCGATGACGACATAGTCACCTGCAGCCCACATGGAAGAAGCGGCCAGTTTCAAATCGGAAAAAGCTTCCCACAAGCTTTTGTCTGAGTTAACAGACTCCGCTTTGTTCATATCCTTCGGTCTCGTGATGTCGTGAATCACGGCGTCATTGGCCAGTACATTGAAGACCGCGGGATCATGTTTGCTCCACATCTCCATCCATGATTTCGTGGCCTCGATATTCTTCATTTCCGTGTCGTCGTTTTTGCCTATAACAATGGCCGGCATCACGGCGCCGGTGTCCAGTAACGGGCGGCCGGCCATTTTCAAGAGGCCTAACTGATTTTCGAGCGTCACGCCGTCCATGACGACGTTCTCCTTTAGTACTTTCGTCACTAGAGGATCGATCTCAACGACATGTCCGAACAGCAATCCAATCTTCTTATTCGTTCCGGATATTTGTTTGTTTTCGGGGAGGAAGATGAGACCTGTATTCGTGCCCTTCAACAAAGAGATCCCGGCGATGTGATTTCCGTTGATAAGAATCAGTTGGCCCTCGCCACGTATGTCGGGAAACGACTTTTCGAAATCCTGCCAGGCTGCCACGATCTCAGCGGGACCGGTTAAGTAGGGCTTGCCCTGCCCAGGCTGCTGCGAAGTTGCGATAGGCGCATAGCATGTCTTGAAGTCGTCCCACTTCTTCTCATTGAAATCAGTCCAACAGGTCTGGTACCACCTGACGCGCTCTTCCGCCGTCAGAGGCTTAGGAGGAACCGGCGATTCCTTGGGTTGCGGTGAACCGCAAGCGGAGACCAATCCGCCGAGAGCCAAGGCAAAACCGATCACGCAGGCCGCTTTCGCCTTATCCGTTCGTTTGTTCATTCTTCTCCCCTCCGCACACCGACTTCATCGAAGCTGGAGACGATAGCGTGATTATGTGGCGGCTGAGGATGATTTCCAGGCCGTACGCACAGCAGAGTTTGCATACGTGCGGTGCGGGCGGCATCAAGCTCGCGAGTCACGTCTGAGATGAAGAGGATGTCCGCGGCCGGAATGGCAAACGAGTGTGCGATTCGCGCGTAGCTTGCGGCATCATTCTTCGGCCCGGTGGTCGTATCGAAGTATCCGTTGAGGTAACTGGTGAGATCGCCTGCACTGGTCGTGGAGAAAAGCAGGCGCTGGGCCAGAACGCTTCCCGAAGAGAAAATGCGGACATCGATCTGATTGCGGCGCCATCGTTCGAGCGCCGGCGGCACATCCGGAAACACTTCGCCGCGGAGTTCTCCGTTTTCATAACCGTTGAGCCAGATCTTGCCCTGGATATTTTTCAGCGCAGTTGATTTGCGATCCTGGTCCATCAACCAGTGAATATAAGCAAGGGGTCCGGCGGACCAGGGCGGGGGATTCGTACCTTGGCGAATATCTTCCCCGTGTTCGTGCTGAAGCTCGCTCAGATTGGCGTCCTTCACGAATTCCGCTGCGTGGCGGCGAGCAAACGGGAAGAGGACATCGTAGACGAATGAAATGGGCGTGGTCGTACCTTCGATGTCGAGCAGAATGCCTTTTATCGGCATTTGCGCGCGTCAAGCCATGTAGGCGTGGCCGAGACAGACCGGCTCGAACCCTTCGTCAACGCCGCTATCGGTGTACGACGGCGTCCATCCCGATGGATCCTGAAACAACCGGATGCAGCGGATATGTTTATCGGTGCAAAGATCAAACCAGTGCAGCGTACCGCGCGGCACCCGAATCAGGTCCCCGGGTTCGACTTCGATGGAAACGACTGGGGAGGTCTTGGGATTCACGTGGAAGACTCCTCGGCCCTGTACGGTGAACCGGACTTCGTCTTCATCATGCCAGTGTTCGCGGGTGAACTTGGCCAGCATGGCATCCAGGCCGGGCGTTTGAGGATTGACGTTAATCACGTCGGCAGTGACGTAGCCCCCGCGCGCCTTCAGCTTGTCGATCTCCGCAGAGTATGCCTGCAGGATGTCTTCTTGGGTCGCATCCGGCCGGAGCGGTTGCGAGGGTTCCCAGACATCGTACTCGATGCCGATCTTGGTCAAATATTCGCCGACCGCCGCCTGGCCTGTGATTGTGCGATTTTCTTCTGGAATGCGAAGTACCGCCATAAAGTCTCCTTTTTTAGCGTCGGGCCCACCGGCCGGAACGCTTCGGTACGCGCCTCCGGCGCCTTTTTACTACCGGCCGGTCCCCCCACGTCTCCTCAATATTGTGGCTCCATCATCTGCCGCCGGCCAACCGATTCCAACAAGAATTCCAAAATTTCGACGTGACGGCCGGCCTCGGCTAAATCTTTCCCCCAAGTGTACATTCCGTGGCGTCGAATAAGGAAGCCGTGTACGTTGGGGTTGTGTCCAAGCATCCGTTTTGTTTCCGCAGCGAGTTCTTCCATATCCTGGCTGTTTTCCAAAATCGGCAGCCATTCGCGATGTTCATGCGTACTGACCCCATCGAGGCCCTTCAACATCTCATAACCTTCGATAAAAAATCCACCACTGCCGGCGTGGTAATCCGACAGGACAGTGCTCCACACCGAATGCGTATGGAGAACGGCTCCGGCACCTCGGGTTTCAACGATGGCAATATGCAGCAGTGTTTCGGCAGACGGCTTACCCGGAGTGGAGTTCAAAGCCCGGCCGCCGCCATCGACCTCGAGAATCTGGCCCGGCGTGAGCTGGCCTTTATCGACGGAACTTGCAGTGATGGCTAAACGAAGAGGTTCGCGTGCAACCACGGTGCTGAAGTTTCCGCTTGTTCCGAGAGCCCAGCCCCGGCGATGGAAATCGCGCGCGAGATTGACCAAATCGTCGACCGTGGCCGATTGGCTCATGGTGCGGAATTATAATACGGGCAGAGTGGGGGGACCGGCCGAATACCAATTCAAGGAGGCCGCCGCGAAGCGCAAGCCCGATAGGGCGCAGCCTCAGTAAAAAGCGGCGTACCTCCAGTAGGCAGGCCGGTGGGCCCAACGTAAATAAATGAGTGCCGAAAAACGACGAGGCCGGGGAGCTGCGAGCAATCCTGCCAATCGATTCGAAACGTTGTCCTACCACTCGTGCCACTGGGACGAGCCGGAAGATCCTGCGCCGCAGACGCTGTTTCTGAAGGATGACAGCCGAACCATCATTAATTATAACGACAGCCCGGATGTCGGTTTTTCCGCCAGCATCAATCCGTATCGAGGCTGCGAGCACGGCTGTATCTATTGCTTTGCGCGGCCCAATCACGAATATCTGGGGTTTTCGGCCGGTCTGGATTTCGAAAGCAAAATCCTGGTGAAAGAAAACGCGCCGGATTTGCTGCGGCGTGAACTACTATCGCCGAAGTGGGTGCCTCAGGTGATCGCAATCAGCGGTGTCACGGACGCCTATCAACCGATCGAAAGGCGATTGCAGCTGACACGGCGCTGCCTGGAGGTTCTCGTTGAGTTTCAGAACCCCGTCGTGATCATCACGAAAAACGAGCTCGTCACGCGGGACATCAATCTGCTCGGAAAGCTTGCGGGTATCGATGGGGCCTTGGTTTTTATTTCCGTAACTTCACTAGACAGCGAGCTGGCGCGTGAACTGGAGCCACGCGCGTCGCAACCGGGGCGCCGGCTTGCGGCGATCGAAGCATTGTCACGTGCGGGAATTCCGACCGGTGCGTTGGTTGCTCCGGTCATTCCCGGTTTGACCGATCACGAAATGCCCGCCATCATTTCCGCCGTTGCGGCTGCTGGAGCTGTCGCTGCCGGTTACGTTCCGTTGCGGCTGCCTTACGGAGTTGCATCACTTTTTGACGAGTGGCTCACACTTCACCGGCCTCTGCAAAAAGAGAAAATTCTCAACCGCATTCGCGATATCCGTGGCGGTCGTTTGAATGATCCAAACTTTGGCAGCCGCCTCCATGGTAGCGGTCCTTATGCCGAACACATTTCCGAGCTGTTCGAAGTCTGCTGCCGAAAGGCGGGACTCAACTCCAGCCGGCCGATTCTCTCAGCGAAAGCATTTCGGCGGCCGGGCCCCTCACAAATGCGCTTGTTTTAAACTGGAGACAGAGTCAGCCAAAATGCTAGCTGTCAGATGGCTTGTTGTACGATGTGTAATGTACTTATTTCGACTACCACTTTACCGAATGACCCATTGGCCGAGTTGCGATTTAGCAGTTTGGTAATCGCATCAAGTGCATTCGACATCGCACAACAAGCCATCTAACAGTTGACATCTGGCGCTGGTCCCCGTGTCGGGCCAAGACTTATGGGTAAAAGATGATTCCCATAGTAGAGGGTAATTTTCCCTTTTTTTAGCCCCTGGTTCCTTTCCCGCCTCGCTAACAGCCACAGTCTAAACGCCCGCCTTGTGGAAGCTGATATGCGGCAGGAATGGGTAGGGTTCCATGAAAAATTCCCGAACTGTGCCTTTTTTCATGCTCCTCTGTTTGTTTGCATGTGGCACCGCTGTTCTCTCTCGTGGTGCCGCACGGCAAATTGCTGCCATAAAGGTACGTCCGGGTGAGAGTGAAAGAATTCGGCTACGTTCGACCGATCGCCTGCCCGGTGCGGCCGGCGAAGTCAGGATCGAACGGAAGGGCGGCACGACAGAAATCGAAGTCAATCTCGATGCGATGAAGCCTGCGTCGTTGTTTGGTGGCGACTACAACACGTATGTGCTTTGGGCCGTGCCGCCTGGAGGGCCGGCGGAAAATCTCGGCGAACTGGAGTTAGAAGGGGATCGAAGCAGCCTCCATGCGGGGACCGGTGCTCAGACATTTGCGCTGCTGGTAACAGCCGAACCCCACTACCTCGTGACCACACCCAGCGCTTTTACAGTGTTGATGAACAAGCCGGAGCCGGAGGCCCAGACGATCGAGTATCAGGTCGTCGAAGGTGTATACCACTTTGAACGCTCCAGCCTGTCGGATGTCAAGGAAGCCAAAGGCAAGGTCCATACGGAAGTGAGGCAAGCATTCACGGCGGTACGGCTTGCACAACGAGCGGGAGCCGCGCGCCTTGCGCCTGAAGAACTGGGCGACGCGCAGCAGGCCTTGGACCGGACGCTGGAGTTGTGGCGTCAGAGAGGGGATCGCCTTGGGATTGTTCGTCAGGCGCGTCAGACCGTGCGTCTCGCGCTTGCCGCGCAACATCTCGCAGAAGGTCGCGCCTTCTAGGATGCTCGAATCAGCCACAGACGAACGCGACCGGGCGCGCAATGCCGCAACCGTTCTCTCCGAAATCATGTAGATCTGGGTTCTGAGTTCTGAATTTAAGGAGGTAAGAATAATGACGAAATTCTTCATTCTTTCTTTGGTATGCATTTTGTCTGGACTGATGCTCGCCGCTTGCCAACGCGAGCAGGGAGTGCAAGCTGGCAACGAACAAGGCCGCACTGGTGAGTACCAACCACGTTCTGCGCCGAGTGGCGAAGCAGAGCAGAGTGAGGCACAGCAGGGTCAAGCGCAGCAAGGCCAGGAAATGACCGGCGAATTGCAACGCGTGGACATGGCCGGAAAAACCATTTCCGTCCGCGTGGATAAGGGAATGGAACAAACATTCAAATTCGACGACAACACCATGGTGATGGGTCTCGAAGGACAGTCGCAAGCGAATGCTCCTTCCAAGAGCGGTAAGGCAGCAAACGCTTCCATTCAAAACCTTGTCGGGAAAGAAGGATCGGAGGTCACGGTTCAGTGGCGCGACGAGAACGGCGCGAAGATGGCCACCCACATCAATGTGACACAGGTCAGCACGTCGAAGAAAGGAAAGACCAAGGGGACGTACTAGTCATTTGGAAATGAAAATTGATTAATGATTATTGATTCATCCTGATGAATCAATAATCATTAATCATTTCTCATTTACTCCACCGTGCTCGTGGCCGTCGTGAACCCGTTTTTCGCGTGCTTCAGGATCCAGCGAATCACACGGCCGTTATTGTAGACGTAGCTGACGATGTGGTTCAGAGTCGAGAAGCAGTGCAGTTCACATTCTTTTTTCATTTCCGTGAGCTGATGCTTGTCGAACTTCGGTTGGCCCACAACACCCCAGTCGTGTGTCGCGGAATACATCGGAAAGCACGGAGCAAGTGTGCCGTCCGTCCGGATAATCAGCGTGTTCCGCCCGGCGCGGCAGCCCCAAGGCTCGATATAGCCGCGCATGAATTCCTTCATCTGCAGCAGTCGCTTCTTCTGGTTTACGATTTTGTAGCCCTGCCCGTGCTTGTCGACAATCCAGTCAATCAGCTCATCGACCTGGGGATAGTCGGCGGGCGTCAAAAACGTGCTGTTCTCGTTGAGATGTTTGAAATGCGGCGCATCGATGATCGGTGATTCGACGATGTGGTAATCGATTCCGATATCGTATTCCTTCGCAAGTTCGGTGAGCACTTTCACGTCATCCATGTTGGTGCGGCATATGCAGACGTTGAAGAATACCGAGATGCAGTACTTCCGCATATTCTTGATGAGATATTCGAAGTACGGCCGGATTGGAGTCAGCGCCTTCGCCAGACCCGGTTTCTCATCAATACAATCCACCGCCAGATTCACCGTGCCCAGGCCCGCATCACCAAGGCGATCGATTACATCGGGCTTCATCAACCGGCCATTGGTGGGCAAGTACACAATGAAATCTTTTTGGGCTGCGTAATAGACGATTTTATGAATGAATTTCGGCCGCAGCAGAGGCTCTCCGCCCATCAATGCCAGGAACCGGTTTCCGAGTGAGTGCAGCCAATCTATGGAGCGCCTCGCCACGGGCTCTGTCATGCCCTTCACGCTGTTGTCGTAGGACCAGCAGTAATGGCAATCGAGGTTACATTTCCATTCACTAAAAAGGTAGGCAATTAGCGGTTGAAGCTCGCCCGGCATGAGCCGATGTTTGAAATACGGTGCCCCCAGGCTTTTCCAGGTCCGCCAGGCCTTGAAATTGTGATAAGCGCGATCCTTCGTCCACCGCGGGTACGGATACTGAGGGTAGATAGGCTCCGGCAGACCCTCTTCAACGGCGATGGCCGCTTGCGATCGATTCCGAGTCTCGGAAGAATTCACCAACACGTCGCGAAGCTTCACATCCACACGAAAGTCCGGCGCAGCTTTCTTCCCGGGTTCGTTAGTGATCACTCAGTCCTCCTCGAAGGTTCCAATGACGCGATAAGAACTCCTGACAAAGCGAGTTCCAGAGTTTAGCGTAGAAATCCCGACGTGTTCCACAAAAAGGCACGAGAAACAGGCCACAAAGAGGCGCAAGAAGACACAAATGGATCCTTTGTGAATTTTGTGCCTTTTTGTGGCTATTCCCTCCGTCATAATCACGCCGTGACCCGGTACGATGAGCAGCCCTTCCTTCGCTGGTTTCACGCTTTGGAACAGCGGCATCTCCAGCATCTGAATTTCTCCGAAGTTCGCCGCGGCATCCAGGCGCTCTCGTCCCTGTACGTCAGCCGGCGCAAACGCCTCAACAAAAACTCGGCGTTGGATGGGGCAGGCAAACGCGCAGCATTCGCCATGTTTTTCGGGCCGCTTCACTTTCTCTTGGTTCGCCGGATCGTCAGAGCTCTCGATGCGCGCGTTCCGCCCCGGACCGCTGTGCTCGACCTTGGCTGCGGGACCGGGGTTGCGGGCGCGGCATGGGTACTCGAGCTCTGTCCGGCACCGAAGCTTGTGGGAGTCGCGAGTGGAAGGCCGGCGGCGGACGGGAAGACGAGTGGCGATTTGCCGTAGAACTTCCGGATCGGCTTGCGCTCATGGACAAGGCCGCAGGCCTTGATCACCGGGAACTCACTGGCCGTTCGCTGTGGCTGCCGGGTAACAGCGGCACCGTCTGATACAATCCCGAAATGTTTTGTCCGCGATGCGGAAAAGAGAATGACGATACGGCCAGGTATTGTCAGGCCTGTGGCAATGGGTTGCAGCCTGCAATCACGCCATCACCAGCAACCGGAGTTGCCCGCTACGCCGCTTTCTGGGAACGGTTTGTTGCCCAGGTGATTGATGCTGTCATCCTCAGTGTCGCGACAGGAACCGTATTTACGGCGACGTTTGGGGCCGGCATGGCCATCGGTTTTTTTTCGCCGTGGCTCTATGAAGCCTTCATGACCAGTTCCGAATGGCAGGCTACTGTGGGCAAGCGCGTCATGTCCATCGTGGTTACGGATCTCAACGGCAACCGGATGTCATTCGCGCGCGCAACCGGGCGACATTTCGCGAAATACATTTCGGTATTTTTGCTCGGCATCGGATTCGTTATTGCCGCGTTCACGGCAAAAAAGCAGGCCCTTCACGACATGATCGCCGAGACTCTCGTCATGAAACACTAGCTTTAAGGCTTGCACTGGATCTGCTTTTGAGTCCACTCTTGAGGCTGCGCGCTGGGCTTCGCGCAAAAATCTGGGCGGTCATAGACCGCCCCTACAACTTTCGGTTTGCGACTGTAGGGGCGCTCTATGAGCGCCCGCGATACGTCCCGTACCACTGCAAATCATTGCGAAGTCGCGCAGGATGCAATTGCCATGCTTGGAAGCAACGTTGCGAGCACACGTTTAGTCATGCGGTCTGTCGTGCTTTGTTTTATAGCAATTCTGACTGCCAGGACCAGGGCGCAAGCGCAAACGGTAACGAGTTCGGTTGCTTACTCGACGCCGGATCGCGGCGGTATTGTCTTGGAGACTGCCGGCGGCAATGCGCCAATCGTGGTTGGTTATGCTCGCGTTGAACCGTCCGCGAGTACGACTCCAGCAGGTTTAGCTATCGTCGACTCGCGCCAGAACGGTGTGCTGGCGGCGGAAGCAGGGATTGCCGGCACGTCAACTCTGGTTTCCGGCCGAACGTATGCCGAGATCAGTGGCTCCGTTAATACAGCGATTGCCTTCGAGAATCCGAACGGTTCGTCCGTCACCATTTCCTTCAGTTTCACGGACCAAAACGGAAACAATTTTGGACAGAGGAACTTTGTCTTGGACGGAAATCAGCTGGCGGCGAAGTTCCTGAACGAAGCACCATTCAGCGCACCGCGGTTTGCGGGCACATTCAGTTTCGATGCCACTGCACCGGTCGTTGCCGTTGCACTTCGTACGTTTGTCAACGAACGCGGTGAATTCCTGTTCATTCCGCAGACGATTGCGTCGATTCCGGATCCTTTCTCAACGGGCACGGTTGTGATGGGCCACTTCGCCGACGGGGCCGGTTGGAAAACACGGCTTAGTCTTGTGAATACGACCGACGTTCAAATCAGCGGAACAGTACAATTCTTCGGCGAAGGTACTCCGGACACTGCTGCCGTGCCGGTCAACCTCAATGTGAATGGCCAGCTTGCAGCCTCGTTTCCTTACTCGATCCCTGCGCGAGCGTCGCTGAAGCTCGAAACACTCGGGGCGGTGACTGCGGCGATCCAGCTTGGCAGCGTGAGGATCACGCCGGATTCGGGCAGCACCGCGCCCTCGGTATCAGCGCTGTTGTCGTTATCGAGAAATGGCATGACCGTATCGCAGGTCATCTTTCGAACACAGCCGGCAGGCTTGGCGTTCAGGACCTACGTGGAAGTAAATTCCAGCGGTGCGGCAGCGGGAACAATTCAGAGCGGCTTTGCGATTACGAACAATTCCGTGGCGTCCACAACCGTCAATTTCGAACTGACGTCGCTTGACGGCACGAACACGGGCCTGACGGCCGGCTTGGTTGTCCCTGGCTCCGGACACGTCTCGAAATTCGTGCACGAGTTGTTTCCCACACTGAGTTTGCCGTTCCGGGGAATCCTTCGCGTGTCGTCCACGACTTCAATCGTCGTCGTGAGCCTGCGCCTGCGCTACAACGAGCGCGGCGAGTTGTTAATGACGCCGGTACCCGTAACGAACGAAGGCGCGCCGTCGACGACGGCTGAGATCGTCTTCCCGATCGTCGTCGATCGCGCCGGCTTTACCACTCAATTTGTCCTTTTTAGCGGTATCACCGGCCAGAGAACGGCCGGCACGATGGAGTTCTTCGGCCCAGACGGCCAGCCCATGAATCTCACAATACGTTAGTCGCCGTCATGTTTTTTAGTCGTGAATTCCCTATTTCCTTTCAAGATTTATCTGTTGGGAAATAGGGAATTTACCCGTCTGACCCCGAATTTCTTGTCATTTGTCATCTTGACAGCAGGAAGACACGAAGAGACAAAGGACGCTACGGAGGAGAACAGAGTATGCGTCTTGCCTGCGTCATTGTCCTTGTTATGGGATTGGTCCTGCCCGCCAAAGCGCAAGAGCGGGGCTGGAGTTTTTCCGGAAGCTTCAGCGGCAGCTCGAATTCCGGCGGTACGGTGATGAAAACCGAACCCGTGCTGGGGTACGCGGTCAATAACCACTTCCAAACATACGTCGGCCTGCCGCTTTATTCTGTGAATCTGTCAGCGACACCGTCGACAATGACAGCACCGTCAACAAGCACAAGCGGATTCGAGAATGGAATAGGAAACGCCTTTGTTGGTTTTCGCTACTCTGTTCAGAACGATGTACTGAATTACAGCTCTACGCTCGAGTTGACGGCACCCACGGGTGACAAAAGCCGCGGCTTCAGCACAGGCCGCGTCACGGCGGACTGGTCCAACCGCTTCAGCCACCGAATCGATTCGTTTACTCCGTTTGC
>WNGN01004938.1_pt1 | contig 11253 bp, 14 predicted proteins | sample 5400561 | NCBI WGS metagenome assembly WNGN01 (sample SAMN13153379, study PRJNA577476) | soil metagenome | isolation source: 115 cm soil or saprolite under Garry oak tree replicate 2 | place: USA:California | collected 2016-06-15 | reverse complement strand
AAAGGCAGCACCACGCTCAGCGATTTCACCTACGGCTACGGCAGCGCGGAGCTAGCCACCGGGTCAGTCGACATGAACCTGAACGTGACCACCTACACCTATGGCCGCTTGAACGAGCTGGCCGAGTCCTCGGTCAAGCATGGGACCACGCAGATCAACGACTTCAAGTACCAGTACGACTGGTCAGGCAACTTGACCTCCTCCACACTGGGGATAGGCGCCACGCCGACCACCTACACGTATAACGCGGCCAACGAGCTGACCTCAAGCACGCAGGGCAGCACCAACCTCACCTACAGCTACGATGCCGATGGCAACCTCTCGGGCTGGACCTCGGGGGGCCTGACCTTCAGTTACAACACGCTCAACCAGACCACCACCATCTCGGGCAACAATTACAGCTACAGCGGCTCAGACCAGACCGACCGGGTGCAGGCGGGGAACACCAGCTATGTGTACAGCTTCAACGGCATCAGCAGCCAGACGGATAGCAGCGGCACGACGTACTACACGCGCTGCAGTTGTGCCAAGGGCACGCTGGTTGACGAGCGTACGCCCTCTGGTGCATACTATTACCTGTTCGATGGGTTGGGCTCCATTGTGGGATTGACCGACAGCAACGGCACGTTGGTGTCGACCTACGCGTACGATCCCTACGGCAACCTGACGAGTTCGACCGGGTCGGTAGCGAACCCCTGGCGCTTTGCGGGCGGGTACTTCGACAGCAGCACGGGGTTGTACAAGTACGGCACGCGCTACTACAACCCTGGCTTTGGGCGCTGGTCCCAGCAGGACCCGGTAAGAGGGCAGTTGAAGGACCCGACCTCGCTCGATCGGTACCTGTATGCGGGCGATGATCCGGTGAATTTCACGGACCCGAGCGGGAGGGATTTATTTGATTGCTTTTGGCAATGGCTAGAAGCGGCTGTCAGTTTCATAGCTGGCAGTGTCAGTCTCGTATTAGAGCTTTTTGCTATAGGGGCAAAATACGCCACGGCTCTCGCTGCAGCCGGTACGCTAACTGCGGAGGGCGAGATAATAGGGTTAATGGCTTTCGAATTTGCACCCATTCTACTTACGGCAGGGGATTGGATTCTTTTGATTCTCTTTTCTGTTGGATTAGCATTTGCCACTTGGGCTATAGCTAATGCCTTTGTCCATTGTGTTTTGCACTATAGTTAGGAGGGTTAAGAATTTCGTGCCGTGACGTCAATCGGGCATGTAAAGATGAGAGGAAAGGCAATCCTCCCGCTTGAGGAGATTGCCAATCGAAGGAAAGTCCTGCTAAACAGTGCCTCAGAAGCGGAACTCCTGAGGGTTTTTCGCCCTTGATCGTGCTGAGGGAGTTCCGCAGTGAGTGCGAGGTACTGCTTAGCTGATACGTCACAAATCAAAGGATGCTCGTGCTCTCTTGCGGGAACTAGAGGAAATAGGGGTCCTCCTGCTGGCAACGGTGTTTCATGGTGACACAATCCCTCCAGCTCCACTTGCTCCTCGCGTCCATTGTTGAGACACTGATCGAGTGGCTGATGACAGAAGATTTTTTAGAAAGGTCCCTATCATTCATATGACTGGGGTGATATGTTGAACAAAAAAAAGATTCAACTGCTCTCTGGCTACTTCCTGTGGGCTTTGGGCGCCATCATGTTTGTGAGTGGGCTCTTAGCTGGAGAGAGGACGATTGCAGGCCTCGGGTCGCACGATTGGATGTTGGCTGGAGTTCTCATCTATTCAATCGGTTCCCTTTTAATTGGGCTTTATCAATACAAAAAGTACCACAAGAGGTAGGCCTGAGATGAACGCCAGCAACCATCAGCAAAAGATACGAATGCAGACGAACAAGGGTTCGCTCTACAAGCCACAGGAAGAACGGCAAGGAACAATCCCAGCCCAAAGAGGCACGCGAGGAAGAGCAAGGACCCATAGAAAGCTGATAGTTCTTGCTTGCTCGCCCTTTTCCTCACTTCAACCTTTCCGGTAGCTCGGCTCATTGGCCCGTTTAATGGGACCCTGCTCGCGGTCTACCAGTATGACCCGTATGGGAATCTGACCAGTTCGACCGGGTCGGTGGCCAACCCCTGGCGTTTTGCCGCAGGCTACTTCGACAGCAGTACGGGGTTGTACAAGTTCGGCACGCGCTACTACAATCCGGGTTTCCGCTGGTCCCAGCAGGACCCGGTACGTGGTAACTTAGCCGATCCGACCTCGCTCAACCGCTACCTGTATGTGAGCGATGATCCGGTCAATCGTACGGATCCGAGCGGCAAATGTGTCAGACACGACGACGGATGGTGTTGCATAACAGGCTGCCTGGAAGACTATTTTACAATTCCTGCTGTAGTTCTTATCGTTTTTGCTGCTGTCTGTGCCTTTGTATGCGTAATTACCGAAGGAGCAGGTTGCGTTCTTTGCATCTTGGCTGTAGCAGAGATTGCTATTGGTGCCCTAATTGTGTGTGAAGTACTTTGTCTAAAAGGCTATGCCTTTCGTGGATGTACTTCTTGACCAGGGCTGGTAGGCAATGTAGAGTTGTGGTTGCGCTCAGGTTAACGCATCTTTCTGTTACCTGGGCGCAACCTCTAGAGAGGAGATGATCATGTCTCTAACATCTAGAAGAGTAGTAGCACTGTTAGCTTTATTGACAAGTTGCCTCTTCCTCCTGGCAATCACTATCCTGAAGCAGTATATCTTGATCCTTTGGATAATTGGAACCCTTGTTATCTGTTTGGCACTGGTCATTGCAGTGAGAGAGCAGAACATGGGAATAAGGAGAGTATTGCTTCTAGTAGCTGGAGCGATACTCCTACTGTGTATCATCGTAGGCGTTTTATTGGTCTTTCTTTTTCATCACTAATACTGGTTAGCCCTTGCGTTTGCCTGCGTGCCCGAACTGGCCGCTCAAAACGATCCGATCCTCAAACCGATTGATGTGTTGCTCGCTAACGATCAGGTGTAGCAGTATACGCGTACTGACCTGGGAAACGGTATCGCTTAAGGCTGGTGCATGGACGGCATTCGACTCCCATGAAGGTGAGCCTGTGCCTGCTGCTGGTCAAGCACTCTCTCGACCCAGATCAACGACTTCAAGTACCAGTACGACTGGTCAGGCAACCTGACCTCCTCCACACTGGGGATAGGCGCCACGCCGACGACCTACAGTTATAACGCGGCCAACGAGCTGACCGGAAGCACCCAGGGCAGCACCAATCTCACCTACAGCTACGATGCGGATGGTAATCTCTCGGGCTGGACCTCGGGTGGCCTGTCCTTCAGCTACAACACGCTCCACCAGACCACCGCCATCTCGGGCAACAATTACAGCTACAGCGGCCCGGACCAGACCGACCGCGTGCAGGCGGGCAGCACCAGCTTCGTGTACGGCTTCAATGGCATCAGCAGCCAGACCGATAGCAGCGGCACCACGTACTACACGCGCTGTAGTTGCGCCAAGGGCACGCTGGTTGACGAACGGACGCCCTCAGGTGCATACTATTACCTGTTCGATGGGTTAGGGTCCATCGTGGGGTTGACCGACAGCAATGGGACATTGGTGTCGACCTACCAGTACGACCCCTATGGAAACTTGACCAGTTCGACCGGGTCAGTCGCCAACCCCTGGCGCTTTGCGGGCGGGTACTTCGACAGTAACACGGGATTGTACAAGTTCGGCACACGGTACTATGACTCGGCGATAGGGCGCTGGTCGCAGCAGGACCCGCTGCGTGGTCAGTTGAAGGATCCAACCTCGCTCAACCGGTATGTGTATGCGAGCGATGATCCGGTCAATGTGACGGATCCGAGTGGGAGAAATCCGATACCAGGAGATCTTTTGCTCAAATGCTTAGTCATAACAGGTGCAGGTTTTGGCCTCGCATTAATTATCATCGCTATACTGGCTAGTATTCCTATTATTGGGTGGTTAATAATTGCTGTAGCGGTGTTTTTGGGTTTCGCCCTTGCAATTTTATTTATCGATTGTGTAGATCACAATGCATGGGGTCTCTAGACACTCGATGGAGTGATCCTCATGGCTTGAGTGAAAATCGACTGTGAAGGGCAACGATGTGTTGGCACAGAGGAGGCTGTCCTTCACGGTCGATTCTTTCGTTTCTAAAATGGGAGCGGCAGTGATATGTAAATATGTCTTCCTGTACTTGCTACCTCTTTTTGGTAAAAGCCAAATAAGCTGTAACGGATGACAGGAGAGTTGCACCCGTCTGCGTGATATACTACGTGGGTGTGGGAGGAACAGAGCCATTCTCGGAAGGACAGTGGGATGGAAGATAAAGAAGCCAGGGCTTTCAAAGCGGTTATAGCGATAATCACTATGGCTGTAATGTTTCTTTTATTCGGATTGACACCCTTGGTTGCTCATCAACTAGGAGTAGCTACTGTAACGGGATTCGATACGGCTTTTTCTTTCACTTTCATTGGTTTTGGGATATTTACACTCATCTTGAGTGGCATAGTCTTTTTCTTATTTCGTTTTGAGATGAGAAGAGAAAGAGAGAGGAACCGCTTGAAGGAGGAACATGAAGAAAGCTGGCTTCGCCCACGGGGACGGCTCTAGAGCTTTTAGCTTATTTAGGAGCTCGTATGTACAAACATCTTAACCAGAAAGAAACATTGCGCACGGATGCTCCGCGTTTCTCCAGATCACACATGCCTGTGATAGGGATCCTCATCCCGCTTGCCATAGGGCTTGTCTTTTATACCACGTTAGCGTTTGTCAACTACACCATTGGCGGCCCACGACTACGAGGGAATGTGGATAACCTCGTCCTTCCACTACCTGCCTCTGCCTGGTTAGTGTTTACCATCATGTATCTGGCGAGAGGTATCAGCAAGATGCACAAGGATCAGCGTCCCTGGCACACCAGGCAGTTCATGTTGATGGGGATCGGGTATATCTGCGCAGTGCTTAGTATGCTCGTCATCGGTGAAGGATTAGGCAATAGTCTCTTGAGTCCAGTCGTCGGCTGGTCGCTTGCTGGGCTCTTGTTAGTCTCCTCAATGGCCTGCATGCTCTACTCCTTTGTAAGAGTCCGATCTCTCCCTGTGCCAAAGGAGGCAGACGAGGAGTGAGCAAGGCCTTGTTCACTCCCACTCGTACGATGGGCTAAACCCAGTAGTCGGCTTAATCGACAGCAATGGCACGCTGGTCTCGACCTACCAGTACGACTCCTATAGGAATATAACCAGTTCGACCGTGTCGGTGACGAAAGGAGCCAGGCCCACCAAAACGACTCTCGTACATTGGGAGAAAACTGGGAGCAAAATTGCTCTACTCCCATCAACATCATGCGACAAAAATGGACAACAACCACAGAACTCCCGCCTGAGGTGCCCCATAGACGCGCCTATGAACAGGGATGAAAAAGCGCCTTGCGAGGTTCAAATCCTCTCGCCCAGACTCCCCTAGCGAGGTAGGAAGAACTCCTAAGAAACAGCTTCCTACCTCGTTTTATGTGTCTTCTTACTTCTTGCTACTTGCGTCAGCTTCCATCGTCCCATCTGAGATGGGCAATCCAGGATGCGGCTGACTTCCCGTTAATATCCCCTGGTAGGAGTTGCTTGCGGTGTCGCTGGAGAGCTTGGGGTATTGTACCCATTGCTACAGCCTGAGAAGAGAATCAAGAGGCCGCTTAACAGCAGTAGGCACACTATTGCTCGAAGTGTCTGCTTCATCGTTTCTCCTTTCATGAGATACCACGCGAGAACACAGCAGGTGGAGCCCCGTCTCATGCCGTGTTATCAGCGCGGTCGGCAGGTACTTTTTGCGAACGTTCCTGCCTTGCAGTGCGGAAGTACTTCTCATGTTAGACACGCAGGAACAGGCAGCGGCGTGACATCCTGACCAAATGTTTTGTGTGCCATGTGATAGTAGTCGTTCAGTAGCCTGATAGTTTAAGCGTTCTAGACACAGAACCGTCCATCTGGTAGCATACCGGAGGAAGGCAGGGATATACATCACTCCGTGTGTCCTCCATCCAGAATCCAAACCCTTGCCATGTCGTTGTCTCAATGCTCTCGCAGAAAGGAGTCACCTGGTGCGTCGTATCAGCGTGCTCAACTTTAAGGGGGGAGTAGGGAAAAGCTCACTGGTGATGAATCTGGCCCACGCCTTCGTACGGCTCGGCTCCACCGTTCTCATCATCGATTGTGACTTTCAGGCCAACAGCAGCACTCTCCTTCCCGAAGTGCGGCCTCCCACGCTCACGCACGTGCTGAAGCGACAAGTCCCTTTCACCGCAGCCATCCAGCAAGCGCGAGAGAATCTCTACATAGTGCCAGCAGACAATGAGCTAGACACCGCTCTTGCCTACCTGGACAAAGCGCACCGGCATCTCTTAGATCAGGCCACACGCCAGCTCATGCAACTGGATTACATCTTCTTTGACCACCCACCCGGCTATACCTCCATCACAGAAGCGGCACTGCTGGCGAGCGAAGAGATCCTCATCCCCTGCGAATTGGTCCCATTTGCCGTCCAGGGACTCCAAAACGTGTTCACGAAACTGGCGATCAGGATGAGCGAGTACCAGCACGAACTCATTGTGACGGGCATTGTCCCCTATAAATTTGATCAACGCTATGCCATCAATGTGCAGTATCTCCCCGCCCTCCAACAGCGATACGGCGCAATGGTGTGCTCGCCCATCCGTACCGATGCAACCGTCAGCCGAGCCCAATCCATGGGACAAACCGTGTATGAGTATGATCCCATGAGCCGCGTAGCACTGGACTTTACCCGCTTAGCAAGACACATGCTCAACGGAAGGTGAAGGATATGAACAAGAGACGCCCCATTGGCGAATTTGGCAAAATCGGCCGCAAACAGGGACCCGATGCGATGCCGGACAGCGCTGCAAGCGTTCCAGGCCGAAAACGTGTCGATGATCGCAAGCGGCAAACAGTGTATTTACCTGCTGAACTCGCGAAGTGGTTAAAGCTGCACTCAGTCGAAGTAGAGCGTGACATGAGTCAGATCATCACCGAACTCGTCCAGGAGTATAGGACGCACGTCACGAGCGCACAGCAGCACCGCTAGAACAGGATCTTTTTGCCTTCCATTGCCAATCAGTGCTCCTCTTTTTGTGGTAATTTTCTCGCCGTAATCAACGTTGCTCCTGGCGTAAACAGGCGATGCTGGCGTATATGACCCATCCCCGCCTGCTCCAGCCAGCTTTTCACCGTGGCGAAGGGATAACAGGTGCCTCCGACGGTAGCCACTGTCAGTGCCATGAACTGCACCATCAATGAGGCTAAACGTGAACTGTGGGCCTGGTCGGTAACCTGGTCCACGAAGGCCAGTATACCTCCGGGCTTGAGCGTTTTCGCCACTCGCTCCAGTACCTGCTGGTTGACCTCCGGCTGCAGCAGGTGAGCGATGTGGAAGTAGAGCGCGGCATCAAAGGATGACGGGAACTGGGAGGAGAAATCATCTCGCACGATATCAGCGCATACAAAATCCAGGCGGCCTGTCATGCTGGTCTGAGCAGCAGTCTGTTCTCCTGCCTCGATGCCCGGGGCGAGATCAACAATAGTTGCTTGCAGTTGAGGATATTTGCGACAAAAGAGCACGCTGTAGGCTGCATGCGAGCCACCCACATCGAGAAGCCGGGCAGCTCCTCTGGGCAGGCGCACGCGGTTGACGATCTCGCCGCCGAGAGCCAGGGCCAGCGACGCCAGGCCCGCGTAATGACGAGCCAGCGCTGCTCGCATCTCCGGCTGCGAGGCGTCCTCATCATAAGGCATCCTCATCACCTGCCTGTTCTCACGCACTACCTGGGGCAGGTGATCCCAGATGGCAACGATATCTGGACTATGGATGATGTAGGGAGCAATACTCACGGGGGAACTACTGGTGAGCCAGCGTTTGGCCATGCGGCTATTGCGGTAGAGGCCACTGCGCTGGCGCAGGTAACCGGCTGAAACGAGTAACTGTAACAAGAATTGCAGGCCCTGGGGGTTGCTATGCAGCCGCTCCGCCAGTGCCTCAAGCGTGAGAGGTCGTTCGTTTAGCGCATCGAAGACGCCCAGTTCGCAAGATACGACGAGAACGCGCGCTATGCCAGGAGCCAGTGGGATGTCAAATAGTGGTACCGGTAGGAGGTTCAGGCGAGCCAGAACACGCTCGAGTAATGTGAGACGCAGCGGCATTATGCAATCGCTCCCCCCAGCCATCCCCCTGCCAACAAGATGCAGGTCAGGACAACCAGGTAAAAATACACTTTACGCGACCATGGAGGCTTCGCTGGACCGAAGAAGACAATCATTGCTGCAACAGACAGGCATGTCAGGATGAGAGCCAATGTGATGATGAACGGCCGTACAGGAACGGCCTGTGTCAGCGTCAAAACGGCTATCAAGAGAGCGCCAAGCACAATGAGGAGTGGACAGGCGATGAATGAGCCTTTCAGGCCAAGGGCCACGGCCAGTGTTCTCGCTCCCCTGGCGGCATCTCCTGGTATATCAGGCAGCGAGTTCGCAAGGTTGAGAGCTACACCCAGCAGGCAGCCCACCGGCACCAGCCAGAAAAGGAATGGCAGCGTGCGACCAACACCGGCGAAGGCGTAGAGGGGAATGAGAGGCATCGCCAGGGCAAACACGATGCCGCTCAATGGTGTCGATTTCAGTCCCAGGTTATATCCCTGCCCTAGAGCAAGGTAGCAAAGGGAGATGAGTAATGCCAGCCGGTGAAGCGGTAGTAGTAACAGGACCATGACCACGATGAGCAGCAGGCCACAGAAAAGAGCCTCTACAGGGCGAACCAGTCCTCTTGGAATTGGCTTGCCTGGTTTGCTCTCAGCATCAAGCTGGCGGTCACTGTAGTCATTTACCATGGCAATGGAGAGCTGCATGGCGGCATGTGCCGCGACTACAAGGGCAATGATGCCCCAGGCTAAACGCGGCCATGCCGCCAACAAGGCAAACAGTGTTACGGCAATGATATGCAGTAGCACCGGACCCGGGTGGCTGAGCAGGAAAAGGCCCAGGACAATGTCGCTCAGGCGGCGCTTTTTGGTGATCTCCATTATCTGACAGGAAGGCGCTGCATCACAGCCTTGAGCCATTCCGCTCGCATCTCATCGCCTGCAAGCAGCAGGGTAATGCAGACACCTAGAATAGTGCCGATAACCCAGCACGCCAGGATCAGTGTGTGTGTATTGATTGCGGCAAGTGTCTGGAGTGTATTCATAAAGGCAAGAGAAAATGCATCATGCCCATTTGCAAATGGTAAAAGTATGCGTACGGATGGTTGGGCCAGGATGGAACCAATGGTGGCAATCGTTGCAAGCAAGATAGCAGTCAGTAGTTCCAGCAGAGAGAGACGCAGGAGCGAGAAGCGAGGTGTGCCAGGCCGCGGTGAGTCTAGAGCTACACGCTGCATGATGCGCGCTGCCAGGTCTACCGGTTCAGCAACAAGCTTGAGATTATGTACGCTCTGAGCAACTTCTTCCAGTAACGCCAGTTCTCTTTGACAGGCCGTACATCCAGCAACATGCGCCTCAAGGGCGCGTGTCTGCTTCACGGTAAGCCGACTGTCAATATAGAGTTGTAATTGATGGACAGCCTCTGCGCAGCGCATTAGTAGCCTCTCGTTTTCATGCTTCGCTCACGATCAAACGCCTCCAGACGTTCTTTTAGTAAATTGCGCGCCCGAAACAAATGTGTTTTAATGGTGCCAATGGGCATGGTGAGCGTCTCGGCTATTTCTTCATAAGTCATTTCCTGGAGATGGCGCAGTACCAGCACTATACGATATTTCGCAGGCAAACTGGAAAGCTGTTCATGCACTATACTCTGGCGATCATGCGCTTCGAGCACAGAATCAGCGCTCTCGCTGTCACCCGTACGCATCAACAACTGTTCCGCTTGAATAGCATCCTGGAGCGCCCTATCGCGCTTGCGCTGCTCTAACTGTTTCAAGGAGCAATTATAGGCTATACGATACAACCAGGTAGGAAAGCGCGCATCACCACGAAACGATGGTAAACCCTGCCATGCCGCCAGAAATGTCTCCTGGGTGATCTCGCTGGCCTCATCGTATTGTTGTAGAATGCGGAACGCCAGGTTGAAGGTACGTCGCTGATAGCGCTGTACAAGCTGGGCAAAAGCATCCTGGTCTCCTCGCTTACTGGCATCAACGAGGAGCGCTTCATCCTGTTCAGTATAGGAAGTGACTATATTCGAAAGAGACAGCCCAAGACTGTGTGGTGGATGCAATAAATGCTCACTCATACTTACTATTAGAGACCATGCCGATAGGAAATGTTTCATGATCCTTATTGAAACTTCTTCCCCTTTAGCAGTATCTTACCACAAAGACAGGATACCTGGACAGGAGTGCGTATGTCTTCAAGTGTACTTGCCGCTTTATTCGGTTGGCTCATGGCGCTGGCTATCTTCTTTGGTTGTATAGTACTAGTACGCTACATTGGGCACCGGGAGCGAATGGCATTGATTGCTCGCGGTATTGACCCTAACAGCCTGCGAAAGCAGCGCCGGGGCACGGGCGTATTGCGCGCAGGGCTGATCATAGCCATGGTTGGACTGGCACTCACTCTTGGGCTCTACCCGATTGGTTTTATGCTGCCAGCGGCGTATACAGCGGTTCCATTCCATTTCGGTCCCTGGCTTCTCCCTGGTTTAATTCCTCTTGCCGTGGGTAGCGCGTTGATCATCAGCTATTACCTGGGACAGGATACGCACCCACCACACCAGGGCAGTAAAGGTGATCAGCCTGCAACGAAAGATGTGGATGAGATAGAGGTCGCTCCTGACCTCGAGACGCGGGAAAAGCTTGACTGATGTACGCTAAACCCGCGCTTAATCATGTGAAGCAAGCAGGCAGATAGTAATGTCTTTTCACAGGTTGGTACTTTCAGGAAATTCAAGAAAAAACCTCTTGACATCACCCAGGTGCAGTGGTATTATCTCACTTGCGCCGAATGGGCGCACCAGATGCGGAAGCATCGATTTACGTACCTGAACAACTGAAGAGTGATTGCCATAGTAATACAAGGTAACAAGTATACCTGTCAATTTGAGTGACAAACTTGCGCATCTAGCATATCGGTCTCAGTAGAGAGACTGTATATATAAAATTTTGGATGGCGAGTTTGATCCTGGCTCAGGATAAACGCTGGCGGCGTGCCTAACACATGCAAGTCGAACGTCCTGCTCTTTCGGGAGCAGGGAGTGGCGGACGGGTGAGGAACACGTGGGTGACCTACCCCCCGGTGAGGA
>WNGN01007188.1_pt1 | contig 11262 bp, 10 predicted proteins | sample 5400561 | NCBI WGS metagenome assembly WNGN01 (sample SAMN13153379, study PRJNA577476) | soil metagenome | isolation source: 115 cm soil or saprolite under Garry oak tree replicate 2 | place: USA:California | collected 2016-06-15 | reverse complement strand
ACGACCCAAAAGTCGATTCCGAGGAACGTTCAATCGGCCCTAGCCGGTCGCCTTTCCTTGCGGAACCCTCTTGTTTTCAACATCTGTAGTCAGCCATTTGCGGCCCAAACGCTACCGAAAGCCGAAAATCAGGCGGAATTAGAACAGTCTATCCTTTCACTTCCCTCCAGGGGGCAGACATACTCTACGAGTGGGACACTCGGCGAGGCACAATCAAAGCTAAGGTCTCAGGCCGGGGCTAGAATCTCCATTTTCTTCTCTATCAGCTTCTCCATCTGGATCGCATCCTCTCCATCAGTATAGTAGCTAAGGGTGATCCCGGTCTGGCGGAAACCGTTCTTCAGATAGAAGGTCAAGGCAGGACTATTGCTCCTCCTCAACTCCAACCGCAGCGGACCCTCGCCAAGCCTCTCCACCAAGCCGTCCAGAAGAGATTGCCCAATTCCTCTCCGCCTAGAATCGGCCCGCACCGCAACAGACACGAGATGCTTGTGGTCAGGCCAGTTGTCAACGACGGCATATCCTACGACCCTTCCATTGTCTACAGCGACCAGAAATGTCTCAGGGTTAGCGTCTGCAAGCTGGTTGATGAAATAGGGTGGAAAGGGATCCTTGAAGCAGGTCTCTTCCAGCTCGTGGATGGCGGTGAGGTCTTCAGCCTTGACCGGACGGACATATGCTTGACGTGTTAGACTTTCCATCTCATTTGCTCGCCATTCTCGCCGCGCTGGCAAGAGCTGCAGCAACATTCTCTCTTCCCATGGCTAGTATGTAAGGTCCTAGCCTGGGACCCGAGTCCGGGCCAATCAGGACACGGTAGAGTGTTTTGAAGAAAGGCCCCGTCTGCAGGTTGTGCTTCCGCGCAACCGTGAATATTGCATTCTGCAAATAGTTCTCGTCGTCACTCGCGTTAATGATCCCGGCCAGCTCGAGCATCGCATCCCGCTCGGCAGGCTGGACCTCGACGACCCCGGTCGTAATCGTCTCCACTTCTCTAGCCCAGTTAATTGCATGTGCCAGGCTCTCTTGGAAACGGGCATCGTCTGGTTCAACACGATAACCATAGCCGCCGACCTTCTCCAGTACGAACTCTCTCTCCTTGCCCTTCGGAGCCACTTTGACAAGATAGACCAGCAGATTGTGGGGCACATGCACCGACGGTCGTTTCGGAGGCGACAAACCCCAGACATACTCGTAGAGTCCTCGGAGCCTCGCCAACTCTCTCGGATCCTTTACATCTCTCCGCCCAAAGTAGACGTCTTCCAGCTCGTCTAGCTCCGCGATGTAGGTCGGAATGTCCTTGACCCAAACCGCCCGTGACCCGACGCTTCTCTTGTACATCAGCAGCAGCAACGTCTGGGGAGGGGCGTACCGAAGCCAGAGCTGCGGGGCCAGAACGTTCCCGACCGATTTGGAGACCTTAGCTCCAGTCTTGTCCAGAAAATGCTCGTAGCGGGTATGATAGGGCGGAGGCTCGCCGAGTATCTCCTCCATTATCCGATCATTCGCCTTGACAGAATCGATGAGCTCCTTGCCATACGCCTCATAGTTTATTTTGAGAGCAGACCATCGAGCGGCGAATTCGACCTTCCAGCTCAATTTTCCATTACCAGAGAAGACATCGACCTCCCCCCTGTGGCCACATCCATTGAGCATCTCCCCTCGAAGCTCCATACCATCGCAGGAGTATCTGACGACATGCCTCTCTCTGACGTTTTCTAGGGCCCTGGTAGTATAGATCCTGCCACAGTTCTCGCAGACGGGAAAATACGGCAGAACCTCCGTGTATTTCTCCTGCCCCAACGTCTCGCTGATTATCTCGCCCACCCGCTCGGCGTTTGTGAGGATCTTGTCGATCTGCTGGTTGAACAAGCCGTCCTTGTAGGCCTGGGTTCCGGAGATGCTCCGGTACTTGACGCCTGTCTTGTCAAGCGCGTCCAGTAGCAGACCGCTCATGTGGGCGCCGTAGCTATCGTGACAGCCGAACGGGTCAGGAATACTCGATACTGGGAAACCGATGTATTTCGAAAGCGTTTTCGGAAGACCCGCTGGGACTTTTCTCAATCCGTCCTTGTCATCAGAGAACGCGATCAGTTCCGCCCTTGATCCCATCGTCTCAAGAGCTAGCTTGACACCGTAGGCGCGGGCTGCGTCGCTATAGTTGCCGATGTGGGGAATTCCAGAGGCGCCTAGACCGCTCTCGACTCTAAGTATCTCTGCGTTTCTTCCGAGTCTCTTCTCACGGTCAAGTATCTCGGAGGCGACCTTGTCGAGCCATGTGCCCCGCCCTATTATCTGGGGCGCTTCCAGGACCAAGAAATCTTCGCCTCCCTGGGGTCAAAGGCAGTTGATAAACAATAAATTCGGCCATCCGAGCCAAGTTGCAAGTGGCGAACGGTTGTCGGTGGCCGTCCAAGGATTCCACCCTTCGAGCTTTCTGACAGTCGAAACGGCCCTGCTTGAGAAGACGATCAGCACGGGCAAGGCCATCGCCGCCGTCTCCGGTGGAGTGGACAGCACTGTTGCTGCGCTCGTGGCTAAGAAAGCCTTAGGGGATAGGCTGGTCCCTGTCTTCATAGACACGGGGTTCCTGCGGGCTGGGGAGCCGGAGGATGTCAAGTCGCGCCTTGCGGATCCGGCCATAGGCCTCAAGGTTAGGCTGGTGCGAGCGGGAGGTCGCTTCCTAGAAGCGACCAAGGGTGAGACTGGCGCAGAGGAGAAGAGGAAGAGGTTCAGAGAGACCTTCTATCAAGTTCTAGCCGAAGAGGCTCGGAAGGATGGTTGCGATTATGTTGTCCAGGGCACGATTGCGCCGGATTGGATCGAGACCCAGGGCGGAATAAAGACCCAGCACAACGTGCTGGAGCAGGTTGGCATCGACCCGGTCTCATCGTTCGGCTTCAAGATTATCGAGCCTCTATCTGACTTGTACAAGGACCAAGTCCGCATTCTCGGACGCCACTTGAACATGCCCAGCGACATGTCCCGCCGACAACCGTTTCCAGGCCCTGGGCTGCTCGTTAGATGTATCGGCAGCGTCTCGAAGACCAAACTGAATCTTCTAAAACAGGCCACGAAGATCGTGGAAGAGAAACTCGGCCCGTTCAACTATGAACAATACTTCCCTGCGGTGATAGAGAACCGGTTTGCCAAGAATCCTGAGTTCAAGGACTTGAAAGACGTCGCTGGAGAGGCCTTGGGCCTTCCCGCCTCTGAGACCCAAGTGGATGTTTTCGAGGATCATGTCACGGGCGTGAAGGGTGACGATCGGATCTATGGCCGACTCGCCGGAATAAAGATCAAAGAGGATAGTCGCGAGACATTCGGCTGGCTGCCTGACAAGCTTCGTCAGGCTCAGGTAAGCATTGTTGAAAGATCGGCTGACGTGACTCGCGTGGCTGTTATGGTGAAGGAGCGGAGGGGAGCACCCGCGCTATCGGTCATAATTCGGGCGGTCTCGACCCGCGATTTCATGACCGCCGCGGTCGCCTCGGTGCCCTGGAAGATCCTCAAAGATGCTGCCGAATCGATACTAAGGACGGGGAACGCGTCACGCGTCTACTATGACATCACTTCCAAGCCGCCCGCGACAATCGAGTTCGAATAGCAAGACGAATCTCGCGCGTAAGCGCGAGTTTTGACCCGTCGAGATTTCGGGGGACGAGGAGTACGCCAGAGTCGAAGGTTTGAAGCCCTCGTTCACCGCGTGGGAGTCTCACAATGACGAGGTCGTCGCCGTCCCCCCGAATTTCATTGTAATGGCGGGTTCGGACAATTGTGCGATACAGGCGATGAGACACGAGAAGCGGAATGTGTTCGGGGTCCAGTTCCATCCAGAAGTCTATCATACGCCGAAGGGCGTTGACGTCTTCAAAAACTTCCTCGGCGTAGTGCGGGAACAATAGTGGCTCGAGGCTAGATGGCCGGCCAAGCGGAGCGCGAAGCCTGATCTTGCCTACAGAATCGCCCTGAAATGCCCTTGAAGCCAAAAACCCTCCGTCATCATGCTAATCCTCACAAGCACACAACGACAAGCCAGTCGCCCATCATAGCATGTCTCTGTTAAGATCCCGCACAGTCAAGAAACTAGAAATTGTTGAAATCGGACGATCCTCGTGCGACAGATCCTACGTTCTGGCCGATATCTCTGGCCCGCTTCTGAATCAGTTCTGTCCTAGGACCCGTGAAGAAGTCGATTCGATATCTACCAACGATTCTCTCTCCAAGAGTGCACCCCGAATCTTCTTGGCCAGCTCCTCACCGTTCATCGAGAAGAGTATCGGCCACCCATCCTGAGCGTTTGTTATTGGGTGGACAGCGATTCCCTCGTCCTGAACCATCTTCATCTCATCTGGCGCGCTCCTATGGTTCGCCTCCGGGACAAGTAGGTCAGTTATCTTCACCTTCTCCGCCTTCAAGATCCCAACGAGCTTCCCAGCCTCTCTCCCTCTTCCTCCGAGACCTCCGACGGGCCCAACGTCCATCTTTAGCCCTATGGACCCAGTCATCACCTTTGACTGTGTTATCGGGCTGTTCGACAGTTCCGAGATCAGAGCGTTGAGCATTGCGTAGCCGGCGCTGGGTCCTGAGACTCCTGCTCCAGGAGCGCCTTCCAGTATGCTTCTGATCTGGAAATGGACATGGTACTTGGCTAAGTTGACGCGGATCTTCGACCAGAGCCAGGATCTGACCGCCTCGACAGCGTTCTGGGCGCTCTGGATGACCGAGTCGTCCGGTACCGAGGTCTGGCCCATCATCATTGAACTCGCCTGGCCGGTCACTGACACGTGTCTCTCGCCTGGGTTGATGGGTCTGAGGGTGCACTGGATGGTCAGTATTCCTCCTGATCCTCTCTCGCTCGTGTAGAGTCCGTACGTGACTCCAGGGATCGCCTGGGAGAGTATCAGGGCCTCGGCGATCTCCCTGTGCTCCTTGTCTTCGAGCGATTCTAGGCTGGAGATCGCCTGCTGGAAGTGGAAGAGTCTTAGCCTGTAGTTGTCTTGGTTGACCTCGCCACGCTTGAGGGCGGTCCCCTCCTGCTGGTAGACTTTCAGCGCCTCGTCCAATCGCTCGATGTCTTCCTCGTATCTTGTCGTTACGTTCCTGATCGCCAGTTCTGACGCTCCTGCCTCCGTGACCCCCTTGGCAGCCGCGATCTCTGACGCCCAGAGCCGGTGCGCCTCCGAGACTGTCTCAGCCACTCCCCTGGGGCTGAGGACTCGTTGTCTGCGGAACATCTTCGTGACCTTGGCAGCGTCGACCTCAGGGTGGAGATAGTGCTGGAGTCTTCGGAGGTGGATTGCGACCACCTCGTTCCACTCGGTATCGTTCAATGGTGGGTGAACGTAGTAGATGTTAGGCTCGAAGCGGTCCCGGGTGGCCTGGTCTATGAGCTGCTCCTTGTTCGAGGTCGCGATCACGACGACTCTGTCTTCAGAGCGGAGCTCGCTGAGCTCTGCCTTGACTTGGGCGAGTATCTTGTTGCTGGAAGGGTCTCCGCCCCAGAAGATCGCGTCCGCCTCGTCGAGAAGGAGTATGCATGGGCTCTTTTGTCGGACCAGTCCGAATAGGTCTTTGACGCGTTTCTCCGGGTCGCCCATGTAGTTGGCGCCGCTCATCAGTTCTCCTCCGCGGACCTTGATGAAGCCGACGTTGTTCTCAGCGGCAGCGACCATGGCGAGGAGTGTCTTCCCCGTCCCTGGGGGTCCCATGAGGAAGAATCGTGGGTTGGACTGGTGGCCCAGCTCGGCCATTGACGGGTTGAACGCGAGCGCTATATGGTTGAGGATCTTGTTCTTCACGTCGTGGAGTCCGCCGAGGTCGTCCCGGCTTACCTTCGGCTTCATGACATAGACCGCGTCGACTACTTCTTGCGACTTCTCTTGTTCGGAGTAGAGCTTTACGTTACGAGCAGCGACGGCAAAGTCCTGGACTAATGCAGATATTCTTGGTCGGTCGAGGCCCAGCGCGCCCCTGGACTCTCTCAGCTTCTCCCTTAGCGGTGCCTCTTTCGTCTTCCGTACCTCCCGGAATATTTCCTGGATGTCGCTTGGCGTGAGGGAGGCTCGACGCCGCACTGTTACTTCTCTCTCCATGAGGTCGAGCAGGTCGTCGGCCTTAAGGTTGAGCCAGCCCTCCCGTTTGAGGGAGTCCTGGACGACGGCCAATAGCATTTCGCGGGTGACTCCGTCGTTGAGGCTGACCTTGGTCAGGCGTCTGCGAATATCCTCCCGTATCTTCTCGTACGCGTTGGTCGCGACCACAACGATGGTCCGGGATTTTCCGCTTACGATCTTGTCCAGCCACCGGTTCAGCTCGTCCTGTATCCTCGTGTCCTCGATCTCGGCCCCGGTCTCGCCTCGGACTTTTCGTCCAAAGCTCTGGAACTCGTCGATGTAGACGACGGAGGGCACGGAGCTTGCGTAGTCCAGGAATCTGCCGAGTTGCCGGGTGCTCTTGCCGTAGAACTCCGAGTATACATCGGACCCCTTCAATATGACAGGGGTGACGAGGACTCCGCTGCGGTATCCTTCCAGAAGCATCTCCCGCAGAGAGACCATCGTGAGGAAGGTCTTCCCCGTCCCACTGTCTCCCGTGAGGCAGACAGCCTTGGGGAGCTCTTCTCTACCGAAGTACTTGGTAAGCGTGGGGTGACGGAGGACGTGCAGCCTGAAGGAGTCGAGGAGGAGGTTGAACTCCTTGTCTCTCCCTATCAGGTTCGACGGCGAGAACTTGTCGGGCGGATACTCCCGGTCGAGGCGTTCCTGTATCTTGCGGAACCGTCTTGGGGAGACTCTGGCCTTGCTCCAACGGCCGTAGGACTTGTCGACCGAGCGGAGGGCGATCGTGAAGACTCTTCGCAGCCAGGGTTGCCGATCCCACCAGGGTCTTACAGAGCCGAACAGGAACTCGGACAACTGGTCATCGTTGGACGCCATTCTTCTCTTCTGCCCCATCTTCTAGTCCTCCATTATCGGTTTGAGGTCGAAGAACTTGTCCAGGCCCTCTCTAGCGAGGTAGATGATTGTCCCGAGGGCGGCGACGAAGAAGAGTGAGAAGAAGTCGACGAGGGAGAAGAGGTTGAGGTTTACGAAGAACAGGTACTCTGCTATCGTTATCACGAGGACCTCGCCTATCATTATTACCAGGCTGATGATGAATCCCGTAAGCAGGATTCTGAAGACTACATCGATCCAGAGGTAGATCTTGTTTCCCCGGTCGAACGGTGGGAGGTGTCCTTCGAGACGTCGTCTCTCATCCTCGAACCTGATCCATCGATACCCGACGAACGCGAACTGGGCCCCGAGGATCGAGTAGAGAATCTTGATCCAGAGCGGGAAGGCGCTGCCGAACTGGAAGAACCATCCGTAGAGCGAGGACCATGTGACAGGTGCGCCCATTCCGGTGGTGGGTGAGGGCTGGAAGGATGCGAATATCGTGAGGTTGAGATCTCCCCCGGAGACATAGTAAGAAGTATACTCGGCGTTGGAGCCTGCGGATGGGTCGTTGATGATGACTCTGGTCGTGTATGCGCTGGGATATGAGAGCCAGATGTCTAGCGTGTACAGTTGTGTTGAGTTAGTCGTGAGTGTGAAGTTCTTGGCTGGATAGATCGTGTTCAAGGGGCCGGCCGCGCTTACGTTTCCCTTGACGAATACTGACTGGATGGCCGGCTGGTTCGAGCTGATGAGGAGCCTGTTGCCCGTGTACAGATTCACGCTCTCCTGGGGATTGGAGACCGCTGAATGGCCCGGGTTGGTGGTGGTTGCTAGGAGTATGAAGGCAAGGGTTACCAGTATCCAAGAGGCTCTTTTCAACCCACCGACCACGTGTTGACTTTGTCCGTACATTCTCTACGGGCAGCGCAAATGGTGCGCGTTCACGACAGGGGAGGACGGGCATAGACTAATCTCCCGTAACTCTTGGAGATTCGAAAGGGTTACTCGCCTCCAGCGGGTTTTTTAACCAAACCTTCTCGTTGGGTCCAGGTCTAGTGATCGCAGATTGGCGGCGGGTACTTACAGGCGGATCTTCCACCGTTGGGAGATTCTCCGCGGCTGGATACCCGCGATCATCTTCGCAGCCATTGCTATCGCTGTTGAGATTCTTTACTTCGAATACATGCTGTCCCGTGGACTGTTAGATGAGTCATTCGGTGTCTCAATAGGAATAGTCAGCATACCCCTCTCAATCGCCTTGTTCCTATCCCTTGGAAACGCGGTTGTGCTGCTTGTCCTCTGGATGAGCGTCTTTGAGAGTACCGCGTATGTGATGGCGGGTCCTGATCGTCGGGTTCGACGCATACTGTATCCGCTGAGGATGATAAGAGCGGCTGGGCTGGTCATGGCTCCCTTCACAGTGGTCCTCTTCGCGCCATACATTATCGAGTCCAGCTGGTTCATCAGCATCGTCTCCGGGGTTTCGAACTCGAACGCGTCCCTCCAGCAGACCGCGGCTGGCTTCTACGCTTGGGCTTTCGGTCTGGCTAGGACCGATGCTTCGGTCAAGTTCGTCGCTTCCCAGCTCTCAGCGGCCTTTACCTCCACGGTCGTGGCCGGTCTTCAGATATGGAGGGTTAGGGGGACGAGGAATCTGATGCTTCTCCTCAGAAGAAAGAAGTAGTTAGAGTGCGAGGAGGATCTCGGCTATCTTGCTCAGTGCGCTGAGCGAGTCCTCCTCCCTGGCGACGGTCCCTGAATCCTCTGGGAGGCTGCCCGTTCCTCTCCCGTAAACCACGATTCTCGTCATTGTCCCGGAACTCTCGAGCCTTGATCTCGTCTCCGTCAAGCCCTTGGCGGCTAGACTCGTTAGTAATGAGATGGCGAGGACGTCAGGCTTGACGGTGGACACTTTTGTCGTGAGGTCCGCCGGGGACAGCTCTTCCCCGCCGTCCAGTGCAGTGATTCCGCCCACCTCGAGCATTGTCAGTAAGAGCGTCTTGTCAAAGGCGTGGGGGTCGCCTTTGAGTGATGCCACCATTACCCGGCCCTGGATTCTCCGCGGTTCAAGCTTGAGCCTTGGTCTTAGCGCGTCGAGTGCTTTCTCGGCGGCGCGTTCGCAGCTGTTGACCTGTTCCGGGGTGTACCTCTCGACCTCGTGAAGGTCCGCGACGATATTCATCGTCTCGGATATTGTGTCGACGACATCATTTGCTTCTGTTCTCCCGCTTGCGAGTTCTCGAGCGATCTTTGCAGCGGCGATCTCATCGCCTTTGAGAATGACGTCTGTGAGTCGCTTCGACTGGTCGTCCATACTGGAAGGCGAGTTAGTAGTCATAGAACCCTTCCCCTGTTTTTCGTCCGAGCTTCCCCTCTTTCACCATTTCTTCCAGTAGGGGGGCTGGTTTGAAGCATCCTCCGTACTCGGCTTCTAGCACCTTGAGTGTCTGATAGACGATGTCGACACCGATGAAGTCGGATAGTTGTAAGGGCCCCATGGGATGATTTGTTCCGAGTACGAATGCCTTGTCGATGTCTTCCTTGGTTGCGACTCCTTGTTCGAGGAGTCTGATGCTCTCGTTTAGGAACGGCATCAAAGCCTTGTTGACTATGAAGCCCGTCTTGTCTTGGGACTGGACTACGGTTTTTCCGAGAGACTCGACGAAACTGCTGGCTGTTCGGACGGTTGTCTCGGAGGTTTGTCCTCCCTTGATCAGTTCTACCAGCTTCATTGTTGGTACTGGGTTGAAGAAGTGGAGGCCGAGGACCCTGTCGGGTCGGCGTGTCGCTTGCGCGAGCCGGGTGATGCTTATCGACGAAGTATTCGAGGCGAGGACAGCATCCCTCGGCGAGTACTTGTCGATTGTCGCGAATACCTTCTCCTTGGTCCTCGGATCCTCAAAGACCGCCTCGACCACCATGCTCGCGTTCTTGCATGCTTCACTGAAGTCGGTAGTGCCGTGCAGCTTGGCGTTGAGATTCGAGGCTTGGTCCTCGGCAAGGTGGCCCCGTGTGATCGCACGGTCGACGTATTGTTGGATTCGTGCGAGTCCAGCGCTGAGGAGTTTTTGATTCTGCTCGACTATTGCGACATTGTGACCGGCTGCCGCGGCGGCATAGGCTATGCCCGACCCCATTGTACCCGCTCCCACTACAACTACGTTCATTTCCGGTTTCACACCTACTGAATATCTTAGCTGATAGGGCTTTCCGCCAGGCCATGGTTGGATATGAAAGGAAGTTCAGGATCGTAGGGTGTCAGATGCGCCAGAAAGTCCGGTAGCTGTCCGATAGAGACTATGACAACTGCGTCCAGCAAAGAAACCCGTGGTTCAAAGAGAGTGACTATCACGGGGAGAGCCCATATCTCTTGACCAATCAGGTTTCCGTTCGCTCTCATGTAACGGATTAGAGGTTGGAGTACCAGTATCTGGTGTTCCACCGCTTGGTGGAACTTAGAGGAATGGTTTGTTGATTCCCAGTGCTTGCAGTCGAGTACGAGCAGAATCGATTTCTTCAGAGCAACTATGTCGACTTGCCAACGTCGTGTCTCATCCCTAAACAACAAACCCTTCTTCGTATCGAATCCGGCGGTTCTAAGACAGTCTTCGCTAAACTCTTCAAATTCCTGCCAAGTCAAGGCCCTGGCGACCCTTTGAACCTCGCCAAGTCGTATTGCCTCCAAGGCTAGCTTGAGTCGAACAGGAGTCTCCAGCTTTATTCGGGGATGATCGTCAAGATCCACGAATCTCTCAAGTGCTCGCCTCGTCATTTCGGATGTTGCTCTGGCTGCATCGGCGACCTCAGATATGTCGATAGACGCCCCCCCTCTAGTCCGTTTGAGAGTCTCGACTATGACCCTACACACGTATGGGTGTTCTTGCTTAGAAGAACCGTACTGGCGAGTAGGCAAAGGTCAGGACCAGCATCGCAATTCCAAGCAAGTAGACTAGTCTCCTTGAATTGCTTAGAGGGCTAACATCATCCAAAGGTTCTACGCCAGTGAATCCCCTGCCGCTCAGGCTCATCATGACTAGGACAAGTATTGCGAATGGCAAGTATCCTGCTATCAACAGAAGCGCGAGACCAAAGTAGGAAAATGCGCGATGGCCGCCTGGTCCAAACACGGCTCTTGAAATGTGGCCACCGTCGAGCTGCCATGCCGGCACAATATTGAGAAAGGTCAGAAGAACTCCAATCTGTGCCGCGAACGATAATTGTTGGTTTAAAACAAAGTTGGGATTGGAACAGCTACTGCTGGCTCCACAGATCAACCCCAAGATCAGAGGTTGGTTGGGCCAGGTTGAAGGCGAGTTGCATGGAG
>WNGN01004589.1_pt1 | contig 11263 bp, 15 predicted proteins | sample 5400561 | NCBI WGS metagenome assembly WNGN01 (sample SAMN13153379, study PRJNA577476) | soil metagenome | isolation source: 115 cm soil or saprolite under Garry oak tree replicate 2 | place: USA:California | collected 2016-06-15 | reverse complement strand
ATAATTAATTTGCCTCTTTGTTGTAATTCTCTTCGTTGGTCAGTTTCTGAACTATTTAAGAAAATTATTTCAGCTCTTAATTGCTTAGTTTGGTCTTGTAATTTTGTTTGGTAATCGTCACGGATTTTTCTTAATTCTTGCTGGTAATAGAGCTGATTAGTTCTAATTTCTTTACGGAGATTAAAAATTAATTCTTTACTAGTGGCTATTTTACTTTCTAGTTTAGTAATTTGAGCTTCTTGTTCTTTTATTTCCTTTTCTTTAAGTTTTTCCTTTAATTCTACTTCACTTTTTAACTTTGCTAAGTTTTCATTAGCAACTTTTAAATTTGCTTCTAAAACCTTTAATTTTTCTTCTAAATCTAAATAGTTCTGAGAATCTAGACTAGCATTAGTCAGCAAATTTAACCTACTTTCATAGGTTTCTTTTTGCTTTTTAAGTTCATTTCTTAATAAAGAAGCTGTTCAGTTCATAGTAGTAATCTAGCAGTTTATTTAACAGCTAGAGCAGCAGAATTAGTAAAGGAAATCATACCAGCAATTAATTCAACTTCTCAAGCAAATTTTTTCATACCTCCAGCCAGAGTTTCAGTTTCTTTAATACCTTCATCATTAATAATTCGATAAACTACGGATTTTTCATCTTGCATTGACCAAAGAACACCATTAGGCAATTTACGAGGAATTACTTTTTTGAAAATCTTGTAAGGATTTAAATCACTGTCTCTCGCTACATCATGTAAGAAATAAATTCCTAAACGATCTAAATAGTTTGGTTCAACTATCCATACCTTGGATTGGGGAGTTTCACAATTGGTTAAAACTTCATTTCACGGAGTAGTTCCTGGTTTTTGATAGCCCTTATTATAATCACTGGAGACTTGATCCATGCCGTTATAAGTTTCTTTCATTTTCATTAAAGCAGCAATAGCTTTATCTTGACTATCGATATTGGCTTCGTCTTCAGAAATTTCTTGTCAAGCAGTATCTTTGTAATTGTTTTTATCAGAAATAACTTCATCAATTTTTTCATTGATTTTTAGTTGGGCCTTAGTTTTCATACTATCAACCAATCTATCAGTCAAAGCTGCTTCATGGGCTGGTGATTGTAAAGCTTGTCGCATTTTCTTTTTACTAAAAATAGTGTAAACAATAATATCTTTGACAATACCTAATTTACAACTAAATACGGGAGGGAGTTTTTTTAAATCAGCTTCGGTTAAATCTTTATTTCAAATTACATTATCTTCAATGGGTTGATCAGAAATATATTCGTCATACTCGCCATAAAAATCACTAGTGCCTTTATCAAAGACAGCGTATTCATTTTGGGCGTAAATCAGTTTTACTGGTAAATTTTGGACAGTTCTATTTTGTAAATTTTCTAATACGGGATTATTGTTGTTCATGTGTGTTTAATTGTTTTCGTTAATGTTAATGCCCTTTTTTTCTTGGAGTTTGGCTAACTCAGTTAAAAAATCAGCTTGGCTGACTACTTTTTCCTTTTCTTGGTTAATTCTTCGGGCAGCCGTCGCTTCCCTTTTCCAAATATCTCGGTCTTGGCAAGTTTTGGCTAATTCTGCTTCTAAGTTAGCTTTTAAGTCTAACTTTTCTGACTTTTCAGCAATAGCAGTATTTTCTCAGTCTAAGGCTTTTTGCTTTAAGTTTTCAATTTGTCCTTCATATTTGACAGCTAAGCGTTGTAAATCTTCACTATTTTTAATAGTAGTGATGGTTTCTTTCTTATTCTCTTCATTCATAATGGTTATTCTTTTTTACTTTTAATAAATATGCCAAAGCCAGCAACGATTAAGCAAGTTAGTCCAGCAAAAACACAAGCACCAATAGCTCAATAATTAGTTGGCTGTAATTCCTTAGCTAGTTCTTTACGGTCAGTCTCTGAAAGTTCTACTTTAGTTTTGCTATCTTTTAAATCAGCGAGTAAAGTTTTTAATTCGGTTAGTTTTTCTTCCGGTAAACCTAAGCCATCTAATTTAGTTACTAATTCTTCACTAAGTTTCTTTTTTTCGGTAATTAGAGCTGTTTCAGCCTCTTTTTTATCTTTTTCTAAATTAGTTTTTTCACTAAGTCAGTTAGATTTTTCCGAAAGGTAAGTATCACCTAAGCTTCCTAAGCTTTCTATTTCTTTAATTTCTTCTTGTTTTAGTTTATTTACTAAGTCAGCTAAGGTTTGCTGTTCCTGCTGTTGCTGAGTAGTAGTAGTGGGCTGTTTACTTAATAAAGTATCTAAAACCGTGATTATTTTGTTTATTTTGTCTTGATAATTTTGATTCATAAAAATTTCTGTTTATTTTTAGTAGCCCAGTTTCAGTAAAAGAACTGAGTGAATTTAGCTCAGCAATAAAATTCTGAAACGGGGGAACTAAAATCTATATAGCTTTTGTGAACTATATTTTTGTTTTAAGCACCTATTTTAGAGGGAGGAATTGGATATCAGGCTTGATATCAGCACGGATATCTAACCTAAAATTTACTCACTTTTTCATCCTCATTTCTTTAAAAAAATATTTCTTTCTTGTAAAAATTGTTCTAATTCTGTTAAAGTTGCGAATTTTAAACAAAACTTGACATTAACTCTTCCTTTTAAACTATATCTGGTTCCGAAAGGATGAATAGAACCAATACCTACCACTTGCCGACCTTTGCTGTGTAATTCTCCTATTCTTTGTCCTTGACTATTAACTAAATAACTAGATTTAGGAAGTTCTTTAATGAGTAAGTAATAATGGATGCCTTTATTGGTTTCAATAAATCTAGCTATTTTTATTCTGGCTTTAGCTCATTGGTCATCTAAATCAATTACGATAAAATAATAATTACCAACTGGTCTGCCACATCTTAGGCCATAATTATAACCTTGCTCTAATAATTGCTCAATAGTTAAAGGTTCCGAATAATATTTAGTCCAATTGAGAATATGTGGTCTTTTTTCTTTAAAAGGTATTATAATTCTAATGTCTCTTCGGTCAAAAAGCTTTAAATATTTACTTTCTAAAGGTTTTAATAATTGTTTCATAAATTGGATATCTAACGTAGTGTGGATCTTAAAAAGAAAAAAGTAGTTGCTTAACTCTTATAATAAAAAATAAAAAAAATGCCCTCTGGGCTAAAAAAATATATTTGTAGTTGCTGGAGTATTTCGGCCTTACGGCTTGCTAGGTTTTAAACTCCTTGACCTCTTTGCTTTACCATTTTAAAGTTGGATAGCAACCACTATTGCTAGTGACTCCCGATTAAACGGAATTTTTTTTGAACTTGGTTTTGAATTCTTGACCTGAATTTTTTGGGTCTTTTGCTTCGTAAAAGATTTAGTCTTCTCCGAAGCGTTTTTTTCCTCTTTTCAGTTTAAGGTCTATTTAAGAGTAAAAAGACCACCGACTTATAAATTTGTTAAACTAGTTTATTCACTTCATAATTTGCTGTAATCCTCATACATAGTATCTCTATCAGTTTGAATATACTTTTCAGTAGTAGTGATACTGTCATGACCCAGTAAAAATTGAATAGTAGTTAAATTACTGCCTTTGCGATGCATTCAAGTAGCAAATGAGCGTCTAAAGCTATGAGGAGTAATTAATTTAGTAAATCCAGCTTTTTTAACTCTTTGTTGAATAATTTGGCGAATAACTAAGGGATATAATGGTTGTTTTTTTTGATTAGTAAAAAGATAATCATTACAATTCTCTTGAAAATGCTTAATTAAAAAAGGTGGTAAAAATACTTCTCTAATTTTGTTTCCCTTGCCATGAACCCTTAAATTTTCTCCTTTGATTAGATTGCTATGGCAAACATTAACTAATTCGCTTACTCTTAAACCTGAATAAAATAAAAAGTCAAATATCAGGTTATTTCTTTGATGAGTTTCTTTATTCCTTTCCGATTTTGTGCTTTTTAAAGTTTCTAATTCTTTAATACTTAAAGTGGCAAAGCATTTACGTTGGGATTTGGGAATTATTCCTTTAATTCATTCTCAGTCTACAACTATTCTGGCAAATTTAGCATAAGAAGATACTGCATAACGGATTAATTTAAGACTATTGGGTTGATATTTATTAAGATTAAATTTTAAGAATTCCCGAATGCTTTGCGTAGTAATCTCTTTACTCTGTCAGAACTGTTTTAAAACTGCTGAATAAGCTTGGATAGTTCTTGGGGTTTTATTTCTCTCTTCTAGTCAGCTAGTGTAATTTAATAAATCTAGTTGGTTATTCATAATGGTTATTTCTTTTTATTTCGCTCTTTTTCTAAAATATCTTTACAGTTATCACAGGCTCAAGTTTTACTAATAATAACTGAACCCAATTTAAGAATGTATTGTAAATCAGTTACTTTTTGACAGCCTGAATATTGGTATTGACAAGGTCTTTGTAATTTTGTCTGATTATTTTTTTGTTTCATAAGGTTTTATTTTTTTGTTAATCGGTTAATTTCTTTAGTTAATCGTTTATTTTTTTCTTCTTGCTCAATAAAATATCAACATCAGTTAGTAGCTATTTCTTGTAATTCTTCGCAACGTGAACATGGGTCTAACATTATTTTTTTAGGGCTAACATTATTTTCTGTTAGACCCTGTCTTTTTTTTGCCATCAAATTTCTTTGATATTCTCGTCTTTTTTCTAAATCTTTAATTGGCATGAGTTTTTTCAATAATTTTTCCATCCTTGGCAATTATTAGTTCACCTTGCTTAATTCTTAAACTCAATTGCTCCAATAATTCTTCATTAGTTAACTCCTGAGAGATTTCTGCTTGGTTTCTTTTTTCAATGGAATTAATTTCTGCCTCAATGGTTTCTAATAACTTTTCTTTGTCCTGAGGAGCTATTTTTAAAAGGTTAGTTTGATAATTAGCACGCATAATACTTTTTCATAATAAATAGGCTGCTAAAAATTTTCCTTCTAATTTCTCTAACTTTTCTAGTTCAATAACTTCATAAAGTTGTTGATAAAGTAATCGGTTTAAGTTTTTACTGCGATTAGCTCAATTATCAGCTTTGCTAATTAATTTTTGTATTCGCTCTTTTAGTTCGTTAATCATTAGTGCTATCATTATTGAAAATGATGTAATAATCGTTTAAGTTTTTATCTTGTTTTTGAATAATTTTTATTTTTGTTAGGGATTTAATTTTTGTGTTCATGGTTAGTTAATTTGTTAAAATTATACTTGGTATCTTTGCTTCCACATTCTTGTAATTGATACAAATTCAAATCACCAAATATTTCATAACGCAATAGATTATAAGTCTTACGAAACTCATAACCCTTACTTTTTTCATAGCTAAATCTTTCGCTTACAAAATTTTTGTATGTCGAATAATCAAAGTTTTTTTGAGAATAACAATAATAAACATGTTCCTCCCTAATGTGCTTTCGACCACTTCTAAAAATTTGAATGCCAAAAAGGTTTTTATATCCTTTAATTGGCACAAAACTTTTATCATCTAATCGGTTTTTAATTTCTTTAAGTTTTTTCATGGTGTTTAAAATCTAATTTTTTTTTGGCAAAGTTCAAGCTATGATACTATTCTGTTCCATAGTCTTTTTCTAATTCGGGGCAATCTTGATGTTCAATACTGCGAATTCAGATTGTTAATTGATAACCTTTTCTGCCAAATGGTTGATAATAATCATGCTCGGTTAAATCTTTAAGTGCTGCTAACTTAACATCATTGCTAGTATCAAATCATAAATCAAAATTTCTATCGATTATTTCTTGTTCGGTAAACTTTTGCAAGCATCAGGAACAATTCAAGTCAGCTAATTTTAGGGTGATATTAGTCTCTTTTATTTCGTTAGTTGCTCCCATAGTCTTTAAGTTCTTTTCAATTGATAAGCCGAAAAATTCCCATTCAGTTTCGACAGTAAAAGAGGTACTTTTTATCAATAAAGTTTTTCTTTTCTAAGTCTTGTCAAATTTGATTATTGACTTTATCTTTAAAAGCTTGTATAAAGTGAATATTTTCTTTATTAGATAATTCCACTATTAGTTTAAAACACTCACGATTTTTAAACTCTTGGCTTTTTCTCCCTCTAATAATACCAACCAACTCATAAATATATTCATTACGTTTATTCATGGTCAATAATTTGATAAGAATAAGCAGTAAAACTTGGTCTTGGACTATGGTCGGATTTAGCTCAAGAGCCTTGTAAAAGAACCTTAACACCTTTTTTTAAATTAGGCTTTTGTCAGTGTGTTTCTCCTAATTCACGATGCTTAAAATTACAAGTAAAAGCACCGGATAAATGGTCAAGATGGGTTTCATTAGTTATTCGAAATACTACTGGCATTTCACACTCTTGACACTTAATTCTTTGGCATTCTTCTATAGGATGTTGCTGACATTCTCGGACTTTTCTAATAAAAGCCATATAGGGAGTATTACTACTTGCTTTAGACCTTATTTGGGAAGTTAAAATGCCTGAAATTTTGGTTAGTTTAGAATTATCTTTCCTTTCATATTCATCAAAGAGAATAACTGGTTCTTTTAAGAACTCTTGGTTAGTTAGAAGCTGATAAAGTTTAGTTTCTAACTCTTTTAATCTTTTATTTCGTTCGTGCTCAAATTTGTTCCGACCAGAATTTAATAAATAATCTAAATCATTATTTTGCTTTTCTAAATCAGTTATCTTTTCTTTTAATTGGCTAATAGTTTTATCTTTATCGGCTAAAACTTCATCTTCTTTTACTAATTGATAATTAGGCAGATGCTGACGACAAATTCATTTTTCCTTATTGCTGTCGAGATTAACTAATCAGGCTAATTTACCAATTTCACCACAGTTTGATGAATATTCCTTTAATGGATGCTGACAGTTAAAATTATTTCTCTCACTGTAATCAATAATTTTTCATCTTTCTACTGTTTCTTTTACTAGGTTAGTAAGAACCTCATTATTTTTGAGAATTTTAGTTTCTTTCATTTTGTCTTTTTTCTATAGACTAAAATGCTAATCTGAAACTATCTACAATATAAATTGTAAATAGTTAAAACCCTTTTAGATATTTATATCTAATAACTATTCATAACATCTTGAATAATTTTAGATCTAAAATCTAGCATTTAGTCTATATATTATATTATAACTTTTTTAGGTTAGATATCCGTGCTGATATCAAGCCTGATATCCAATTCATCTCCTTTACTTAGGGACTTAAAACTTCTATATGAAGAACTTCTGACAGCAATTAGAAGCTAAAAAGTTAACTGATAAAAATCAAGTAGAAGAACATTTAATTCAACAATTAGGTCAGCCAAGTAATCCTATTCAACAAAACTTACTAACGGAAATATTAAAAAAAGTAAATGCTTACTATTTTACCACTGAACCAACTAATACAGCTGTTTATTCTTTATTTGGCTATTGCCAACAAATTCAAGCTAAGCAATATAAAGAAGGAAAAAGAAGAGGTGAAACTTACTATCTACTAAATTTAGCTGAACCCAAAGGCGAAAAGCTAAAAGCTAGTAAAGCTGACTTACCAACAGAAAAGTGAACCCAGTTAGAAAAATTAGCTATTTTAGGACAAAAATTGGTTTTTACTTACCGAAAATGGATTACTAATAAGGAACTGCTCGACTTTGAAAAGCCCCAAAAAAAGCCAGTAATGGCTGAAGCTAAATTAAAAATAAGTCCGAACAAAGCAGAAACAGGGTAAGATGATGGTTGATTGACTGACTGTAGAGCAGTTAGCTTAGCTAACGCTCAACGTTGTCCAATCACTATCATTCTTGTCCCCCGTTTCGCTTTCCGTGCCGACACGTATACGCGTATGAAAATATGAAAAATTTTTTAACTATTAACTAATGAATAAACTAATTAACTGACAGGAAATCTATCAAGACCCTGCCTTATTCCATATCTATCTTACTGAACGGAAGCGAGGAAAGACTGACTGTAAAGCCTGAACCATGCTCGAACAAATCACAGCACCTAATAGCCAAGTAAAGTTTGCCTGACTACGCAGACATTGACATGATAGCTTAGAATGCACCAAACCTTACTTCCAAGACTTAGTGGCTAAGTTTACTGAAAGCCACGAAAATATTAAGTATTCAGCTTTTGAAATCCAAGAGCAAGGTTTATTCTACCAAGGCAAGAAACGTATTTACTTCTTTGATTTATTTAGTTTCAGAAAGGCAAGAGGTAAAATTGCCAGAGGAACTAACTTTGCTGAGATAGTTTATGAAGAAGCTATTCCCATTGACCAAGAAGTTTTACCAAGAGAACAATGAAAACTAAGCGACTTTATTCAGAGTTTAAAAAGAAATGAAGACCAACCATTAAAAGTAACCTTCTTAGCTAACCCTTATATTTTCAGTATGTATTTTTTAGATGAATTCAGTAACATTTTTGATTTACGAAAGGATGCTGAAGAGAAAGCTAAAATCAATGATAATTCAGCTGTTCAAGTATGAAGTAAAGATAAACAATGAATGCTTTATTTAAACTTATTACCTGGTGAGCCTGATGCTCATTCATTAGCCTTAGAGGAAAAGTTAAACCCTAGCTTACGTAACTGAGATGATTTTATGTTTGCTATTAAGACTAAACAGGATAAATATAAAAAGTATCAGATTATCCATGCCATCCAAGATTTTTATTTTGTCGAGATAGGAGAAAGGGAGAAGAATAAGAAGTATGCTTTAATGCATTTTACTAAAAACAGAAAAGAGACTAATAACGAATTAGTAAATTTCTGTTTTGATTGAGAGGAACAAGCCAAAAGCAAACTAAAAAACTGTGTGCTAAGAGAAAAGAAAGTATTAGTTCCTAAATGAATTAGAATGCTTAAAGAACAAATGCTTTACTTTACTGATTATCGTGCTCGTGATTGATTTTTAGAATTAATAAAGTAATCATGCCATTTACTAGAGAACAGCAAAGAGAACATTACCTCAAAAACCAAGAACTATTAAAAGCCAAAAGAAGAGAAAGATATTTAGCCAATAAAAACCAGGTTGAACAAATCACAGTTACTAAGGTTGAACAATTTTCACAGGTTGAACAAAACCATCTCTCAAAGGTTGAACAATCTCAGGTAGAACAATTATTGGCTAAAAATGTTCAACCTAGGGAAAAGGTAGAACAAAATTTAAAGGTTGAACAAATTAATACAACCAAAGAAAAAGTTGTAGACAAAATCAATAATTCGGTTGTAGACATTCAAGCTTTTAATGAAGAAGTATTTAAAAGAGCAGGAACTATTAATAAAGGGTTTGATAAGATATTAGCAATTGACCCAAGTGGCACAGGAACTACTGGCATCTGTTTAATTAATAATAAAACTATTGAATTTAAAGAGTTTAAGGATATTTACTGGAGAAATCACTATGATTTTATAGTCTCTAGTATAAAACTATACAATCCTAATTTATTACTGTTTGAAAACACTAACTTTATTAGTAATAGAACTAGTGATAGTTTAAACTTAATTAGATTACTTGGTGCTATTGAATGTTTAGCAGTAAACGAGGTAAAAAGTATAAATGTAGTAAAAGTCAAGCAACTTAGTAAAGAATTATTTAAAGGAACTAGAACTATTAAAGATTTACAATATTTACCAGGTAGAGGTAAAGGGTGAATGTTTAATGAAAAAAGAGTGAGCATTCACCAATTAGAAGCATTTATTGTTTATTATTTGTTTAGTAATAAATGATAAAGGTTTATCCAAATAAACCCTTTGTAAAGTAAAGAAAGAGATGGGCAAGAAATAACCTAATGATAGATAAGATAAGGCTAAAAAGTACAGGGCAAGCAAATAATTAAAGTAAACGAACAGGGCTTTAAAAGTAAAGAATGAAAAGGCTAAAAACAAAAACAACCTACAACTTAAGACTAATCACGTAACGCTTTTTATAAGCTTTAGTTAGCTGAGCTTTGATTCTTCGACTTAAAGTTCCTTTATTAATCTTTAAAGCTGAAGAAGCTTCGGTCAAAGTAGCATAAACAGTAGTTTCGAGTAGTTTCAGATAAAGTTCAAGTTTTTTTAACTTCAGTTTTAGTAGTTTGAGATTTTACTACTTTTTTGATGGGAGCTTTCGAAGGAGTCGGTTTAGTTTCTAAGATTACTTTATCAACTTTTTCTTTAAGTTTAGTTTCTAAATCTAATAAGGCTTCTGTTTGAGGAGCTGCGAGGGTTGGTCTATTTAGATTATATTGAGGATTTAATAGTTGAATATAATATAACTCTTTTTGAGTTAATTCCTCTCGAGAACAGTAAGTTAATATTTCTAAATTAAAATTAATTAGACCATATTTTTTTAAAGCTTTAATTAGAATATAATTATCTTTTAAAGGCTTAGTTCAAGGCTGTAGATTAAAATAATAGTTGGTGGTATTTCCTAAGTTTAAAGAACTCCCCACATAAGCTTTATGAGTAATGCGATTAACTAAACGATAGATTCCTACTTTGTTTTTATTATCATATCAAACCTTAGCTCTTAATTTGCTTAATGGGGAATTTTCATTAATGTTATAAACTGTGAGAGGCTTTAACTCATCTTTTGCTTGTTTTTCAACTAATATTTGGGGTTGAGTTTTAAAATAGTTGAATTGGGTAACGGCTTCAATTACTCCATTGGCTAACACATAACGAATTAAATTTAGTTTAGGTTGATATTTAGCATGATATTTAACTAATTTAGTGGTAAAATCTAAATCTTTATTAATATCTCAGGTCTCTAACAAATATAAATCATAGTCTTTTCAACCTTGGCTTAGGAGACCTTGATAATAAGTTTTGATTTGTTGGGGAGGTTTTAAAGCTCCTTTACCTTTAAGAGTAGCCATGTATTCTAAATAGTCTTTATCAAAGTGCTTTACTAAGAAAGCTGTTAAATCATTAGCCCCCTCAATAGCATAAGACTCCCGAGAGTCTTTAGCTAAAAAAAGCACAATCCCTCCTTTATTAGCTATCTCACTAAATAATTCTTTTCTTTTCGAGGGTTTATTAAGCGAACTATAAATTTTCAGGGTTTTTAAGTCTTTCAGGGTAACCGAGGAATAATTTCTAACTGAGCCAGCCAAACCTAATACACCAAGTTGCGAAGAATTAAGGCGAGAGAATAAGTAAGTATTGTGATTAAAAATTGTGTTTGTTGCGTATTTATAATTTGTTCTAAAAAATAATGTCGGGATGGAATGGGCTATTGCTCATACAACGCCATAGGCCCTCTTAGTAAGGTCTATTTCACAACTATTAGCTCATGAGACTAGTAGCTAGGGTAATTTACCCCTCCATT
>WNGN01003050.1_pt1 | contig 11264 bp, 7 predicted proteins | sample 5400561 | NCBI WGS metagenome assembly WNGN01 (sample SAMN13153379, study PRJNA577476) | soil metagenome | isolation source: 115 cm soil or saprolite under Garry oak tree replicate 2 | place: USA:California | collected 2016-06-15 | reverse complement strand
TGGCTCGTGTCGGCGAGGCCCGCTGCCGTGAAGACGGCCGCCTGGATTTGTTCCGTGGGCGAATACAGATCGACCTCGGCGACGAGGACGCCATCCAGGGATACGCGAGCGATCCCGCTCTGGGTTCCGCGAGCGCCGATCCAGTCGATCGCCGTGCCCGTAAAGGTAAAGGTCACTTGCGCGCCCGGAGTCGTCGACACGAGAGCGGCGCCGGCGCTCCACGATCTGAGCGAATTGCCTTGAGTGAACCCGTGGGTAATACTCGGGATCACGGTGACAACCGGATTGTCCTGAACCCAACCTGGGGTGTAGGCGACAGAGGGATCCGTTTCCTGCAAGCGCGAGATCGTCGCGGCGGGTACGTCGAACGCATCCACGACGATAATATTGGAGATCGCGGCCGCGTTTTGCCGGCCTGTGACTTCGATCGTAAACGTGTGGCTCGCGTCAGCCAGGCCGGTAGCTGCGAACATCGGTACCCGGATTTCCTCGGTCTTTGAATACGTATCGACCTCGGCAACGAAGACTCCATCCAGGAATACGCGAGCGATTCCGGTCTGGGACGTACGGCCGCCGATCCAGCTGACCGAGGAGCCGGTGAAAGTCAACGTGGCTTGCGCGCCCGGCGCCGTCGAGACTGCGGCGCTCCCTCCGCTCCAGGTTCTGCTGGTATCGCCCTGCGTCCAGCCGACGGTGTAGCTCACGGAGGGATTCGTTTCCTCGACGCGCGCCAGAGCCTGAGGCGAAATCCAAGCCAAGCCGAGGAACGTTGATATCAGTGCTACCGCATAGGAACGCTTTGCAATTTTCATCATGGATCGACTCCTTGGCAGATTTGCCACCAAACCCAAGGGGAGTGTGACCGCCCAATATTGAGGGTCCGCGATCCCGGAGCAGGCCGATCGAGCTATGCCCGATGGAGGTGGCTTTTGGCTCCGACATCCCCGAGGGGTTCCCGAAATACCCTTATGACTACTCCCCGAGGCGTTCGCGATGAACACCCCGGGGAGCGATTGCAGACATCAGTCGCGCGGGCCGGTTACCGAAGACCTCTCCCGCAGGACTTCCTAAACTACCTAAACCTACCGCTACTACGCGCCGCCGCCCCCCACAGCCAACAAGGCTGGGCAAGAGCCCCCGAAGGATCCCGTGGTCGAGGGATTGGGCTTGTGGAGCTGGATGTTTCCGCCTCCGGGGCCCGAACCGCCCAATGTGTGATCCGAATCGCCTTCGGTCGTATAGACGATCACGCCGAACCGCGCCAGCCGGATGGTGAACTCATCGTCGACGCCCGGTTCGCCTCTGTCTCTGGCTTCCACGACCCAATCGACGTCACCGAAAAAGTTCGTCCTCGCCGTGCCGCAAATGAGACGGGCACCGATCGGCCGGCCCTTGTCGTCGGTACTCGAGTCCACCTCCATGTAGGCCGTGATGCTGGTCCAATGGACGTTCAGCCCGATGCCGTGGTCGATGTACTCCAGATGCCCCCAAGTCGGCGAGCCGTGCTTGCATCCGCCTCCGACGCCGAAGTTCGCCTTCGCGCCGGAATCGCGGATGATGAAGCCGCCGCCGGTCAGGAAGTCGCACACCCAGGCATTCGCGGAGCCGCTGGCGAGCGCCAGCGCGAGCGCCGCGACTCCAAACGCATAACGTGTCCAAATTCTACGCATTGTTATTCCTCCATTCGCATTGAGATGAGTCGATCATTACCCAGTTAATGTCTCGGCCCTCAGTAGCTCGCCTGGACCGCTTTCGCGCTCCCGCCGCTGAGACCTGCCATCGCGGATGCGACCGCCACGTCTGCGACGCCGGAGACGATCGCGTGAAGCGCATTCACCACGAGGGTGCCGTCCGGCAAGGACTGCTGCTCGTTGAGCACCAGCAAGCCTCCGGGAATACCGATCGTCTGGTTCGGGTCCCCGGTCACCGGGATTGGCGCGCCGTTGACCGAGAGGCCGTCGATATTCGAGACGCCGGCGGCGCTGCTCGCTGTTGCAGTGGCCCGCGACATCACGAAGTCGGCCCCGATGCTGGTTCCGGCGACGTTCAGCGCGAGGGCGGCGAGCGAGGCTTCGGAGTCAATTTGATCCGGATACCCGATCGTCACTGCGTGCAGGGTCTCCCCAGTGAGCAGGGAAGCGATGCCTCCTGTCGTATCCGAGGCCTGGAGAACGTCGCTGGTCCCCGCCACGAGCGTTCCGGTGTCGCCCAGCACCGCGGTCGTCCCGAGGAGCGTGCCCACGGGCGGAACGGGGAGAGGGGGGAGAAGCTGCGCGCTGCTGATTGCAGGCCATACCCACAGCCCACCCAGGAGTGCGGTGACGGCCGCGGTCGAACTCAAACGGGACGAATTTCTGTGACGCATAGTAACCTCCTCGTTTTCAGTTTCGGTTTGCCTAGAAAGATTCATGCTTCTTCCTCATGTGAGGATAAAATCCGGTCACCCTCTCCACGCAATGATTCGTTTGCGAAGAGGGCCCATGCAACAGATTGGTCGCGCCTTGTTACAAGAGCTAGGGTTTCAAGTAAGCCGGGTAGCGCAGCCACGCATACGTCGATCGAACTAGGGACGTCAGCGTGTTACCGGTCATGAAGGCCGGCACCTCACGGCGATTAGCCCTGCTCTCGTTTACTCCGCTATATCCTCACGGAGTGACGTCAAAAGCATCCACCACGATGAAGGCACCGAGCGAAGCCGGATTCTTCGACCCGGTCACTTCGATCGTCAACGTATGGCTTCCCGCGGCCAGGACGGGCGAGGTGAAGACCGTCTCCTGGGGTCCTTCCGCGGGCGCCGGAATGAACAGGTCCAGAGAATCCGCAACCACCGTTCCATCCAGGATCACGCGTGCGATCCCTGCCCCGGGTCCGCGGTAGCCGATCCACCTGACCGACGTCCCGGTGAAAGTGAACGTCGCCTGATCGCCCGGGATTGTCGATACGGCTGCTGTCCCCTCGCTGTACGGATGGTCCCGGTTGCCCTGCAGCCAGCCTGCGGTATAGCTGATGGCCGGATCGGTCTCCTGGCGGCGCGTTCCCGACGTGATCACGTCGAACGCATCCACGATGACAGCGGCCCTCACGGCGGCCGGGTTCTGCCGGCCGGTCACTTCGATCGTCAAGGTATGGCTCGTGTCGGCAAGGCCCGTTGCCTTGAAGTGCTCCGCCTGGAATATGCTGTGGTGGGCCGGGTCAGGCGAGGCAGCATAGGTGTCCACCTCGTTCATGAAAGCTCCGTCCAGAAATACGCGGGCGATCCCGCCGTTGTCGGGACCCAGCTCGCCGAGCCAGCGGACCCCTGTGCCGGTGAAGGTGAACGCGGCTTGATCACCTGCGGTCAGCGAGCCCGCGACGGTCCCGCCGCTATATTCAGCGCCTGTAACACCCTGGACCCAGCCGCTACCGGTGAAGGCGACGGATGGATCCGTATCCTGCAGGCGCGAGATCGTCGCGGCGGGAACGTCGAACGCATCCACGAGCACAAACGCAAGATTGCTGGCGACGTTCTTCTGGCCGGTCACTTCGATCGTCAAGGTATGGCTCGTATCGGCGAGGCCCACTGCGGTGAACAGCGGTACCTGGACTTCCTTGGTCTTCGAATACGTATCGACCTCGGTAACGAAGCTGCCATCCAGGAAGACGCGAGCGATGCCTTCCTCGACCCAGCGGCCGCCGATCCAGCTGACCGAGCTCCCGGTGAACGTAAACGTGGCGTGGGCGCCAGCCTGGTCCGAGGCCGTAGCGCCCCCGTTGCTCAACGCCTTGTACATATCCGAGCGCCAACCCGGGCCGCTGTAGACAACGGATGGATCCGTATCCTCGAAGCGCGTCACCGGCGCGGGCGGCGGCGGTGGAGGTGGCGGCGCATTGTTGGCCACGGTCACCGTCACCGGCGCGGAGGGAGGGCTGACGTTGCCCGCGGCATCGCGCGCGACCGCGGTGATGGTGTGCGAGCCGTCGCTCGCGGTAGCTGTGTTCCACGAGATCGAATACGGCGCCGTCGTCACGTCCGCGCTGCCGTTGACACCGTTGTCCAGCAGAAACTGCACGCCGACCACGCCGACATTGTCCGAGGTGTTGGCACTCACCGACACCGTTCCCTTTACCGTCTGGCCGTTGCCCGGGGACGTGATGCTCACCGACGGAGGTGTGGTGTCCGGCGGAGGCGGCGGCGGCGCATTGTTGGCCACCGTCACCGTCACCGGCGCGGAGGGAGGGCTGACGTTGCCCGCGGCATCGCGCGCGACGGCGGTAATGGTGTGCGAGCCGTCGCTCACGGTAGCTGTGTTCCACGAGACCGAATACGGCGCCGTCGTCGATTCCGCGCTGCCGTTGACACCGTTGTCCAGCAGAAACTGCACGCCGACCACGCCGACGTTGTCGGAGGCGTTGGCGCTCACCGACACCGTTCCCTTTACCGTCTGGCCGTTGCCCGGCGAAGTGATGCTTACCGAGGGCGGCGTGGTGTCCGGAGCAGCCGGGGTGGTGGCGCTCGCGGGGCTGGACTGCGCCGAGAGATTCCCTGCGGCGTCAAAGGCGGCGACGGCGTAGGTATAGGTCGTGGACGGAGAGAGGCCTGTGTTTGGAAAGGAGGTCGCGCTCGTCGTGGCGATCTGGACACCGCCGCGGTAGACGCGGTAGCCGCTCACGCCTACGTTGTCCGAGGAGGCCGCCCAGGAGAGATTGATCTGCGAGGAGGAAACGGCGCTGGCCGTCAGTCCCGTGGGCACCGAGGGCGGCGTGGTGTCCGGAGCAGCCGGGGTGGTGGTGTTCGCGGGGCTGGACTGCGCCGAGAGATTGCCTGCGGCGTCAAAGGCGGCGACGGTGTAGGTATACGTCGTGGACGGAGAGAGGCCTGTGTTTGGAAAGGAGGTCGCGCTCGTCGTGGCGATCTGGATGCCGCCGCGGTAGACGCGGTAGCCGCTCACGCCTACGTTATCCGACGAGGCCGCCCAGGAGAGATTGATCTGCGAGGAGGAGACGGCGCTGGCCGTCAGTCCCGTGGGTACCGAAGGCGGCGTGGTGTCCGGAGGAGGCGGCGGAGGCGCGTTGGCCACCGTCACCGTGACCGCGTTGGAGGTGTAGCGGATGCCGAGCCCGTCTCTGGCAACCGCGGTCAAAGTATGCGCGCCGTTGGCTGCCCCGGTCGTGTTCCAGGACACAGAGTACGGTGCGCTCGTGTCTTCGGCGCCGAGGTTGCCGCCGTCGAGCTTGAACTGGACACCCGCGACAGTGAGCAGGCCGACGATGCTTACGCTTGCGCTGACTGGAACCGTGCCCGAGACAGTCGACCCGGAGCCCGGGGACGTCATCGTCACGATCAGGCTGCCCAGCTGCGCCTGAACCTGAGATGGGATCCAGGCCAGGCTGAAAACCATCAACAGGGCCGCTGCCCAGACATTCCTTTTCGTGTTCTTCAGCGTGGAGCGTGTATCCATTCGACCAGCCTCCCTTTCTTATCCTCGCGCCGCGCGCTTTGCTACCTACCGTTCATTGTCCGAGGCGATCAGCTTGGCTCAGGGGATGACATCGAACGCGTCGATCAGGATCCAGAAATCGCTCGAAAGCGGGTTCTTGTCTTTCACCTCGATCGTCAACGTATGAGTCCTCGCAGGCAGGCCGTCTTTGAAGAAGTCCGTACTCTGAGGTCCTTCCGTCTGGAAGTACGTATCGAAGTCCTTGACGAAGACTCCATCCAGGGATATGCGGGCGATCCCGCACTGCGGCCCGCGCGCGCCGATCCAGCGGATCCCCGTTCCCGTGAAGGTGATGGTCGCTTGCGCGCCCACGATATTGGATTCCGCGCTCGCGCCCTCGCTGTATGCCTTGTCCCGATTGTCCTGAAACCAATTCGGACCGTAGGCGATGGCCGGATCGGTGTCCTGGTGGCGCGTTCCAGACATCGTCACCTCGAACCCGTCCACCACGATGAGGGGAGAAGTCGATGCCGCGTTCTGCTCGCCGGTCACTTCGACCGTCAAGGTATGGCTCGTGTCGGCCATGCCTTGTTTCGTGAATACCTCCGCCTGGATTTGTTCCGTGGGCGAATACGTATCGATCGGTGGGACCGCCACTCCATCCAGGGTCACGCGAGCAATTCCGGTCTGGGGCCCGCGGGCACCGATCCAGCTGATCCCTGTCCCATCGAAGGTGATGGTCGCTCGCGCGCCCGGCACCTTCGAGAGCGCCGCGAGTCCAGCGCTCCACGCCCGGCTCGTATCGAACGGCATCCAGTCGGGAGCGACGAAGCTGCCGGGGCTGAAAGCAATGGACGGGTCCGTTTCCTGCAAACGCGAGACCGTTGCGGCGGGCACGTCGAACGCATCTACGACGATAAGGGCACCTGTCGCTGCTGCGTTTTGCCGGCCTGTTGCTTCTATCGTCAATGTGTGGCGCGCGTTGGCTAGGCCCGTAGCCTCGAACATGGGTACCCGGACTTCTAGGGTCTTCGAGAACGTATCGACCTCGGCCAGGAACGCCCCATCCAGGGATATGCGAGCGATGCCGGTGCTCGCCGCGCGGCCGCCGATCCAGGTGACAGAGGGACCGGTGAAGGTGAACGTCGCTTGCGCGCCAATCGTCGAGAACGCGGCCGTCCCGCCGCTCCATGACAGACTTCCATCCGAAGTCCAACCGCCGGTGTAGGCAACGGACGGATCCGTTTCCTCGAAGCGCGTTGCCGTGCCCGGTGGCGGCGGGGGTGGAGGTGGAGGCGGCGGAGCATTGTTGGCGACCGTCACCGTCACCGGCGCGGAGACGGGGCTCACGTTGCCCGCGTCATCGCGCGCGACTGCGGTAATGGTGTGCGAACCGTCGCTCACTGAAGCGGTGTTCCAGGGGATCGAATACGGCGCAGTGGTGTCTTCGGCGCCGACGTTAACGCCGTCGATTCTGAATTGCACGCCCGCCACGCCGACATTGTCGGAGGCGCTGGCCGTCAAGTTGGTCGTGCCGAAGACAGTGGCTCCGGGGGCGGGAGACGTGATGCTGACCGTCGGGGGTGTGGTGTCCGCGGGAGACCCGTTGGACACCGTCACCGTCACCGGATCCGAGGTGGTGCGGTTGCCCGCTGCATCGCGCGCGACTGCGGTGATGGCGTGCGAGCCATCGCTCGTGGTGGTGGTGTCAAAAGAGATCGCATACGGCGCGGTCCTGTCTTCCGCACCGCCGTTGACTCCGTCCAATTGAAACTGCACGCCGACCACGCCGACGTTGTCGGCGGCGCTCGCCGTCATCGTCGCCGTCCCCGATATCGTCTGGCCGTTCGCCGGCGAAGTGATGCGCACCGTCGGGGGCGTCGTGTCAGCGGGAGGCGGCGGAGGCGGGGGAGCCGTGTTGGACACCGTCACCGTCACCGGATTCGAGGTGTACTGAACGCCGAGCAGATCCCGCGCGACTGCCCTCAGGGTGTGCGAGCCATTGCCGGTAGTGGTCGTGTTCCAGGAGACCGAGTACGGCGAGCTCGTGTCCTCGGCGCCGAGGTTGGCGCCGTCGAGTTGGAACTGGACGCCGCGGACGGTTATAAGACCGATGATGCTTACGCTTGCACTGACCGGGGCCGTGCCGGAGACAGTCGATCCGGAATCCGGGGATGTCATCGTCACGATCAGGCTGCCCAGTCCCAGTTGCGCCTGAGCCTGGGTCGAAATCAGGGCGAGGCCGGAAATCGCAAGCAGCGCCGCCGCGCCGACACGCCTTCCGATCTTCAGCATGGATTGCTCCTTCCTAGCCCCCCTGTTCAGCGCGGATTATTGCCCTCCAACTATTAAGCGCCCGTGATCCGCGTCAGGCCGATTGCACTACGATCCGCCGATTGCACTACGATCCATGGAATCTGACTTGCGGTTCCGGCAGCAGGTCGTCGATCGAACGCGGCGGCGCGAGCATCGCCGCATACCACTCGATCGTCCGTTCCAGCCCGGGCCGTACCCTCCACGCCGGCCGGTAGCCGAGAAACCGTTTCGCCTTGTCGATGTCGGCCCGCGACAAGCGCACGTCTCCGGCGCGCGATGCGCGATAGATCGGGCGCACCCCGCGCAAGCGGGGAAAACGCAGTGCGAGCAACGAACGGATCATCTCGAACAGCTCGTTGAGAGTCGTCTTTTCGTTCAGCGCGACGTTGTAGACCTGGTTGACAGCAGCCGGGTCATCGACCATGGCCGCGAGCAGATTCGCCTGGACTGCGTTGTCGACATAGCAGAAATCGCGAGCCGTTTCCCCGTCGCCGTTGATGAAGACCGGTTCCTCGCGGATCATGCTGGCAACCCATTTCGGGATCACCGCCGCGTACGCCCCTTCCGGATCCTGGCGCGGGCCGAACACGTTGAAATAGCGCAGCCCGATCGAGCCGAATCCATAGCAGCGCGCGAAGGTGTCCGCGTAAAGCTCGTTCACGTACTTGGTTAGCGCCGACGGCGACAGCGGCCGGCCGATCTCGGGCTCGACCCTCAGGAGCCCGGGCAGGTCACCGTAGGTTGCGCTCGATCCGGCGTAGACAAATCGCGACACGCCGGCGCCATGCGCAGCAACCAGCATGTTGAGAAACCCCGTGACGTTGCTGTCATGGGTGGCGATCGGGTTTGAAATCGAGCCCGGCCCGCTCCCGAGCGCCGCCTGGTGCAGTACGAAATCCACCGAGCGGCACGCCCGGCGACAGGTGTCGAGCGAGCGGATATCGCCTTTGATGAAGCGAAAGTTCTTCCACCGGCTTTCGGTGACGGCCTGCTTCACCTGCGTCAGGTTGCCCGGCCTCCCCAGGGAAAAATTGTCCAGCCCGACCACCCGCTGGTCCAGCTTGAGGAGGGTTTCCAGGAGATTGGAGCCGATAAATCCGGCTACGCCGGTAACGAGCCAGGTGCGGGGTCTGATCGTGATCCGCTCTTGTACCGCTTCGTACATCGTCATCCCGTCCTTTCGGATGCGCGCCCCAGAAAGAACCGTGGCGCGGGATCGACGGTATTGTCGGATTTCACTGTGTAGCGTTTGTGAGCCCGCGATGGTCCGGATGGACGGTCAATTGGCCATCGCCTCCCTGGCATCAGAGCGGGCCCGGCAGAGATCCAGAAGCATGCGTTCGTAGCGGTCTATCATCGCGCTCTCCGAAAAGAGCCTCTCAACGACGCCGCGGGCATTCTTTCCCATCCTTGTGGAAACTGTCCGGTCCGCCAGGATCGCCAGTTTGTCGACGAGGACCCTCGTATCGCCCACCGGAAAGAGAAAACCGTTCCAACCCGGGACGATCATCTCCGCCGCGCCGCCCACATCGGAATGGACCACAGGTTTGCACAAGGCCATGGCCTCGACCGCCGCCAGAGAAAATGCCTCGGTAAAGCTGCACAACGCCATGGCGTCGCAAGCGGCGATGTAGGGGCGGACATCCTGCTGGAGCCCCGTGATTACGACATCGCTCTCGATATCGAGCTCGCGAGCACGGGCCTCGATCGCCCCACGCATCTCGCCGTCGCCGATCATCAGCGCTCGCGCCGGGATACCCAGGTCGCGCAGCATGGCGATCGCCTCCAGTAACTGCAGATGGTTCTTTTCCGGGCGCAGCAAGGCCGATATACCGATCACGTAGTCCGCCTCGGAAAAGCCGAGCGCACTGCGCAACGCCCGCCGTTCCTGAGGGCTCCATGTGTCGCAAAACTCCTTCGTGTCCACCCCGTTATAGATCACTTCGATTCTTCGCGAGAACACTCCGCGGCGCAGCCAGTACCGTCTTTGTTTCTCGCAGACGAAGACCAAACAGTCCGAGGTCCAGAAGAGCAGGCGGTAAATCATCATCTGGAGCTGCTCCTTTGCCCGGAGGAGCCGCGTCGAGTGATAGGTGACAACCAGCGGCACTCGCAGACGCGAGAGGCGGGACGCCAGAAAGGAGTACATCAGCGCATACGGATTCGCCGCGACGATTGCCGACGGCCTGACGCGGGAAATGTATGCGGAAAAATCGGCCAGGGCGCGTCTGTCGAAATAGCGGGCCGCATTAAGGCACCGCACGGCCCCGCCGTTGTGCAATCGAATGCGATCGAGCTGGGTGTCGTCCTTCTTGATGTATACCGCATGGCACTCGTGACCGCGCTCAGCCAAACGATTCGCGACCGTGATCGAATGGCGCTCGGCCCCCCCCTGGGTCAACGAGGCCGTGACAAAGATAACCCGCACATGAGTCCCGCTCAAAGGCCGTGCCCGGGATCGCGGACGGCAGCGAGCCAACCTCGCCCCACGCCGACCAGCGCCGCCATCGCGGCATAAACCGCCGCGAGGACCACGCCGCCGAAGACCAGGCGAACGAGCGGTCCGCTCGCAGCGAAATAGCGGTCGGCCATGCTCCAGGCGATCGCCGCGGCAAGAACCGCGGACAGTATCAGCAGCCCGAGGGTTCGCCAGTCCTTCAGCTGCCGGACCGGGATCCCGGTGCATAGCGCAATGCGCCGCAGTATGACAACGTAGTCGACAAAGACCGCGGTCACGCTGCCCACCGCCGCACCCGCCAGGCCGAAAGCGTGTGCCGAGAACCAACTGAGCGCGACTGAAACGACCAGCGTAACCAAGCTGACGCGCATCATGTACGCGCCTTGCCGCAGTACCAGCATGGTGCTTCCGAGATCGACGACGAGGCCGGCGAAACCGACCATGAAAACCCGCATCACCGGCACCGCGTCCACGTAAGCCGCGGTATAGATGATCGTCACGATCTCCTCGGCGAAGGCAAAGGCAAAGGCGAGCAGCGGATAGACGAGCGCCCCGACCATGACGCTGGCGCGGCTGTTGAGCTTGAGCATGCCGCGGATATCGCCGGCAGCCTGAAGCCGGCTCAAGCTCGGCAGGATAGTGTGAAAGACCGACTGACGGCACAGGTGCACGAGCGGCCCGAGCACCGTCGCGATCGAGAACGACGCGAACATACTCACCGAGAAGAGCGCCGCCGCGACCCATTGGTCCGCCTGTGACCGCAGCCCGTACAGCGCGCCCGCAGCCCCGATCGGAGCCGCATACCTCAACTGGTCGGCGAACGCACTCCAGCGCAGGATCGGCCCGCGCAGTCCGTGATGTACCGCCACGTAGCCCAGCAGCAATGCGACCTTGAGCGCCACGAACCCGAGCAGGACCAGGAGCACGGGCCCCAGTTCCCGTGTCACGATGGCGGCCAGCGATAGCGCCACGGCACGCAATGCCGCTAGGCCGACCGTCGCCTTCGCCTGCCACATCACCCGTTCTTCGGTCGTGGGAAGCAGATCGAGGAGCGACGCGACGACCCATAGCAT
>WNGN01003048.1_pt1 | contig 11272 bp, 7 predicted proteins | sample 5400561 | NCBI WGS metagenome assembly WNGN01 (sample SAMN13153379, study PRJNA577476) | soil metagenome | isolation source: 115 cm soil or saprolite under Garry oak tree replicate 2 | place: USA:California | collected 2016-06-15 | reverse complement strand
GCTGGTTGACGCTCGCGATAAAACGGCCATCCGGCCAGGATGGCCGTCCCGAGCGACGAACCGGAGAGAGGGATCTCTCGCAATTCGCTCTCACGCTGAGCCTCTTTACTCGGGCGCTATAATAGATATACGCCCGCTCCGGATGAACTCGTGGGGCATGCCGGGCGGTTCCGGTTTTTTGTAGCGCCGGCATCTTGCCGGCATCCCGTGCTGATGAATCTGTCGGGGGCGCGGCCCCGGATGACTTGCCGGGGCTGCACAAGCCCGCGGGCGTCGTCGCGATTTGAAGCTGTCATCCCGAGGCCCGACCGGGGCCCCCAGCGCGTGCCGCTTTTGCGCGTGCTGGGGTTGGAAGGCCGAGGGATCTGCAGTTCGCCTCTAAGGTGTAACTATCGACCGAGGCGGCCTGTCCTTCTGGTGTGAGGTACTGGCGTCGTTCTAATGGTGTTGGCGATCCTCGCCAAAAAATTGGCGATGCGACCAGCATCGCCATCCCGAGCGAACATCGGGAGCGAGGGATCTCTCTCATAGCAGTTTATGTGTCGTAGACTCGGCGCTCGCAAAAAACTAGTCCTCCTCGACCGAAGGAACCGCCAGTCGCTCCTATTTCGAATGCAGTGGCATCCATTTCCGTTTCGAGGGCGCGCGGAGCCGATCCGAGGTGGCGGTTCGCTAAACTATTTAGAATGATATTCTTGCAACATAAGTAGGGATAAGTGGCCTGGAATGATATCCTTGCAAAAATACCGGGGGGCGGGGGTACCCTAAAGTAATGCATTAAGTTTCTTCCCTTTCGTCGGGAACTTTGGCGCAAGTGGTAGGAACACCGCCCAGATAGAACAGCATGGCTCTGACGAGAGGCTGTCGAGCACGCTTGTAAGGTCCTGATTTCGTGACTATAGTAACTGCATTGGAGTGCGCTGCTTCCAATCGAGCGACGAAAATTTCCAGTGTGTGTTCGCAAACTGATTTCGAGGTGATTCGTGGCTTCAGCTAACCCGGCGTGGCGCTCCTCAGCCTTGCGCCCCACGCTGTTGAGATTGATCGTGTTTTCCGGTGCCGTAGCCTTTTGCTTCTTTGCATTTTCGGGGCGGCGAGCGCCGGTTATCCTCACCTATCCCCCCAGTCCCGTTGCGCGGCTGGCCATTCATCCCGCAGGCGATATGTGCACCTGGTGGGGAGACAGCGGGCCGGACGTCTTGGCTGATCCCCAGAACGATAGCAGCACGATCACCGAAGGACAGCTTCCTCCAGTTCGTTACGTGATCGATCCCTATCCAACCTTCAACGGCATCGTCCTGGATACGCGCGGCAATCGCGTTCTTATGAGTGACGAGAACCGCAAGAGCGTCCTCACCTACGAGCGTTCGGCCGGCGGCAACTCATCGGCTGTGACATCGCCCATGTGGCGGATTATCGGCCCGCAAACCGAGGTCGGTTTCATTGCGGGGGTCGAAGTTGATCCGGAGCGCCGGGAAATTTATGCCGTGAATAATGACGTCGAGGATCGCATCGCGGTTTTCGATTACGATGCGAATGGCAATCTCAAGCCCAAGCGTCATTTATACGTCCCTCACCAAAGCTGGGGAATTTCCCTGAATGGCTCGCGTGGAGAAATGGTCATCTCGGTTCAGCAGCTCAGCATGCTCGCCGTATACCGCCGCGACGCCAACGGCATGGATGCGCCGCTCCGCATCATCAAGGGATCTCATGCGAATCTGGCGGACCCTCACGGGGTGCGCTGGGATGCAGGTCATCACGAGATTATTGTGGCAAGTCACGGCAATTCGACGGAGATCGCGCCCTATACGGCTTACGACGCGCAGCAGACATCGGCTCGCGAGGAGAATATCCTGGGCGGACAATTTGTCCCGCCTTCCATCAACGTCTTCGATGAAACGGCCAGCGGCGATGCAAAGCCCGTCCGCACGATTCAGGGGCCAAATACAAAGCTGAACTGGCCCATGGGAATTGATCTCGATGCCATGCACGACGAAATCGCCGTCGCCAACAATGGCGACAACTCCGTTCTCGTATTTCGCCGCACGGCACAGGGCAACGTCGCTCCGGTGCGCGTGATTCGCGGCGCTAAAACGGGCCTTTCCAGCCCCATGGGCGTAGCCATTGATCCTGAGCACAACGAACTGTGGGTGGCGAACTACGGAGACCACACGGCGCTGGTTTTTGCGCGCGATGCTACTGGCGATATCGCACCCAAGCGAATCATCCGCAACGCCCCTGCGGGTACGCCAACCGGTGGGTTCGGTAATCCCTACGCCGTGGCGTACGACTCCAAACGCGATCAACTCTTGGTTCCGAATTGAGTGAGCCAGCCGCGCATCGCGGTGTTTGCCAGGTCGGCAAACGGCAATTCAAATCCAGTGAGGATTATCGCCGGGCAGTCTACGCGCTTGAGCCGAACCATGCATGGAATCGCTTACGACGTGACGCATGACGAAGTAGTGGTCCCGGTCGCACTCGCCGATGCCGTTCTGGTGTTCCGCGGCGGCGCCGATGGGTCGGAGGCGCCCATTCGCGTCATCCAGGGAACGAAGACGCAGATGATCCGGCCGCACACCGTTACCGTGGATGAGCAGAACAACGAAATTATCGTCGGGGATTCCAGCGGGCGCAGCATCCTGGTTTTCGATCGGAATGCGAACGGAAACGTGCCGCCCAAGCGCATCATTCAAGGTCCTCGCACCGGCTTGTTGTTCGTTGTCGGCGTCGCCGTCGACCCGATTCACGACCGTCTCATTGCGGCCAGCGCCGCAAGCGTGCCCGGTAGAAAGACGGGCCTGTTTATTTTCGGGCGGACCGATCAAGGCGATGTGGCTCCGCGAGCAGTGATCGCCGGCCCCAAGACGGGAATCGTGCGGCCCTGGCAGCTTGCTGCCGATGCGCAGCAAGGCAAGATTTTCGTCGCTGCAATCAACAATGAGAGCCATCCGCCCTACGAATTGGAAAAACCCAGGGCCGACTTGCCTCATGATGTCCAGTTGCCATCGCCCTGGAACAGCGGCGCTCTCGGATTTATCGGCGTTTGGGATATAAACGACGACGGAGATGTGCCGCCGCGCGCGATGATCAAAGGGGACAACACGTTTTTGGTTCATCCCGGTGGAGTGGCCATTGATCCCAAGGACGGCGAAGTTTTCGCCACCGATAGCATTCGCAATGGATTATTCAGTTTCCTGGCGCCGAATCTTTTTCCGGAGCGTCCCCGATCCCAATCAACCTTGGGAAACGGAACGACTCGGACGGCGCGATAGGAATTTGCAAGCACATCCCATTTTCTTAAGGGAGCGAACGTATGATGAATTTCCGGCGCGGGATTGCAAACGCGGCGCGTCAATTTTCTATGCTCAGGTCTAATGCCAACAAAGGGGTGGATCTCACACGAACCGCGGCGATCTGGTTGGGCACGACTTCTCTTGTGCTCTGCGCCGTTCTGCTGTTCTCCCAATCCAAGCCGAGTTCTCAACCGCAGTCATCTACTTCGGCCTCACCGAACACATTGACGGACGCGCAAATGTCCAAGATGAGCTCGGATGAGCTCGCCCACTACGTCTTCGAGCACCACGGCTGCAATAATTGTCATACGCTGGGCGCTAGCGGGAAGCTCGGTTTCACGGAACGTGGCAAGCAGGTGGGCAAGGGATTTGAAGGGTGCATCTCTCTGCTCACCTCGATGAACGTAATCGCCCAGGTGCAATCAGTGGATCGCACGGCGGAGGAAAAACAGAAGGCCGCCCGGTTTAAGGAGTTCGGTTGCACCACCTGCCATCAGATCACGCCGGGGAAACTGGGACTCACAAGTTATGGGACCAAGCTCAAATCTCTGCACCTGGCCTGCACCGATGTTGAGAAGATCCTGGCCCAGCAGCGCTGATTTTATTTGGCCGCGGCCCTCGATAGAACATCCTCATCCATCGGCTCCAGCTTCATAATCGAAGCGCCATGGTTGTTGCCCACCCAAAATGTTACCGGCGTGGTTGAATTGCCCACGAAGACACGCCGGATGTTGGTCTGCTGAGGCAGAAGATACTCCGTGACCTCTCCATTGTTGGGGTTAAGCCGGATAATGCGGTCGGTAAACATCGAGCCCGTCCAGACGTCGCCGTTCTTGTCCGCCACCGCCTGGTAGGGCGCGCTCCACGGAGTGGGAACCTTCCATTCCTGGATCTTCTCCGTCTTGGGATCGAACATCGCGACGGCATTTGCGCCGTATTCGGCAAACCACAAACGGTTCTGCGCGTCGACCATACCTCGGCGCGGACGTGAATCTCGCGTCGGCGTGGGATAAACCTTGAACTCTTTCGTCTTCGCATTGATCCGGCCGATATTGTCAGCCGCGAAATCGAGCAGATAGAGATCGTTTTCATGGTTCGCCGGGATGCCGTACGCATTGATGTTGCGGCCCGCGCCGGGTATCGCAAACGTGCCCAGGTTCTCGTATGTGCCTGTCTTGAGATCCAGCCGCAGGATGGAATGGTCGTCCTGATTGTTCGTCCAAACCTTGCCGTCCACATAGGAATAAGTCGGCATCACCATCGATTCCTGGGTGTGATCTTTTTGCAGTTCCTTGGGGAGCGGGAATGCCTCAACTTTTTCCGTCTTCCTGTCGAATTTCGCGATCCCTCCCTGATACATCATGGCCAGCCACGGATTTTCATCTTTATCGAGCTGTAGCTCGAGCGAACCCTTCGGAAATCCCTGTTTCAGTAGGGGAATGGGATATTCCGTCGCCTGGCCGGTTTTTGGGTCGAGCTTTCCCACGAATTCGTCGGCGAAATCCGAATACCACACTGTGCCGCCCGAGTCGACCACCACGTCGTGTGGCTGGGCCACCTTCCGCGGCAGATCATATTCCGTGATGATGACGCGCGTGGCCTTCGCCCTGGGCCGCGGCAGCGTCTTGAGCGAATAATCCCACCTCTCGGTCGAACTCAAGTTCGTCGTGGCCAGCCAGTCGGCGATAGGCTGAAGATTGCCTCGGGGACCCCCGCCCCGCGCGCCGCCCGCCAGCAGTTGCGGATGCGCCGGAGTGCTGCCCTGGGAGTAAAGGCTCATGCGCTGGATGACCTGCATGAATTCATCGGCAGTGTGAGTGGATCGCGCGATGCGTTCGAGAGTGTGGCAGCCCGTGCAGTCGAGGAGAAACCTCTTCTGCGCGTCGGTTCCCGGCATGCTCGTGAGCCACTCCGCGTTGTTCAACTGTGCGGCAAGATTCTTTGCCGGGCGGAGCTTGATATCCGCTGTCGCGCTGGTCCCTGGCGTCACTTCCACGGTCTTGGGGCCATCCATCTCGTACCCGACGGCGCGGATTTTAAGCGAATACTGCCCCGGCCCCAGCTTCGAACTCGGAAAGCTATAGCGGCCGCTACCGTCGGTGAATACGTCTATGGTGATCGTGGAGCCGTCTTTTTTGGCGCCGACCACCACACCTTCCATTGCCGCTTCCTTCTCCGAGCTCACTTGCCCGGTCAAGGCGATGCCAGAGGAATTTGCCGCCTTGATCAAACGTGGCGCAGACAAAAATGTGCCGAGTACCACGATCGCGATGCCGGCCAAAAGCGCTGTCTTGGACATAAGATCTCACCTCGAAATTCCGTTTGCCTGTTCCAGAATTTCTGTTTTGACCTCTCGATTGACACTAAAGTATCACCTAAGGCCTTCGGCAAACAATGTCGGGGATTCCCGGTTTGTGAGTCAGAGTCGTTGAACCTGGCAGACACGTGTACCAAAATGAAGCAAGCACGCCAAAGCGTCCATAAATGAACCCCATTTTCCTGAAGTCATTTCTCACGCCATTGGAAGCAGAAGCCCTGCTCGCTTCCGTTCAGTGTTTGGCTTGGACGCGCGGCCAGTTCCGGGGCCGCCCTGTTCCCCGAGAGGAAGTCTGGATAGGCCCCTACGCCTACAAGTTTTCGGGCCGTACGCTCGAGCCCGCCGGCTGGACGGCGGAAATCGCAGCAATCAGGCGTAAGATTCAGGCGCAGTACGGCGGCGATTACAATAGCGTGCTGCTCAATCGGTACGCGAATGCTCAGGATAGCGTCTCCTGGCATTCCGATGATGAGCCGGAGATGGATTCAGCGCACCCCATCGCATCGCTTAGCCTGGGGGCTTCGCGCGCATTCCTAGTCCGCCCGATTGCCAGCAAGCACGCTGTGCAGACCTACGTCCTTACTTCTGAAAGTCTGCTCGTGATGCCCGCTGGATTCCAACAGAAATACCAGCACTGCGTGCCAAAATCGAAGATAGCGTGTGGCACTCGCGTTAATCTGACGTTTCGCCGAATGAAGTTAGCAGAGGACTAAGGCTTCTAGCCGCGCAGCGCGGCGATTAGGCAGAATCCGTCGCGGCTTTGGCGGCGGGTCGAGCAAAAGTAAGCTCCAGTAATCTCTGCCGAAGCGCCTCGCCGGCATCCGTAAAAACTTCATTGCAGGTGTGACGCAGGCGCTGCTCGGCCGCGCGAACAATCGTTTCCAGGAGTTCACTTGATTCCTGGCTGAATTTGCCGATCGTTTCTTGCAGGGATAAACGGGAAACTTGCTCGAGCCGCATCTCGTGAGCCTGGATGGCCTGATCGCCCAGTTGAGAGATCACCTCGCTCAATCTGTTTTCCTGGGACAGCGTTTCCGCGCGAACTGCCTCGAGAATGGAGTTTGCCTCGTTCCGCAGATTCTCGCCGGCTCTGTTCAGCGTCGCCTGTACATCCTCCGCAAAGGCGGCGCCCAGCCGCGATGTGAGCTGTTCCCCTTCCGCATCCATGGCGGCGCGGATCTCTTGGCGCTGCGTTTCGATAAATGCCGAGATTTGCCCGCTCGCGGCCTCCACCTTGGCCGAGAATTCTCGAAGTTCAGTCTCGGCTTTTTCTCTGACGTCATCGGAAGCCGCGTTCAGCCCTTTTTCCAGCGCGGCCTGCATGCGTATCTGGGCTTTCTTCTCGCACCATTCCGAAACCTTGAAGAGAGAGCCAAAGGTAGTATAGGTCGTGTCCGTAGCTTTATCCTCGAGCTGGGCGATCCACTTGGCCGCGACCGCCCGGCCAGATTCCTCCATCTGCCGCTCCGAATTGGCGATCAACTCCTGTATGAAGTTCTGCATTCGCCCTGAGGCGCCTTCCAGGGCGTGCTCCGAAATCCTGCCGAGGTTTTCCTGCGTGCTTCGCAGTGATTCTTGAGCCGCTGTAATGGCCGCGTCGATATTTCTTAGTGTCTCGTTGGTGCGATCCAGGCGGCTGCTCAGCTCGCCTTTGAGCTCACTTGAAAACCGGTCGATCTCGCGGCCTGTTGCTTCCTGGGCGATGCGCACTTGTTCGCCCCATGCGATGATCGCCTCTTCGGCGCGTCGCGTCATTTCCTGGCTGGCGGTTTCCAATATGGCAGCAGCGCGGGATTCGAGATTCTGTTCTGCGGCTTGCGTTACCCGATCGAATTTCGAGAGTTGCTCATTCAGACGCTCATCGGCAGCCTGCAACTGCCGCAACGATTCGTGCAGCCGGTCGTTTTGCTCGTCGAGATACTGGCGCAGCCCGCTGAGCTTGAGGTCGATTTCGCCGGTGGCTTGTGCGAGCCTGGCCGTTTGATCGTTGATGCGCTGTTCGGCATCCTCGAGTCGCAAGAGCGCCCGCTGGGAGCGCTCGTCTTGCTCATTCAGCGAGTCACGTAGAACGTTAAGCGTGTTTTCTGCCTGGGAAGTCTCTTCAGTGAGGGCTTGGCCCATTCCGGCGACCCGCGAAGCGACTTCCTTTTCCATGGCCTCGGAATCGCGTCTCAAACGCGAGGCAGTTTCTGCCCCCACGGCCCTCAAGGAGCGTTCCATTTCTTTTCGCCACTCATTGCGGAGGGCGGCCAACTCACCTTCTATGCGTTCCTTGCGAAAAATGATCATGATTGCGTCAGGACTCCAGGGAAGTATGGCTGCAAGCTTGCCGAGGAGAAATGTACCACAGCCTGGCCTGGAGATAGATTTTCTTAGCACCTCGAGCGAAAAGTTTTCTGGGGTAAAGTACTCGGCGTACTATATCCATTTGAAAGTTGTCGTGCCCCATATCGGCGACGTATCCGCGTTATGGTTGCGGCCTGCCGATGCGCGCTGGGCGCTGGTACTGGCGCATGGCGCCGGCGCCGGAATGAATCATCCGTTTCTGGGTAAGCTTGCCCATGAACTGGCTGGCGCCCAGGTGGCCACGTTCCGATATCAATTCCCTTACATGGAGCAGCGGCGCCGCGTCCCAGACCCGCCAGCCGTGCTCCAGTCCGTCGTTCGAGCGGCAGTGCGTATGGCCGGCGAGACCGCGCCTGATCTCCCAATGCTCGCGGGAGGCAAGTCCATGGGAGGGCGCATGACTTCGCAGGCCGCGGCGGAACATCGTTCCGAATTGGCGCCTGAATTGGAAAGAGTCCAGGGCTTGGTCTTTTTCGGTTTTCCGCTGCATCCGCCCGGCCATCCGGGCACCAAACGCGCGGAACATCTCGCTCAGGTTAGGACACCCATGCTCTTCCTGCAAGGCACACGCGATCAATTCGCCGATTTGAAGCTACTGCGCCCCATCTGTGCAAACCTCGGCGCCCAGGCGACCTTGCACGAAATCGGAACAGCCGACCATTCGTTTCACGTGTTGAAGAGTTCGGGGAAGACCGATGCAGAGGTAATGCATGAATTGGCGCAATCCGTCCGCGCGTGGGCAGAAACTCTTTCGTGCAGCGCCTCTCCGCAGGCCCGCGAATAGCGCCGGCCTACCGGCTGGCGCGCTTGCCGCGCTTCTTATCCTCGATAATGGCCTGTGCCGCGGCTAGCCGCGCAATCGGCACGCGGAATGGCGAAGCGCTCACGTAGTCCATCCCCACGCGATAACAGAACTTCACGCTCTCGGTATCGCCGCCGTGCTCGCCGCAAATTCCGACCTCGAGGTGCGGACGGGTACGCCTGCCTCGCTGGATGGCCCACTCCACCATCATGCCGACGCCGGCGAGGTCGAGAGTCTGAAAGGGGTCGGTGCTGAAAATGGCCGCTTTCTCTTCGTCCAGATACTCAGGCAGAAAGCGGCCGGCATCATCGCGTGAAAGCCCCATTACGGTTTGCGTAAGGTCATTGGTGCCAAAGCTGAAAAATTCAGCCTCCTCCGCGAGTTCATCGGCAAGCAGCGCGGCTCGCGGCAATTCGATCATCGTGCCCACCAGATAATGGAGCTTTATGCCGGCCTTTTGGATAAGGTTGTCGGCGATGCGCCGCGTCTCATCCACGAGGATCTTTAGCTCTTTTTTATCCAGAGTGAGCGCGTGCATGATCTCCGGAATGACCTTGATTCCCTCCTTGCGGCATTCCAATGCCGCCTCGATGATCGCCCCCACTTGCATATCCAAAATTTCCGGGTAGGTGATCAGCAGCCGGCAGCCGCGGTGGCCCAGCATGGGATTCGATTCGCTGAGCTGCTCCACGCGGCGAGCCACCAGCTCGGGCGGCAGGCCGATCTTCTGCGCCAGCTCTTTCTGCTTCTCCGCATCATGGGGCACGAATTCGTGCAGCGGCGGATCGATTAACCTGATCGTCACCGGATAACCGTCCATCGCGCGGAAGATTCCGATGAAGTCGCCGCGCTGAAACGGCCGAAGCCGGTCGAGCGCCCTCTGCCGCGCCTCGCGGCTGTCGGCAATGATCATCTCTTGAATCGCAAGCTGCCGGTCCGCGCTGCGTTCGGGGTGCTCAAAATCCTTGAAGAACATATGTTCGGTGCGGCAGAGCCCGATTCCCGTCGCGCCCATTTCGCGAGCCTTGCGCGCATCCTGCGCCGTATCGGCATTGGCGCGAACCCCCAGTTTGCGAATTTCGTCAGCCCACTTGAGGATCGTGTGGTAGTGCCTGGGCATTTCTGGCGCAGCGAGTTGGACCTGGCCTGCATAAACCGTGCCGTCACTGCCATCCAAGGTGATCCAATCGCCTTGATGAATCACGCGGCCGTTCGACGACATCTGCTTGGCGGCATAGTCAATAAACAGCTTTTCGCAGCCGACGATGCAGCACTTGCCCCAGCCGCGCGCCACAACGGCCGCGTGGCTGGTCTTGCCGCCCGTAGCGGTGAGCACGCCCTGCGCCACGGCCATGCCCCCTACGTCTTCCGGACTCGTCTCCCGCCGAACCAGCACGACTCTTTCGCCCCTCTTGGCCCATTCCTCAGCCTCGTGCGCCAGGAAAACGGCTCGGCCCACGGCGGCTCCTGGGACGGCGTTGATGCCCGTGCAGATTTTGCGCTGAACCAAGTCGTGCCGCGGCACCGAAGGCGCAATCACCGGATAAAACAGCCGGTCGATATCCTGCGCCTGGATTCGCTCCAGAGCTTCCTCGCGCTTGATCAAGCCCTCCTGCACCATATCTGCGGCGATGCGGAATACGGCGGCCGGGGCCCGCTTCCCGGCGCGCGTTTGCAGCATATAAAGCTTCCCGTCCTCGACGGTAAACTCCATATCCTGCATATCGCGATAGTGCTTCTCCAGCACCTGCCGAGCGCGCTCCAGTTGTTTATAGACTTTCGGCATCCGCCGCTCGAGTTCCCGCAGCGGCACGGGGGTGCGTATGCCCGCCACGACGTCTTCACCCTGCGCATTCGGAAGGAAATCGCCGTAAAAACTCTTTTCGCCGGTAGAAGGATCTCGCGTGAAGCATACTCCCGTTCCGGAGTTGTCGCCGGTATTGCCAAAGACCATTTGCACGACACTCACGGCAGTTCCCAAAAGGCCCGTGATGTGTTCCACGCGGCGATAAGTGACCGCTTTTTCAGCCATCCAGGATTCAAAAACCGCCCCGATAGCGCCCCACAGTTGCTCCATGGGATCTTCGGGAAAAGGCTGGCCGCGCTTCGCTTTGAAATAGTCTTTATATTCCGCGACCAACTTCCGCCAATTCTCCGCCGCCACTTGCGTGTCGTCTTTGGCTTTCAGCCGCTCTTTCAACACCCGCAGCCGCCCCTCCAGTTCTTCTTTGGGCAGACCGGTGACCACCGTGGCATACATCTGCACGAAGCGCCGATAGGCGTCCCACGCGAAGCGAGCATTATTAGTCCGCCGGGCCAAGCCCTCCACGGTCTGATCGTTCAGGCCAAGATTCAAAATCGTTTCCATCATCCCCGGCATGGAACGCGCCGAACCCGAGCGCGCGCTCAGAAGCAGCGGGTCCCGCGCATCGCCAAATTTCTTGCCAACTGCGCGCTCGAGCCGTGACAGATTCTTCCCCACTTCGGAGCGGAGCTGCGGCCGGTGCTTGTGAT
>WNGN01003047.1_pt1 | contig 11273 bp, 10 predicted proteins | sample 5400561 | NCBI WGS metagenome assembly WNGN01 (sample SAMN13153379, study PRJNA577476) | soil metagenome | isolation source: 115 cm soil or saprolite under Garry oak tree replicate 2 | place: USA:California | collected 2016-06-15 | reverse complement strand
GTGGCTTCCGAGAAGGCGAACAGCAGCTTGGCGCCGTGCTTGATGATGCCGCCCCACTCCTGCTGCGTGCCAGGAAGGAAGCCGGGCACGTCCTCGAACGTGATGAGCGGAATGTTGAACGCATCGCAGAACCTCACAAAGCGCGCTCCCTTCACGGAAGCGTTGATGTCCAGCACGCCCGCGAGAAACGCGGGCTGGTTCGCGACGACGCCGACCGGACGGCCATCGAGCCGCGCGAAGCCGACGACAATGTTTTGGGCGAAGTATTCATGGACTTCAAAGAAGTAGCCTTCGTCCACCACGGCATGAATCACGTCCTTGATGTCGTAGGGCTTTTGGGGGTCTTCGGGGACCATCGTATTCAGCGATTCTTCGCGCCGGTCCAGCGCGTCCGAAACTGTCCGGCGAGGCGGATCATCCAGATTGTTCGAGGGCAGAAAGCTCAGCAGCTCGCGGATCATCGCCAGGCAATCGGCGTCATCGCGCGCGAGGAAATGCGCCACGCCGCTCGTCGCGTTGTGTGTCATGGCCCCGCCAAGCTCGTGCTTGGTGACCTCTTCGTGCGTCACGGTCTTGATCACGTCCGGGCCGGTGACGAACATGTATGACGTCTCCCGGGTCATGATGATGAAGTCGGTGATCGCCGGGGAATACACGGCGCCGCCAGCGCACGGACCCATGATGGCGCTGATCTGCGGGATAACGCCGCTGGCGAGCGTGTTGCGCAGAAAAATATCCGCGTAGCCTGCGAGCGACATTACGCCTTCCTGTATGCGCGCGCCGCCCGAATCGTTCAGCCCGATGATGGGCGCGCCGGCGCGCATGGCGAGATCCATGATCTTACAGATTTTTTGGGCATTGGCTTCCGAGAGCGAGCCGCCGAAAACCGTGAAATCCTGGGCAAAGACGTAGACCAGGCGACCCTCAATCCGGCCGAAGCCGGTGACGAAGCCGTCACCCGCGGGGCGCTGCTCCTCCATCCCGAAATCGGTGCAGCGGTGGCGGACGAACTTATCAAGCTCCTCGAACGTGCCTTCATCCAGCAGCAAGTGGATGCGCTCGCGCGCAGTGAGCTTCCCGGCCTTGTGCTCGCGCTCGCGGCGCTCGGCACCGCCCCCGGCTTCCGCTTCGGCGGAGCGGCGCCGCAGCTCTTCGAGACGGTCGTGCTGCTTGCGGTTGACGGTCATTCTTCCTCGTCTTTGAGGGGATCGGTCCACTCGGGCTCGGCACCTTCCGCAGGTCCAAAAATGCGCACAGCCAGATGAGTGGCGAGCCACACCGTCCCGAGAAGAAGCACGACGCCGAGCACAAGCTCAGCCGTGAATGCGATGCTGCGCATCAGAGGGGAATCGAGCGATGTAACGTAGAGCGTGGCGCGCACCAAGACGAACATCGCGCTGAGTGTCATCGCGCAGATGAGGATGGTGGTCAGGATAGCGGCGACAATCTTCTTCCAGGCCATCTGGGGGTGCAAGGATAGCGCAGCAGGCGGAAAATCAGAACCGTGATTGCGCAGAGGGAGGAAGAGTGGCCTTTGTCACCGCGCTTCTCACCTGGATCACGCTCGTCGGGGGTCAGCGTAACCCCGACCAGTCGTCGGCGACGAGGATGGAATCACTCGGGTTTGAGGGGTCGTATTTGATGCTGGCCAGTTGGCCGGCCGCGAGCCTGTCGAAGCGAATCTGGCTGTCGAGGCCGGTGATGTCCTGCGCGGTCTGATAGGTGACGCCGGAGATGGAATAGCTGTACCAGACGAGTTTGCGTCCGAGCGCTGCGGCCGCCGGACGCCCGCGCGAGAGCAATCCTCCGCCTCTTTTCTTTGCCGGCTCGGCCGGCTGATCCACGAGCTCGACCACCTGGCCTTCCGCGATGCGCCCGATCTGGTTCAGATGCAGGCGGCGTTTGCGCTCGGTTTCGTCCGGGTCTTCCGGCCGGTGAAACAGCGAGTACAGGAGACCCCCAAGGATCACGACGGCGACGCCGGCCGCTGCGAGCACGAACCTCGGATCCTGGAGCAGGTGCCTCAACGCGCCGCCTTTGCCGGAGCAAGAATGTCGCCCAGCGTCTCGCGCGCCTTCTCCCAATCCTTCAAGAATGCTTCGAGCCCGCGATCGGTGAGCGGGTGCTTGAATAGCTGCTCGAACACTTTGAACGGCATCGTGCCGATGTGCGCGCCGATGCGCGCGGCTTCGGCAACGTGCAAGGGGCCGCGCAAGCTGGCGGCCAGCACTTCGGTCGGGAAGTTGTAATTACGATAGATCTCGACGATCTCGCGGACAAGCTGTAGGCCGTCGGCCGAAATGTCGTCGAGCCGGCCCACGAAAGGGCTCACGAAGTATGCGCCGGCTTTTGCAACGAGCAGCGCCTGCGACGCGGAGAAGACCAGCGTCATGTTCACGCGGATCCCCTCGCGGGTAAGGATCGTGCAAGCGCGGATGCCGTCCGGCGTGGTCGGACACTTTACGACGATGCTCTTGTGCCAACTGGCCAGCTCGCGGCCTTCCCGCAGCATGCCTTCAGTGTCCGTGGAAACGACTTCGGCGCTAATGGCCGCATGTATCCCGTGCTCCTCGAAAATGCGGCAGATTTCGAGAACGTGCTCGCGGAACGGCCGCTTCTCTTTCGCGACGAGCGAAGGGTTCGTCGTCACGCCGTCGAGCACGCCGAGGGATGTTCCCTGGCGAATCTCGTCGAGGTTCGCAGTATCCAAAAAGATTTTCATGGGAGGATGACCTCCTGCAACAGCTATTCTACCGAAAGCCGGGGAGCAGCGGAAACTATCCACTCGGAGGATGCACCGCGTTTCGCAGCGTGCCAATCCCTTCGACCGAAACCTCGACCACGTCCTGCGCGACGAGCGGGCCAACGCCCGCGGGCGTGCCCGTGGCGATAACGTCGCCGGGAAAGAGTGTCATCATGCGCGAGATCCAGCGCACGAGAAAAAAAACGGGAAAGGCCATCAACGATGTGCGGGCAGATTGCCGCTGTACCCCATTGACGCGCGTTTCCACGAGTACATCTTGCGGATCGAGTTCTGTCTCAATATGCGGACCCACCGGACAGAACGTGTCGAAGCCTTTTCCACGAGTCCATTGTCCATCGCTCTTCTGGAGGTCGCGCGCGGTCACGTCATTCAAGCAGGTGTAACCGAGAATGGCGGGCCGGGGGTCATCCGCCTCGCTCAGATGCGCGCAGCGGCGCCCGATGACCACCGCCAGCTCTCCTTCGTGCTCGACCCGTGTCGAAAATCGAGTCAGAACGATCGGATCGCCGGGACCGATCAGTGAGGACGGCGGCTTGAGGAAAATCAGCGGCTCCCCCGGTACCTCGTTGCCGAGTTCGGCGGCATGCGCCGCGTAGTTGCGGCCCACGCAAACAATCTTCGTCGGCTCGACCGGCGCGAGCAGACGCACATCTGCCAGGGGCCAGGTCCGCGAGCCGCGCGACCACTCGCCCCAGGGCGCTCCAGCGATTTCGCGAATCTGGCCAATCTCGAGGAGGCCGTAAACGCCCGAGGAGGATCGCAGTGCCCCAGCCCGCAACGGAAGGAAACGGCAGAATCTCATCCCGTGTCAGCTCAGATGGTGTCCTGAATTTGGCTCATGGTGACCGCGGACGGCCCAGATCAGGTTGCCGACCCATGCCAGTGTGGCGACAATGGCATAGGCAATGCTCCCAGTCATAAAAAGGTGGAAGGCGCCGATGCGATCGGGGAGGGCCGAAAAGAAAAGGCAAAGGAGACGGTAGGCGAAGCTGAACACCGCAGCCGCCAGCAAACCCGACAGAAGCAGGCGTCGCGGATGGCGCAGAAACCGGAGAACAGGTACCAGGGCCAGGACCACCAGCAGGCCTCCGCCGGCCACGTTCCGCTCCAAGGCGAACCGCTCCAGGAAAGGAACACGGTTGGCCAGGAATAGCCAGACGACGAAGACGCCCGACATGCCGACGCCCGTGTAAAGACCGATTCGGACTGCGGAAGTTTGCAGGCTGAGGAGCCAGCGATAACCGACGGGTTGCGTGCGTGCCGCCATGGCTGGGTGTCGCGGACTTTCCTTTCCTGGGAACCCGCTAACGCGAAGATGGTTGCGCGGCTTCGACGGCCACAGCGGCGCTGCAGGCACTTTCGTTTCCCGCGCGGTCCACGGCTGTCACGGAATACCAGTAATGGCGCCCCACTTCGACAGACATATCATGGTAGGCCGGAGCCGACAATAGATCGGGGGTTACCAGTTGGCCCGGCACGCCCTCCTGCTCGCTCCGATAGACGCGGTATCCGGCCAGGTCGGTTTCCACATTCATCGACCAGGAAAGCTCAACGCGCGACGTGGGTGGCTCGCCGCTGGCAAGAAAAATCGCCACAAGTCCTTGCGGCGGAGCGGGCGGAAAGGTGTCGCGTGGAGTAACGACCACCGGCGAAGAGTCGCCTGACTCGATCGCCGTGCCTCCCACCACGACCACGCTGCGTACGACATACGCGTACTTCGTCCCGAAATCGAATTGCGCGTCAGGAAAACGATTTGTCGTGGAAGACGCCAGCAAAGCCAGCGGCTTTTTCCAGTTCGCTTTCGAAAGGTCCTTTTGTGCCTCTTCCGCACTCGCCGGATCGAGTTCGCCGCGGTAGATGCGATAGCCGGAAATGGATGGAGCAGGCTCGCCAGCAGAAGTGCGAGTCGGCTCGGGCCACGACAGTTCGACAGCGGTCTCCGTGACCCGCGCCTCTATCTGCGAGACTCGTTCCGGCACCGGGAAGACGGGCACGGTGACGGTGTTGGAATCGAGAGAAGCCCGCTTCTTCGAAACGCGCGTGCGGATGCGATATACGAGGATTTCGCCCAGATGCGCGCGGATTTCCTCCGGCGAAATAGGATCGAGGAAGCGCACGCGGCCGTCCTGCTCGTAGGTCTCGAGCAGGGCGCCGGGAATGGTGTAGACCAGCCGGAAGGATTTTTCGTCGGGCGAGCCATCCGCCTGCCTGGAGCCGCGGAGAATCTCCACCGCGGGCGGTTCCCCCAGGTTCTGGCCGGACAGCGAATTGCGCGGCGGCGTGAAGATCAGCGCGACCCCGTCGCCCGATTGCTGGGCGCTCAAGTCGGTGATGGCCGCGGGGACCGGCGGCTGTGGAGGCTGCGGCTCGCCCGGCGCGCCGCACCCGGCCGAAACGAACAGAATCAAATGCACAATGCGAAAGCTGGAATTTGAGAGCCGCGCTGGATGGACTGGCTCCGCGCTCTTCTTCCCCGAATCTCGAATTTCCATTTTTCGGTATATCGGAAGTTACAGGATGTAGCGGCTCAAATCCTGGTTTTTGACGATGTCTGAAAGTTGTTCGTTCACGTACCCCGCATCCACCTTCACAGTCTTCTTTTTGAGGTCCGGCGCTTCAAAGGACAGCTTGTCGAGCACCTTTTCGAGGATGGTGTGCAAGCGGCGCGCGCCGATGTTTTCCGTCTGGTCGTTGACATTCGTCGCGAAGCGCGCGAGGGCCTGAATGGCGTCTTCGGTGAATGTAAGCTTTACGCCCTCGGTTTCGAGCAGCGAGATATACTGCTTGATGAGCGCGTTTTTCGGCTCAGTGAGAATCCGCACGAAGTCGGCTTCACCGAGCGAGGTCAACTCCACGCGAATCGGCAGGCGGCCCTGCAGCTCCGGAATCAGGTCGGACGGCTTGGTGACGTGGAACGCTCCGGCCGCGATGAAAAGGATGTGGTCGGTGCGGATCATGCCGTAGCGCGTGTTCACGGTCGTGCCTTCGATGATCGGCAGGATGTCCCGCTGCACTCCCTCGCGCGAAACGTCCGGCCCGTGGCCCGATTCGCGCCCGGCAATCTTGTCGATTTCGTCGACGAAGATGATGCCCATCTGCTCGGCGCGGTCCACGGCCACCCGCGTCACCTGGTCCATGTCGATCAGGCGGTTTTCTTCTTCCTGGATCAGATACTCGAAAGCGTCCGCGACGCTCATCTTGCGCTTTTTCTTCTGCTGGCCGAAAAAGCCGGAGAGCATGTCCTTCAGATTGATGTCCATCTCCTCGACGCCCTGGTTCGAAACGATCTCGAACGCGGGCATCGCGCGCTCCCGGACCTCCAGGTCCACCATGCGCTGATCGAGCTTTCCTTCGCGGAGCTGCGCCCGGAGTTTTTCCCGGGTGCGCTGGAACTGTTCCCGCTGCGCCGCTTCCGCCTGCCCGCCATCCTGCGGAGACGGCGGTGAAGGAGGAAGAAGCAGATCGAGGACGCGCTCTTCGGCAGCGTGTTCCGCGCGCTCGGCCACTTCGTCGAGTTTTTCTTCGCGGACCATGTCGATGGAGGTCTCGACCAGATCGCGGACCATCGATTCCACGTCGCGCCCGACGTAGCCCACTTCCGTGTACTTCGACGCTTCCACCTTTACGAACGGGCAACCGGCGAGCCGCGCAAGCCGGCGGGCAATTTCCGTTTTGCCGACGCCGGTGGGACCGATCATTAGAATGTTCTTCGGCAGGATATCTTCCGCGACTTCCGGCGGAAGCTTCTGGCGGCGGACTCGGTTGCGGAGCGCCACGGCGACCGCCCGCTTCGCTGCCGCCTGCCCAACGATGTATTTATCGAGCTCGGCCACGATTTCGCGCGGCTTCAGATCATCGAGCGCGGGCACCGCTTCAGACCCCTCGCTTTGCGCCGCGCCGTTCACGCCGCCCGGCATGTAAATCAACTCTTTGTCTGACTTGCTGGCCATCTAGCGTTGTCTTCTTTCCCCGCGACCGCGAAAGCCGTCCGCTTTATTCCTTGATGCAATCCGGCTCCAGGAGGCAGCACGTAGCCGCCGCTAGAGCTCCTCGATTGTGAAGTTGGCGTTCGTGAAAATGCAAATCTCGCTCGAGATGCGCATCGCCTCCTGCGCAATCTCTTTCGCCGTGAGTTTCGTGTGTTTGAGCAGTGCTCGCGCCGCCGCCAACGCATACGAGCCCCCGGAGCCGATCGCACACATCCCGTCGTCCGGTTCGATAACGTCGCCGTTCCCGGAGACAAGAAACGTTCCCTTGGCATCCGCCACAATCAGCATGGCCTCGAGGTGCCGCAATGCCCGATCTTTCCGCCAATCTTTTGCCAATTCCACGGACGCCTTCTGCAAGTTGCCGGAATGCTCCTGGAGCTTGCCTTCAAATCGCTCGAAGAGCGAGAGCGCATCGGCCGTCGAGCCCGCAAATCCCGCTAAAACCTTGTCACTGAAAAGCCGCCGCGTTTTCCGCGCCGTGTGCTTCATCACGTGATCGCCCAGGGTCACCTGCCCGTCGGCGATGAGCACCACTTTATTGTCCTTCCGCACGCACAACACCGTTGTGCCGTGCAACGGCGCACTTCCTTGGCTCATCGGCATTCGATGATTATACAGCCTCGCCGGAGCGCAAACCAAAATGCCGGTGCTCAGCTGCGCAAGCCTGCATCGAGAAGGTCAAAGAAGGCGCCCAGCTCCGTCCGTTGAAGGAAAAGTCCCGTGGCGATGCGGATGCGCTCGGCTCCGCCGGCAAGGCGGATGTTCCGCACAGCGCACTCCTCGGCGACTTTCTTCATCGCGTTGGACGCCGCCGAAGGCGCAGGCTGCACGGGCTCAAAGCTCAAAAGCGCTCCGAAGAATTCGTGATTTGCGGGGTCGGCGCTGGCGTTCACGACTTTCAACTGCGGATGGGCCATCACTCGGTCGCGCACCTGCGTGGCAAGCTGATGCATGCGCGCGTAGATGCGCTCCGGGCCGATCGCCTGAAAAAATTCGATGGCGGCCTTCAGCCCCACCATCACGGAAAGGTTCGACGTGCCGAAATTCGAGAAGCGGTAGGCTTTGAGGCTGAAGTCGCGCCAGCTCCCGGAAGCGATGTTCACCCACAACTTTTCCAGATGCTCTTCGCGAACAAAGAGAGTGCCCGTGCCTTTCGGCGCCATCAGCCATTTATGCGGGCTTGTTCCGTAGAAGTCGCAGCCGATATCGTGCAAATCGAGCGGGATCTGGCCGATCGCGTGCGCTCCGTCCACGTGCGTCAGGACGCCTTTGGCGCGCGCCATGGCGCAGATCAGTTTCGCAGGCAGGACGACGCCCGTCACCGTGGTGATGTGGCTGAATACGATGATCTTGGTCTTTGGCGTGAGGGCCCTTTCAAACAACTCGACGATCTGCGCTGTCGATGCCGGCGGCTTCGGCAGCGCGACATAGTTCAATTTCACGCCGTATCGCGCGGCCTTCTGTTCCCAGCAGCAGCGCCCGCCGGGGTGCTCCTGATCCGTTAGCAGCACTTCATCGCCGGACTTGAGGTCGAGCCCGTTGCAAACTACGTTATTCGCCTCGGTGGCGTTCCGGACGATCGCCAGCTCATCCTGCTTGCAGTGGAGAAAGGCTGCCAGGGCCTCGTGCACTTCGCGAAGGCGGGTGTTCTCCTCGTAACCGAACCAGGGGAGCGCCGCTTCGCGGAATTCTTCCGCAGACAGAATGTGATCGATCATGGCCCGCAGCACCGGCAGCGGTGTGCAGCCCACCGAGCCGCAGTTCAGATTGATGCGGTCCGCGGCGAGAAGCCACTGCCGCCGCAGCAGCGCCCAGTAGCGATCGGGATCGGTCGCGAAGAGGTCGCGCGGGGGCAATGGCGGCGCCTCCTGCGCAAAGAGCTTTTCCGCATGGGCGAACGGCAACCCCAGCACTGCGGCAGCAACCGCCGAACGCTGGAAGAATTCGCGGCGACGAAGAGGCATGAAAATCCTCCACAAAGAGAATTGCGGCGGAGTCTACCACGATGTGCTGCCCAGCACTTGCCCGGCGCGCTTGCGGAAATCGTTCTCTGCGCGAACGGGGAGTCAAACGTGCCCGGGCTGAAAATGGCGAAATGGTCCACTCGGGCGCGTTGCACGCATCGGAAAAAACAAGGGAAGCGCAGCAAGAATTACGAAGAGGCGAGACGGGCAGCGAGTCTGGAGGCATTGCGATACGCAATGGCTTCGATGGAGATCATGGGATTCACGCCGGAGGCGCAGGGAAATGAAGAGCCGTCCATGACGTAGAGGTTTCGCGCCTCCCACGTTTCGCCGTCCGGATTCGTGGCGGAAGTTTTGGGCGAGCCGCCGAGGCGAGCCGAGCCCATGAGATGGAACGAATAAAAGACGCAGCGGCCCGCGGACCAGCCGCAGGCATCGGCATCGCGGCAGAACTGCTGGAGATTGCCGGCGCGGCCGGGTTCGTAGGCGACCCATTTCGTGTGAGAAGAGAAAATGCGGCGGGCGCCGGCGGCTTCGAGGATTTGGGCAGCGCCGGCAAGTCCCACGCGCATATGTTCGCGGTCGAAACGCGAAAGGGCATAGCGCACAACCGGCTCGCCCTGGGCGTCGAGTTGAACAGAACCGCCGTCACGATCGCGCAAGAGGATGCCGATTCCCACCAGACGAGGAAGTGCGGCGAGGAGTTCGCGGTGCTGCATGGGATCGCGCCAGGGCAAGAATGCTGAATAGAGGCACGGGTGAAGAGCCGTGGTCTCGTACTTCACCCCAAAATTGCCGGAGAGGTTGCGGTGCTGATCCGAATAAATGGCCTGGAGCGTGCCTTCCCACGGCCGGATTTCTTCGTCCATCACACCCCAAACCACGGTGACAGGATGAAGATGGAGATTGCCGCCAATGTGAATATTGCGCAGACCCGAGCGGAGGAGTAGCGCGGGAGTTTGAATCGCGCCCGCGGCGAGGATGACGGCTCGGGCTCTTACCGTCACGGCATGGCCCTCGCGCGTGTAGGCCTCGACGCCCTGCGCCGCGCTTCCTTTAATGACAACGCGCTCGGCGCGAGTTCCGACGAGGATGCGGGCGCTAGCGGCGTGCGCGTCGGCAAGCCACGTTTTCGTTGTGGATTGCTTCGCGCCGATGGAACAGCCAAAGCCGCAATAGCCGCAGATTTTGTCCTGATCGCAACCGACGACGTTGCGCGGCATGGCGGCGACGTGCCAGCCAAGCGCGCGCAGGCCGCGCTCGACGACTTGCTCACGCGCAGAGACACGGTTGTGCTTGGAATTGACCTGGAGGCGGGCGCAGACGGCGTCGAGACTGCGTGTGTATTCATCGCTGGTGAACCAAGGCACGCCGGCGCCAGCCCATTCGGAACGGATGTCATCGGGTGTGCGGAAAGACGTCGTGTAATTGATGACCGTGCCGCCGCCGAGGCATGCGCCAGCGAGCAAGCCGACGCTGTGATCGACAGTCGCGGCACCGCCGCCCTGCCAATAGAGCCGTCCGAAGCCAGTGTGTTGTGACCCGTCGAAATCGGCGTCGTCATAGTGACCGCCGGCTTCGAGAACGGCGACGTCGAGGCCGGTTGCCGCGAGGACGCCTGCGGCCGTCCCGCCGCCGGCACCCGAACCGACAATGCAGACGTCACAAGTGAGTGTGGTGTCGCGGTCGAAGCGGAGCGGCAGGATTTTTTGGGACGGAGTGTGCGCGCGTGCGCCGAGCGGGCCGGGATAATGGAGCTTTGCCCAAACAGGACTCCGCGAATTCGCCGGGCCGGGAAGCGAAGTGTAGAAGTGCGCCACGGCTTTGCGGAGGGCCTGAAAAGCGGCGCGACGCTGCGGCAGTGCGCTGTCGCACCAGGAGAGAAGGATTTTTCGTCGAGCTTCGAGCGGGAGATGGCTGAAGCGCGCGAACCGCCCGGCGGTAAGCAAGCTGTGCAGGCGCGAATCCCAGAGCGAGAGGAGTTGAAGGAATTGGCGGCGTTCGGCGTCGCGGGGATAGGCGGAAAGGGCGTCAAGGATTGCTTGCGGCACGCCGAGCGCCGTGGCCGAAGGCCAGCCATCGCCGCCGGGAGCGAACGTGTCGCAGATGGCAGCGAGGGCGCGCTGCTGTTGCGAGTTGAGCTGCATGGCGGGGGAGAAGTCTAGCAAATTGGTTTTTTGCGCAGAAACCGGTTTCCGGACAGTTGGTAGCAATCCCTGGCAGTTTCCATGCGCTGGTGTTGGTCAGGGCAGCGTGAAGGCGACAAGCGCGTCGCCCAGGGGCTCTTCTGTGATCTTCGGATGGCCGCCAGCGGCGATCGCCACGTATTGTTTGCCGTTCGAGCCTAGCTGGTAGGTCATTGGCGTGGCGTGGCCACTAGCTGGAAGCTGCGCCTTCCACAACTCCTTGCCTGTTTCCACATCGAAGGCACGAAAGTAGGGATCGAACGTGCCAGCGATGAAAACCAGTCCTCCCGCAGTGGCGATGGGGCCACCCAAGCTGACCGATCCCGGTGGGATCGGCGGCTGCTTACCGCCAAAATCCTGCAACGAACCG
>WNGN01003043.1_pt1 | contig 11278 bp, 11 predicted proteins | sample 5400561 | NCBI WGS metagenome assembly WNGN01 (sample SAMN13153379, study PRJNA577476) | soil metagenome | isolation source: 115 cm soil or saprolite under Garry oak tree replicate 2 | place: USA:California | collected 2016-06-15 | reverse complement strand
CGATCTCTATGCGCTCGCGCGCCAGCGGCTCGAGGCGGCGGGCGTCGCCGAAGTCCACGGCGGCGGATTCTGCACCGCGGGCGACGAGCGGTTTTTCTCCTTCCGCCGCGACGGAAACACCGGCAGAATGGCGAGCCTCGTCTGGCTGGAGGAGAGCTAGCGCGTGGCTACGCTTGCGTGGATCTCCGCGGCGACCGTCGCGGGCGGGGTGATCAGCATCGCGATTGCGGCGCTGTTCGCGCTTTCGGCGCCCGCGGGCTGGGTGCCGGCGCTGGTGAGTTTCGCGATCGGGTCCCTGCTCGGCGCGGCATTTCTGGAGATCCTCCCGCATGCAGTCGCAAGCGCCGCCGATCTTCAGGCGCTTTTCGCCACGGTTCTGGCCGGTATCCTGGGATTTTTCGTGCTGGAGAAGCTGGTGTTGTGGCGCCACTACCACATCGGGGATTGGGACGGCCACGACCATCAGGATCCGAACGACCGGGGACGCAGCGGCATGATGATCATCATCGGCGACGGCTTTCACAATTTCGTCGACGGAATCCTGATCGCCGCGGCGTTTCTGCAGAGCACGGAGCTCGGCGTGGTCACGGCGGCGGCGATCATCGCGCACGAGATTCCGCAGGAAATCGGCGACTTCGTCGTTCTCCTGCACTCGGGCTACGGCAAGCTCGCGGCGCTGGCGCTCAACCTGCTGTCGAGCCTCGCCATGCTGGTCGGAGCGCTGCTCGCGTATTTCACGCTGCGCGCCGCGCAGGAATGGATCGGCACGGTGCTCGCGCTCGCCGCCGCCAGCATGATCTACGTTGCGGTCGCAGATCTCATACCCGGGCTGCACCGGCGTCCTGAGCTGCGCGCCACGGCCCAGCAGGTGGTGCTGATCGCGCTGGGGGTTGCGTTGATCTGGCTCGTCGGCGATCTGGCCAGGCCGGGCTAGAGGGACGCGCCGGGCGCTTGAAAGCATCGCCGAGCCGCCGTCGACCACCATCGTCTGTCCGGTGCCACACAACTGGAATTGGTCGGGCTTCCTTGCGTGGAGCGTGCTCGCGGGAATCGTTCATGCACAAGATTTCCACGAGGAGACTATGAACGCCCATTTCCAGGCCACCTACGTCTGGCAGAGCAAGCAGCCCTTTGCGGCCGCGTACTCGGGGCCTAACAGCCTGAAACCCGGGAAGGAGAAGAGCTACACGTTTTCCGCGACAGCCTATCTGGGGGTGCGCCCCTGGTCAGGCGGCGAACTCTACTTCAATCCGGAGGCCATCCAAGGCGTGCCCCTGTCCAACGTAAGCGGCCTTGGCGGCTTCACGAACGGAGAAATCCAGAAGGTGGTCAGTCCTCAACTAAAGTTCTACCAGGCCCGGCTGTTCCTGCGTCAGACCTGGGGCTTCGGGGGCGGCACCGAGCCCGTGGAGTCGGACGCGAACCAACTTGCGGGTACCCTCGACAAGCGACGGCTGGTGCTGAGCGCCGGCAACCTCGCGATCACGGACCTGTTCGCCACCAACCAATATGCCGGCGATGCGCGAACCCAGTTTCTGAACTGGTCTTTATTGACTTATGGCGCCTACGATTATGCGGCGGATGCGCGCGGTTACACTTTGGGCACAGCGCTCGAATACTTCCACGATGACTGGACGATCCGCGCCGGGCGCTTCCTTCAGCCCAAGCAGCCCAATCAGCAGCCGCTCGACCACCGGATTTTTCAGCATTACGGTGACCAGATCGAGATCGAGCGAACGCACCGCCTCGGCGACCGGCCAGGGAAACTACGCGTGCTCGCCTTCCGCAATCGCGCCGTGATGTCCCGCTTCCGCGATGCTCTCGATCTCGCGGCACAAACGGGAACGACTCCAGACATCAACGCCGTGCGCACGCAGGAGCAGATCAAAAAAGGCATCGGCATCAACCTGGAACAGGCGATCGGCAGCGATTTCGGCTTGTTTGCTCGAGCCATGTGGGCGGACGGACAAACGGAAACCTACGCCTTTACGGAAATCGACCGCTCTCTGTCGGGCGGCGCTTTGATCAAAGGCACCGCTTGGAGCCGCGAGCGAGACGTGCTGGGTGTCGCTTTCGCCCGCAACGGCCTGTCAAATGCGCACCGTGATTATTTGGCGGCAGGAGGGCTCGGCTTCTTCATCGGGGATGGACGGCTCAATTACCGCCCCGAGAATATCTTTGAGTCCTTCTATAACCTCAACGTGGTGAAGGAGGCCTGGATCACTCTGGATATGCAGCACATCCAGAACCCGGCCTACAACGCCGATCGCGGCCCGGTGACGGTCGTGTCGGCACGCTTGCACTACGGGTTCTAGAGCGAGCGCTGCTGTGATTAACGCGAGATCAAGCGAGACTCGGGTCGACGGCAGCGAACAACATCGTCTTACCGCCGATGTCGCGGAACCACCACAACGCGCCCTTGCCGATGTCCCAGTCGGCCTCGGCACCCGAGAGCAGCATCGCGGCGACGCGACCTAGTCGGGGTCATTCAACCAGCAACGTGCCCAGTAGGCAGAGATGTGTGGGCAGCGGGGGACGCTTTTCTCTGGAGGCGAAGTGGACTTGGGAGGGCGCATTCGCTGAGGTTACCCTGTTGGGCAGGAATTGGGGGTGTATCCGTACTAGCAACGTGTGGTGCGCGGCGATGTTCTTGCCGGTCAGGAGCGGCGGTTTTATCCGTCTTTGATCTACTGGGGACTATCTCCGAGCTGCGCTAAGGCTTTCTTGGATTCTTGATCTCCCTGAGCAGCTGCCAGTCCGCCATTGCCCTTACATTTCTCTGACACTCCTTGTACCGATTTCCCTGACACTTCTTGTACGGCAACACCTGATGTCTCGCAAATTAAAGCTGTCAAAATTTATTAATAACTGTCATACTCTTTGCCCGCATACATTCTCGAGCCTACAAATGGCAGAGAAGTCTACAGAAAATACATTTCACCAGGATGCTCCTACCGCAGACCTGACTTTGCCAGTCTTGGCGGACTATGTGATTTCAGCTTATGCGTCCGTCGGTGCGCCCAAGCTAGTCGTCGACCACCTAACGAAGAATAAAGCTAAGTTCAACGAGCTTCTTTGTCGTATGGGGGAGGATGTTGCTGCATTTGCCGAGCGCAACCCCGCATCGAGCCGTTCTCCGTATCTAGCCTTGGCCGCCTTTCCTTCGATTCACGCTGTGCTGCACTACAGGATCGCCAATGCCTTGCGGCAGTTCGAAACCACGCACGCGGTGACACTGAGCAAACATGCGCTTTGCAACCGAGGACGTGAGCGGTCCGGAGTGGAGATTCACCCCGACGCCGTGATTGGTCGCCGTTTCGTAGTCGATCATGGGTTCGGTACGGTTATCGGGGAGACAACCGAAATCGGCGACGATTGTTACGTTCTCAATAGCGTGATCTTGGGTGCACGCGGCATCGCCAATAATCCACACGGCAAGCGCCATCCCACGCTCGGCAGCCGTGTACAAATCGGCGCCTTTGCGTGCGTTCTCGGGCCGATAAACGTCGGTGACGACGTTGTTATTGGGCCGCATGCTGTTGTGACTCGGGACGTGCCTTGCAGCAGCCGGGTTCACATCGTCACGCAAATGCAGATCGAGGTTAAGAAAAGCGACGATTCGTCCTCCAGCAGGTCCCGGATCTCGGGATATTCGCTCGGCCACGATGCTTTGACACTGTACGGATCCGATATCAGTCTCATCGGCGCAACATATGCGAACGACCACCATCAGATACTTGAGGAGGCGATTGTTCTCGATATGGATCCATGCGTCATCCGGTTCGCGCTGCCTCGAGCGAAGAGAAGCGATGCGCGCAATTTGGTTCTTAACATGCAGCATTGCCGGCTTGTGTTGGCGATCAATCTTTCGCAGGGTGGCGCATGAGACCTACAGGACTCAGGACCCTTGGTCCCAACCTCGTGGCGAAGGCGGAGTTCGAGAATCCGGCCGGAAGCCACAAGGCGCGCGCCGCGCGGTATATGATTCGCGCCGCCATTGAGGCGGGCGAAATCGGACACGGTAGTCCCCGCCGCGTACTTGAGAAAACCGGAGGCAACCTTGGCCTCGGCTTGGCTTTGGAGGCCGGTCATCACCAGATTGGCGTCGATTTGGTCGTGGGCCTTTCCTTTAGTCCGATCAAGAGGCGCTTGTTGGAGCGGTTCGGTGCTCGCCTCATCGGGATCGATCTGCTAAAGAGCGGCTGCACGCCCCGCCAAATTGTGGAGCACTTGGTGGCAGAGCGGTCACGGGAGTATTACTTCATAGACCAATTCAATAATCTCGCAAATCTGCGAGCGCACTACGAAGAGACGGGCGTAGAATTAGCAGACCAACTGGCGGAGCTGATGGGCGCCAAGCAACGCAAGGTATTTCTCGTCAAAGGAATTGGCTCCGGCGCCAGCATCATGGGCATCGCGCGCCGTCTGCGGGAGCGTTTCGATGATGTATGCGTCGTTGCCGTAGAGCCAGCTGGATGTAGCTTCAGGGAAAATCGATTCGTTGATCACTCTATAGAGGGAATCTCTGTAGGGATCGTCCCGCCCTTGCTGGATCTGAACATCGTCGACCGCTTTGATCCGGTAACGGCCCAGGAGTGTGCCGATGCGCAAGATTGGCTGGCGCGCACCTACGGTCTGTTTCCGGGAATTTCGAGCGGAGCGAACATAGCTGTAGCCCGGCGAATTGCGGAAGCGAATCCGGAAGCTTTGGTCGCCACGGTAATATACGACTTGGGCGAAAGCTACATCCGGTAGAAGCTGGTTTCTTGTCGATTAGATATTGCGCAACTCGGAAGGAATAGAACGATGGGCACATTTCTCAATACCGCAGAGCACGTGCCACCTACACGCAAGCTTTTCCACGTTGATCCTTACCTCGCCCACTGTGAGGCGACTGTGATTTTCGTCCTCGATGATCTCGTCGTCACAGATCAGACGATCTTCTACGCGGAATCAGGCGGGCAAGCCGCGGACCAGGGCAGCATCGACGGTATACCGGTGATCGACGTGCAGAAGCAGGGCGGCACGACGCTCACGGTGCACCGTGAAGATATCGAAGTTCCCCCGGTATCGATCGACACTTTCATCGTGCATCGCCTGGCCCAGCCGATGCCGTTCCGCCCTGGACAGCGAGTCTTGATGGAGCTCGACTGGCAGCGGCGCTGGCTCCACATGCGCTACCACAGCGCCTCGCATTTTCTGTATCACGCCGTGCGGACGATATGTAAATCTGAGGAGGGAGGGGCCCCCAGGACTCGCGGCTGCGATATCCATAGTGAGAGCGCACGATTCGATTATTGGGATCCGATTCCCGGCGAATCGGTCCCGGAAATCGAGCGCGTCGCAAATGATCTGATTGCGGTGGGTGCACCGATCCGGATGGAGAGGGAGCCGCGCGCCGACGATCTTTTCTATTGGACTTACCAGAACATCGTCATTCCGTGTGGGGGGACGCATGTGCGGTCCTCTCAGGAAGTCGGTCCGATCAGGGTGCAGCGCAGGTCCAAAGGCAAGAACAATACCCGTGTCTACTGCTATCTGCAGTCGTCAGCGATCGCGACGGCGGCGGAAAGCACGCTAAAAGGAAACTGATCGGAGCGCCACTAATGTCATACAAGAATCACGACTGGGCTGTCTGGGGGCAAGACTATAACTCTCCGTATTTGAGGAATTGGCTCCATACGCAAAGTTTTTTTCGGCACCCGAAGCTCCTGGGAATTCCTCGAACGGTATTCGGCATTTTGTCCAGGAACAATCACATTGAGTATTTGATCGAGTTCTCCAGCCTGGCCAGAGCGTACGAGGAATTGACAGCAAAGATCCGCAAGCGCGCTGAATATCTTGACGAACTTATCAATAAATCGATGGAATCGGGTCAAAGATTGAACGCGTGGACTGCTGAGCACATTTTCGCCGTCGACTTGACTGTGCTCTCCGGCCGACAATTAATTGCTTTGCTTAAGACCTCTATCGACATGCAGGAAGATGTAAGTGGCTACGGTCTGGCGCTACCCATTCTGGACTATCAAGATTTGTCATTCGTGGAAGGGACGCTTAATAAGTTCTTACAAACCAACGTGACGGCCGAAAGGGTGTCGGAATACTATTCCCGCCTGACTGAACCGGCACACAAATCCTTTGCACAGGATCAGGAGGAAGACTTACTGAAGCTGATGGCAGAGTTCTGGAAAGATGGAAAGTTGGCAGATGACATCAGAACCAGGAGCATCGACGAAGTCAAGGAAATACACGGCGACTTCTATTCTAGGCTCTCGCAACATGCGCAGGAGTATGCTTGGGTCTACTATGTTTATATGGGACCGGCATTTACGGACGTCGACTATTACGGCTTCGCGTCCGATTACGTCAAGAAAAGCATCGATCCTCAAGACCGGTTAAGCGAATTGCGGGAGCGAAGAGCGAGGATCACAAAACTCAGGGCGGCCTGCCTGGGAGAGCTAAAGCCAGAAGGCCTGAATGCATTCATACTGGACATTGCCAGCAAAGTCATGTGGGCCAAACCGCGACGCAAGGAGTATCAAAGCAAGTCGTTTTATCACATGGAAAAGCTGGCGAGAGAGATTGCCAGGCGATTGTTTATCTCGGTCGAGCAAGTCAGGTCCGCGCCGGTCGAAGTTCTAGAGGCGGCGTTGAGCACCACACGAGATGTGGACTGGTCCATCGTCAATAGCATCAGAAATCTCCATATCTGCTTGCCCAACGATGACGGCTCGATGACCACTCTGATTGACAGTGAGGCGGAAGAATTCTCAAGCAATAGCATCAAGCGAGTCGCAGAGTCACAGGATTTGACGGGAGTCAAAGAACTGAAAGGGGCCACCGCATGCCGCGGCAAAGCCGTTGGCCGGGCGAAAATAATTAACGTACCAGCGGACATGGAGAAGATGGAATACGGCGACATCCTGGTTTCGTCAGCGACGGGGCCTAGTATTGTTCCGGCGATGAAGAAAGCCGCGGCGATCATTACCGATATTGGAGGATTGACGTGCCACGCTTCGATCGTGAGCAGAGAGCTGAACATTCCTTGCGTGGTTGGTTTGAAAGTTGCGACGAAAGTCGTAAGCGACGGCGATATCGTGGCGGTGGACGCCGATAGAGCGGAAATCAGGAAATTGACCAACGTTGTCAGCAACAGCCGAACAAGCAGCGCCTGACCCAAAGACCCGGTTTCGTCCCGGCTCCGCGGCGTGGCTCATGGCGCTGTGCGCGAGCCGCGCGCTTGCGACGACCTGGTTCGTGGCTTATTCCGCGGTGCTGCCGCTCACGCAAACTGCCTGGGGACTGAGCAGCCGTGAAGCCGGGCTCATTCAATCGGCATTCATGCTTGGCTTTACGGTGTCGCTGTTCTTGGTTGGATTCGTCTCCGATCACTACGGAGCGAAACGTGCGTTTCTCACGACGGGCGTCCTCATGTGGGCGAGCCCGATTACATTCGTGCTTTTTGCCAATAGTTTTTGGTCCGCGTATTGGCTGCATGCGCTTACCGGGCTGTGTGCGGGAGGCACATATTCGCCAGTGCTTGCCCTCATCAATGAGCACATCGCTAAAGCACGGCGCGGCCGCGCGAACGGACTATTGATCGCTTCCTCGAGCGCTAGCTACGCGCTATGCCTCGGGATCGCAGGGCTCGCCCTCAAGTTCACCGATTGGCGCGGTGCACTTGGCGCAGTGGCAATACTGCCTGCGATGGCATGGTTCGTCGCGCTGGCAACGCTGCATGAGACGCCGAATGTGGTGCATACGCGCCCGTCGGGTGAGAAGCTCCTCGCGGCGCTGCCCTCTGTGCTCAGGGACCGTCGGAGCATGCTGTCGATTTGGGGATACAGCTTCCACAATTGGGAACTGCTCGGCATGTGGGCGTGGTTGCCTGCGTTTCTTACCGCCGCGCTGGGCGCGCGCGGTGTGAGTACCGCGGAAGCGGTCTCTGTTTCCCTCACGCTCTCCGCCCTGACGTTTGTGGCAAACATCTTGGGCAGCATCCTTGGGGGCACAATGGCCGATCGCTGGGGACGCACGCAGACGATCCTCGTTTGGTCATGCGCAAGTGCTGCGCTGTCGCTCTCGATCGGCTGGCTGATTGCGTTGCCCGTACCGCTTCTCGTGTTGCTAGCTTGTCTGTATAACTTCGCCGCGATTGCCGACTCCTCGACACATTCAACGGTTCTCGGCGAGAGCGTACCGCCGCACATGCTCGGCGTCACCTACTCGGTACGCTCGGTCGTTGGCTTCGGTGCAGGCGCGATAAGTCCGGTAGTATTTGGCTCTGTCCTCGACCTCGCCGGTGGTGGCAGCATTCCATTCGCCTGGGGCGTCGCTTGGACCACCCTCGGTTTGGGCGCGATGTTCGGACCACTTGCCACGTGGAAGCTGCATCGCGCCACGAAGTAATCGACCCGAAAACATCCTCGAAACTCCGCCGTAGCTTCAATCCTAGACTAATGTGCGTCGCGTGTCACTCGAATCCGGGCATCAATCGCGAGCCGCCCATGGCGCATGGGCCCGATCTGTAGATTGCTGAAGCATCTCCAAGCAAGTCAGGCATCCTTCAGGTCAACGCCATGGAATTCGTAAAGAATCTCAACGTCGTGAATAAAAGCGATACCGCGTTAGCGGGCGGTAAGGGTGCTTCTCTTGGTGAAATGATTCAGGCGGGTATTCCCGTCCCCCCCGGATTCGTCATCCTCTCCACCGCTTTTGAAGCATTTCTTGACGCGGCTGCTCTCAGGGTCGACATCGATTCGGTGTTGCGCGCCGTCGATCACAAGGAGCTACGCACCGTCGAGAATGCCTCCGCGAGAATCCAGTCTCGGATACTCGATGCAGACTTTTCAAAAGATATCGTCGTCGAAGTGCAAAGACAATTTCGTGATCTGGACACCGGATATGTGGCGGTCAGATCCAGCGCGAGCACGGAGGACAGCTTGTCCGCCGCTTGGGCGGGGCAGCTTGACAGCTTTCTAAGCACCACCGAAGAAACTCTATTGAAAAATATCAAACACTGTTGGGCCTCGCTGTTTACGGCACGGGCCATATTTTATCGCTTTGAAAAGCAGCTTCACGAACAAAAGATCTACATCGCCGTGGTGGTGCAAAAGATGATCAATAGTGAAATCTCGGGCACGGCATTTTCGGTTCATCCGGTAACGCACGACAGAAACCGACTGATCATCGAGGCCGGATTTGGTCTTGGAGAGGCGATCGTGTCCGGCCAGATCACGCCCGACAGTTATGTGGTCGACAAGAAAGATTGGGTGATTCTGGACATCAATGTCGTAAGACAACATCGCATGCTGACAACAAAAGCAAAGGGAGGAGTCGAGTGGGTCGAAATTCCCAATGAGAAGCAAGGCGAGCCCAAGTTATCCGGTCGCCAAATAATGGCTCTCGCCAAGCTTGTAGTCGATATCGAAAGCCACTATAAGCGCCCTTGCGATATTGAATGGGCAATGGAAAACGCGAGGTTCTACATTACTCAATCTAGGCCAATCACCACGCTAAACAGATGAATGCGGAACCTCCCTATTGCGTCGAGTCACACAACTCGTGGCAAACAGCGCAGAGGTACGATCAAAAAGTGTGTAAATGAGGAAGGCGGCGTAGCCTTTCGGTTGGAAGTATGACTTCAACCAACGCCCGGTGACCGCCGGGATGAAAGGAGACGCCACCCATGAAAGGGAAGATCACGAGTACCGAGTCCGCGTCAAGGGTTTGCTACGAGACGATGGAGGCGCATGGGCGAAGCCGCATTCAGAGCCGGCTGCAGGATTTGCTGGAGGCGGAGGTGAGGGAGTTCCTGGGCCGCGGCAAGTCGCAACGCCGGGCGGGGTTCGAGCAGGCTCGCCCGGGCTACCGCAATGGTTATGGCAAGCCCAAGAGAGTTGCGCTCACCGCGGGCACGATCACGGCGCGCCGACCCAGGATGAGGAATCTGGCTGAGCGGTTTGAGAGCCGGGTGCTGCCGTTGTTCAAGCGCCGTACGGTGGAACTCGGGGCGATGCTGCCGCAGCTCTATCTGCGTGGGCTCTCGAGCGGGGATTTCGAGCTGGCGCTGCGCCGGCTCCTGGGTGAGGGCGCGCCGCTCTCGGCCGCATCGCTTGCGCGGCTCAAGGGCGCATGGCAGGCCGAGTACGGGGCGTGGAAGCGCGCCGATCTCTCGGAGCTGGAATTGGTGTACTGGTGGGCCGACGGCCCGTACGTGAAGGCGGGACTCTCGGATCGCAAGGCGGCGCTGCTGGTGATCGTCGGGGCGACCGCGAGCGGCGAGAAGGTGCTGCTTGCGTGCGAAGCCGGCGAGCGCGAGAGCAAGGAGTCCTGGCTTTGGCTGTCGCGCGATCTCAAGTCACGCGGGCTGAAGTTTCCGCGCCTGACGATGGCCGACGGGCACCCGGGCATCTGGACGGCGCTGGGCGAGATCAGACCTCCACACCGAGCGCCAAAGCGGTCTGCTGCGCCCGCGCGGCGAGACTGACCAGAATTTCGCAGCCCGAGGCAGGCGGGGTTCGAGCCATGCGGCGACGCGTCTCGCCTGCTCCCTGCCGCGCTCGGTCAGCCGTCGCGCCGAATCGGGGCTGCCGTCCTCGGCGTCGGCGTGCCGCCACAGAATCATGTCCATCTTTTGTCGGCCCTTCGAATACTCACTCCGGATCGAGCTGCCGCAATCGGTCGGAGGAGTATTATCCGCAAACGCCACACTTGTTAAAGGAGCCAAACGATGGCCAAGGCCGACGGAGTCTACAGAATCACCGAAGTGATCGGAACGAGCCCGACTTCGTGGGAGGACGCCGCAAAGAGAGCGGTGGAGACTGCGTCCAAGACTTTGCGCGACCTGCGCGTCGCGGAGGTGGTGAAGCAGGACTTGAAGATCGAAAACGGCAAGGTGGCGGCTTACCGCACGCGGGTGCTGCTGTCGTTCAAGTATCAGAAATAGATTCTCCCTCGGCGCGCTGAAAGGCAGCCGACGGAATCCAGCCGCCCTAGGCTTTCGAGCGGGCCCGGTGGTGCGGGCAATTGGGCTTGGTGCAGTCCGCGTACAGGTGCAGCGAATGCTCGCGGATCGCGAAGCCGCGTTCCTTGGCCACGCGCACCTGGCGCTTTTCGATTTCGGCGTCGTAGAACTCCTCGACGCGTCCGCATTGGATGCACACGAGGTGGTCGTGATGCGTGCCCTCGTTCAGCTCGAACACCGCCTTGCCGGACTCGAAATGATGGCGCTGGAGGATGCCGGCCTGCTCGAACTGGGTGAGGACCCGGTACACGG
>WNGN01011090.1_pt1 | contig 11294 bp, 12 predicted proteins | sample 5400561 | NCBI WGS metagenome assembly WNGN01 (sample SAMN13153379, study PRJNA577476) | soil metagenome | isolation source: 115 cm soil or saprolite under Garry oak tree replicate 2 | place: USA:California | collected 2016-06-15 | reverse complement strand
AATGTATTCCCAAATTTCCTCACCTGGAGCGAGATCCGCCACTTGCTTTACTGTCCATGGCTTCGTAAAGGTTTCCGGATCTTCATAGGTAGTTTCGAATGCCAGGTGCCCTAAGTCCAGCCGGCGGATCCGAGTGATCATGCGCAGCTTTTCGGTGTGCGGAAAGTTGCCCGGCGCAATCCAAGCCTTGTCATTAAAACCGATCGTGTCAACGATCAGTGTGTCGCCCTCCCACTTGCCGGTAGAGTACCCGAGCCATGTCGGATCCAGGTCCGGGGGATGACCACGCCCGTCCAGAAAAATCTGGCGGACGGCGGGAACCGCACCCTCGCTGATAATCAGCAGCAGCGTAGGGGTCTGGACCACCTTATTCAACCAGAAGAGGGACATGAGTTGCACGCTCGTCGGCAGGCAACGTACGCCCGGGGAATCCTTGCCATTACTCTCTGTCCGCTTTTTGGCAAGAGCCGCTGCCCAAGGCATCGCGGGAGGCTTCTCGGGGGCGATCTCCGCGTCTGGATCGGCATCTCTCATGGCATGCCAAACTGCGGAAAAGTCGGGTCTTCCCTCCGGGGTGCGGGGCGCCGGACCGGACGGCACCTCATGCACACCGCGGATGTCATTAAAAAAGGCACGTCCGTCGCCTAAGGTATTCAGCGCACCAGTGTCCTCGAGCTGAATGTCGAGGCGTAATTTTTGCCCCGCCTGGATCACGACGCCGGGCTTTCGATACGTCGCGAAGGAAGGCATCAGGACGAACAGGTCGTAGGTTCCCGGGGGCAACTGCGCAAGCGTGTAGTTGCCTGTGGACGAACTGGTCGCCTTGTAGACGGCTCCGGTCTGCACGTTTTTGACCTGAATCGGAGCGCCGGAAACGATTGCACGGTCGGGGTCCGAAACCACACCGTCAACGGAGCCAAGATCGCTCTGGGCCAGCAGCCATGGCGAAAAAGCAAGCATTCCCACTACAAAAATCGAACTGGCAAGGTTTGGCATCGGAACGCTCCTCTCTGCGGAACACGACCTTTACGACCGCGAATGGCCCTTTTCCGTTCCTGCATGGAACGCATCATTGCGCGGCGCTAGCATCAAGTCAAGTTCAAAGGACGCGGGCACGAACGCGTGAACTTGACATGGAGAGCATTCGGGAGCACTCTGACGGCTTGGAACAAAACCGGCAAGGGGCAGACGGTTTGGCCCCGCATAATCGGCAGGGGCACGCCCGATGTTGCTTCGAGGCGGTGTCGCCCGAGGTGCCAAGAGCAAGGTCGGGCTCAGGAGGTTTCCATGAGGCATCGACTTCTCGCGTTATTGATTGCCGTGGCGGTCGCGGTCGCGATCGTCATCGCGATTCCCAGGCTGGCGGCCGTTTTTGGTAGGGGACTGGACCCGGCCGACACGGCGAAGACAACGACCACTACAGACGGTGTGGCCCTTAAGACAGCATGGGGCGACCCAGACCTCGAAGGCATCTGGACCTACGATCACCAGATACCCCTCCAGCGACCCGAAAAGTACGCCGGGAAAGAATTCTTCACAGACGCCGAAATCGCTGAACTGGACCGGCTACGAGCGGGCCAGCAGCGGCAAGATTACCGCGCGCAGCGGGGAACCGAAGCGGATGTCAGCGGCGCATATAACACTGTCTTTCTCACCATCAGACCCACGGGCCGGCGCACGTCGCTGATTGTGGATCCGCCGAATGGGAGAGTTCCTCCCTTGACTCCTGAGGCACAGAAGAGGATTGAAGCCGATCGAGAGTTCCGGTTCGCGCTCTTGCAAGCGACAGAGACCTGTAAGAACCGGGAGGCGGGCTGCGCTCGGCAAATACGGACCGCCGTCGCCAAGGCGAGCGGAGGTGCCGCCGGCCTACCTGACGGCCGCCGTGAATCGCTCCGACGGTCCCGAGGATCGAAGCCTCGGAGAACGTTGCATGGGGGGCCTCCTGCCGGACTTTGGAACTGAGTTCGGTGGAAGTTACCGTCGTATCGTGCAGGCGCCCGGATCGGTCGCAATCCTCTACGATGTGGGGCAGGGGCAAGGTTTCCCGCGCACGATTCCCATCACCACCGAGCCCCATCTTCCTTCGAATATCCGTCAGCGGTTTGGAGATTCGCGCGGCCATTGGGAAGGCAATACCTTGGTCGTCGACGTCACGAATTTCACCCCCAAAACGAATTTCCAAGGATCGCGTGAGAACTTGCATCTGGTCGAACGCTGGACCCGCACCGGTCCCAACACGCTCGATTACGTGGTCACGATTGAGGATCCGACGACATGGACGCGACCATGGACTGTCAAACAAGAAATGTCCAAGCAAAGCGACCAGGCCAATCGGATTTACTCTGAGCCCCGATGTCACGAAGGAAACTACGGAATGCCGGCGTTGCTCAAAGGCGCGCGCGCCGTGGAGAAAGCCTTTGCTGAGGGGAGCGGGCCTGATCCGGCCACAATGTGCACCGCGGGCTGCTCGCAGGGACCTGCCGACGAGACAGTAGACCCGTTGCAATAATTCGATGGGACGGACCTCTCCGGATGGACGCTGGCTTGCCCGACTAGCCAGACTGGCCAGCTACGATCAAGTCGCGACTTGTTCCAAAGTCCGGGCCAGGTTGATCAGACTTTCGACATTGTGGGCGGGTAAGAAATAATCCAGGTAAGGAAGCACTATCCGCATTCCTTTGCAAAGAGGTTCATAGTTTTTGTCGCCCAGCAGCGGATTCAACCAGAGCATTTTCGAGCATCGCCTCTTCAGCATCTTCATTTCCTGCTCGAGCAAATTCAGGTCACCGCACTCCCAGCCATCGCTGATTACAATGATGATGGTTCGATGGTCTACCAGAGCGGGCGCAAAATCGCGATTGAAGGTCTGAAGTGAGCTGCCGATATTGGTGCCTCCGGACCAGCCCAAAGCCTGCTGTGAAACTTTCTCCAGAGCTGCGGCGATCGCTTTGGTTCGGATCAGAGATGTAATCCGGCTCAGTGAAGTGCTGAAAACGAATGTGTCGACACCCCAAAGTTCATTCTGCAAACCGAACATGAACTGAATCAGAAAGCGGCTATAGCATTCCATCGAGCCACTGACGTCACAGAGCAGAACGATGCGTGTCTTTTTAAGTTTTCGCCTGCGCAACTGAAACTCGATAATATCGCCGCCGTATTTGAGATTCCGTCGCATGGTTCGGCGAAGATCGATCTCTTCCGTTTTACCATCGGGTTTTCTTCGGCGGCCGACGCGCGTTCGAATCTTACGGGCGAGAATAAGAATGGCACGCCGGATCGCAACGCTATCCTCGAATTTCATTTGACTAAAATCTTTTTTACAGAGGACCTCGACGGGGCTATACGCGAACGATCCCAGCGGGTCTGGGCGAGACGTGTCATCCGAGGTCAGCATCACACTGCTCGAACCGACGGAAAATCCCCTCCGAGGCTGTTCGGAATTTTGTGGGGGCTGCGATGGTAACTCGGGAAGATGCGCCTCCTGCCAGAAGGAATCAAATGCGCGATCGAATAGAGATATTTCCTCTTTCCGCGAAACCAGGTTTGAGCGAAGCGCGAGATGAAAGTCGGGGCGGCTCCCGATATTCACAAACTCCAGCGCGCGGGCAGCGTCGATCATTCGGCCGAGGCTCGTTTGGATTCCGGCTTCCTTCAAGACGCGGCCGAACGCCACGAGGTTCATGAGAGTACCCTGACCGCGAAGATATTCAAAGCGCTGTATTGCGTCGCGGATAGTGTCAGACTGTTGCATCAGGAGACAGGATTGGATCGAGATCCAAAGTTTTGTCCGCGATTTCGGTGTGAAAACGTTCGATGTCTTCCTTGTACTTGAAAATACATCCCAGCGTATCCTCGATCGCTTCTTTGTTCAGTTCATGTCTGTTCATGGCGACCAGAGCGGACGCCCAATCCAGCGTCTCGGCAACGCCGGGACGTTTGTAGAAATCCATAAGGCGCAAGCGCTGGACCAAACTGCAGATTTGCTTGACGAGAAACCCTTGGATTTCGGGGACCTTCGCAGTAACGATCGCATACTCTTTCTCGAAACTCGGGTAATCAATCCAGTGATAGAGGCAGCGCCGTTTCAGCGCGTCATGGATCTCTCTGGTGCGATTCGAGGTCAGCACGACGTAGGGACGTTTCTGGGCACGGATCGTTCCGAGCTCGGGTATGGTGATCTGAAAGTCGGATAGAATTTCCAGCAGAAACGCCTCAAACTCCACGTCCGCCCGGTCAATCTCGTCGATGAGCAGAACCGGTGGTATTTCGCCATCGCGTTGAATGGCTTCGAGCAGCGGCCTTCGGATCAGATATTCTTCCGTAAAGATTTGCGGCTCGACCATCTCATCGGTTCCGCGCCGGACCTCGTTCTGTTTGATCCGCAGTATCTGCTTCGGATAATTCCATTCGTACAATGCGGTGCTGCTGTCGAGACCCTCGTAACATTGAAGACGAATCAAGGTAGTGTTCAGGACGTCGGCCAGAACTTTTGCGACCTCGGTCTTTCCGACGCCGGCCTCTCCTTCCAGCAAAACAGGCTTACCCATCGCCATGGACAGATAAACTACGGTCGCCAGCGACCGGTCGCAAATATATCGGCGTTGTTCCAGAGCGTGTTGAATTTCTTCAATCGTGAGCTTGAATTGAGGTTTCAAAAGCAGTATTGTTCCCCCGCGCTAGAGAAACCGAATCCTTCCGCTGTAGCGGCGGTCTATGACCGCCGGTATTTCGTAATTCCAAGAAAGGCCGGCGCTCATAGAGCGCCGCTACAGTAAGAAACCCGGAGTTGAGTTCATGATCCCTCCAGGCTTTGAGTATTATGCGCCAACCAGTGTTAATGAGGCGACGGCTTTACTGAAGCAGCATGGAGCTGAGGCGAAGATTCTTTCAGGAGGGATGAGTTTGATTCCTCTGATGAAGCTCCGTCTGGTCGCGCCTCGCCACATCATTGATATCAACCGTATCCCGGAGCTGGCCTACATCAAAGAAGCCGATGGTTTTCTCAAGATTGGGGCGCTCACACGAGAATCGGACCTGGAACGATCGGAGCTGATACGTTCCAAGTATCCGATCTTGACCGATACGGCTTCCACAATCGCCGACCCGCTCGTTCGCAACATGGCAACTGTGGCCGGAAACCTGGCACATGGCGATCCGGCTAACGACCACCCGGCGACGATGCTGGCTTTGGGAGCGCAGGTTGTGGCCCTCGGGCCGAAAGGCGAAAGAAGGATCCCGGTGTCCAGCTTTTTTACCGGAATCCTCAGCACAGCACTCAATCCCGACGAACTGCTCACCGAAATACTTATCCCCATTCCTCCGGCGGGCAGCGGCGGCGCTTATATCAAGATGGAAAGAAAAGTCGGTGACTTCGCAACCGCTGCCGTAGCGGCGCAATTGACGATAGGAGCTGGAGGTATTTGTGAACGTGCGGGAATTGGACTGACCAATGCCGGCCCCACGCCAATCAAGGCGGAAAAGGCGGAAGGCGTCCTGCGGGGAAAGAAGATCGATGACGAAGCGATCCGGCAGGCGGCCCAGCTTGCTTCCGAAGCATCTGATCCCAAATCCGATTTGCGCGGTTCGGCAGAGTACAAGCGCGACCTGGTCCGGGTGCTGACCGCGCGCGTCATCCGCCGCGCGCTCGAGCGCGTTCGCAACGGGAGGTAGCCGTGGCGAATCGAAAGATTCACGTCAAAGTCAACGGAACGCCGATGGAAGCGGAAGTGGAGCCGAGGCTTCTTTTGGTCCACTGCATCCGCGACACTTTTCAGTTAACCGGCACCCACATCGGGTGCGACACGAGTCATTGTGGCGCATGCACGGTACTGCTCGACGGAAAGCCGATCAAGTCTTGCACGTTTTTTGCGATTCAAGCGGATGGACGATCGATCACGACGGTGGAGGGCCTGGAGCAGAACGGAACTCTTCATCCCGTACAGGAGGGCTTTTGCCAGGAGCACGGCCTGCAGTGCGGGTTTTGCACTCCCGGCATGATGCTGACGGCCGCTGCTTTCCTGAAAGAGAATCCCAAGCCGACCGAGCAGAGCATTCGCCGAGCGATTTCAGGCAATCTCTGTCGCTGCACCGGCTACGTCAACATCGTAAAAGCGATTCAGTATGCCGCAGCAAAGCTCGCGGCGGGAGGGTAAATCGTGGCGCCTCGAACCAGCCCTGAAGTGGGAGGAATGGGTCACTCCATCAAACGGAAGGAGGATCCGAGATTTGTCCGTGGCCAAGGCACTTATGTCGATGACATCCGATTACCGGGAATGATCTATCTCGACATCGTCCGGAGCCCCTTTGCTCATGCAACGATCAAGAAAATTAACCCATCGAAAGCCCTGTCCATTCCCGGGGTTCTTGCTGTGATCACCGGCCAGGACCTGGCCAAATACAATCTGCACTGGATGCCGACGCTCATGTCGGACACGCAGATGGTCCTTCCCGTCGACAAGGTGATGTTTCAATCGCAAGAAGTCGCCGCCGTGCTGGCCACAGACCGGTACATCGCCGCGGATGGCGTTGAAGCCGTGGAAGTGGAATACGATCCGCTTCCCGTTGTCGTCGATCCTAAAAAAGCCCTGGAGCCGGGAGCACCCATCCTACGCACCGATAAGAAAGACAAAAAAGACAATCACATCTTTCACTGGGAAGTCGGCGACAAATCGGCCACTGAAAAAGCCTTCGCGGCGGCTAAGACTACAATCCGGCAGGATATTTACATTCCAAGGATTCACGTCGCCTCCATTGAAACACCGGGCTGCGTCGCCCAGTTCGACAAGGTGACTGGGAAATTGACAGTGTGGTTGACCACGCAGGCGCCGCACGCCATCCGTACCGTCGTGGCTCTGGTCGCGGGCCACGTGGGACTGTCGGAAGAGAAGATCCGAATTATCGCCCCCGATATTGGCGGCGGTTTCGGCGGGAAGGTGCCGGTCTACCCGGGTTATGTCATCGCCATAGCTGCCTCAGTGCTCACAGGCAAGCCCGTCAAGTGGGTCGAAGACCGGATGGAGAATCTCCAGGCGGATTCCTTCGCCCGGGACTACCACATCACGGCCGAACTGGCCGCTGAAAAAGACGGCACGTTGACGGCTCTGCGAATCAAAACGATCGCCGATCACGGCTACACGGATGCTGCCGCTAACCCATCCAAATTTCCGGCCGGGCTCTTCGGTATTTGCACCGGGTCTTATAACTTGAAGGCCGCTCATGTCCAGGTTGACGGTGCGTATACCAACAAACCGCCGGGAGGGATTGCCTACCGCTGCTCATTCCGCGTAACCGAAGCTGCTTACGCCATCGAGCGCATGGTCGATATCATGGCGCATGAGCTCAACATGGATCCGGCCGATTTCCGGCGGAAGAACTTCATTCCTCCGGACAAATTCCCGTACAAATCCGCACTGGGCTGGGAGTACGACAGCGGCAACTACGACGGCGCTCTCACGAAGGCGATCGAAAAAATCGGCTATGCCGAGCTTCGCAAAGAGCAGGCTGAAAAGCGGGCACGCGGTGAATTGATGGGGATCGGCATCAGCAGCTTTACTGAGATTGTCGGGGCGGGTCCCTCAAAACATTTCGACATCCTTGGGCTGAAGATGTTCGATTCCTGCGAGATCCGAGTTCATCCGACGGGGAAGGCAATCGCGCGCTTCGGAACCAAGTCTCAGGGACAGGGCCATGAAACAACCTAGCTCGAAAAATTCGCGACAAGGCCCGGAAGATCGCCGCGCATTTGTTGGAGGCCCGGGAAGACGACCTCGAATGGGAAACGGGCAAGTTCTTCGTTCGCGGCAATCCCGGAAATGCAAAAACGATTCAGGAAATCGCTTTGGCTGCTTACACAAACTATCCGCAGGGGATGGAGGCCGGCCTGGAAGCCGTCTCGTACTATGATCCACCCAACCTGACTTTTCCGTTCGGCAGCTACATTTGTGTCGTGGATATCGACAAAGGCACCGGTGAAGTGAAAATCAGACGTTTCGTGGCGGTGGACGATTGCGGCAACATTATTAATCCCATGATTGTGGAAGGACAGATCCACGGCGGCCTGACCATGGGCATGGCCCCGGCCCTATACGAGGAAATCAACTACGACGAGGAGGGCAACATCCAGGGAGGCAGTTTCATGGATTATTTGCTGCCCACAGCCGTAGAGACTCCCAAGTGGGAAACGGATAAGACCTGCACTCCCTCGCCTCATCATCCCTTGGGCGCCAAAGGTGTAGGAGAATCGGCAACAGTGGGCGCACCTGCCGCTATCGTCAATGCTGTCGTGGATGCGTTGTGGCATCTTGGTGTGCGCCATATCGATATCCCTATCACGCCGGCAAAAGTTTGGAAATGTCTCCGAGACCACGGCGTCTCGGAATAAACGACGCGCGAAAATACGTTTCCGTGGAGGCAAAGCCGTGAGTGCTTGTGTTTCGGGCTTGATTTTGGCTGCGGGAAAATCGACTCGTCTTGGAGCCGGGCCCAAGCAACTTCTGCCGTGGCGCGGGACGACTCTTCTGGAGTGGGTCGTCCGCCAGGTGGAAAGCTCGTCTTTGGATGAAGTGCTTGTCGTGGTTGGCCATCAGTCCGAGGAGGTGCGAGGGCGCGTTTCGCTGGTGCGATCCAGGTTTGTGGAAACACCCGACTTCGGCGAAGGTTGCAGCGCTTCCATTCGAAACGGCCTTAAGGCTGTTAGCCCGAAAGCGGAAGCGGCGGTCCTGATTCTGGGAGACCAGCCGGAAATCGATGCGGCCGCTATTCGTGCCGTCGTCGACGGTTGGGACATATCGCGCTCGCCGGTCGTGCGTATTTCCTACCGTGGCCATTCGGGTCACACCGTGCTGGTGAGCAGGACAATTTTCACCGAGATCGAAGCCCTCCGGGGGGACAAGGGAGTCTGGAAACTCCTTGAGGCGCATCCAGAATGGATACAGGAGATCGAATTGGATCTTCCTCACCCCCGTGACGTCAACACGTGGGAAGACTACACCAGTTTGACAACGGGGACATAAGGCTCGCGTCTGCTGCATGCAAGTCAAAATCAGCAAAACTTTCGAAGTGAAACAGCCAATAGCACAAGTTTGGGAGTTCCTGAGCGATCCCAGAAAAGTGGCCACGTGCATTCCGGGCGCGCAGATCACTGAGGCATTGGACGAGCGCCGCTATCTTGGAACGATTAACGCCAAAGTTGGTCCTGTGCTGACGGACTACAAAGGAGAACTGATCGTCGAACGTTTGGATGCGCAGAATTATGAAATCGCGTTGCTCGGTAAAGGGACAGACGTCAAAGGCAAAGGAAGCGCCTCGATGAAAATGACCGGTAAGCTTCGTGCTCTTCCCGATGGAGGAACCGAAGTCGCAGGCATTTCTGAAATCACTATAACCGGCCTGTTGGCCCAATTCGGATCACGCGTTGTCGAAGAAGTGTCCAACCAGATGTTCACCGAGTTCAGCTCTTCTCTCCAGCAGAGTCTCCAGGCAACCGGGAATCGAGCCGGCGTCGATGAAAAAGCGAAACCGCTGCGCGCCGTACCGCTGGTTCTTGTCGCTATCAGAAACATGATTCAAAAATTTTTGCGCGGCTGACTCGGCCGATTAGCTATGTTCAGCATCGACAAGAGCGTGCCTGTGAATGCGAATTTGAAGCCCGGCGATCCCGCCCTCACGCGGGACCACATCTGGGAAGGTCTCCTGATGAAGGCTTATGACGCGAAACCCTTCGTCCATCTGATGACCAAATGCGAGGTGACCAGGGAGTTCGAGAACGGCATCGAGCGCGACATCGTTTTTCGGGGCATGGAGCTGACCGAGCGCCTGATCTTTTATCCGAAGACGAAAGTGGAGTTTCTGCGCACCAAGGGAATTGAAATGGGGACGATCACGAACGAGATCGTCGAAGACAGCGCCGGCGGTCTCCACCTCCGCTTTGCCTTCTCCCTCGAGCGGTCCGACATGAGGCCCGGAAGCCCGGAGGAAACAGAATTCGCCGCCGGCTATGCGCAGAGTTATCTCGTTTCGGTGCAGAAGACCATCGATACCATTCGGGAACTCGTGCGTGCGGGCAGACTCCGGATTCGCGAGTAGCCGGCTATAATGCAGGCATCAATTCGGGGAGAAATGCCGTATTTCCCAGGGTGGGCGGCGACAACAACTCCTCAACGTACGCTACAATCCCGGGCCGGTCAGGGTCAGGGGGGCAACCTTTATAAAAAATAAGTTGATTAGCTCAGTCAACTAGCCGCCTGGATGGAATTGAGTGACGGAGACCGATCTCCAAAACCATCTATTGATACTTAAGAGATCGGTCTCCGTCACTTAATTCCTATGACCAAGAAATTCATATGGATCGGGTTCTTCGTGGGCTCGACCGTCGGCAACTTCGTGCCAACCTTATGGGGTGGGGACGCTATCTCCGTTTCGGGATTTCTGTGGAGCCTCGCCGGCGGAATCCTCGGTATCTGGATCGGGTACCGCTTCGGCCAATCCTATTAGAATGGGAATAAGTATGGCATTAATCGGCGCAAATGAGTTGAAGAAGAAAATGCTGATCGAAATCGATGGTCAGCCCTACAACGTGCTCGACGTGTTTTTCGCGACGCCGACAGCTCGTGGGGCGAGCACGATGGTTCGGACGCGTTTGAAAAATCTGTTGAACGGCGCGGTGTTGGAGAAGAGCTTCAAGACGAGCGAGAAATTTCCAGAGCCCGATGTCCAGCTGGCCAGCGTTTCATTTTTGTACAACGATTCGGATGGATTTCACTTCATGGATCAGTCTACGTACGAACAATTCACGATGTCCGAAGAGAGCATTGGCGACGACCGCTGGTATTTGAAAGAAGGAACCATGCTCGATATTTTCATATGCAACGGGAATGCTGTTTCCCTTCAGCTTCCTCAGTACGTGGAGCTCACCATTACGTCGACCGAACCCGGCGTGCGCGGCGACACGGCTGCCGGCGCGAGAAAAGTTGCAAAACTCGAAACGGGTCTCGAAGTGCAGGTCCCTCTCTTCATGAAAGAAGGCGAGGTCGTTCGCGTCAACACACAGACCGCGGAAGTCGCCGGCCGTGCATAAGAGAATGGCTTATTCAATCAACTGGGCTGCGGCTGGCTGATCCTCAAGGTTTGCTCGGCGACTTCTGCACTTTTCGGGCTTCCTCGTCCTGGTATTCGATTTTCTTACCCGACCGCGTTTCCATGATCGCAAGCGTTGTTCGAACGATGTCCTTGCCGATCTCAAGCACGGCAACCTCATCTTTGCCGGAATCGTCTTTGTATCCGACGGTCAAGTA
>WNGN01006831.1_pt1 | contig 11297 bp, 6 predicted proteins | sample 5400561 | NCBI WGS metagenome assembly WNGN01 (sample SAMN13153379, study PRJNA577476) | soil metagenome | isolation source: 115 cm soil or saprolite under Garry oak tree replicate 2 | place: USA:California | collected 2016-06-15 | reverse complement strand
AGCCCGCGCCCCGAGCGAGCCGCTCAATTCGCGTCGACGAAGCTATGGCAGGGCCGGTGTTTGGAAAAATTGCAGTCGATGTGCCGCGGGATGCTGGCGATGCGGTCGACCAGGAAAACCCCGCCGACCACCACCAGCACCGCGACGCCGAGCAGCGCGGCATTGCCGGACGTGCGCGCGCCGTCATCCCGCGCGGCCGCGGCGCGGAACCGGCGCGGGCGCGGAAACGGCACGACATTGGCGAAGTTCGATCGGGCAGGTGCCATGAGCCATTGCCGATATGCGTTGGCGCGCCAATATAGCACGCGTCCAGCGAAATCGAGCCCGCCCGCCGCGATCGGGAACACCCCGGCGGACGTCGCGGGCGTCGGTTGCAATGCCGGGCCGGTTTTGGCATAGGAGCTATTGGCAGCTTTCGCTGCGTACCCTCGTTTCGGATGCGGGTGTAGCTCAGGGGTAGAGCACAACCTTGCCAAGGTTGGGGTCGTGGGTTCGAATCCCATCGCCCGCTCCAAAAATACCAGCTATCTCAAACTGTCATTCGGTCAGGAGCTTTTCCGTCTTGCGTTCGACCCGGAGAAGCCCGGGGAAAGCGTGCGCGACGTGCAGGCGACTTAAAATCGCCCAACGGCCGCAGTTGGCGGGCAGCATAAAGTTGGCACAGAAGTCCAAGCAGGGACATCGACTACGCACAGCTTTTGGCTCGTCGGGAACTGTCAATGTATGCCATCAAGGCTGGTCCGAGATCGATCTCATGGAAGACCTCGAGAAGTTCGACGTCCCGACACTGATCTTGCATGATTGATAGCACGAGGTTAGATTTCACTGCGCATTCACGCATGTAATACGCGGTGCTCGAGATTCTTACCCGAGATTCTTGATCTGTGTTTCAATTCAATGGAGGCATCGATGACCGAGCCCAAATCCGCCGCAAACGAACACAAAATTTCCCGCGACCGCCTCGCGGAGCTGTTGAACGAAGACCTTTCCCGCGAATATCAGGCCATCATCGCCTACGTGGTCTATTCCCAGGTGCTCACCGGCGCCCAATACATGGACATCGCCGCCCAGCTCGAAATCCACGCCAAGCAGGAGCTCGATCACGCGCTGATCATCTCGCGGCAGATCGACTATCTCGGCAAAATGCCGGCGGTCACTCCCAAGCCGGTACGCACATCGAAAGATCCGAAAGACATGCTCCGGTACGATCTCGACAATGAAAACGAAACCATCCGCAATTACCGTGATCGCATCCGGCAATGCGAAGCGCTGGGAGAATACGCGATGGCGGAACAGATTCGCCAGATCCTCATGCAGGAGCAGGACCATCAAATCGATCTAGCCACTGCCCTCGGCATAGAAGTTCCAGACGTCAGCAGTGGCCCCAAAGGACGCACCCTGCGCAAGCGTCGCTGACGTTGATACTTCCGGTCTATGACCCGGCTTCCGGCTTCGTCGCCTGCAGCAGCTCGCTGGCCCGGAACAGCCATTGGAACGCAATTCCCTGTTTTGCAAAAAACTCGGCGGCGCCTTCCTCGCGGTCGACGATCGCGAGCACCAGCTCGATTTTCGCGCCGGCATCCTGGGCGGCTTTGATCGCCCGCATGGCCGATTCCCCCGTGGTCGTGACGTCTTCGAGGATGGCGACGCGCTTTCCCTTCAGGTCGTCCTGCTTCACGCCGTCGATCAGCTTCTGGTTGCCGTGATCCTTCACGGCCTTGCGCACGAAAAATCCCGGCAGCGGCCGGTCCGTCGAATGGCTCAGCATGGCGACCTGAGAAACCAGGGGCACGGCGCCGATCGCGATCCCGCCGATGGATTGCACCTCCACGTCCTGGAGTTGGATGAGCACGAGCTCGGCGAGCAGGCTCGACCCTTCGGGGTCCAGCATCGTCGGCTTCATGTCCAAAAAATAATTGCTGGTGCGCCCGGACGAGAGCACGAACGATCCGCGAAGGAACGAGAGGCGTTTGATAATGTCGAATAGCTGATTGCGCAGCGCAAGCGTGTCTCGCGGCGTTCGCGGCAATTGCATGGCTCCTCGGGATCTGCGCTTTTGCGCAGCCTGTCGCGCGGCGACCGGACAATGAATCAGGCCGGCCCGAGCGTCAAACCCGCGCACGAGTGATCGAGCCGTTCTCGGCCGTGTCCACAGCTTTTTGCCGGCCGCGTCCCGTCAGCGCCTTGCGATCGAGCGGAACGATGTTCGCGGCCCAAAATTCTGTCATCGGCGCCGCCGGTGTGGGATGCTCCGCCGGTGCGCCGGTCCGCCGGGGCGAGCCCATGGACGAGCCGCAATCCGAGCCCAACCCTGTCCGCATTCCGCCGCTCGGGCTCGAAGGCCTGCTCGGGGTTCCGCAGGACGCCATGGGCCTCGTCATCTTCGCCCACGGCAGCGGCAGCGATTTTCCGCGCAACCAAGAGGTCGCGGCGGGGCTGCGTGAGGGCGGGCTCGCCACGCTGCTGCTCGATCTGCTGCGTCCCGAGGAGGAAGCGCGCGCCGACGGGTTGGACATCGGGCTGATGGCGCCGCGGCTCGCCGCCGCCGCGGACTGGGCCCGGGGCCAGCCGCAGCTCAAGGAGCTGCCGATCGGCTATTTCGGCGCGAGCACCGGGGCGGCGGCCGCGCTCGCCGCGGCGGCGCGCGACGCAAACATCCGCGCGATCGTATCGCGAGGCGGAAGGCCGCAGCTTGCGGCGCACGCGCTGCCGAAGGTGAAAGCCGCCACCCTGCTGATCGTCGGCGGCGCGGACACCGCCGTGCTCGACGCCAACCGCGCCGCCTTCGAGCGGCTGCAATGCGCCAAGGAGCTCATCGTAGTGCCGGGAGCCGGGCATTGGTTCGAGGAGCCGGGCGCGCTCGCGCAGGTGGCGCGCCATGCGCGGCGCTGGTTGCTGCGCTTCCTCTCTCCGCGCCGGCTGCCGCCGAGCGGGCACGTGATGTTCGCGGACCGGCGCGACGCGGGGCGGCAGCTTGCCGCCGCGCTCGAGCGGTTCAAGGACGAGCACCCGGTCGTGCTGGCGTTGCCGCGCGGCGGCGTGCCGGTCGCGTTCGAAGTGGCGCAAGCGCTCGGTGCGCCGCTCGACGTGGCGCTGGTCCGCAAGATCGGCGCGCCGGGGCATGCCGAACTCGGATTGGGAGCGGTCGTCGAGGGCGAGGATCCGCAGATGATCCTCAACGAGGAAGTGGTCCGGCTGGTCCGCCCGAAGCCCGGCTATCTGCAATCGGAAAAGACCCGCCAACTGCACGAGCTCGAACGCCGGCGCCGGCTCTACCGCGACGGCCGCCCCGCCCCCGCGGTCGAAGGGCGCACGATCATCGTGGTCGACGACGGCATCGCGACCGGCGGCAGCGCCAAGGCGGTGCTGCGGGCGCTCTCCGCCCGGCGGGCGGGCAAACTGGTCCTGGCGGTGCCGGTCGCGCCCGCCGACACGCTCGAGGCGCTCGCCTCGGAAGCCGACGAAATCGTGTGCCTGGCCGCGCCCGAGCCCATCGGCGCGGTGAGGTCGCCGGTAGGGGTTCGCGATCCCCACCCCATCCCTCCCCTTTACAAGGGGAGGGAGGAGATTGCGGCTCGCTCGGAGCAGACGGGCACATGGCTCTCACCGGCAGACGCTCCAAATGCCGGTGTCGAGATGAAGATGATCATGATGCAGCGCGTTGTAATCCGGGGAGAGCACCACGCCGAAGAACCGGCAGGCGCCGTCCCGCACCGCGTGCAGAAATTTTCCGCGCGATCCGGCATCGCTCCAGTCCCGCGCGATCGAGATGACCGTTCCCTCGTCGGTTCGAAACGACGCGATGTCGATTGCCTTCGCCAGCGCGTGCTGGCTGCGCCGGCCGAACGCCGCGTGATTGATGTTGCGGCACGAATAGGTGCCGAGCTGGCGGATGCTGGTGATCCGCCGGCCCAGCTCCTGCTTGGCGGCGGGCTCGACCACGTGGCGCTCCCACAGGATGAGCGAGACGAGCGCCGGACAGCGCAGCAGCACGCCGCCGCCGTAGGCCACATTGGACCGCGTCAACAGCGCGGCATGGTCATAGCCGCAACCGTTTTCGAGCGGACGGTCGGGCGTGCGCTCGTAGCCGATACGGCCGCCGTCGAGCGCCGCAAAGCAGCGGTCCGGGTCGCGTCGGAACAGCAGCAGATGGAGGGAGGTGAGCAAATTCGGCGGACGATCGAGCTCGAACGGAGCGAAGCGGTCGAGCAGCTCGCCGGCGCGAAAAAAAGCGAACACCAGCCCCGCCACGAGGGCGACGCCGATCATTCGCCAGAGCCATCGACGCAAGGCATTCACGACTGCCGCCCCGGACCCGGAATTATGCCCTCCCCGATCTCTGCCCGGTATCACTCCCCCTCCGCCGCGGCGCCGCGGGTGCGCGGGTCGGGTGCGCCGGCGATCGCCTCGGGCGCGACGAGGATCGAATTCGCCGAACCCCAGGTCCCGCCGACATGGATCGTGTGACCGAGCGCTTCGAGCTGCCGGATGGTTTCCTCGGAAAAACCGGCCTCTGCCGCCACCACGTCCGGCAGCCATTGGTCGTGCACGCGCGGCGCGCTCACCGCTTGCGCAAGGTTTTGGTGAAAATCGACGACGTCGAGGATCAGCTGCAGCACGATGGTGATGATGCGGCTGCCGCCGGGCGATCCCGTGATCAGCCGCGGCTTGCCGTCAGCGACCACGATGGTCGGGCTCATCGAGGACAGCGGCCGCTTGCCCGGGCCCGGCGCGTTGGCTTCGCCGCCCACGAGCCCGAACGCGTTCGGCGCGCCGGGCTTTGCCGAAAAATCGTCGAGCTCGTTGTTGAGCAGGATCCCGGTGCCGTCGGCGACGAGGCCGAGCCCATAATTGAAATTCAGCGTGTAGGTGTTGGCGACCGCGTTGCCGAAACGATCGATCACGGAAAAATGCGTGGTGTGGTCGCCCTCGTGCGCCCGCGAGGTGTCGGGCCGCAGCGCGAGTGCCGGCGTGGCGTGCGCGGGGTCGATGGTTGCGCGCAAGCCGGCCGCATGGGATTTCGAGATCAGGCGCTCGACCGGAACACCGACCTGATCGGCATCGCCGAGAAATTGCGCGCGATCCGCATAGGCCCGCTTCATCGCCTCGATCATCAGGTGCAATGCCGCGGGCGATCGGGCGCCGAGACCCTCCAGCGCATAGCCCTCCAGGATATTGAGCATCTCGATCAGGTGCACGCCGCCCGAGGAGGGCGGCGGAACGCAGATGACCTCGTAGCCGCGATAGCTGCCGCGCAAAGGCACGCGCTCCAGCGCCCGATAATCCTGCAGGTCCTCGCGGCTGAGGATTCCGCCGGCATTGCCGACGCTGTCGACGATTTTTTGCGCGATCTCGCCCTGATAGAACGCGCGCGGCCCGTCCCGCGCGATGGTTTCGAGCGCGCGGGCGAGGTCGGATTGCACCAGCCGGTCGCCGGCCGCGAGCGGAGCGCCGTCCGGTTTCAAGAAGATCTTGGCCGAGGCGGGAAAGCGGGCGAGCCGCGGCGCGGCGCGCGGCAGCGAATCCGCGAGCTCGTCCTCGACCAAAATGCCCTCGCGTGCGAGCGCGATTGCCGGCGCGATCAGGTCGGAAAGCTTGAATCTGCCCGAGCCGTATTGTTCGAGCACCAGCGCCAGTCCGGCGACCGTCCCCGGCACGCCGGTGGCCAGCCCGGAATCGCGGGATTTCTTCGGGTCGTACTCGCCGTTCCGGTCGAGGAACATGTCGCGCGTTGCCGCCCGCGGCGCGGTCTCGCGATAATCGATCGCAGTTGCGGTGCCGTCGGCGAGCCGGACCAGCATGAATCCGCCGCCGCCGAGATTGCCGGCCTGCGGGTGCGTCACCGCCAGCGCAAAGGCGACCGCCACCGCCGCATCCACGGCGTTGCCGCCGCGATGCAGCACCTCGAGCCCGATGTGCGTCGCGCGCTTCTCCTGGCTCACGACCATCGCATGCTGGGCGACGGCCGCTTGCGCCGGCGGAAACGGCGCCTCGGCACGCGCGGGCGGCAGCAGCGCAAAGAAGGCGAGGATCAGAGCGGCGCAGTATGCGCCGGACGAGCGTCGTTCCGGGCGAGGCCGAAGGCCGAGACCCGGAATCCATGAACACCCTCGCTTGCGATCGAGGCCGGTGTTCATGGGTTCCCGCTTTCGCGGGAACGACGGCGGAGTTTTCGCACCAAACAATTCACGACCGCTCCGTCGCGGGCGTCCGCGCCTGGCCGTGATAGACGCGGTTCGGCCGCATGTCGGTCGCGGACGCGACCCGGTTCGTCATGTTGAAGAAGCCGGCGACCGCCGCAATGTCCCAGATGTCGCGGTCGGAAAATTTGGCCTTGCGAAGTGTTTCGCGATCCGCTTCCTCGACCTGCCAGGGCTCGGCGGTGAGCTTTTCGGCGAAATCGAGCATGGCGCGCTGCCGACGGGTGAGCTTCGCGGCGCGATAATTCATCGCCATCAGCTCGCCCAGCACCGGATCGCCGGAGAGCTGCCGCACCGCGGTCCCGTGCGCGACCAGGCAATAATAACAACGATTGTGCGAGGAGACCGCGACCGCGATCATCTCGCGCTCGAGCTTCGAGAGCCCGGAGGGCGCCAGCATCAAATCGTTGTACATCGCCACGAAGGCTTCGAGCTTGGGCATGTCGAACGCGTAGGCCTTGAGCACGTTGGGCACGAAGCCGAGCTTTTCCCGGCATTTCTCGAAATAGGCCGCCATCGCCGGACTGAGCGGCGCGGCTTCGAGCTCGAGCGCGGTGATGACGGTGTCGTCCGCTGCGGCCGCCCCGCCGGGGACAGCCGGGGCTTCCTTCCGGGCCGGCGCCGTCCGGCGCGAGCCGGACCGCGCGCGCAAGGGCTTGGCCCGTGCGGCGCGACCTTGCGCGGCTTTGCGGGTCCGGTCGCGAATTGGCTTTTCCACGGCAGTCTCCGATCTGTGCGGGCGAAGTCACGAGAGCCTACCGGGTTGCCGGCCGGACCGGAACCTTGTCTTCCCCCTCGACGCGGCCGGTGCAATCGCCGAGACTTGGCCATCCCCCAGCGACCTCGGCCGGAGGGACCATGGCTTTGGAAGGCCTTCTCGATACCGAACATGAGCGCGCCGCACGCCGCCTGATCGAGCAGGCGGGGACCATCCTTACCGGGCTGCACGGCGACATGCCGGAAGGCTTCGCGGCTCAGATCTTCGCCCGCGCGGCGCCGGAGGACTTGGCGCGCTACGAGCCGCGCGAGGTCGCCGCGCTCGCGGAGGAAGCCTGGCTGTTCCTCAAGGAGCGCCCGCCCGGCACGGCCAAGGTGCGCATGCAGTCCCGCGGCGGTCCGATCGGGTCCGAGCGCCTCCGGACGGTGTCGATCCTCGAGATCGTCAACGACAACATGCCGTTCCTGCTCGATTCGATCATGGGCGAATTGACCGAACAGGGCCTCGATGTTCGGCTCGTGGTGCATCCGGTGTTCGCGATCGAGCGCGACACCAAGGGGAGCCTGATCGGGTTTGCCGGCGAGGGCGCGCCGACCGGGGCGGCACGGCGCGAAAGCTTCATCCATATCCACACCGAACGGGTCGAGGACGAGGCCCGCCGGGCCGCGCTCGTACCATCGATCGAGCAGGCGCTCGCCGACGTGCGCGTCAGCGTCGAGGATTGGCGGCCGATGCGCGCCCGCGTCGGCGAAGTCATCGCCGACATGCGCGGCAACCCGCCGCAGCTGCCGGTCGACGAAGTCGCCGAGGCGGTGCAATTCCTGGAATGGCTGCTCGCCGACAATTTCACCTTTCTGGGGGTGCGCGAATATTCCTTCCCGCCCGGAGGCGGCGAGGTCGAACCGAAGTTCGAGACCGGGCTCGGCATCCTGCGGGCGCACGACGTGCGCATCCTGCGGCGCGGGCACGAGTTCGTGGCGATCACGCCGGAGATCCTGGAGTTCCTGAAGGAGCCCAAGGCGCTGATCATCACCAAGGCCAACGTGCGCTCGCGCGTGCACCGCCGCGTGCACATGGATTACATCGGGGTCAAGCGCTTCGACCCGGACGGGCGGGTCGCCGGCGAGTTCCGCATCGTCGGCCTGTTCACGTCGACGGTCTACACCCGGCCGCCCAAGACCATTCCGTATCTGCGCCGCAAGGTCGACGCCGTGTTCCGGCGCACCGGCCTCGATCCCGACGGGCATTCCGGCAAGGCGCTCGTCAACGTGCTCGAAAGCTATCCGCGCGACGAGCTGTTCCAGATCGACGAGGACACGCTGTTCCGGTTCGCGATCGAGATCCTCTATCTCGACGAGCGGCCGCGGGTGCGCGTGCTGGCGCGGCGCGACCGCTTCGACCGGTTCGTTTCGGTGCTCGTTTTCGTGCCGCGCGAGCGTTACGACAGCGGCACGCGGATCGCCATCGGCAATTTCCTCGGCGAGATCTACAACGGCCGCCCGGTCGCTTTCTTTCCGTTCTTCCCCGAGGGGCCGCTGGTGCGCGTGCATTTCATCATCGCGCGGTTCGAGGGCGCCACCCCCAATCCCGATCGTTCGATGCTGGAGCAGGCGGTCGAGCGCATCATCCGGACCTGGACCGATGCGCTCGCGGAGGCGCTAACGCTGGTGCACGACCCGGCCAAGGCGCAGGCGCTGCTGCGGCGCTACGCGCAAGCCTTTCCGGTGAGCTATCGCGAGGACTACGGCGCCAATGTCGCGATCGGCGACATCCGCATGGTCGAGAGCCTGTCCGCGGCCCGACCGCTCGGAGTCGAATTCTACGGGCGGCACGGCGCGGATCCCGGCTCGGCCGGGCTCAAGGTCTTCAGCCGCGAGCGGCCGATCCCGCTGTCCGAGCGGGTGCCCGTCCTGGAGAACATGGGCTTCAAGGTCGTGGACGAGCGCACCTACCGCATCGAGCCGAGCGCGGAAGAAGCCCACCAGGTGTGGCTGCACGACATGCTGCTCGAACGCGCCGACGGCGGCGCGATCGAGCTCGAAGCGCTCAAGCAGCGGCTCGAGGCCTGCTTCCTCACCGTGATGCGCGCGAGCGCCGAGAACGACGGCTACAACGCGCTGGTGCTCGCCGCCGGCGTGCCGTGGCGCGACGTCGCCCTGGTGCGGACGATCTCGCGCTTCCTGCGTCAGGTCCGCATCGCCTATTCGCAGGATTACCTGTGGGCGACGTTGCGCAAGCACGCAGGCGTTTCCGCGAAAATCGTCCAGCTGTTCCACGCGCGCTTCGATCCGCGCCTGGCGATCGCCGTGGACGAGCGCGCGCACAAGCAGGCCGAAATCGCGGCCCAGATCGAGAGCGAATTGCAGAGCGTCGAGAGCCTCGACGAGGATCGCATCTTGCGCCGTTTCGTCAACGCGGTCGTGGCGGCCGTGCGCACCAATTTCTATCAGCTCGACGGCGCCGGGCAGCCGGCATCCACGATCGCCATCAAGTTCGAGAGCCGCAAGATCGAGGAGATGCCGGCGCCGCGGCCGCTCTACGAGATCTTCGTGTATTCGCCGCGGCTGGAGGGCGTGCATCTGCGGTTCGGCAAGGTGGCGCGCGGCGGCATCCGCTGGTCGGATCGGCCGCAGGATTTCCGCACCGAGATCCTCGGGCTGGTCAAGGCGCAGCAGGTCAAGAACGCGGTGATCGTGCCGGTCGGCGCCAAGGGCGGGTTCCTGCCGAAATGGCTGCCGGCCGGCGGTCCGCGCGAAGCCATCCAACAGGAAGGCACCGCCGCCTACGTGCTGTTCGTGTCGAGCCTGCTCGACATCACCGACAACCTCGGCCCCGAGGGCGTCATCCCGCCTGCCAACGTGGCGCGCCACGACGGCGACGATCCCTATCTCGTGGTCGCGGCCGACAAGGGGACGGCGACCTTTTCGGATATCGCCAATGCGATCGCGATCGAGCGCAAATTCTGGCTCGGCGACGCGTTCGCGTCGGGCGGTTCGGCCGGCTACGACCACAAGAAGATGGGGATCACGGCCCGCGGCGCCTGGGAAGCGGTGCGCCGGCATTTCCGCGAGATCGACGTCGATATCCGCTCAACGCCGTTCACGGTCGCCGGGATCGGCGACATGTCGGGCGACGTGTTCGGCAACGGCATGCTGCTCGAGCGCACCATCCGGCTGGTCGCCGCGTTCGATCACCGCGACATCTTTCTCGATCCGGAGCCGGAGCCCGAGACGAGCTTTCGGGAGCGCAAGCGCCTGTTCGATCTGCCGCGCTCGAGCTGGCGCGATTACGACAAGGCGAAGATCTCGGCCGGCGGCGGGGTGTTCTCGCGCACCGCGAAGGAGATCGAGCTCTCCGCGCCGGCGCGGCAGCTGCTCGGCATTGCGAGCGGCAAGGCGACGCCCCAGCAGGTGATGCGCGCGATCCTGAAGCTCCCGGTCGATCTCTTGTGGTTCGGCGGCATCGGAACCTATGTGCGCGCATCGACCGAGACCGACGATCAGGCCGGCGACCGCGCCAACGATCCGATTCGCGTCACCGGGGCGGAGCTTTGCTGCAAGGTCGTCGGCGAGGGCGCCAATCTCGGGCTGACGCAGCGCGCGCGCGTCGAGGCGGCTTCGCGCGGCATCCGCCTCAACACCGATGCGATCGACAATTCGGCCGGCGTCAACACTTCCGACCTCGAAGTCAACATCAAGATCGCGCTCGGATCCGCGGTGCACGACGGCGCGCTCTTGCCCGAGCGCCGCAACGGCTTGCTCGGGGAAATGACCGAGGAAGTCGCCGCGCTCGTGCTGCGCAACAATTATCTGCAGACTCTCGCGCTGTCGCTCGTGCAATGCCGCGGCCTCGAGGATCTCGGCTTCCAGCAGCGGCTGATGGCGATGCTGGAAGCGCGCGGCCTGCTCGATCGCGCGGTCGAGTTCCTGCCCGACGACAAGGAGCTCGGCGAGCGCCGCCGCCGCGGCCAGGGCCTGACCCGGCCGGAGCTCGCGGTGCTGCTCGCCTATGCGAAGATCACGCTCTATGACGAGCTGTTGGACTCCCAGGTGCCGGACGATCCCTATCTCGGCCGCGAGCTTGCGCGCTATTTCCCCAAGCCTTTGGTCAGAGATTTTGCCGATGCGGTCGCCCGGCACCGGCTGCGGCGCGAGATCATCGCCACCCAGCTCGCCAATTCCATGATCAACCGCGGCGGCCCCACCCTGATCGCCCGCATCACCGACCAGACCGGCGCGTCGCCGGCCGCGATCGCCGCGGCGTTTGCGGCGGCGCGCGACTCGTATGTGCTCACCGATCTCAATGCCGCCATCGACGCGCTCGACGGAAAAATCGGCGGCTCGCTGCAGCTCGAGCTCTACGCGGCGGTGCAGGATCTG
>WNGN01005537.1_pt1 | contig 11299 bp, 12 predicted proteins | sample 5400561 | NCBI WGS metagenome assembly WNGN01 (sample SAMN13153379, study PRJNA577476) | soil metagenome | isolation source: 115 cm soil or saprolite under Garry oak tree replicate 2 | place: USA:California | collected 2016-06-15 | reverse complement strand
GCGGCCTTTCCACCCGTATCTTCTATCCCGTGTCTCGTCATTTGGCCGACTGCGCGGGCGTTGTGGACCATAATCGATGCGTTCACCCAACGGTCTCTCCTTGGATCTCCCGATTCCACGGGTTCGTCTTTTACCCAGTCTTGGAGGAAACTGTTGATCTGGCCTGGTTCGAGTATCTGGCCCTTCTTGATGACCTTCATCGAGATGTCGTCAGCGTACAGGTCTTGGATATCGTTCAATAGGTCATGAACGATCTTCTGCTGATAGTCATGCGACAAGTATTGTTTTCCAATCTTGTCTATTGCCTCCTCGATTATTTCAGCGTCGTGGGATGGGTGATTATTTTCCATCCTGTAGATGTGCGACATTTCGTGAACAATCAAGCCTTCGAGCATTCCCGATCCGACGGAGCCACCTGATACAACTATTCTGTAGCCTCTGCTTTGCGGCATAGTGTATCCCATGAATGGAAGCTGGGGATCGATAGCTACTTCGACGCTGCTTTTGAGGCCGAAACCGGATTCCTTCATCATCAGAGCCGCGTTCGAGAAAGCCTTCTTCACAAATTCGCTATTCGCGCTGTTGCTCGTCGGAGCGACTGTCTTGGTTGCCGTCGTGTTTCTTCTAACCGACACCATGAGTCTTTCCTATAGTCCCAGGAGGTGGTCGATCGAATAGATTCCGCTGCCGAGAAGAGCCAGTGCTAGCGCGGCCAGGAACAATGTGATGTCGATTTCATATCCGCCTACGTATTTCTTCTTCGCCTTGGTAGTTACGAGCCATGTTGTTGAGAGCATCCATAACGCCGATAGCGCCGCTACTATGGGTGTGAGTATTCCTAGAATCAGTGCCAGTCCGCCGAAGAACTCGACAACACCAGCGAACGGAATCATCGCGGCGGGCATTCCCATGCTCTTCATCCACGCGCCGCCTTGGGCTCGTTGAGCTGCCGTTAGCTTGGGATATCCATGTACGATAAACAGGGTCCCGATTGCCAACCGCAGTATAAGCGAGGGCAGATCGACGGAGGAGCCGAACAGAGTTTGAATCATGTCTCAACCATCACTGTGGTCTTTATTATAAAGTAGATAGTTAGCTACTACCAAGTAGGTAAAAGTAAGCGTATCAAGTCAACCGGGCTTGACCATCGCGGCAAACGTGCCGAGTCGTAACTGAAAACAATCCCCACCAAAGAACAGCTTACCTATCTTCTCGTGACCACTATCTTCCGTCAAGTGAGCCGAAACGGACTCTCCCAACCACAACGCTTCCGCGGAGATTCTTCCATGAGGGCCGCTGTCGGCATAGACGACATGGCCGTCTACATTCCCCGATTGTACTTGGAGCTCGCTGACGAGAATCGGCCCGAGAAACCAACGGAGTTCTCTATGGCCAGAAAGTCGGACCCGTCAAAGTATCTTCATGGTATTGGAATCGCCAAGATGTCCATCCCGGACACTTACCAGGACAGCGCGGTCTTGGCAGCGAACGCAATCTTCGAGTTGATGGAGAGAAACAATGTTCACCCCGCTAGTCTAGCCAGAATCGACATAGCCACAGAAACCGGGGTAGACGAATCCAAACCTGTAGCAGCCTACGTTCACGGAATGCTGGAACAAAAATATGGTAAAGGATCTCTGAAGAGAACCTCAGGTGTTGAGTACAAGTTCGCATGCGTGAGCACCGCAGACGCTCTGGAAAGTTCACTCGACTGGGCGTGGGCAGGCAGAAGCAATGGAAAATACAGTGTAATCTGCGCAACCGACATAGCCAGGTATCCGCTTACCAGCCCCGGAGAACCCACCCAGGGAGCTGGGGCGGTCGCCCTTCTTGTCAAGGAGAATCCTCGTTTGCTAGCGATCGACCCGGTCATCGGCACCCACATGGAGGACGAGGATGATTTCTGGAGACCGCTATTCTCGACGACTGCGGTAGTCCATGGGAAACATTCTGAGAGATGTTATCTGAGAGCTATGGAGGGCGCGGTGGACGACTGGGCTGAACAGGCTATTGCCTCCGGTATCATTAGGGCTGGACCGGGCGAGTCGTTAGTAGATCACATTGGTCCCATGTCTTTCCATGTTCCTTACCCGAAGATGGCTGAGAAAGCTTTCGCGTACCTGTTGAGACATTTCTGGCGTGGCCTCCCTCGTTGGAAAGAGATTCTGCGCGAAATCGGCGAGGAACCCAAAGCAGACCGCTACAAGAAGAGAGAAGAATTCGAGAAGACAGAAGCTGATTACATGAAACTCTTCATGGAGACACCTCAATTCCAGACTGAGTATCTGGACAAGGTAGCTGACGGACTTGTGCACGCCAGGGAAAGCGGCAACAGCTATTCCGCCTCAGAGAAAAGCTGCCTCTCAATGCTGTTAGAGACTAAGGCGATGCTGGGAACAGATCTTGCAGGGAAGAGAGGAGGATCGGGAAACTATGGTAGCGGCTGCAAAGCCAAAGCATCGAGCTGGACTGTTCGCGAAGAATGGGCGGCCACTGCAAAGAAATTTGGACACGCCGAGAAACTACGTCATCGCCGACCAATATCTCTCGCGGAGTATGAAATCCTGCACGAGGGAAAACCGTTCCCGGATGGAAGAAAATTTGTGGCAGAACCCGAGAACGAGTTCGTTCTAGTAGACGTGACCTCTCAGGGCTATCGACACTACAAGTTTGCCGACTGATTGCAAGCTCAGAGTCAACAGTCAGCCCCTCTCGAATTACTTCGGTCAAGTGGTCACGGTTTCAAACCGTTATTCAAGCAAGACCCGCAAACATGGCCGATTATGAGCGGGCTCGGGGAACAGAGGCCGAGTGAAGAAGACGAACTCGTCCTAGTTTTTAGGCCGCCCGAGAATCCTGCGGCCCAAGTAGCAGTAGAGACCCCTTTCAGGGGGCATAGAGTCAGACTTGACGAGCTCTTGGATTGGTTCAAGGCCCTCAGAGTAGACTCGATTGAGCTTTGGATCGAGGGCGCAAAGACCTCTGGAAAGAACACCGAGCTTTTTCTCTCGACAGAGGGCAAGACTGGGGCGAAGATCACCCTCAAACCACATTCTGACGTCCTATCAAAGGAACTCTCTCTTGATCGTGTTGGAAGCTCTTCGTCGTCGAACACATCGGGGGAATCGCTCGGCAATCTGGCTCAGAACTTCTCGGTGAAGCCAGTTCATACGGTCATAGCTCCTTCGGAGTCAACAGTGGTAGCCTTCTTTTCTCCAAAAGGAGGAATTGAACAGCAAATTCTTACTAGTATAGGTGCTGCGATGGAAACCATTGAGATGGCGGCTTACGCATTCACAAACGAGAACGTCGCAAAGGCATTGATCGATGCCATTAAGCGGGGAGTCAAAGTTTCCTTGGTCATGGACAAGTCCCAGACGAAGGGTCCCCAGGCGTCACTACATGATGAGCTGGAGAAGGTGGGAACCACTATACGTTTGATTTCTCCGCCCGGAGGGATAATGCACGACAAATTCATCATCGTTGACGGCAAGAACGTCGAATGGGGAAGCTACAACTACACCGGCCGAGCGGAAGATGCGAATTTCGAGAACGCCACCTTCCTATCCGATAACAACCTTGCCCAACAATACCACTCAGACTTTGTGACAATTTACAACCAAGCAACTCCTGAAACACAGGGGGTGGGACGCCCAATGCGACGGTTCTTGAGGAGACTAAAGTCGCCCTTCAAACCGAGAGCGTGAAGCTCTTCAATACCAAGAGAAGGCGGGCAAAGTGAGATTGAGAGAGCTCCAAGAGTCGTGATGCTAAGATCGCAGCACAAGTTCGCCGAATGGCCAAACGGATATCGATAGGTCTCTTCTTCCAAGAATTTATCTTGTCTGGATTCTATCAATCGGGGCCCATGAGCGGAAAAATTGTTGTGATCACTGGAGCGAGTAGCGGAATCGGTGCTGCACTGACTCGACAACTTGCTTCCAAAGGTTACCAGCTCGTCATTGCGGCTAGGCGGGAGAACGAGCTGAAGCAAGTTGCAGCCCAAACCGGGTCAAGAGCAATCCCGTTCGTGGCCGACGTTACCCGGAGAAGAGACCTTGAGAACCTACGCGACTTCGCTCTGAAAAGACACGGTCACATAGATGTCTGGGTGAACAACGCAGGGAGCGGCATAACCAAGACCGTAATGGAACTGACTGACCAGGAATTCGACAGCATTATTGATGTGGTTTTGAAGTCAGTCTTCTATGGGACCCAGACGATAGTTCCTCATTTTCAAGAGAGAGGAGAAGGGCATCTGATCAATATTTCATCCTTCCTAGGCAGAGTTCCGCTGGTTTCGAACCGGTCCATTTACAGCGCCGCAAAGAGCGCGGTCAACGTCCTCACGGCGAATCTACGCATGGATCTCAAGACAAAGTATCCAAAAATGAAAGTCTCACTTGTAATGCCAGGTATTGTAGATACAGACTTTCACCGTATCGCGGGAACACAAAGGGCTGTGAAGGCCGGCAGCCAAGTAGGCGCTCAAAGGGTTCAGTCCGCCGACGAAGTCGCAGCACAAGTCGCGTCGCTCATAGACCATCCGGTAGCCGAACTCTACACTAACCCAGCGTCATCCGAGTTAGCTCGACAGTACTATGCGGACGTGGGAGCTTTCGAGGAGAATATGGCCAGACGGTCGTCTGGCAACTAATCGCCTTCAGGGTCTGGCCGCAGGGCGAGTTAGTCTGTCGATTAGTGGGGATGCAAGAGCAGTTACGAGAACCGCTAACCCGGCTACAGGGTAGAGTTGCGGGCCTACTAATCCGGCATCAACCCCTGTCTTGGCGAGAACTAGTGAGAACTCTCCGCGGGGAATAAGAATCGAACCGACCAGAATGGGACGTCCGATTCTAGCGAGACGTGCTCCGATGAAACCTCCAGCAAATTTTCCAAAGACAGCACCCGCCAAGATAACCACGAGCGGGAGGCCAACGGATAGTGCGGTCGATGTGTCGATGAGGGTCCCCATCGAGAGAAAGAAAAACACGATGAAGGCGTCCTTGAGGGGCAAAATCTTCTCCCTGACATACCTCGACTGCTTGACGGGCATAAAGAATCCGACCAGCAGAGCCCCGATCGCGGGCGAGAAACCGAGATAATCTGAAAGTACCCCGAATAGGAAACCGAAGGACAAAGCCAGGAGAAATGCGACCTCCCCGATCTCCAGCTCGTACTGGCTCACCTTGTTGATCAGCCGCGGGCCGAGATATCTGCCAAACCCAAAGCTTGCGATGAACAAGAAAAATCCCTTTGCCGCGATGAATAGTAGCCCCGACGCTTGAAGTTGGCCTCCCCCCGCAAGCTCAGGGGTAAGGAAGAGCAAGAAAACCGCAATTACATCTTCCACAACCATCACCATCATTAGTGCAGTGAAATTTTCATCATGCTCAGGGGAGCGATCGAGAATCAATTTCGCAACTATGGCCGTGCTGCTGAGACCAAGGACAGACCCAAGAAAGAGAGCGGTCCCTAGATCCCAGCCAGCTGAAAGAGCTGACAGTACACTGGCGGAGAAGGCGACAAGAAACTCCACCGTACTCAGAACGAGGACTTTTGACCCGACCTCCCCAAACTTGCGTGGGTCGAGTTCGAGCCCAACAACGAACAAGAGGAGTATTATTCCGAGGGTCGCAAGGAAATCGATGGCTGTTGTGTCCCGGATCAATCCGAGACCAAATGGTCCAACGAGCATTCCAGCGACCAACTGGCCGACAATCATAGGGAGGCCTAGCCGGTAGAAGAGGAGACTGACGAGAAGAGCGGCAGCCACAGCAATTCCCACATCCAGTAGGAAAGTTGTCTGCAAGAACGAGCCAGGGTAACCCGCGCGTTAGTGCTAAAGCACTTTCTCAATGGAAACTTGGCTGTCAGAACCAATCAGAATCCCGCTCTGCTGCGAATGGTTAACTAGTTGTTTCATTCCGTTTCGCTCCTAGGGAACGTAGTCGAGCCACGCAAGAGCCTTCTTGGCTTGAGGATTGCGGGTTTTATCAGGACTAAGCGTGCAGGACGTAGCTCTGGCGTGGGTTGACGAATTGAGTGAGCCTTCTAGGCGAAGGGTCGAGGGCCAAGGCACCGTCACTCTCGTGCTCGTTTTACTGTTCTCAATCACTCTGGTAGTCGTTCACATTATCGAGCCAGGATTGAACTTCGGCCCTCTGAGTCTGTACTCTCTCGGACCCTACGGTATAGTGATGAGAACTGGTTTCGTACTTCTCGGTCTCGCGTTTTTCTCCCTAGTAGCTGGGTTACGGGGCAGTGCGAGACCAACCACTCTCTACAGCGTTGATATGGTCATGCTTTCAATCGCCGGTGCAGGGCTTGTCACCATAAGCGCGTTCAACACAAATGATCCAGGAGCGGCTCCGACTCTCTCGGGTCTCATTCATGCTTCGGCTGCAAATGTTTGGTCAATCTGCGCCTTAGTCGGAATATTACTGTTCGCTGTAGCTTTTCGGCAAGACGGCGGGAGCCTAGCCATAGGACGATTATCGAGGAATCTGGGAATCACTGTAATGATAACTTATCTCGGAGGTTTTTTCGTCTTTGGAACGTATCTTGCCGCCGTTCAGCCTAGACTTTTCTTCTCGCTAGTCGTGCTATGGATTTGCTTCATCGCTAACCAGCTTCGATCCGGAAAACTCACAAGCGTTGCGATGGTCTCAAGCAATGATTAACTAGTCTATCATTCTCATACTTTTTGATGGGCCCGTAGTCGAGCCAGGACCAAGACGTGGGCCTTCGGAGCCCAAAATCGTGGGTTCGAATCCCACCGGGCCCGCCTTCACCTCGATCACATCTATTGGCCTACTGAACATTGACGATGAGGACTGAAAGATCAAGAGGATTACGCTCAACTGCTATAGAGTCTTGACACAAACCTGAGACATAGAGATCCCTCGGAACCTCTAGCAAACGGATGAGCGAAAAGAGAGGCCGGAGAGTCGGGGTCGAGTTGATCTTCTAGTATGGCGATGTTGGTGTCCAGGCGACGAGTGTCTCCATTGCGGTTACTCCGTTGATGCTACCTAATTTCTCAACGGAGGTTTCCAGGAGCTCCTCTGGACTATAGCCGTGGAATGCAGCGAATATGTCGAACTCTCCAGGAATCACGTGTGCTTCGACAAAGTTGGGGAAGGTTTTGATTTTTTGTAGAACGTTCTTGAACGCTCCTCTTACCTTCACTAGTGCGAAGGCTATGGGATCTTCTGACTCATCTTTTTTGGCGTTCGAGATCTTCTGCAAGGAAATCCCCGTCTGGGTAGACGCGATCCCCTTGATCTTTCTGATCTTCTCGACGATATTGAACGTCTTGTTTGGCTCATTTGTTCGTAGCTTGATCACGAGGTCGAATCTGCCTGTGACGGGCGTGACTGATTCGACATTGTTGATCTTTCGCAGTTGGCTGATGGCGCGCGTTATTCCTCCCTTGACATTGGCAAAGACCCAGCTGGTCTGTTCTGCTTTCGGCATTTTTTTCAACTAACGGAAGTGGGCGGCACTGCGCTATTTGCAATGACGTGTACCTTGAACGTCAGCTAAGGGTAACGTTGCGGGTGCTCATCAAGAGACTGGCTCCATTTTTGAGGCGGTTGCAAGTTTGGGGTTCGCTGAGCCAAGGGATAGATTAAAAAAGATAGAGAGATTATATCCGGCTTTCATCATGAATGAGACAACTCTATCCCTGAAGACGAACATGCGCAAGCTCTGGGCAGACCATGCGATCTGGACCCGACAATATGCCGTCTCAGCACTCGATAATGCACCAGATATGGTCGCGGCAAAGGAGAGACTCTTGAAGACTCCTGATAACATCGGCAACTCCCTCATCCCCTACTATGGTGACGGAACAGGAAGGAAACTTGCAGAACTCTTGAGGAAGCACATCCTCTTGGGCGTCGACCTCATCGAATTCGCAAAGGCCGGAGACCAGAAGAATTTCGAGACACAAGACAGCAAGTGGACTGTGAACGCGGACGAGATCGCCGGTTTCCTATACCAGACCAACCCTCACTGGCCCAAGGATGACATGTTTGACTTGCTCCATCAACATCTGACCCTGACAAAGAAACAAGTTGAAGCCCGACTTGACAAGAGATGGAACGATGATGTTGTGGCTTTCGACGATGTCTTTACCGAGATCAACACGGTTGCGGACACTATCTCGCAAGGCATAATGAAACATTTCCCCGAGAAGTTCTAGCAGAGACCAGAATTAGCGCTCATCAACCGTTAACGACGGCCGATGAGTACGATAGGTGCTGGAACTGGAACTTCCCCAAGCTAGAACAGAAACTTTCACAATAGGAACAGGCGCTCCAGATTTCGAGTCAAGTTGCTGGCTCTGAACTCGAACAACTCGTATCTCTCTCCGGCTGACACCTACGCTGAAATGGTCCTGAGAGTTAGGGAGAAGGGTTTCAACTTTCCATACGTCAAGGATGAGGATAGGACGGTTGCCAGAGCCTATGGGGCTGTTTGCACACCCCATGTGTTTCTGCTGGATGAGGAGAGGATGCTTCGCTACAAGGGTCGTATAGACGACTCTAGAAATCCGGAAAGAGTAACAGTGAGCGATTTGAGAAACGCAATTGACGATCTTCTTGCAAATAGGCCCGTTCGAGTTTCCGAGACAACGCCCTTTGGCTGCAGCATCGTCTGGTAATTCGGCAAGAAGCTTGTCTCGTCCCTTGTTGAAGGCAGTTCATGTCTACAAGCGGTTCACTCTTGCCAGCGGAAAGATGGTAACTCTGCGCGTGATCCGTTGGGAAGACCTTGATGGTCTTCTCTCGTTCATCAATAGCCTTGTGAAAGAGAAACAGGGAGACTCAATGTCAGGCCTATACGCCGGATTTGACAAGAAGGTCACCCGTGAGGAAGAAGCCGAATGGCTAGCACAGACCCTAGTGGAAATAGAAAGAGGAGAGGTCATCAACACGATCGCTGAAATCGATGGAGAAATAGTCGCGAATGGTGAGGTAACACGGGGCAGATACAAAGACACCCGCCGCCACGGACACATGGGGCTGACTATGATCAGTAGATACAGGGGACTGGGCATAGGACGTATGATCATCGAGACTCTCGTTCGAGAAAGTCGCAGAGCAGGACTGAGGACCCTTGACGTTGAGTTTCTTGCCGAGAATGAGACAGCTCGACGAGCCTATCAGAAGGGAGGATTCAAACAAGCAGGAATAATCCCCCGCAAAGTCTTCAGAGATGGAAAGTACTTCGATGGCCTAATTATGGCCAGAGAACTATGATGCGATTCTGTTCTCAGAGGGAAAGAGGCTCGTTCTTGAGTTACCATTTTACTGGGTCTTGCGGTTTCTCCTGGCTCCTCCAGAGGTAGAGTGTGGCAATGGAACAATAGGGATGCCAATTTTTCGACAACTGCTCGAATCTTTCTTTTGTCGGCAGTTTTCGTAATCGGTAGATCTTCTGGGCAGCTTTCTGAAGCCCAAGATCGTCGACTGGTAGAACGTCTGTTCGTCCTAGGACGAAGATGAGAAACATTTCGGCGGTCCATCTCCCGATCCCCTTTACCTCGTCAAGTTCTTTCACGACCTCCCCGCTTGGAAGATCGGAAAATCGTTTGAGGTCTAGGGTGCCGTTCTCGATTCTCTCGGATAGGTCCCGGATGTATCTGATCTTCTGTGGGGATAATCCGCTTGCACGCAGATGTTTTTCCTCTGTATCGAGGTATTGGCGGGGCCGAGGAATCTTGCCATCATAGATCTGTTTGAAACGGTTGAGTATTGCCTGTGCTGCAGCACCGGCCAGTTGCTGGAAGATTATCGAGCCGACCAGCGCCTCGTAGTGATCGTTGTCCAAGTGAAACTCGTAGGGTCCGAGGCGGTTGATGATCTTTGCGAGGGCAGGGTCGTTTCTCTTGAGGTGTGACACTCCTCTTGCCCATACCTGTTTTTGAGCCAGGTTTGCCTCTACCAATTTTTGACTCAATTCGGTCTTCTTCCAAGCTTTGAATAGTGAGCGCTGGTTGAAGGATACTTGTCAATGGTACTTTCAGACAAGGAGATCACGTCTGCGATCAAGAATGGAGAGCTGACGATCTTTCCCAGCGGATTCAGGGTCAATCCTGCAGGAGTGGACCTGCGCGTCGATCGGAATATCCGACTTAAACCGAAAAAACATTTGCTAGTTGCTAGCATCGAAAGCGTCGAGCTCTCTGATCGTATTGTCGGATTTTTACATCTTCGCTCGTCTTTGGCGCGTGAAGGATTGTTTGCGAGTCTTGCTCTGGTGGACCCGGGCTTTCGCGGGCAGCTGACTGTCAGTCTCTATAATTCTGGAGACAGCGCTGTCAATCTCGCGAAGGGTGAGAGGTTCATCCAGCTCTCTCTGTTAAGACTTGGAAAGCCTGCGATCAACAAATACGCTGGACGCTACCAGAATAGTAGCGGAGTAGTTGTGAGTCGTCGCCAAAAAATCAAGCACGCCAAAAATGGAAAGCGTTATACATGGTAGCAGTGGCTAAGATGCCGATACAAGAAATGAAGGACACTTCACGCATTCTAGATCTCAAATACAAACTCATCACGATCGAACTGCTCAACCTAGCAAAACAGCGTTTCACCTACAGAGAACTCTCGGCCATGGTTCACCTACCTGAAACAGTTCTGAGCCGCTACGTGAAAGGACACGTCTTACCGACAGCACAGCGAGCCGAAGAAATCAACAAGACACTCCAAAGATACATGAGCCTAGACAAAGAACTCCTAGAGAGAATTCATTTCGACGATGGCGGATATTTTGACAATACAGCGATCATCGGCGACACGTTGTTGATGGAGCGAGCCGTCCAACATGCAGTAGGCAAGTTCGCGGGAAAAAGAGTTACAAAGATCATGACAGCGGCGGTTGATGGAATACCGCTTGCAACTCTCCTGGCGCACCGGCTCGGCGTTGGATTACTTGTCGCCAAGAAAGCGAGAGAGGTGGGAGTGAGAGAGTTTATCGAGGAAATCTTTGTGCCTCCCAAGACTGCTGTTGTGTTGAGTCTGTTCATTCCAAGGGACGCGATCAAGAAAACGGACTGCGTGCTAATCGTGGACGATATTATTGATAGTGGGGAGACACAGCGGGCGATGATGAAGATCATTCAGAAGGCAAAGGCGGAGGTCATAGGGATCTACGCCCTTGTCTCGATTGGGAGTGATTGGAAGGCTCGGATAGAGTCTGCTGGAAACGTGCCTGTGGAGGTGGTGACCCCGGTCATCAAGAAGGAACCTAAGGAGAAGGAGAGAGAGTCAAGAGAGACGAGAGAAGTTCG
>WNGN01006010.1_pt1 | contig 11304 bp, 8 predicted proteins | sample 5400561 | NCBI WGS metagenome assembly WNGN01 (sample SAMN13153379, study PRJNA577476) | soil metagenome | isolation source: 115 cm soil or saprolite under Garry oak tree replicate 2 | place: USA:California | collected 2016-06-15 | reverse complement strand
CGGTATTGCGGGCCACCCAGGCGAGAACCTCGGCCGCGTCGTCCGGCGGGTCTGAGCGCTGCTTGGTGTTGAATCCCCCACCGCACAAGTGCGCGGCGGATGCTCGCATCATCTGGCCGTCCGCGTGCTTCGGCCAGCATCGCCGGTGTGGCCGCGGTCAGCGCCCGGGCGATGTCCTTGCGGTACTTCGCAGAGGCCTGCTTCCACTTCATGTCCACGTAGGTGCACGCGAACTCGTACCAGGTGGTCTCGGCCTTCTCACGCTCCCAGGCCGTCGGCCTGCCGGTGGCGAGGCTGAACGCCTCTCCCCTCCGAGCCGCAGTCAGGAGGGCGCTACGGAAACTGTCGGCCTGCGCGGCGTTGCGGAAGCCTTCCTTCCACAGCCTGGCGCCCACCTTCCAGCGCACCTTGTACGTGGTTACCTCGGCGCCCTTATAGACCTCGGTCTGGTAGACCCTGGCGTCGTAGGTCGTGCCGTCGGCCATCAGGCAGCCTCCTCCCGCGACGCTAACCAGCGCTGATACTCGGACCGCCGGATGCGCAGGCTGCCGTTGGGCAGCGTGATGCACCTCGGCGCCCGGCCTTTCGCACGCCACTCGTAGAACGTCCGGCGACTGATACCGAGATCGGCGCACACCTCCGCGATGGTGAGCTTGTCCCGCTCCCGTGTGCCGCGGACCTGATCCGCGCTAGCCATGGCGACGCCTCGCAGTCGCAACGCCGCGCCAGTCATCCGGCGCGGACCGCCGAACCGACCGGCACAGCCGCTTGTCCATCGTGGCTCTCCTTCCGGTGGTGATGGTCAGCAGTGGGGTGCTCGCCGGGGACGCGTCATCAGTTGCGGCGGGGGTGCTGGCCCCGCCGACGCGCTCCGCAACAGTCGGCCCCTGCTTGCCCTGGTCACCCCAGGAAGCAGATGTCTGGCGCTTGCTTCAGGCGATGAGGGAGTGGACGGGAACGAAATCCCGCGGGTAAGCACGTCCCATACCGGACGGCGATCTTGAACTTGCCGGTGCCCCTGGGCGTTCAGCCCGGCACCTTCGGCGGCCCTCTCCTGGCTCTGGTATCCACTGTGCAGCCGATCCCCGCCAGACGCAAATACCGGCCGCTCGCGTCGGCTAGGTCGTGAGTGTCCGCAGAAGACCGCAGGCGTCCGTTACTGTCCGCCACAGACCATCCGGGCCGAAAAAATGTGACCCAAGTCATATGACGAAGGGCGGCATGACCCGATCCGCGGTGCCCACCGCCAGCCGGCCGGGGGAGTAGGAGACTGGCAACTCGGGTTGTCATACCTCGCCCGCATCCTGGGTCGCATGGGACGAGCAAAGCGCCGATCGAGCCCGAGAGCCAAGCGGGTGCAGCCGGAGCGGCGGCAAGAGGCGCCAGCGCAGTCGCCAGGCCAAGCGCAGGCGGCATCCAGGATGCCTGCCGCCCAGGTGCTGGAGCAGATCGAGCGCACTCGGGTTGCACAGCGGAGGGCAGAAGCGGCACTCGCGAAGCTTGTCGACCAGGCTGTTGGCCTGGGCATCGGGGGGTGGCCAGAGATCGCCGCCCGGTTGGGTGTGACCAGGCAGGCGGCCCGTCAGCACTACCAGCGCCGCCATCGTGGCAGCGTGACTGTTCAGGATCGACGCAGCTGACCAGCGGCAAGAGCAGCCAGTGTCAAGGATCAGGTGGCGCTGACAACATCTGTTGCCGGGCTCGTACAGGCCAGCAACGCTGCCCGCTTCGCCCCCTGACCAGCGGAAACGGCCGTGATCACGGCGTTGACAACAGATGTTGTCCGATGCCTGGCCTCACTTGATCCTTGACGGGGCGGCCTCGGATGATCCTTGACACGCCCTAGACTTTTTCGCACCGCACTGCGTTTGGCGGGCGGTCTCTGGGATTCCCGGGCAGGTGCCAGTCAACGCCGGTGCCACGGCGGGGTCAACGTGCAGCGCCCGCAGCGCGCAGCACGAGGACGAACGACGTTGAGGCCCGCAAGGCCCGGCGTAGGCTTGGCTGGCCAGGAGACCGGCGGCTCGGATTGATCGCACTGGCATCTGCGCTCCAGCGGGTTCAAGGTCTTAAGATGCGTTGGTTCCCGAGAGAGAGTTCATCCCATTCGAACTCATAGGTCCATTTGTCTTCTGATGGTACAGGTCTGACTGCTCGCATCCCGAGTTTCTGCTTGCAGGACGTAAGGGCCACCGCGGATAGGCCACGGCCGGGCTTGGACCACTTGAGCGGGTGCTTGTCATCGAAACGGTTTACAGACAGCTCTTGCCGAGTCAATACGATTGGCAGCGCGAGGGGTGTCATCGACCCGTTGGGGTGCAGGAGTTCTTTGGCATGCTCGCAGTAGTTCCGCAGAGCAACGACCTCATCACGGCTGAGGCTATCGTTCAGTGTGGCGATTAGAATGTAACATTCGATGCCCTTGCCTCGAAGGTGTTCTTGTGCCCACGCCAAATTATCAATATCGTTCCTGTCGATGTGATGGTGGCTTTTGACCTCGCCGAGAACCACCTCAGGTATGAAGGAATCAGCGATGGTTGCTATGTCAAATTCAGCGCGGCGGCCTGGGGAGACAATTTCGGTGCCCATCGCGTGCGACTGCATGCTACCGCCACGTGCAAGCGCTCCAAGAAGCGATGTCACGGCCAGGACCGGAAGGGCAGCCTGCAGGCGAGACTCGGGCACGTGGCCTGCGATGCGGTAATGCCAAGCTGATTTGCGTCCGGCCTCCGCCACGGGAAGAGCAAGGGGGAAACTATCATCACAGAAGCTGCACCGTACTTCCGTGTCCAACTCATCAGGACCCAGAATCAGCCTGCTTCTACATGACGTGCAAGTGACGGGCAGCACCATCCGTAGCAGCTTGCGTTCAAGCAGCCACAACAGCAGATTTCGGCCGTATTCCTTCGGGGTTTGCCGACTGAGCATGACGGGCCAGTTATCCCGAGCGTTGATGGCTGCCCGAAGGAGTGCATCGAACGGCATCCCAGTGTCGCTCCTTCGGGCCGCCTGCAGCAGCTGGTCGTGGGGTTGCTCAGTATCTCGGCCAGCCGGGCCGCGAACTGGCCATCTTCCGATTGCGAGAACCGCCAGTCGGGTTCGTCGAACAGTCCTTCCAGCACGGCGACAGGCTGGACAAGCGGGACCCGCACACTCTCCTCGTCCGCCTGGACGGCATAGACACCGCCTTCACCGTTTGGTCGCCGGAACGACCCGAATCCGACGTCCGGGCGCCCCAGTAGGTCGGCCAGGCGTCGTATGCGCGGCACAGCCATCGTGCGTTCCTGCGCTAGCCCGTACTCGCCGAAAATGCTGATGTCTGCGGCGACGATCCCGGGCCAGCGTCCACGTCGGCGACCTGATGGCCAAGGAAGCGCAGGTAGGAGAATCGATACACCAGCGGCGCGCGGCGTAACTTCGGCATTGAATGACCGAATGAAGCCGGTGGTCATTGGATGGGTGCCGGTCCAGCTCCTTATGAAGTCGTCTCCCGGCACCGCACCGAGGCCAACATCATTTAGCAGCTCCTCCACCGGCTGGGCATGACCGGCGTGATCTTGAGTGGACCAGACAGTCACATGGGGCGGTAGCGGCGTGCCGTCACCACGTATCCGCTTCGGCAGCTGGTCACCAGAAATAAATCCCAAAATCCAGCTTCGCGCGAAACGTTCGATGAGCTGCTCGTGGCCGAGTGGCCAGGGCAAAACATTGCCGCCACTGGCACGCAAGTTCCAATACCGCAGCAAGTCAGTCGGCTCATTAGGATCGATGAGCACAATGCCGACCCCAGGGCTGTCCCCTTGATAGGTAATCTCGAAGCCCGTGGATTCGATCGGTGTGAGGCCTTCAACAGGTGGGTCAAATGACCCACCCAACTCGGCATCAAAAGAACCCTGAACCTGCGCAGCAAAGCGATCGCGTCGGGTACAGCCATCGACGTCTTGGCCGAAGCTGCCGAACCAGACAGTGAAAAAAGTTGCCAGCTCACTTTCGGCCCATCGCGGAAGAACCAATTTGAGCCCTGAGCTGCCGAGCACCCACGAGGCATCGAGGACCCGGGTCGAAAGAGAATCTTGGGGTGGGTCGAAAGGACCGTAAGGAGACCGTCCCACCCACCGGAAGCCAGGCCGGTCGACGAGGGTGGACACTGCTCCATCAGTAGTAAGCGGCCAAAGCACATCAACCGACCAACGTTCAAGCCGCCTATCAAGGTCATCAAACCCGGGGACATCAACGATGGGGAAATAAATGCCACCCCACGACGAAGTAGCTGCTTCCACTGCCTTCTGGACGTCGTCCAAGGTCGGCCGCGCCACGAGGAGCCCGACACGGGCCGGGCGGAGCATCACACTGCCAGAGATAGTGGCCATGGGTCAGTCTCCCAGATGAGGGCCACCCAGCGGGTTTCTTCTCCCCGCACATGGAGAACGGACAAGTTGACTGACCATGGTGTTCGGGACACCCCCACTGGCGTCCCACTGGTAGTTGCCCAGGCCCGGCTCGTTGACCGTCAACGATCAGTCGGAGTCGGACATGCCCTGCTGTGTGCCTGCTTCGAGTCGGACACGAGTCACCAACCCTTGCCTGGCCTCACTCGCCGTGCTCGCCGTGCGTGCCTAATCGGCCTGATCGGTCTGCCTGGCGTGCCTACAAATTGTGCCCTCCGATGCCTGTGTGGCGCTGCCTGGCGCTGCCTGGCGCTGCCTAGCCTCACTTGATCCTTGACGGATCGGCCTCGGATGATCCTTGACACGCCCTAGATGTTTTGCACCGCACCGGCCTTCGAGGCGGGCGGGTTCCCGGGGTCTCCGGGCAGGTGCCAGTTAACGCCGGTGCCGCGGCGGGGGTCAACGCGGAGCGCCCGCAGCGCGCAGCGCGAGGACGAACGACGTTGAGGCCCGCCGCGGCACCGCGTAGGCTCGGCTGGCCGGGAGCCTGGCGGGAAGTCGGGATCACCTCACCGGGGAGCACCGGCACTTCGCGTCGCCTCGACGTCGATCGTCGAATAGTTAAGGGCGGACACGTGAGCCGGTTCGCCGGTGCGTGTTAGCTCATCTGCTGGCATCACCGAGAGTGCGGCGACCGCAGGCCAAGACTTCCCAGTAGCGCTTCGAGGTCTATGGCGGCATCCTCAGGCGGCGCGCCCTGTGGCATCACGTTCGTAACCACCCACTGGGGCACGACGCCAAGACCACAGACCTCGACGCAGTATCGCTGTCTGAGTTTCGCCACAGCTTGGGCCTGCAGGCCGGGATCTGACCACAGCGGGGCCGACGTCGCTAGCCGGAGTATCTTGATCCGCTGGGCGCGGACGCCGCGCAAATCGACGAAGACACGACCGGTGCACGCGACTTCGGCGTAGATGGGGGGATCGCGGTCGTGCGAGCTGTCGCTGAGGTAACCGGACAGCGAGTCGAGCGTTCCATTGATCGCCACATACAGACCACATCGGCAGCCTGGGGCGGGAGCCGGATGTTCGGCTTGGTAGCAGATGGCCTCAATGGTCGGGGAGGGGAAGTGTTCGAAGTCCGGGTTGTGGATGAGCGGCGCTGACAGCACGAAGCCGCTCTCCGACCGGCGCACCCGGAAGAGCCGCCACCCGATGAGTGGCTGCTCCGCCGGAAAGTGCAACTCCCGCTCCTCCATGGACGTAAGGATGTCAAACGCTTCGGTGCCCCCGATGCCGTCCGGCCGTCGGGGCATCCGGCTGTTAGCGACCTCGCTATATGACGATCCAGCGGCCGAACTGCATGAAGACGCTTCGGCAAGGCTCCGTGAGCATCTCGCTCTCCCCGGCTGCTCGATCTTGCGCCGGTCCTCGCCCGGCGTCCGGCGTGAGCGGCAAGGAAGAGGGCGCCGTGGCCAATCACAGAGAGCGACCGGTTTCTCGGGACACTGCGCTGCGGATCAGATGGGCTTGGCCGTAGAAGCGCAGGCTCGTATCTGCGGTTTCGCGGCTGATCGCGAGTGCCCGATCAGCGTCGCCGAGCAGTCCGTGCTGGCGGGCGCGGACGAGTTGCGAGGTCAGCACATCGTGATCGTCGGGGCCGAGCGTTGCGGTGCCGGTCCGCCGCGCCTGGGCCCGCTACCGTCGGGTAGGCCGTCCCCGCCGCCCATGCCGCCCGCTGGCGCAGGCTCGGCCGTGCGGCCGTGGCGCAAGGCTAGCTCGGCGGGCTGCCTGCCGCCTGCCGGTCGCGCTCCATGAGCACGCGCCGCAGGATCTTGCCCGACAGCGACCTGGGAATCTCGTCGACGAACTCGACGGCGCGGACCTTCTTGTGGGGCGCGACGCGCTCGGCGACGAAGTCGATGACCTGCTGGGCTGACAGCTCGGCGTCGGCCACCACAAACGCCTTGGGGACCTCCCCGGCCTGCTCGTCGGGCAGCCGCACGACCGCGGCGTCGGCGATCGCCGGGTGCGAGACCAGGACGGCCTCCAGCTCGGCGGGCGCGACCTGCAGCCCCTTGTACTTGATCAGCTCCTTGACCCGGTCGACGACGTAGAAGTAGCCGTCGTCGTCGACGTGGCCGATGTCGCCGGAGCGCAGCCACCCGTCGGAGCCGAGCATGTGCGCGGTCTCCTGCGGCCGGTTCAGGTAGCCGCGCATCACCTGCGGGCCGCGGAAGCACAGCTCGCCGTCCTGGTTGCGGCCCAGCGCCTCCCCGGTGGCCAGGTCGACCACCTTGGCCTGGGTGTTGGGCAGCAGCTGCCCGGCCGAGCCGTGCCGGATCCTGGCCTCCTCTGCGGGGTGCACGGTCAGCACCGGGCTCTCGGTCAGGCCGTAGCCCTGGAAGACCATGCAGGCCAGCCGCCTGCCGCACGCCTCCTGGAGCTCAGCGCCAAGCGGCGCGGCCCCCGACCCGACCGATCGCAGCGCCGACAGGTCGAACCGGTCGACGAGCGGGTGCCGGGCCAGCGCCAGCATGATCGGCGGCACCAGGGCCGCGCCGGTGACCCGGTAGTCCTGCAGGAGTGTGAGGAACTGCTCGAGGTCAAACCGTGGCATGGTGACCAGCGTGGCGCCCTGCCACAGCGTGAGCGCCATCAGCACGGTCAGCCCGTAGGCGTGGAAGAACGGCAGCACGGCGATGCCGACGTCGTCGGCGGTCACGTGACCGACTGGCTGGCACTGGCAGAGGGTGGCGACCAGGTTGTGGTGGGTGAGCATGACCCCCTTGGGCAGGCCGGTCGTGCCGCTGGAGTAGGCCAGGACGGCGAGGTCGGCGTGCGGGTCGATCCTCACCTCGGGTGGCTGGCGGCCGGCACGCAGCAGCTCGGCGAACGGGGTGGCGCCGGCGGCCTCGCCGAGCACGAAGACCTCCCGGACGGCTGATCGGCCGGCCGCCTCGATGGCCTTGTCCAGGAAGGGCGGGACGGTGAGCAGGTAGCTGGCGGCCGCGTCGTTGAGCTGGGCGGTGAGTTCCTCGACCGTATACAGGGGGTTGATGGTCGTGTTCGTACCGCCCGCCAGCAGCACCCCGTAGAAGGCGACCGCGTACTCGGGCAGGTTGGGGCAGTAGATCGCGAACACCTCGCCCCGCTGGAAGCCGCGCGCGGCCAGGCCGCCGGCCATCAGCCGGACGCGGTCGGCCAGCTCGCCGTAGGTGATCGTGCGGCCGCTCGGGCCGTCGATCAGCGCCGGCTTGGTGGCCCGCGTCGCGGCATCGTCCAACACCAACGCGGGCAGCGAGACGTCAGGGATGGCGACCTCAGGGAAGGGGCTGCGAACGATCGTGGAGAGCACCGGTTGCCTCCTTCGGCGCCAGGGACCTGGCCCGACGGTAGGGTTCACTGCTCGGGCAGGTCGAACTCCCCAATTTGTTCACCGGCCGGCCGGGTTGTCAACGGTCCGCGGTGCCCAGTGCGGAAGGCGTGCGCGGAGGTGACCGCAGCCCTCCTGGGCGACGGTCAGTGCACCCGCCCACGCCCTGAGCCGAGATGAGCGCATCCGCGCCCAGACCGGCTTGCGGGCCAGCCGGGCCGCCCGGGCGGTGGCACACCTGTCCGCTGCGACGCCCTGGCCCGTCTACCGGCGCAGCCCTGGTTGCGCGATCGTGGCTGATCCTGATGGTAATGATGTCGGCGGCCGTGCTGCTCGGCGGCTGGCTCACCACCACCGCGGTGATCGCGGGTCACGGCTGGTACCACACGCGGCTCAGCCAGGTGCCCTGGCTGCCGGTCGCGGCGGCCGGGTTCCTGGGCACGCTGCTGGCGCTCAGCCGGATCCCGGTGGTGGCGCGCGCCCTGACGGCCCCGGGCATGGCAAGCCGCCTCGTGCGCCCGCACTCCTTCCGGTGGCCGGGGTGGTCTTCCTGCTCTACCCGGCCCTCGGTCACCTGCCCGCGCTGTTCGCCCTGCCCGCAGGCCTAGGCGACATCGCCGCCGGCATCGCCGCGCCGCTGACCGCGCGCAGGCTCGCGCAGGGCACCGGCCGCCGCGCCGCCCAGTGGTTCAACGCGTTCGGCATCACCGATCTGATCGTCGCCCTGACCCTCGGTGCACTCACCGGATACCAGCTGCTCAACGTCACGCCCTCCAGCGCCCCGATCGGTGAACTCCCGCTCGCCCTGATCCGACAGCCACCGTGCCGCTGCTGCTCGCCCTGCACATCACGTCCACGGTCACGCCCGCCCGAGCCCCACGACCAGCGCCGTCAGCCGCCAGCCCGCTCATTTCCGGCCCCACGCCGCGCACTGCTGTGGCGCCAAGCCCGGGATCCCGCGCCCGGTGAAAGGACCCAACGCAGAGGAGAACACAATGCAGCTCGAGACCGACGCACTCAAGGAGGCGGCGGCCTGGCCGGGCGCCGGCGGCCAGCGGGGCTGAGGGCAGCCGTGAATGCCCAGGAGCAGGGTGCCGGCCTTGGGGCACGATCACCGGAAGAGCCAGGCCCGGAGTCGTGGGCTTGCAGACCGGCGGCACGCGGCCGCATCCAGCGCCGATGGGGGTCCACAGCTGCTGTCACAGAGCCTGGAGAAGAGAATACCGCCATTCGACTCGGGCCGGCAGAAGGGCAGGGGCCGCCACGGCCACGCGCGGCATGGCGTGGTGCTGACCAGGAGCTCGGCACGTGCCGGCCGGGTGATGCGGCCTGGCGGACCCTGCGCGGCGGGCGGTAGACGAGCCGAGCCGCGGCCTTCAGGCCTGCCCGCCAGGATCGTGCAGGATGCGGGCGAACAGGTGGGTGCCGCCGCCACTTTTTTGGCCATTGACAGCACGGACCGCTGGGATGAGTATCTGCACCAGGACCCGGCGCCGAGTTGCCGCCGGGAATAGTGCTCACCCAGCGGAGGTGGGGCCTATTACTAGCCACGTCAGCGATGCCAGCCGTGCGGTCGGCAGCCCCCGCGCCCTCCCCGCATCAGGCACCGGGCAAGTTAGCCGGGCTCGGCGTGGCAGGTGCTAACAGGCGACCGCTGAGTTCCTGGCAGGACTGCTCCCATGTCACATCATGTTCTTCGCACTGCTCTCGAGGAGAGAATCGATGTCCGTCGAAGACAACAAGAAGCTTGTGCTGCGCTGGCGCGATGAGATCTGGGGCAAGCGGAACGTGAACGCCCTGGATGATCTTGCCGCTCCCGATTACGTCGCCCATATCGCCGGCTTTCCCGGGCCGGTCCGGGGCCGCGAAGCGGGCAAGCAGATGTTCGCCGCCTGGCTCGCGTCCTTCGAGATCCGCTTGACAGCCGAGTTCCTTATCGCGGAGGGCGACATGGTGGCCGTCCGCGACAGCAACTGGGCCAAGAGCGTGGGCGAGTTCCAGGGGGTCCCGGCTACCGGGAAGGAGGGCACCCTGACCAGCACGGACATCTACCGGATCGTCGATGGCAGGGTTGCTGAGCAGTGGTTCGAAGCTGACTACACCGGCTTCATGCAGCAACTCGGCGTCCACCCGCACTAGGACCAGGGTCCATGGCCGTGCGGGAGGCATCATGTCCGCAGAAGACAACAAGGCAATCGTGACTGCTTCTTTTGAGGCGATCTTCAACCAGCATCAGGTCGACCGGGCCGCCGAATTCTACGCGCCGGACTATCTCGACCATGCCGCAGCGCCCGGAACGGCGCCCGGACTGGAGGGGGCTAAGCAGAAGTGGTCGGCGTACATCGCCGCCCTCCCGGACATGCGCGCCACGATCCTGGACCTGGTCGCAGAGGGAGAGAAGGTCGCGGTGGCCTGGACGGTCGAGGGCACGCACCGAGGGGTGCTGCTGGGTATCGCGGCCACCGGGAGGTATGTCCGGCTCAGCGGCATGGCCTTGTACCGCCTGGCTGACGGGAAGATCACCGAGGCAAGCGAGGAGTTCGACAAGCTCAATCTGATGCAGCAGCTCGGCGTCCTTCCCGCGTCAACGGCGCCCGCGCCTGCGACCGGCTGAGCAAAGACCCGCACGTGATGATCCAACATCGCCGCCTCCCGGATATCGACGCGCTCGGCGCCGGCTCGGGGAGATGAGTTTCTGATGACGCCGGTGCTCGGTCCGGCCCTCGAGTTCAGCCAGTCAGCAGGGAGGTACCACCGATGCGCATGTTGCTTGCCGGAGGAGCGAGCACGATCGCCGTCGCGCCGCTGCTCCTGGCCGGCCTGCCCGCCGTGGCCGGGTCGGCCCGGGCGGCTTCGGCCTGTCAGTCCTGGACCGGCGTCCAGCCGCCTGACCCCGGCGGTCCCTCCGCTGCTAACGCGCTCGACGGGGTGGCCGTGCTGTCCTCCTGCGACGCCTGGGCCGTGGGCAGTTACTCGAACGGCGCCGCCCGCCAGGCGCTCGTCGTGCGCTGGAGAGGGTCGGCGTGGAAGAAGGTGGCCAGCCCGGACCCGGGCGGCCCGTCTCATGACAACGATCTCAGCGGCGTCGCTGCGACCTCGGCGAGCGCCGCCTGGGCTGTCGGCGGCTATGTCAGCGGCACCGCGTTCAAGACGCTGATCCTGCGCTGGAACGGCACCGCATGGAAGCAGGTCGCGAGCCAGAACCCGGGCGGCTCGTCCCACGACAACGTCCTGGCCGCGGTGGCCGCCACCTCACCCGGCAACGCCTGGGCAGTAGGCGCTTACTCCGACGGCACCGCCGATCAGACCCTGATCCTGCACTGGAACGGCACCGCCTGGAAGAAGGTGGCCAGCCCCGACCCGGGCGGCACGGCACGCAACAACTTCCTCAACGGCGTGACCGCGACCTCCGCCGGCAACGCCTGGGCGGTGGGCAGATACTTCAACGGAACCGCCTACCGGACCCTGATCCTGCACTGGAACGGCACGGCCTGGAAGCAGGTGGCCAGCCCGAACGCGGGAAGCCCGGCCGACAATCAGG
>WNGN01004983.1_pt1 | contig 11306 bp, 12 predicted proteins | sample 5400561 | NCBI WGS metagenome assembly WNGN01 (sample SAMN13153379, study PRJNA577476) | soil metagenome | isolation source: 115 cm soil or saprolite under Garry oak tree replicate 2 | place: USA:California | collected 2016-06-15 | reverse complement strand
ACGGGTACCTGAAAGATCTCCTTGATGATTGGAGCGAATATGTGGACGGCTACAAGTTTGCAGGAGGCTCGATGAGACTACTGCCTAGGGAGACTACTAGAAAGATCATCAGTCTATGTCACGACTACGGCGTGTATGTCTCTACCGGTGGTTTCGTGGAGCGGGTCATCGTTGAAGGCTCAGATATTGTAGACAGGTATCTGGAAGAATGCAAGGCGTTGGAGTTCGACATGGTCGAAGTCTCAAGTGGGTTCGCGCCCATGAAGCTGGAGGATAAAGTGGCTATTGTTCGCCAGGTTCAGAAACTGGGCATGAAGGCAAAGCCCGAGGTTTCCATGATGATCGGAGCGGGAGGCGGGACCCACGTTGTAGGCTACAAGACTAAGATGAGGACTTTCCAAGATGTGGCACGGGAGACGCAAGCTCATCTTGACGTAGGTGCGAAGATCCTCATGCTAGAATCCGAGGGGATTACGGAGGACCTTCCATCATCGAAGTGGAGGAAGGATGTGGTGAAGAAGCTAGTGGACAAGTTCGGCTACGAGACGTGGATGTTCGAGGCGTCAGATCCGCCGGTTTTCAAGTGGTACCTGAAATCCTTTGGGAAGGAGGTGAACCTGTTCATCGACCACACTCAGGTGGTGGAATTCACTGCGTGGAAGCTGGGACTCTGGGGAGACAAGGACATCTGGAAGGGAAAGAAGATCAGTTACGCGCAGAGGTGAGATCGCACAGACTGGCTTGAGCTATCCAACGACAAACGCGGAAAATAGTCTTGACAAATCGTTCACTTTTTCCAGAGTCCAGAGCATGTCCAGGGCTCGCTTTGCCTGACTTTCGCTGAGTTGTCTTTTCGTCAGGGTTCGGAACTTTCTCTCCACATCCTGATCACTCATAGGATTCTTTGGATGTCCTTTGTGATAGTTCACCTGTTTGGAGATGATCTTGCCCGATGAGAGTTTCACAGTGACTCTATTCGCCACGGCTTCGGGGTACATAGCCGTGAGATCCTTGTCCTCAACAACCGTCACTTTCCTTAGAAAATCCAGGGTCTTGGGGTCCTTGAACTTCTTGGGTGTGTATGATGAATTGTTAATCTTGCCCTCTAGAAGAGCCATCGAGACGATGTATGGTAGGCTGTGGTCCGCGGTCTCCTTTGTGGCTGGGGCCCACTTCTCGGGGTCCTTGCCTAGGATAGTGTAACCGGCTTCATGAGAAGCGATCTCTACCGACACGATATCGCTGAGGTCTCCGATCTCCTTTCGTGCTTCGAGCGCGGCCCAGATTGCTGTTTGTGAGTGGATTTCTGCAGGGAAATATTTTAGATAGGTCTCACCGATCTTGAACCTGCCCTTTTTTCCGCCGAAGTCTTCTGTGTTGATCTGGAAGGGTCCGGATACTTGTTTGAAAAATCCCATCTCCCCCTCGAAGATCGGGGAAGGACCAGTCATGCCCTCTCTTGCAAGGAGGGCGGAGAAGACGCCGTTTCGGCCGGCATTTGCGAAGGAGCAGCCCTTCCACATGGAGAGCTCTCCTGCCCTCACCTGACGCATAGTGATGTGAGAGTTCAAGGCCAAGTTCACAGCCTGGGTCATTTGCTCAGGTTTGAGATCCATGAGCCATCCCGATGCAAGGGCCGTGGACACGAGCCCATAGCAGACATGATCCCATCCTCTGTGGCGTATGTCAGCTGCGTCACACAGTCTGCACTGAATTTCGAATGCAAGAGCGACCGATAACAGGAGGTCTTTTCCATTCGCTCCTTCTGAATTGGCCACTGATAAGCAGGCACCGATATTGTCGCTGGGATGTGCCGGCTCCTTGGACAGGTACGTGTCGTTGTAATCGAAATATCGGACCATTATACAATTGACGAAAGAAGCCATGTCAGGCGTGGTCTTCCTCTTGGTTCCGAGAAGCGTCGAACCATCCTCGACCTTGGCTTTCTCAGCAATCTTTCTCGAGAATTTGACAGGTTCAGCGTTGAAGGCTCCTGTTCCGCACCCCAGAGCATCAATGATTCTCTTCTTCGACTCGTGAATGATATTGTCTGAAATATCGCTGTACTCCAAAGAGGAAGCATATTGGCTTAGGTCCTCAGCAATAGTCATTCTTGCAACCTTGATACTTTGCGATTTTGATCTATGGATTATAGGTTTCCGATGAAGGACGCATCAATTGCATTGTGTACGTACAGCCTATCTGTTCTGAGGACACCATGATCCCTTGGAGGGGACAAGTAAAAACGGAAACTGTACTCGTTAAGAAACCTGAGGACGGGGAGGTCTTCGATCTAGTCGACGTCGAATGCGTCTATCCTGGGACCCGGTCCGGCGAGTGTACGGCACCCCCGGGCTACAAGTGCCCGTTTAGACAGTATAGCACGTCACTCCCAAGAGCCCGAGACGAAACGCTGCCTGCGAGAGGGAGAGGGCTATCACAGTCACGGCCCCTCCGTATAACTCCGAACGCGAGACGGCCAGGGTCAGGTTAGTAAGAGCCATCGGGCTTCCGACTCCTGGCCTCTCGAATTTTTCCAGCTCTTAATCAGTGCTCAATATCCTCTTAGAAGATGATTTAGAAATAGTCTCCAGAACAGTGATTCCAGAACGGTTCTTGCGAGCCTGCAGCCCGATTTCGTCTTTTCTTATCTTGTAAGGTGCTGAGTAGCCTTGGGGACGTTCCCGATTTTTTCCCAGTCAGAATTGCCCGATGTAACATCCTTCACCACCATAACAGTACGCGTACTCTTGCGGACCACTTTCTCGGAGACACTTCCAAGCACTAGCGCACCAACGTTTCCAAGACCTCTACTGCCAACAATAACAAGATCCGCATCGGTTTCCTGAGCGCATCTGCAGATCAAGTCGACAGGATCGCCATTTTCAATCCTCGAGTGGATACGCAGTTCTCCTCCCGGTCCACATCTGAACAGCGTTCCGTGACCGGGGTTAGATTCCATCTTGACTGACTCCGCAGGAAAATTCTTGAAAACCAATTCCCGATGAAACCCTGCTAATTTTCCCAATTCGTCCCTCAAGCTGGTTATCATCATGGGGTTCGAGTTGACAACGCTCAGGACTGTCAGCTCCGAATTCAATAGTCTCGTAAGCTCGATGGCTCGTCTGAATACAGCGTAAGCGTAAGGTGATTGGTCGACAGCGGCAAGAATTCTTCGCATCATCCGCGAATCGACACAGCGATCCACGGTGCTTATTCGTTGCATAACTGAACGAAGAGAGTTCAAGTAACAGATCGAAGAGCACTGACGTTTGCGCTATGTGTGGCCCCTCGTCTCGCAAAGTACCTTTTCGCGCACAAAGTGTACCTCGACATTAAGAGCCGCAAATCAACACCCGTGGATTTCAGCCACAACTTGCAAATCCGGCATCCATGCCCACGCATCCATATGAGTCAGTGGTAAGTCGCCAGTAGAACCATGAATCCTCTTTTCCCCTCATTCTATGAGGAGGCCGTTTTCTGGGCCTTCTTTTCCCTGTTTCTTGTTCTGATCGTCTGGATAGGCAGGGCTCAACAAGCCCTACGTTCCAAGGAATCGGTAAAGAAACGCGAAAGCGATGCACTCAGCTCAGCTTTGTTTACCCTTTCCATAATTGTGGTAACGTTGGTGCTTGGATACGCGCGAATCGGCGTCCTCCCTAGCTGGCTCTTCTATCCCGGGCTAGCATTATTTCTTGTCGGAGCCGTCTTCTATCTCTGGGCAAAGTCTGTTCTCGGACGCTTCTGGTCAATAGAAGTGCGAGTGCTTACTGACCACACCGTGATTGAAAAGGGTCCCTTCAGGCTCATTCGACATCCGATGTATGCGGGGCAGGTCCTCGTATACATCGGTCTCCTAGGAATGGCTCTACAGTCTTGGGCTGCGATACTTTTCATTCTGATAGCGTCCAGCATCTATTATGGCAACAGGATTCGTATCGAAGAGAAATTCTTGGTGGCCGAGCTGGGGAATGCTTACCTGGACTATATGAAGAGGACCAAGCGGCTCATCCCATTCGTTTGGTAGGATGATTTTGGCACTGAGACAGTTGTTATGATCCCGTCGTATCGCGATGCAGGGAAGAACAACCTAGGAGATCACGAAAAACTCCTTCGAGAAGCTCAACAGCCTCGAAGGATTCCACAACCACGAAACCCTATTCGTCCGCACATCATTCTTCAACCCGTAGAACCTGAACAAGCTCTGAGACCACCCCGTCTTTTTTCTTGGGGGAAAGCGAGCGTAAGATTGCATTGTGTACTTACACCTTAAGGGCGACAGAGCGGTAAGGATCCAGTTGGTGAGTCGGCAATGCCAAGAAGCGAGCTTCAGACAGTAACAAGGTGCCCCGCATGCCAGCGGGAACTTCTCACTGGAGAGGGTCTCTGTGCTCACTGTGGATGTTGCCGGTCATGCTGCTTATGTCGTACTATGGCAATAGCCCAATGGACGGGTCAGCCAGAGGGGGCGGATTCTCCGGTAAGCTATCTCACCAGCTTCACTTGATTCGGCGATACGCGCGTGCACAGTGTGGACATTCCCCAATCCACTATGCCCTTGATCCTGCTTGACTTTGTATCTCAAAGAGATACAAGTGGCACTCGGGATGTCGAACGTGGACGCCTCGTCTAAATAGAAAGCGAGAAGTTATCTCTCCGAGGAAGAAATCAATTTGACAATGAGCACGACGGGAAAGCAGAGTTCGAAAACGGATTCATCCCTTCGATTTCAGAGGATATTGGTCGCAGTGGATGGGTCCGACGGGTCACGAAAAGCATCAGAGGTCGCAGTAGGTCTGGCGGAGAAATTCGACGCCCAGCTCTACGTACTGCATGCGTTCCAGGGATACCCGGAGTACATGACCATGTTTCCATCCGCTCCATCTCCATCTGGAGAGGCCATCGAGGCTTACGAAACCTATGCAAGAAAGGCTGCGTTGGAAGTGGTAGGACGAACAGTCTCAATGGCTGAGAAAAAGGGCGTGAAGGCCAAGGCCAAAACCACAGACAATTGGTTCTGCGGTTGAAGCTATAACCGACTACGCGGTCGCAGAGAAGGTCGATTTGATCGTCATGGGAACGCGGGGAATGGGAGGCTTCAAGAAGATGCTCCTCGGAAGCGTTTCGAGCGGTGTTGTCACACATGCTCAATGTGCAGTTCTTGTGGTAAGGTGAGCCTTCGAACTTGCAACCAACACCTGAAGTCTCAACCTCATTTCCGGTATACATTGTGGGTCTCGACGACCAGGACATCGAGTCCTCCCTAGCCAAAACAAAATTCCAAAGATCAATAGAGTCTCTCAGTCATCTCTACCCTGAGATCGGTGAAGCCAGAGCCACCGTGAAGACATTCTCCAAAGAGAAGGCAAGGAAGCATTACGAGGTTCACGTATTGATAAGAATGCTCAAGCACCAGGTCGAGTTCATAGAAGAAGGCTGGTCCATCGAAGAGGTCTTCGAAAACATAGGGTTGAAAATCAAGAGGCTCATGACCAAGCCGAGAGACAGCCCGTCCCGACGTCGTCACCTAGCGAAGAGGGAAATGGCAACCGCAAGATACTGACAATTCGTTTAGAGAGATCTCCGGAGAAAGCTACCTTAACTCTGTCTTCCGACACCGTTTCAGTGCGGGTTCCTGCCAATGAATGCCAAGTCTAGAGACCTAGAGGTGAAAAAGGGTCGGAAGGATCGAACCGAGGAGAACGTAAACCTCGATAGGGTCTATCCTGCTCGCTCCGGTGATGTTCGCAAAGGCGACTTTGGCCGTGTCGTCATCTGCGGAGGAAGTGATCGATATGCAGGTTGCCTGGCTTTCAATTCACTTGCAGCCTTGCGAGCTGGGGCCGACCTTGCCATTGTCGTGGCACCCAGACGGGCTGCCGACGTCGTAGCAGGATATTCCCCTGATCTCATAACGGTGCCTTGCGATACTCCTTTTCCAGACCCGAATATTGCGGTCGAGTTGCTCGAGAATGCTGACTCGCTGGTCCTAGGATGTGGCGTTACTAGGACCCTTGAGTCACACAGGGCACTGGTAGATATCATCCAGAGGTGCAAGACACCGATGGTTCTGGACGCTGAAGCACTCCACGCTGTAGCGGATGATGTACACACGATCAAAGGGAAGAAAGCACTCTTGACCCCGAACGCAGGAGAATACCAAGTTCTCTCCGGAAGTCCTTGGCCACCAACTCTAGACGCTAGGAAAACAGCCGTCGAAACGCTAGCGAGGCGATACAACGCAACGGTTGTAGTAAAAGGAGCTCCAGACCTGATTTCCGATGGGGAACGGACTTACGAAGATCTACAAGGGTCTCCCTACCTCACGAAAGGAGGGTATGGTGACCTCCTCGCAGGAGTTGCAGGTGCGCATCTCGCAAGGGGCAGGACCCCGATTGACGCGGCGAGAGTAGCAGCCTTCATTGTTGGACGCGCAGGAGAACTGGCCTCAGCAAAACTTGGTGAGAGCACTCTAGCCAGCGATATTTTGCAGTACTTCTCCTCGGTAATCACTTCTCGCTAAAAGAATGGGTTCTGCGCTGTGCAGCGCGAATTACTCTTTCTCTAATCTTCTCGAGGCTTATCACTGAAGGGTCAAACTCCACCGCGAGTTTTCCCGAGAAGGCGTTGAGTTGAACAGAAAGGATCCCCTGTGTCTTTCGAAGAGCTTCTTCCAACACGAATGGAACATCAGCTAGCTTCCCTTGGGAGATGTCTATGATTCCTCTTGCGTGTCGTACTCTCGAAGGGAGTGTCCCAGGAACCCTGGAAGAGTCGACAGAGTCAGTGTCCGATTTTCATTCCTCGTAAGGACTGTTATCCTCCGTGATTATTTGAGTGGCAGGTCCACAAGCTAGAAGAAATGTGCACTTTGCATCTCAGGAAAGCGGAGCCCGATTTGGACGAAATGGATTTCTTGGGGTCCCGGACGCTAACGTATCTCATTGAGATACAACCAGCACATCCTATGCACATTGTGGACGCCTCTCCTAAATGACATAGCAACGATAGAAGAGTCGGTGACAAAAATGGAAAAAATCAACAAAACTAACAATGAAATCGGAAAGTCCCGGCGGGACATTCGAATTGCTCAGTCTGGCAAGCTAGGAGCGACAGACGACACGAAGTGGCAGATCTCTGTGTCGCCTACAAGCAGGTGGGCCAACAGGTTCATCGTTGCCGCAATAGTACAAGGCGCTCTTGCTGCCGGCGTAACATCGTATCTTCTCTATGACGCCGTCTACGGAAGTCCTGGTCCGGCTAGGATCGTTGCAGGTGGAAGCGCTGGAACCTGGCTGACTGTTGGCTATCTAGGCTACATCATGCTAGGCCCTCTGGCCGCTGCAGTAACGGCCCTGTTCTACCAACACTTGGAAGTCAACCTGCGCGCACCATACAAAGGATGGCCGACTGCTTTCGCCTGGCTTCACCTCGTTCTAATGAACGTCGGAGTCGTGGGCGCAACTTGGCTGATGATGAACGGTGGTTACAGAGGAGGAGCATTGACCATTACTCTGGAAGCGCAGAACCCGACCTGGAGCATCGGACAAGTACTCGGCCAAGTCCACGTACAGGTACTAAGCGGCTACCCTTCATACATTGCGCCATTCGCCGCCCTAGCGATCGTCGGTGCATTCGCAGGAGGCCTTGGTTTCGTCGCAGTCTGGAGACGCGCTCTGAAGAAAACGCCTACGACTCCATCATAGAGGTAGGTGGGAAGAGTGGCATCATTGCTGGAACCGCGAAGGGAAATCGTCGAAGAGTCTATCCCATGGAGAGACAAGTACTCTGCAATAGAGGGGGAGATCCTCGCGCTCCTGAAGCGGCCGGCAATGTCCCCACTGAGCTTCAATGAAATCCGAAACGAGCTGACTCCAGTTTTTCCCGAAAACCGGGTATGGCAAGGAGTCAGCAATCTCCTGGATGATGGTCTGATCCGAATCGTCTACACGTACGGATTTGGGGTCGGCCTGGATTGGGCCTAACCCCAAACGCGGTGTCGTGTGCCTCAAAGTGTACTATAGCGATAAGTAGGAAAACAAGAGCTCAGCGACGTTCATGCCACTTTCAGCTCCGGCGTCCATGGAAAAAGAGCACCAGGAAATCTGGCAGTTACTCATGGGAGTGCAGAATCTGTCTGGGAAGACGGGAAGCGTAGCAGAGAAACTCGCAAAGGACCTCAAGGCTCACATTGACAAGGAAGAGAGCTTAGCTCTACCTCTACTGGGAATTCTCCGAGATCTGGTCGACGGGAAACTCAGCAAAGCCTCCGCCCAGCGAGCCTCCGTTCTCTACGTGAAATTTGAGAAAGAGTATCCCGCGATGTTGCATGGGCACAAGGAGCTGCACAAAGTATTGGAAAGACTCAAGAAGGTTGGAGCTGAAGAGGGGCATCTCACCGCCATCCGATTCGCCGAGGCCCTAGAGAAACATTCGCAGGAAGAAGAAGATGTACTGTATCCCGCTGCGCTTCTGGCTGGAAGAATTGCTGCCAAGCAGGCTAAGACAAGATCCTAGTCCCGGAGCAAATGAGTCGAGTCTCGCCAATGCAGCATCAAGGAGATCTTGACTCACTATTCTCACCCAAGTCCATCGCTGTCATTGGGGCTTCGAACAGGCAGGGCAGTGTCGGACGCGCCGCATTCACCAACATTCTACTAAACGAATACACTGGAACAGTCTATCCCGTTAATCCTAAGGAGCATTCGATCAGCGGGGTACGAGCGTATCCATCAGTCCTAGATCTACCAGAGACCGTTGACCTAGCGGTCGTGATAGTTCCGGCTCCCATAGTACCGAGTATTGTTGAAGAGTCCGGAAGAAAAGGAGTGAAGGGCCTTGTCATTATCTCAGCGGGATTCAAGGAAGTCGGCCCCGACGGAGCAGAACTCGAGCGGTCCTGGACTATGCTAGTGGGGAGAACATTGGATTCTCCAAGTTCATCAGCATGGGAAACAAGGCCGACGTGAACGAGAACGATATTCTCGAATATCTTCGCACGGACTCGATGACCAAGGTCATCCTCCTCTACCTTGAGGACATAGTCGACGGACGGAAATTTGTTGACACCGTAAGTCGTGTCACTGAAGAGAAGCCGATCATCGCCGTCAAAGCCGGCGTTTCCCCCGAGGGAGCCAAAGCCGCGTCCTCGCATACAGGCGCGTTGGCAGGGTCCGACGAAGCCTACAATGCCATTTTGAAACAGTCCGGGGTGATACGAGTTGAGTCCATAATCGACCTCTTCGACTACGCTCGAGCCTTCGCAAAACAACCTCTCCCCAGGGGAAATCGCGTCGCGATCATAACCAACGGGGGCGGCCCTGGAATAATGGCAACTGACGCCAGCGTGAAATATGGATTACAAATCGCACAGTTCTCTGATATTACAAAGAACAAGCTTCGAGCCGGCTTGCCTAAGGAAGCCTCCGTCAATAACCCAATCGATCTCATTGGTGACGCTCAGGCGGATCGGTACGAACTCGCTATGGGAGCCTTGAGCGACGACAACGTGGATTGTAGTCTTGTCCTGTTGACACCTCAGGCTATGGTGGATCTGAAGAAGGTGGCTGAGACAATCGCCTCGGTCGGTCCGAAATCAGGAAAGACGATCCTAGCCTCTCTGCTCGGCTTAGGGGATGTCACTCCTGCTGTCGGCGTCTTGGAGTCCAATGGAGTTCCTAACTATTCGTTTCCCGAATCTGCGGTTCGTGCGCTGGCTGCAATGTCTGAGTACAAGCAATGGATAGAGCGGCCTAGGACCCAGGTGAAACATTTTGAAGTTGATCTGGTCCAAGCGCGGAAAATCATTGCGCGCGCCAAACAGGCTGGCTTGACGAATCTCTCGCAGACCGATGCGTTGAGCTTCCTAGGCGCATATGGATTGCCCGTGATCAAGACAGAGCTCGCGAAAACAAGACAGCAAGCTGTCACGCTTGCTAAGAAGATCGGCCTTCCGGTTGTGATGAAGATCGTTTCACCTGATGTTGTGCATAAGATCGACGTTGGTGCGGTAAAGTTGGATCTAAACAGCGAACAGGATGTTGGGAAAGGTTTCGATGAGATTATCAAGAATGTCAAGGCTAGCACTCCGGGTGCCCGAATTGAAGGGGTTCTACTCCAGAATTATGTGACGGGAGGAACGGAGACGATCATCGGGATTCATCGGGACCCCAAGTTCGGACCACTTCTTATGTTCGGACTAGGAGGTATCTATGTCGAAGCATATCGAGACGTTTCCTTCCGGCTAGCTCCCATTAGGGAGCTCAGCGCGAGAAACATGATCCAGCAGATTCGGGGAGGCAAGATACTGGAGGGTTTTAGGGGCCAGCCGCCACGCGATGTGGAAGCAATTGCGGAATGCATCGAGCGGCTCTCTCAACTTGCCATGGATCTAGAGGATGTTCTAGAGTTGGACGTTAACCCATTACTCGCCTTCGAGAAGGGTTGCAAAGCCGTGGACGCACGCGTGATTATCGCTCTCCCTTCGGAGAATCGCAACTAGTTCAATTCTCCCCGACAACAATTCGCAATTCTCAATTCTCAATTCTCTAACTCACAGTCCAGAACCTTTCCGCACTAACTACTGAAGGGCAAGTTCGTTTTTATCAGCCTGGCAAAGAGAGGGAATAAGAACATGCACCCTCGTGCGGACTTGAAAATTGGGTCATGACTATGAACGTGACTGACTCTCATTCGTTCTCGTCAACAAGTACAGTGTCTCAATGGCAGGAGTGTCACCAAAATTGAGCCAGCCAACACAAGGTTCCACCGGGCCGGTTCTCCGTGTGCGACTAGTTTTCTTCTTGGTACTTGTTGCCTTTTTCATGGACATAATCGACGCCTCGATAGTAACGGTTGCTCTTCCTTCCATTCGGACCGAGTTCGCAGCTTCGATCCCAGACAGCCAGTGGATCTATGGGGCCTACGCGATTACCCTCGCGGGTTTCCTATTGTTGATGGGAAGAGCGGGAGACACTTACGGCCAGAAGAAAATCTTCGTTGGTGGGCTGATCATTTTCACGATCGCATCGTTCACAGGCGGTGTAGCTCCATCCCTCTTGTCCCTTGTCGTTTCGAGATCCATTCAGGGCATAGGGGCGGCGATGACAACGGTAACGGCTTTCGCGATCTTCATCAGGATTTTTGCGGAAGGGCCTGAAAGGAACAAAGCCCTCGGATATCTCGTGGCCACCCTTTCAGGAGGGTTCGCCGCGGGAGCCGTCGCTGGGGGGGCCTTGACGACGTTCTTGGGTTGGAGGTGGGTGATGTTCATCAATGTGCCGATCGGGATCGTTGCGGCGCTTCTC